>Ga0105051_10001851_pt1 | contig 28058 bp, 23 predicted proteins | sample FRY02_FD_78383 | JGI IMG/M metagenome (GOLD analysis project Ga0105051, IMG submission 78383) | Freshwater microbial communities from Lake Fryxell liftoff mats and glacier meltwater in Antarctica - FRY-02 (megahit assembly) | ecosystem: Environmental > Aquatic > Freshwater > Ice > Glacier... | reverse complement strand
TGCGGATCAGAAAAGACCACAGCGAGTCCCGCACGACGTAAACCTGACTCCACTGCAGGATAATTCGCAGCATTTCGCCCAGCAATCTTGCCCTCGTCTGCGGCCTCATGCAACAGAGGCACATCGCCATTGACATCACCAGCAATAAAGATCGGTAAATCGGCAATCTGCATGGTTTCGCGATTGAATTCAGGAATGCCGTTTTTCTGGACCTCCACCCCTGCACGCTCCAGACCAAGCGCACTCAGATTGGGCTTACGGCCTGTTGCCACCAGCGCATAATCAAAGCGTTCAGTTTTCTCAGTGTTATCCAACGCAACATAACGGATTTCAACCTCGTCCCCCACGCGCTTAGTTTCAAGCACCCGAGCATCCGGATCCAGATAAAACTCTTGTTGAAAAATTTTCTTGGCGGCGTGACGCACAGCTGGATCGGTCATCCCCCCCAGAGAGCCACTGACGCCGAACACGCGCACCGTCACTCCCAAGCGCGCAAGCGCCTGACCAATCTCCAGACCAATGACGCCTGGTCCGAAGACCGCCACACGGTTGGGCAAGTCGTCCCAGGAGAACACATCATCATTAATCACTAGGCGATCACCCAACCCGTTGAAAGGCGGTGGGATCGAGGGGCTCGAGCCCGTTGCAATCACAACACTTGCTGCATGAACCTCCGTATGTTGATCCACCGTGAGAACGCCTGGTGCAATGAATTTAGCGTAGCCCCGAAGTTTGTGCTCAGCGGGAATATTCTCAACACTATCCAGCACAAAGCCAACAAAGCGATCTCGCTCACGTTTAACGCGCGCCATGACTTCGCGACCATCGATACGAATCGATCCGTCAATATGTACACCGAAGGCAGAAGTATGTTGCGCGGCGTGTGCAGCTTCCGCGGCGGCAATCAGTAGCTTGGAGGGCATACAACCCACTCTGGCACATGTTGTGCCGTACGCCCCACCCTCGATCAGCATGGCGTTTTTACCCTCTGCGATCGCAGCACGGTAAGCCGCTAGGCCAGCCGTACCTGCACCAATGATCACAACATCTGTCTTCAGCGTTTGCATATTTTTTCCTTCTCTACGTAGTCGATTAAACTCAAGCGGCAATTTTCAGACGGGTCTTCAGTGAATCAAGACCGCCGATATACTGGCCATTTATAAAGATCTGTGGCGCTGTGTGTTGACCTGAAATTGCCCCCATGACACGTCCGCGCACTTTGTTTTCAAGTGTGACCTCGATTGGGTCGTAACCCATAGACTTCAACAGTGACTTGGCTTCGATGCAGAATGGACATCCTGTCTTGGAGAACACGACAACCTGATCGGGCGCTTGAGCATTTGGATCAAGGTAGTTCAACATCGTATCGGCATCTGACACCTCAAAAGGATCTCCATCCTTTTCTGGCTCAATGAACATTTTGTCGACAATACCGTCCTTGACTAACATGGAGTAGCGCCAGCTACGCTGACCAAAGCCCAGGCTGGATTTGTCAACCAACATCCCCATGCCTCGCGTGAACTCGCCATTACCATCGGGTAACAAGACGATATTTTCAGCGTCTTGATCGCGTGCCCATTCATTCATGACAAATGTATCGTTGACCGACAAGCAAATGACACTGTCCACACCTAGCTTTGCCATGGTTGGGGCCAATTCGTTATAACGTGGCAAGTGAGTCGAAGAGCAAGTCGGTGTAAAGGCGCCCGGAAGCGAAAACAACACAACAGTTTTACCTTTGAACAACGCGTCGGTTGTCAGCTGCGTCCATTCGTTTCCTACGCGCACTGGTAGCGTGACATTCGGTACCCGCTGACCTTCACGATTCTGCAACATGTCAAATTTCCTTAAGAAATAAACACAAATCACGGTTGTGATCTGTCATGTGCAAATCATAATTAATTACTATCAGCTCGTATAATTGTATTTATTAAATCTATCGATAGTTTTTTAAAATAAGTAACAAACCATCGATAAATATAAACAATGATAGTCTAGGGTACTCGAACTGGGGTGTAACCTGCCTCTTTGATTGCGCTTTCTACGGTCTTTCCATCGTGCGTACCTGAAACCACAACCGTTTTAGCGGTAACGTCACATAAAACGCTGGCATCTGGTGCGACGCTATGTACACTTGCTGTGATAGTCTTTACACAATGATTACAAGTCATATCAACTACTTGGAATGAAGTCATGATAATTTTCCTTAATAACAGGCGATGCAATGCATCGATAATGATATGGTAATCCAGAGCGCCGTCATCGCCGAGAATCAAGAGGTTGAACTCGCGATCAAAGGGATGACCTGCGCCTCCTGTGTGTTGCGCGTCGAGAAAGCCCTTGCAACAGTACCGGGGGTCGCTCGGGCGAATGTCAATTTAGCGACCCATCGCGCATCTCTTAGTTTTACACCCGCTGTGGATAATCCGCAAAGCCTCGTCCACGCGCTCATAGAAGCCTCTGAAAAAGCGGGATACGATGCCGCGCTCATCGAGCACAGTCAGGCCGCAAGTGATGCCCTTTCTATTGAGCAGACTGAAGAAGCGCACACACTGAACCGATCTTTTGTGATCGCTCTCATCCTAACCTTGCCCGTCTTCATCCTTGAAATGGGCTCGCATGCGTTTTCTGCGATGCATCATTTCGTTCATGACACGATTGGTATGCAACTGAGTTGGTGGATACAAGCGCTGCTCACGACGGCGATACTGCTGGGCCCAGGACGCAGCTTTTTTACGAAGGGCTTTCCTGCGCTGTGGCGCTTGGCACCCGATATGAATTCTCTAGTCGCGTTGGGCGCGTCTAGTGCCTGGCTGTATTCGATGGTGACGACGTTCTTGCCGGGCTGGCTGCCCGAGGGGGCACGACATGTGTATTTTGAAGCCGCGGCCGTCATTGTGACCTTAATCCTGCTGGGTCGAGTGCTAGAACTGCGTGCACGTGGACGCACAGGGTCGGCAATCAAACACCTAGTGGGTCTACAGCCCCGTCAAGCGCGCCTATTAATTGCGGGTATCGCAACGGATGTCGACATTGATCGGGTGAACCCAGGAGACTTGGTGCTTGTGCGTCCCGGTGAAAAAGTCGCGACCGATGGCGTTGTCACAGAGGGTCAGCCTTATCTAGACGAGTCGATGATCACCGGCGAACCGATCCCGGTCACCAAACACACGGGCGATCGCGTCACCGCGGGCACGCTCAACACGACCAGCAGCTTTACCTACAGAACAACCCACACCGGTGCGCAAACAGTGTTGGCGCGTATCATCAGAATGGTGGAAAACGCACAAGGCGCCAAGCTGCCGATTCAAGCCGTTGTCGATCAAGTCACGGCCCGTTTTGTGCCCATCATCATGCTTTGCGCCTTACTCACTTTTTTAGTTTGGCTCACTGTAGGGCCTTCCCCAAGCTTAAGTTATGCGCTTGTCAACGCAGTCGCCGTGCTCATCATCGCCTGCCCATGCGCGATGGGGTTAGCCACGCCAACGTCCATTATGGTTGGAACCGGACGCGCAGCAGAACTTGGCGTACTTTTCCGCCAAGGCGATGCCTTACAAAGACTTCGCGATGTCACTGTTATCGCTTTCGACAAAACAGGGACCCTCACGCAAGGCAAACCTACGCTGACTGATCTCGTGGTGCTCGACCCTAATCACGATCGTGCGACGATTCTGGCGTGGACGGCTGCCATGCAAATGCACTCCGAACATCCTATCGCTCAAGCGATTGTGACCGCTGCGGTCAGCGAAAAACTAGCGCTGCCTGCCGCCCAGGCATTCAGCGCAACGAGTGGCGCAGGTGTGCGTGCAACCGTTGCTAACAAATCCCTGCTATCGGGTGCGCAACACTTTCTGCAAAAACACGGCATTAGCACCGAGGCGCAAAGTGCGCTGACCGAGCAATGGGCGGACCAAGGCAAAACACCTATTTACCTCGCTGTTGATGGACAACTGGCCGCGATGATGGCAGTGTCAGACCCGATTAAACCGAGCGCAGCACTTGCGATTGACGCTATAAAAAAACTCGGTATCCGTACAGTCATGATCACAGGCGATCACCCGCTCACCGCGCAAACCGTTGCCGCTCAACTAGGGATTGACGAGGTCCATGCGCAAGTCTTACCAGAAGGAAAGGTTGAACAATTAAAGCTGCTGCGCGCACAGAAGCATGTCATCGCCTTTGTAGGAGATGGCATTAACGATGCCCCCGCACTTGCGACTGCGGATGTAGGGATTGCCATTGGCACAGGCACAGATGTCGCCATCGAAGCGGCCTCTGTAGTGCTGATGTCGGATAACCTGATGGGCGTAGCGACCGCGGTCAAACTATCGCGTAGTACGTTGAAAAATATTCACCAAAATTTATTTTGGGCGTTTGCGTACAACGTTGCCTTAGTCCCGGTCGCTGCAGGCGTGCTTTATCCAAACTTTGGCGTGCTCTTATCACCTGTTTTTGCAGCGGGAGCCATGGCATGCTCCAGTGTTTTTGTAGTGATGAATGCGTTAAGACTTAAGCGCGTCCAGCCAGCGATTTAAAGCTGGCGTACGCACCTACACACTATGGCTGCCAAGTCGTTGTGAGCGTGCTGGGGTCTGGACGTTGTGCAGGCGGCAGTTTCACGCTCGGCGTGCCAACTGCCAGAAAACCCACAAAACGATAGTCGAGCGTATCAAACCCCAACGCCTCTGGCACTTCGTCTGTGTAGGTGCCCAGGCCAGTACTCCAGTAGGTCGAAAAACTCATCATGTGTGCAGCATTTTGAATATTCATGACGGCCGCACCCATCGAGAGTGTTTGTTCGATCTCTGGCACTTTTTCATTATCATGCGAAATTTTGTATGCCAGCCCAATCAGCAACGGCACGCTTGACAACCACTTTCGCATGTTCTGTTCTTTTTGCTCTGTGATTTCACGTCCAGAGCGACGTGTCGCATCGATCGCCAGATCGGTCAGCGTGGCGATGTTTTTCTGCTCAATCAACACAAAGCGCCATGCACGCAAAGCCGAATGATCGGGCGCGCAGACGGCCGCAGCAAGCAGTCTTTGCAACTGCTCGGCAGAAGGCCCCGGTGCTTGCACGAGTTTTTGGGAGCGACGGGAGGTGATGAATTCAACAGTGTCAAAAGACATGATTTTTTCGCCTATACAAAAAGACCAAGGTGGTAAACCCAGTATTGAGACGCAGAACACGCCAATAATCTACGCCATAAAAAAACCCTGCATCACTAAAGCGATACAGGGTTTTAAAGACCTGCATCTGCCTAAGCAGATGCGGTCAATTCAGAATTACAGCACCTGAATGTTGGTCGCGCTTGGGCCTTTAGCGCCCTGACCAATTTCAAAGCTGACTTTCTGGTTTTCTTCGAGGGTTTTGTAACCGCTCGAGCGAATTTCAGAGTAGTGAGCGAACAAATCTTTGCCGCCGCCGTCAGGCATAATAAAACCATAACCTTTTTCGGCGTTGAACCACTTCACGACACCAGTTGCCATTTCGAACTTCCTTGATAAATATAAAAATCGGGCAAAAACGCCCAGCGTGCTAGATGATCAAGGAAGGGATAGACACCACTGCTTACCATTAAGGGCGACAGCCTAGGTACAAAAACCGCGTCGCTTGAGAATCTTGCCTATCGAGTGTACGTGGGAAACTACGTGTAGTCAAACGTTTAAAGACAAGAAAACCCGGTATTTTGATAAATAATCGTTTTTCTCTGCCCAATTGGGGAAAAAGCAACAAAAAAAGTGTTTTTTATAATTTTTTCAATAAAAATCAAAAAAAAACACTGCCGAGGTATCTCTACACTTCAGTTATTCACTAAACATCGAGGTGGTTACCATGAAAGTAGTCGTTCTAGGCGCCGGCGTGATCGGAACAACCACCGCCTACTACTTAGCGAAGGCGGGTGCAGATGTGACTGTTGTAGACCGACAGCCCTGCGCAGCTAACGAAACAAGCTTTGCTAACGCAGGCCAGGTTTCACCTGGTTACTCCTCGCCTTGGGCAGCACCTGGCGTTCCCCTCAAAGCAATCAAATGGATGTTTGAAAAACACGCGCCGCTTGCAATCCGCTTGGATGGCAGCCTGTGGCAGATGAAATGGATGGCGAGTATGTTGCGCCAATGCACCGCAGAGCGCTATGTCATCAACAAAGAGCGGATGATGCGTGTGGCTGAATATAGTCGCCACTGCCTCGATACCCTCCGTGTAGAGACCGGTATTCAATACGAACAGCGCACAGCAGGCACGCTCCAGCTCTTTCGCACACAGGCCCAGCTCGATGCCGCTGAACGGGACATCGAAGTCCTCAAAGAATGCGGTGTGCCCTACGAACTGCTTGGAAAACAAGCATTGACTCGCGTCGAGCCTGGCCTGATCAAGGCAACGGGACTCCTTGTTGGTGGCCTGCGTCTTCCCAACGATGAAACCGGCGACTGCAACCTGTTTACCACCCGCCTCGCGGCGATGGCGGAGACCCTGGGGGTCAAGTTCAAGTATGAGCAAAATATTGAACAGTTGTTAAGCGATGGCGGCGAAATCAAGGGTGTCAGGATCGGGAGTGAGACTCTGGTTGCCGATCGTTACGTTGTCGCGCTGGGGAGTTACTCGCGCGACCTTCTCGCACCGCTGCACATCGATCTACCAGTTTACCCAGTCAAAGGTTACTCGTTGACCGTTCCACTTGTCGATGAAAGCCTGGCTCCCCAATCAACGGTTCTCGATGAGACTTATAAAGTTGCAGTCACTCGATTTGATCAACGTATTCGCGTCGGTGGAATGGCCGAACTGAGCGGCTTTGACCTCAGACTCAATCCCAAGCGTCGCGCCACACTTGAAAAAGTGGTGACCGATCTATTCCCCGGTGGAAATATCAAGGCTGCGACGTTCTGGACCGGACTGCGTCCAATGACACCTGATAGCACCCCAATCATTGGTGCAACGCACATCCGCAATCTCTATATCAACACCGGTCACGGCACACTTGGATGGACAATGGCCTGTGGTTCGGGAAAGCTGATTGCAGACATCCTCACGGGCAAGAGTCCCGAGATCAGCACCGAAGGTCTTGCGGTGAACCGCTATCGTGCAGCACACTCTGGGTTTGCTGCGCGCGCCATCGCATTACCCGCCTAGGAGCCGCACCAACCTTTTTTAACGACTGACTGCGAATGACACGTCCTTCTAGAGCAATCATCAATTTGGCTGCGCTGCGTCACAATTACCTGACAGCGCGAAACATGCATGGCGGACGGGCTTTTGCCGTCGTTAAAGCGAATGCTTACGGCCACGGTGCCGTTGAGTGCGCACGGGCCTTGGCGGACGTCGCCGATGGATTCGCCGTCGCCCTCATGAGTGAGGCGCTTGAGTTGCGACAAGCGGGCATCAGCCAGCCTATTCTGGTGCTCGAAGGCTGCTTTGACTCAGAAGAGCTGCACGCCGCGCAGATCCATGAGGTCTGGGTTGCAGTGCACCAAAGTAGCCAAATCGATATGCTGACAAGCATCACTCTCCCCCCGCAGAGTGTGCACGTTTGGCTCAAAATCGACTCGGGTATGCATCGCGCAGGATTTGCACTCAGCGCCGTCAACGCCGCCCATGAACGTCTCAGCGCGTGTGCGGCAGTGGCTTCGATCAACTTGATGTCTCATTTCGCGCGTGCCGATGAGCCTGAGCAGGACAGTACCGCGCAGCAAATAGAGGCCTTTGACGCCGCAACCCGCCACCTACCTGGCGAGCGAAGCTTATGCAACTCCGCTGGTGTGCTCGCTTGGCCTCAAGCCCGACGTGACTGGGCAAGGCCTGGGGTATTGCTCTATGGCGCCAATCCGCTACCAGCAACCTACATCAACGCACATCCCGAGCAAAAGCTTTTACCTGTCATGACGCTCGAAAGTGAAGTCTTTGCAGTCAAGACCCTGCAGCCAGGTGAAGCGCTTGGCTATGGAGGTACGTATATTGCACAACAACTGACCCGAGTCGGTCTGGTGGCCTTAGGTTATGCCGATGGCTATCCTAGGGTGGTGCCCTCCGGCACCCCCGTCTCGGTTGATGGCAAACTCTCAAGGATTATTGGGCGTGTCTCCATGGACATGCTCACCGTGGATTTGACTCACATTCCTGACTCTGGTGCTGGCAGTCGCGTTGAACTCTGGGGCAAACAAATAGACGTCAACGAAATTGCAGCGTGTGCAGGCACCATTGCCTACGAACTGCTCTGCAACGTCAAACGCGTTCAACGACTCTATACAGACGAATAGCAGTTTAGAATCTGGCACAACGGCTTATCGCCTTTTGAAACTGTGCCATGCAACTCGCCACTTGGAACGTCAACTCTCTCAAAGTCCGCCTGCCACAGGTACTCGACTGGCTATCCTCTAATCCAGTCGATGCCTTGTGTTTGCAGGAGTTAAAGCTCGATCACGATAAGTTTCCGCTCGGAGCCTTTACCGAAATCGGTTATCACGCCGCATGGACTGGTCAAAAAACCTATAACGGTGTCGCGGTCATTTCCCGACAACCCGGTGAACACATCATCAGGAACATTCCGGGCTTTGACGACCCACAACAACGTGTTGTTGCCGTGACCCTCCCCTTTGGGGACAAAACAATCCGTGTCATTTGCGCCTATTGCCCAAATGGACAATCCATTGACAGCGATAAGTACACCTACAAACTGTCTTGGTACAAAGCCTTAGAGCAGTGGCTCACGCTTGAAAAAGCCGAGCATCCTTACATTTCAGTACTGGGTGATTACAACATCGCGCCTGCGGATGAGGATGTACACGACCCAGCAAAGTGGGCGGATCAAGTGCTCGTCTCTGTGCCAGAGCGTGCAGCGCTCCAGTCGTTAATGGATCTCGGCTTTCACGATGCCTTTCGCTTGTTTGAGCAACTGCCAAAATCCTTCAGCTGGTGGGATTACCGGATGAATGGTTTCAAACGTAATGCTGGCTTGCGTATTGATCACGTCTTGCTTTCCGAGTCGCTAGTGCCCCATTGCACGGCATGTGTGATTGACAAGGGCCCACGCGGTCACGTGCAACCCTCCGATCACGCGCCTGTCGTCGCCACACTCAACATTGAACCGTGACAAAATGAAAAACGCTCTCGCCCTCCCCCTTGACCACACCGTGATTAACGTCCATTTCGACATGGATCGTGCACAAGCTGTGTTTGAATCGCTTGGTTTTTTTCTAACGCCGCGTGGTCGCCATTCACTTGGCTCGATCAATCATCTTATCGTGCTTGAGAGCGACTATGTCGAGCTTGTCGGTCTACCCACCGATACTGATACTGTTCGTCAAGAGGTACTCGACAGTCCAGTGGGTATTGATGGGCTCGTGTTTCAAACGCAAAATGCCGATGAAACATACGCAGCACTTCACAAAGCCAAACTCGACGTCCAACCAGTTCAAGCTTTTTCTCGTCCTGTTCTGCTGGATGGCGGCAACTATGATGCAAGCTTTCGTACAACCCGGTTCGCACCAGGCACTTACGAAGCAGGTCGTGTCTACTTTTGTCAGCATCTGACGCCCGAGCTTGTGTGGCGCAAAGAATGGCAATCACATACCAATCAAGCACTGCGTACGATCGCCTTTTTAGTCGTATCCAAAAATCCTGCCAAGGACGCAAAGAAATACTGTCAGGCGTCCGGCGGTCAAGTGCGAAAAGGATCGCATGGAGAAGCGCGTATCCGCGCTAAAAACTACGAGTTAGTGTTTGTGACACCCGCGCAATATGAACGGTGTTATGAGGGCTTGCTGTCAAGCACTGAAAGAAACGTTGAAAAGCACAATGACACACTCAGTGATACAACGCAAAAGAGTTTTTTCGGAGCGATCGCGTTGGAAACAAGCGACATCGATCGCGTCCGGCAACGCTTGATATTGACGCAAAGCCGGTTTCCAGAGATTGCATGGACGCAGCAAGGCCTGCGGATTAGCGTCAATATTCCCTACTTCAACGCACTGATCGACTTTATCCAATCACCGAACCATTATTAAAAAATTTACGGAGAATCAAATCATGTTGCGCATTTGGGGCCGCATTACTTCTATTAACGTTCGCAAAGCGGTCTGGACCGCCCAAGAGCTTGGACTAGAGTTTGAGCGTATCGATGCAGGGGGCGTATTTGGCGTGACAAAAACGCCAGAGTACATTGCGATGAATCCAAACTCGGTCGTGCCCACACTGGTCGATGGCGACTTCACACTTTGGGAGTCCAATGTGATCGTGCGTTATTTATGCGCAAAACACTCGATGGGTAATATGTATCCAACAGACTTGCAAGAGCGCTTTAACGCTGAGCGCTGGATGGACTGGCAACAAACAACGTTTAGCCCCTCTGGGCGAGACGCCTTCTGGCAATTGATCCGCGTTCCTGAACCAGAGCGTGACATGAAAAAAGTTGAGGCATCGATCTCGGGTACTGAAATTTTGCTCGATCGCTTTGAAGCGCATATGAGCACAACCGAGTATGTCGCAGGCAACAAAATCACCATGGCAGATGTGCCGATGGCCTGTGAGATTCATCGCTGGTTTGGCCTGAATCTCCCGTCAAAGTCCCGTCCGCACATTGAGGCCTGGTATGCCAAGATGCATGCAAGACCAGGCTCAAAAAATGTGTTTATGCTGCCTCTGAGCTAAACAATATGCTGCGGGGTACTCGGTCATTTTTCAGAGGCTTCGCTGCATTAGAACGTCCTGTCAGGACATCCATCAAGGCCCTGACAGAAAGCTGATCAATAGCAAAGCAACTTTTTGCCAGCGCAGAGGCGGAAATATCGACCTGACCATACGCGCAACAATCCACACCTTTTTCGATCAACGCCTCATCGCTCAAAGGGCACTCAGTACTACCGCGTAACGTATCAATACGTTTCTCAAGCACCCTGCCGTCAGACAAGAGGAGCCTCACCTGTGCCCACCTAGGGAACATTGGTGGAGCCCCCTCGGACACACGCACTTTAGGTAAAAATGCTTGTACCTCAAGGCGCTGCACAGCGCGATCTTCAAAACTGCTCAAGAAAACAGCACCGTCCAACAGCGCGGCAGTCACGGCATACTGCATACTAAATTTACCCTCTAGTCCGGTACGTGGATGACTATAAATGAGCGGCACAGTCGCCCGATAATTCGTCTCGATCTCGACACTTTTAATTTCATCTAGGCGCAGCGCTTGTTCTTTCACGATGTCCAAGATCCCATCGATTGTGCGATGCGTGGCATAGCAAAGCGGGTATTTCTTAATCTCAATCCCGCTTCTCTCAAGCTCAAGCGGCATTGTTCCTAGTTGATCGAGCTGCCCATGAATATCCATCCCGTCTGCATAAAGCGCGGTGTAGCCTTGCTTGCCATCGAGCGCATGAATGGACGCATCAAAGCCAAGCTCGGCAAGCCCCACAGACCGCAATGCCACCGCATTGGACTGACCGGCCTGAAATGGTTTGGACATCGTGCCAAAATTTTGACGAGTGCCGGCAGTTTGTGACACAGCGATGCCAAGCGCGTGAACAGTTTGTGTGTGTGAGAGTTTGAGCAAGCGTGCGCAAGCCGCCGTCGCGCCGAGCGTGGCAATCGATGCAGTGGAATGCCAGCCCTTTGCGTAGTGATCGTCCACGAAGGCACGCGCCAAGCGTAACGTCACCTCGAAACCAATCATGTAAGCATCAATCACCTCCCGACCTTGTGAGCCGAGGCTCTCACCGAGGGCCAGCAAAGCTGGAATAATTGCCACAGTCGGATGCCCGCGCAGGGGCGAAGAAACATCATCAAAATCTAAAGCGTGCCCCGTCGTACCATTGACTAATGCCGCCATCTCAATCGACAGAGACTCGCCTGTCGCCCAAGCCGTTGCCATTCTGGGGCCCGTTTGTCCTTGGGCATATTTCAAACTCAGTATGGATGCCGGTTCACGCACGCCTGCAATCGCGCAAACCACCGTGTCATAGAGCGCCCGTGCTGCGATATGCCGAAGCTCAGGACTCACCGAGCGTGGATCAAAGTTCAATACGAATGATGCAATCTTTTGACTTGCACTTTGCGCGCCGAGCATGGCGACGGCATCTTGCTTACCCACAACTTCAGCTGGCATACCCATCATTTATCTCCGGGGGGAGCGGATCAAAGCCCGTCTCATTTTGTTTCGAATTTAGCAGATGCCTGCGCACCATGCGGCAATCATCCTTAGATTTCCACATCACGGAACACTCGTTCTCCACACTAGCGCATCGCTAAAATCTTCGGCATACTCATTCAATTACAAATCAAAAATCGGAGAAGACAATGTCATTGATCAAACTCTCAGCACGTGCAGCGGCAATTGCAGTCGTCGTTTTTGGGGCATCGTTATCCCACGCGCAAAACTATCCAAATCGGGACATCACTTTCATCGTGCCCTACGGTCCCGGTGGATCAACCGACCCCATTTCACGACAGTTTGCGGGTCAGCTCGCAAAAGAACTCAATGCGACGATCAACGTCGAAAACAAGCCGGGTGGCTCCGCCACGATTGGTTCAGGACAAGTGATCCGCTCAAAGCCAGACGGCTACACCATTGGCCTGACGTCCAACAGCGTGCTGGCATATCAACCACTCGTGAATAAGGCGCTCGCCTGGAAAAGTCCCGCCGACTACCAGTCGATCGTTAAGCTGGTCGATCTTCCTGCGATTATTACTGTCAAGGCAGACTCGCCTTACAAAACTCTTGAGGACTTCCTCAACGCCGCACGCCAAAATCCAGGCAAAATCCGCGTGGCGGTCTCGGGCTATCGGACTGCGCCAGACCTGGTGATTCAGGAACTCAATAAGGTGGCCAAGGTGCGCTTAGCCACCGTACCCTTCACAGGCGGCGGAGGTGAGGCACTTGTCGCGCTATTAGGTGGCCGAGTCGAGGCAACCTCGGGCTATGCTCCGACTGTTCGTGCCCAAGTTGCGGCAGGAAACGTGCGGGTACTGGCTTCTTTCTCAAAAGAAAAATATTCAGCTTTTCCAAATGCTGAGTCCGTTGTTCAAGCGGGCTACAACGTCACCCTTCCGGCTGACTATGGAATTATTGGGCCCAAAGGTATGCCAAAAGATGTCTTAGACAAGCTCGTCACCGCTTCCCTTAAAGTCGCCAATAGCAAGGAGTTTGCAGAGTTTGCAGGCAAATCTGGACTCGTGCTTGATATCGGCGGTCCAAAAGAAATGGACGAGGAAATGGTTCAGTATGGAAAGACGTTTGCTGACCTGATTGAATTTATGAATAAGAAGGAATAACTGGCGTTTTTTGCGGCGGCCTCAATACGCAGGCGCCGCAGCCGCCAGTCCGTCAAAGGCGTTGAGCATCCTGCTGCGCCAGTGTGCGATAGGATCATCGGTCGCCAGCAACTCAAAGTCGCTGATGCAGCGTGCCCACTGAAACTGTCCAAATAAGGCGTAGTCAGCGTAGAGCGGTGCGTCTCCGCCAAAAAACGGCTGCGTTTTGAGCACGGCACGTAATGGGAAAAGGCTATCTCTAAAGACTGGCAGTTGGGCTTCTCGATGCTGAACCACTTGCTCCAGTGTCATACCAAAACGCTGCTCGCGGGACTGTCTGAAGTAAGGTTTATCCTGCTCTGCCAAATGATCGTAAATGTCCAATAAAACGAAACGGACAATCTGACTCGCATGAAAATCACCCAGCGTTGAATACAGATAGCTTAGTGCTTTTCCTTGAGAGCCCGCAAAAAGAGAGGGACGGTCTGGGAAGTGCTCCTCTAGGTAATTGGCGATCACCCAAGACTCGCAGAGCCACTTTTTACCATGCACGAGAACCGGCACACGCCCCTGACCGCTGGGCTCAAGCACCCCTTTTTCACTAAATCGCCAAGGGATCGTCTCGACTTCCAACCCCTTATGGGCCAACGCCAGACGAATGCGCCAGCAATAAGGACTGAACCTTCGGTCGCTTTGTGCACCAGCCAAATCGTACATTTTAAGAATCATTCAGTGCTCCCAAGGCGTGCCGGTCAATTGAAAATCCCTTATTGAGGCATGATCTCCCCTCAATGCCGGATTGAATCAAACTCCAATGTAGCGCGATATGAGGCTGGCGAACATTCAGAATCAAACACAAATCACAGTATTTTTGAAAAGAATGTCTTACCGAAAGCAATCTTAGATTTACATTTGTTACAGTTTGATTTTGCATATCATCACACGCACGTCAATCATTGACTGACAGAGTCGTATTCATCATTGGAGTCTTCCTTGCCCTCAACAACGTCATTCACGCCCGTCGCGGTGGTCACGGGCGGTTCCCGTGGAATTGGTCTTGCAGTGGCCAAATGGTTTTTAGCACGCGATTACTGTGTCGCGATTCTCGATATCGAGGCGGCGACGCTGCAGGCAACTGTCGCACAACTCAACGCGCCCTCACATCTGTTTGGACTCGTTTGCGATATATCCAAACCGGACCAAGTGCAGACGGCCATCGATCAGGTTGCGGCTAAATTCGGCCGAATCGATGCCTTAGTGAACAATGCAGGCGTCGCAGTGTTTAAACCAATCGGTGAGACCACCTTCGAAGAGTTCCGCTATGTCATGGGCACAAACTTAGATGGTGCGTTTTTGTGCTCTCAGGCCTGCATTCCCTACATGAAGCAGCAAGGAAGCGGTTCGATTGTCAATATCGCCTCAATCTCAGGTCTGCGTGCCAGCACGCTTCGCGTGGCATACGGCACAAGCAAAGCCGCCATCATTCATCTGACCAAACAACAAGCGGTCGAGCTTGGCACGGTCGGCATTCGCGCAAACGTTGTGGCACCAGGCCCCGTTGACACGGAAATGTCCAAACTTGTGCATAGCGTCGCGATTCGCTCGGACTATTACGATACGATCCCTATGAATCGCTATGGCACCCCCGAAGAAATCGCAGATGCCGTCGGTTTTCTCTGCAGTCCTGCCGCGGCGTTTATCAACGGTCAGTGTATTGCGGTCGACGGTGGCTTTGACGCCTCAGGTGTCGGCATCCCGACACTTCGTAAAAGTCAGACTGGCTCTATTTAATCTAGCCACGATCCGCGCACCCTCCTAGGAGAATCACCAATGAAACAACCTTATATCGTTGGCTGGGGACATACCCAGTTTGGCAAGCTCGACAATATGGATTTTGATCAGTTGATCCGCGAAGCGGCGCTGCCTGCAATCGCGAGTGCGGGTCTTGAACCGAGCGATATTGACGGCATTTTTGTCGGTCACTTCAATGCCGGTTTTGTGCAACAGGACTTCAGTGGTGCGTTGATCAGTGTCGCCATTCCAGAGTTTCGACACACACCCTCAGTCCGTGTCGAAAATGCCTGTGCAACCGGTTCTGCCGCAATCTGGGCCGCACTTGACGCGCTAGCTAGTGGACGCATCAAACGCGCGCTCGTGGTGGGTATGGAAAAAATGAACACTCTACCCAACAAGGAGATTGGTGACATTTTGCTCAAGGCCTCCTACGTCAAAGAGGAAGGGCAAACAGAAGGTGGCTTTGCCGGCGTATTTGGACAAATCGCGGGGCAGTATTTTGAGCGCTTTGGCGATCAGTCCGATGCGCTTGCCGCAATTTCTGCTAAAAATCATGCAAATGGTATGCATAATCCCTACGCACACATGCGTCGTGATTTGGGTTTTGATTTTTGCCGTAACCCCTCTGATAAAAATCCTTTTGTCGCCGGCCCACTTAAGCGTTCGGATTGCTCCCTAGTCTCCGATGGTGCCGCAGCATTGGTGCTTTCGTGCGAACCGCTTAGTGGTGCAAAGGTGCCTGCGATCCGGTGGCGCTCACGGACACACGTGAATGAATTCCTGCCTCTGTCACGCCGTGATGCAACACGTTTTGAAGGTGCTGCACTTGCCTGGCAAAAGGGTCTAGCCGATGCAGGTCGCACCCTTGATGACCTGCATTTCGTCGAGACACACGACTGTTTTACGATCGCGGAGATGCTTGAGTACGAAGCAATGGGGCTGGCCCCACACGGACAAGGTGCGCGGGTCATCCTAGATGGTTTCACCACGCGCGAGGGCAAGCTCCCCGTCAATCCATCAGGCGGTCTCAAGTCTCGTGGTCATCCGATTGGCGCGACAGGCGTGTCACAACACGTCATGGCCGCTATGCAACTGTCAGGTACTGCCGGTGACATGCAAATCCCCAACGCCCGAGCCGGAGCGGTTTTTAATATGGGCGGTGCCGCGGTTGCCAACTACCTGAGCGTGCTGGAGTCAACGTGAACGCTGCGCAGTCGATGAATCTGGGGCGGTTGCTGACGCACACCGCCCGACTGTATCCCGACCACACGGCTCTGATTCAAGGAGAACATACCTGGACCTGGACCCAAATCAATGCGAGAGTCAATGCCATGGTCAGCGCTCTGCGTGCGCTTGGCATCAAAAAGGGCGATCGTCTTTTATTGCAGTCCAGAAATAACCTGCAAACGTTCGAAAGTAGCTGGACTGCGTTCAAGCTAGGCTGTGTCTGGGTTCCCACCAACTTTCGTCTGACGCCACCCGAGGTCGCCTATCTGGGCGCTTCAAGCGGCGCGGTGGCGATGATGGTAGAGGATTGTTTTCACGGTCACACGGACGCTGTCCGTTTAGCCTCTGAGACACTCAAGCATGTCATTGTGATCGGCACCCCTCGCCCCGGAGAATTATCCTACGAGCATCTGATCTCGCAACACATGGGTGCAAGTGACGCTGAGGAAACTGTCGCCTATGACGACCCACTCTGGTTTTTCTATACCTCAGGAACGACTGGCAAACCAAAAGCCGGCACCCTGACACATGGACAGATGGCGTTTGTCGTGAACAATCACTTAGCAGACCTGATCCCCGGCACGAATGAGCGGGATTGTTCTATCGCTGTTGCCCCACTCTCCCATGGCGCGGGCATTCATGCGTTACTGAACGTCGCGCGCGGTGCGGCGACGGTGCTCATGCCTAGCGAAAAACTGGATCCAGCGATGTTTTGGGAAGCCGTCGAACGCCATCGCGTGACGAACATGTTTACTGTCCCGACTATCATCAAAATGCTGGTTGAACATCCTGCGGTCGACGAATATGACCACAGCTCGCTGCGCTACGTGATTTATGCCGGCGCCCCGATGTATCGCGCCGACCAGAAGCGTGCACTAGATAAACTTGGTCGAGTGCTCGTGCAGTACTTTGGGCTGGGCGAGGTCACGGGCAACATTACCGTGCTGCCTAGAGAAATGCACAGCGCTGACGATCACGATCCCAATGCAAATATTGGCTCTTGCGGTCGCCCACGCGTTGGCATGGAGGTCGCCGTCCTCAATGACAAATGCGAGCCTGTCGCAACCGGAGAAATAGGCGAGATTTGTTGTCGTGGTCCCGCCGTATTTGCCGGTTATCACGGCAATCCTGAGGCAACTGAGAAAGCACTTCGCGGTGGCTGGTTTCATACGGGCGATCTTGGCCGTCTTGACGCGCGTGGTCTGCTCTACATTACCGGCCGCGAATCAGACATGTACATTTCTGGCGGTTCAAACGTCTACCCTCGCGAAGTTGAAGAAGTGTTGCTGACGCACCCCGGTGTCGCAGAAATCGCGATCCTCGGCGTCCCAGATGAGAAGTGGGGAGAGATCGGCGTGGCGGTGGTGGTGCGTCGCACAGATACACCCGCTGTACTAGAAGGCGAGTTACTCGGCCATCTCGAGGGACGTTGCGCAAAATATCGCTGGCCTCGGCAGTTCATATTTTGGGAGGTCATGCCAAAGTCTGGCTACGGGAAAATTGTTAAAAAAGATATCAAAGCACTCTTGATCGAGCGCGGAGAAATCACGTTGCCTCAGGCTCACTAACGTAGCAAATCTTCATGCAGCCACATATTGCCTTCCTCACCCCGATGGCGCAGCCAACGGTCGATGCGATCAGGTGCCTCACGCCGGCGCACTGCACAATCGCCTTCGCAATCTCAAGCGATCCAGCCGAACATCTTGAGATGGTCCAGCAGGCCGATGTGATCATGGCGGCGGGCACCTTTGTCACAGCCGACATCATCAAAGGAGCGCCACGCCTGAAGCTCATTCAAAAGTGGGGGATCGGTGTCGATAAAATCGATCTTGAGGCAGCCCGCCAGGCAGGCGTGACCGTGGCCATCACGGCCGGTGCCACCTCGATACCCGTCTCTGAACACACGTTAATGTTGATGCTTGCCGTCTCACGTCGTCTGCCACTTGCGCATCGCAGCCTGCAAGAAGGCAAGTGGATCGCGGCAGAGCTACGCACGATCTGCTCTAAGCTAGACGGCAAGACTGTGGGGCTTTTTGGTTTTGGTAATATCGCCCGCTTCGTGGCAAAACGACTGAGCGGCTTTGATGTAAAGCTGATTTATCACAGTCGTAACCGACTTGATTCCGCCATCGAGAATCAATACGGTGCCCATTATGTTGATTTAGACACGCTGTTGGCTCAAAGCGATATATTGAGCTTACATGCGCCACTCACCGAGCAGACTCGGCAGCTGTTCAACGCCAACACTTTTAGCAAAATGAAACGCGGTGCGATGTTGATTAACACGGCACGCGGTGAACTCATTGACGAAGCAGCCTTGGTCGAAGCACTACGCTCTGGGCAGCTATCGAGTGCAGGACTCGATACGTTTGCAGGCGAACCTCCGGCGCTCAGCAATCCACTGCTACACATGGATCAAGTCGTCGTCACGCCGCATGCGGCTGGAGGCGTCTACGACAACGTGCCGCATATCGTGGGCCATATGTTCCGCAATGTCGATCTCTACTTTAATAAAAAAGCCCTAGACGCTGCCGACATCATTGTGGCGCCACCCGCCTAGAGTAATATTCTCGCATTCAATTTTAAAAAATATCAACAATGAGCAGTATCAGGAGAGCACCGTGAGCGGCAAATTTTCTACACAATTTGAGCCTTTAAAAGGGAAAGTCAGCCCCGAAGAATGGGAGACTCGCGTGACCTTAGCCGCGTGTTACCGCCTGATGGACAAGTACGGCATGACCGACATGATCTACAACCACATTACGGCGCGCATTCCCGGCACGGAAGATCTGCTGATCAACCTCTACGGCCTGCTCTACAAAGAAATTACCGCGTCTAGCCTGGTGCGCATTACCGTCGAAGGCGAAATCGTCCGCAAGCCTGATACTGACTACGGGATCAACAAAAGCGGCTATGTGATTCACGGCTGTATCCATACCGCTCGTCCTGATATCGGCTGCGTCATTCATACGCATACCCGCGCCGGCATGGCGGTCTCCTCGATGGACTGTGGTTTGCTCCCCATGACACAAACCGCGAGCCGATTTAACAACCATATCGGCTATCACGACTTTAATGGTCCAGCGATTGATCTCGCTGAGCGCGAAAGCCTAGTTCAGGATCTCGGCCAACACAACGCCATGATTCTTCGCAACCACGGTTTGCTGACAAGTGGCGCGTCGGTACCACAGGCCTTCAACTTAATGTATCAGCTCGAGATGTCCTGTCGGGCACAAGTGGATGCCATGGCAGCAGGCGCGGCACTCTCCATTCCACCCAGGGACATTCTGGAAAGATCCGCACACCTTTACCAACCGGGTGTGCGTCGTCCATACGGTGAACTGGAATGGCATGCCATGCTTAGACTGCTAGACGCTGAGCCTGGCGGCTATCCGCTTTACACTTCCTGATTTTCGGCGGATAGGCCAGCAGCTCAGCGAGCGTCGTGCGAGTGGATTTGTAGTGCCTCAAGAAAGCGCGACACCATGTTGTATGCGCCGATTGTGGCTGTCAGCTCAACAATGAGCCGATCGCTCAGCAATGCCTTGACACCAGCGAAGACCTCCGGCGAGACGTGAATGTCTTTGGTCATCGCATCGGCATAGGCCAACACTGCGCGCTGCGTGGGGTCAAACTGCGTTGAGTCTTGCCAAGTCACTAAGTCATCCAATTGAGCCTGAGTGACACCCTCGCGCAAAGCGATGGGTGCATGTTGCTCGGCTTCATAAGGCGCACCATTCAAAACGGCAATTCGCATGATCACGAGCTCACGCAAAGCGCCCGGCAGAGCGCTTTGTTGGCGAATCGCGGTCAGGTAATTCAGCCAACCACTGGCAACTGGCAGGCTATGCAACAGCATCTGATACACATGTAAAACACTCCCACGTTCAGCCGTGATACGGTCAACGAGGGGCTTCGCTTCAGGATTGCTTAAATCTGCATAAGGAATTCGGGCCATGAGGATGATCTCGACAAAGAATAAAACAACAGTTTACCCAAATCCTGTATTGATAAAAATCCGTCTTTAACGCTCGGCTGCCATGGCACGCTCATGTGCCGCAAGTCTCGCCGCCACTTTGGCGTCATGTTTAGCCTGTCTTCTCTCGACCCACTCTTGAATTTCAACAAAAAATACTGGTACGAGAGCAACCGCCAAGCAAGTAGAGGCGATCATGCCGCTGAACACTGTGATACCGATCGACACGCGGGCCGCCGCGCCTGCACCGGATGCCGTCAATAGCGGCACGACACCCAAAATAAAGGCAATCGAGGTCATGACGATCGGACGAAAGCGCTCATGCGAAGCTTTGAGTGCCGCCTCGACTGCCGAGAGCCCTTTCTTTTGTTCCTCTAGCGCGACCTCAACGATCAAAATCGCATTTTTAGAGGCGAGCGCGATCATCAGTACCAAACCAATCTGTACATAAATGTTGTTGGCCAAGCCTGTCGCAAGCAATGCAATGACCGTGCCAACAAGCGCGAGCGGCACAGCCAAAATCACAGAGATCGGTGCAGCCCAAGATTCATATTGTGCAGCAAGAACGAGGTATACAAGGAGAATAGACAGCGCGAAAACCAGTACCACCGTGTTGCCAACCAATTTTTCCTGATAGGACATCGCTGTCCACTCAAAACTTGCCGACTCTGGCAACGTGGTCCGTGCCAGATCCTCGAGAGCCGTAATGACCTGACCTGAGCTATATCCGTCTGCTGCCGCACCCAAGATCGCCGCTGTCGGGTATATATTGTATTGCGAGGCGATCGCCGGGCCCGTAGTTTCAGTCATCTCGATGAAAGAACCCAACGGCACCATATTGCCGGATTTATTCTTAACATACAGGCGCTCAATCTGATCAGGACTGACACGACTCTTGCCATCTGCCTGGAGAAAGACCTGATAAGTCTGACCGTACTTGAAGAACTGATTGACGTAGGTCGAACCAATCGAAGACTGCAAGACATCGTAGGCGTCCCCTAATGAGACACCTAAGGTTTCGGCGCGACTTGGATTAAAAGTCAGCTTGATCTGAGGCACGTTATTACGAAAAGGCGTAAAAATCGCCATGATCTCGGGACGCTCACGTGCCGCCTTCAAGAAATTATCGGTGATCTGCTCCAGCTTTTTAAAGTCATTACTGCCATCGACCAACTGTAGCTGCATCTGAAATCCGCCCGACAAGCCAAGGCCCGGAATCGCGGGGGGTAACAGCACATTGGCTGAGACTTCTTGAATCGCCTTCAATGCCACATTCATACCCATGAAAATCGATTTCAGATCCTCTCCTTTACCGCGTGCCTCCCATGGTTTTAGGATCACGTACATCACACCCGTGTTCGATTGTGAGCTGTTGTTGCTCAAGGCATTCACGCCACCGATCGAAACCACTTGCTGAACACCAGGTACTTTTTCAATTGCCGTAACGACTTTTGCCATGCCAGCTTGCGTACGCGACAGTGCCGACGCATCCGGCAGCTGCACCGCAACGACCAAATAGCCTTGATCCTCGTTCGGAATAAAACCAGTCGGTAAGCGAATCAAACCAATGATGGCACCGACAATCAACACAAGGCCAAATAAAGAAGTTAGCTTACGATGCGCCATTAAGCCTTGCATCAGATGGGCATACCAGTCGGATATTTTTCCAAAGACCTGATCGAACTTTACAAAGAACCAGTTCTTTTTGGCGCCTGGAAGTTTAGGCGTAATGAACTGAGCCGCTTGGGTCGGTTTGAGTGTGACGGCATTAATCCCGCTAATCAGTGCCGTCGCAGCAATCACGAGAGCAAATTGCCGATACATCTGTCCTGTAATACCCGCAATAAACGATGCGGGTAAAAATACCGCCATCAGTACGAGCGTGATGCCGATAATAGGGCCCAACAACTCTGTCATCGCGTTGATCGCGCCTTGACGCGGCGTTTGACCGAGCTCAACCTTTTTGGCCACACCTTCGACCACCACAATTGCATCGTCGACCACAATGCCGATACACAACACGATGGCAAACAAGGTCAGCAAATTTATCGAAAAACCCATTGCCGCCATGCAGGCAAAAGCCCCAATAATCGTGACAGGCACTGTGGTGGCTGGTACCAGCGTCGCCCGCCAGTCTTGCAAGAACAACATAATGACAAGCAACACCAGAATGCCTGCTTCGAACAGTGTGTGATACACCTCGGTGATCGAAGCCGTCACAAACATGGTCGTATCAAAGGGAATTTCCCACTTGATTTCCTTTGGGAAGGTTCTAGAGATTTTCTCCATCTCGGTCCGAACAGCTTGCGCAACATCAATCGCATTGGCAGCGGGCAACTGATAGATTGCAATGCCGCCTGCAGGCTTGTCGCCTAGGCGGAAAAATTGACTGTAATTCTGACTCCCCATCTCAACCCGCGCGACGTCTTTGAGTCGGGTGATTTCGCCTTGATCGTTGGTTTTGAGCAAAATTTGCTCAAATTGCTCTGGCGTATCGAGTGCACTGGTGACGTTCAGTGTCAGCTGAAAGTCTTGCCCCATCGGCACCGGTGGTGCACCGAGTTGACCGGCGGCCAGCATGACGTTTTGACGACTGATGGCGGTCGATACGTCGGTGGGGGTCAGGTTACGCATCTGTAATTGCGCAGGATCGAGCCAGATCCGCATACTGTAGTTACCGACACCAAATACGTTGGCGGCCGCGACGCCAGGAATTCGCGCCAAGCGATTCTGCAACTGAAGATTGGCGAAATTACTGAGAAACAAAGCATCGTGCTCAGGATTACTGGAGGTCAGAGTCACAAACTGCAAGATTGAGGTGGACTGCACCTTAGTCGTCACACCCTGCTTCTGAACCGCCTGCGGCAGTGAGGCCAGTGCGATCGCAACCCGATTTTGCACCGTCACCTGGGCCATATTGGGATCCGTACCCACCTCAAACGTCACGGTCAGCGTGTAGCGACCGTCATTGGTGGAGTCCGACTGCATGTAGAGCATATTCTCTACACCGTTGACCTGATTCTCAATATTGCTAGCCACCAACTGCTGCACCAGACTCGCACTCGCGCCCGGCCACATCGTTGTGACCTGTACGGTGGGCGGCGTCATCGGGGGATACTGTGCGATCGGGAGTCCGAAAATGGACACGGCACCAATCAGCATCGTGATCAGTGCGATCACATTGCCTAGTACTGGGCGCTCGATGAAAAATTTAGAAAGCATGAATGATCCTGTTGCCCTGTAGAATTAACGCGCAGGCAATGGCGCGACGGTCGTGAGCGCTGGCTTGACGACCAGACCATCTCTCACATTGATAAAACCATTAATAATGACGGTTTCCGAGGCGGTGAGTCCGCTGGTGACTTCTACGAGTGGACTAAATCGCTGACCACGCTTGATATTTTGCCGCTGCGCCTTGTCACCCTCAGCCACCACATAAACATAGTCACCTTGCTGATCTGTCATCACACTCGCATTGGGAATCAACACTGCCTTGCGGGGCTCACCATACTCCACTCGAACTTTGGCATACAGCCCTGGCAACAAACTGTATTGACTATTTGGTAGCTCTGCTCGCAGTTGCAAAGAACCAGTGCTGGTGCTCAATAAATTTGCAGCAAAATCCAGTGTGCCGCGATGCGGATAACCCTCTTCCCCCTGCAACTGCACATGAACAGGCAATTTATTCACTTGGGATTTACGATTGTTTTCATTCACAAAACGCTTTTGGTATTTCAATAAATCACGTTCATTGATCGAGAAATAAACATAGATTGGATCGATTTTCTGAATGGTGGCGAGCTTGATACCCTGAGGGCTTGAGCCAAGATAGTTTCCAATATCAATCAGGTGCCGTCCCATCAGTCCATCAAAAGGTGCACGGACTTCCGTATAGCCGTAATTAATTTGAGCGAGTTTGAAATTAGCCTCGGCCTGCAAGTAGCTAGACATGGCTTTGTCCACAGCAGATTGCGAGGTCGCGTTGTCTTTGAGGAGCGCACGTTGGCGCGTGATTTCAATCTTGGCTTCTTCAAATACAGCACGCGTCAAGTTGACCTGTTGTGTGTATTGATCCTGCTCAATGACAAACAACAATTGATCCTTTTTAACAAAAGCACCGTCGGCAAACTCGATTTTGGTCAAAAAGCCAGGAACACGCGCTTCGAGCTCAACAGAGAGGTAAGCCGAAACATTGCCATCAAAAATCTCAAAGCTGCGGACATCTTGCTCGACCGGCTTGGCCGTTGTCACAGGTGGTGGGGCAGCAACCTTTGGGGCCGCTTTTTTATCACATGCTGAAAGTGTCAACGTGACCACCAAAGCAGCCACTATGACCAGCGTGCTTCGCACAAAGGTGTTGTTTCTCATCGTACTCATTGAATCGTCTCGCTAGACTTCACTAAACGTGGCTCGGCAGGATTGGCCAAGGCATCGCCCCAATTTGTTCTGGCCTGCATTTGCTCAACCATCAAAGGTGGCAAAGCAGGAACGATCAGGTCCCCAGACCAGCCGCCACCGAGCGCTTTGAACGCTGCAACATAGCCTAGTAGGTTATTTGACTGAGTCTGTACGAGGCTGTTTTGCACCAACAAAAGCTGCTGCTGCGCCAAAATAACTGTGTTGTAGTCAGTTTGACCGGCCTTGTAGCGCTCAAGTGCCAAGGTCGCTGCCTGCTGAGCCGCCGTGACAGAACGTTTCAGATCGCCGGCCGAACTACTTGTCGTCGAAATCGAGACCAGTGCCTGCTCGACCTCTTTTTGGGCTTGCAACACCTGATTTTGATAGGTCAGGATGCTTTGTTGAAAGACGGCATCCTGGACACGAATCTGATCAATAATCGCGCCACGATAAAACAAGGGGAACATAAAACTGCCGCCTAGGGAGGCGGTCCGGTTATCCCAAGAAAACAGGCTGGATGACTGATTCAAACTATTCACAGAGACGTTTTGGAAACCAAAAAAACCACTCAACGAAAAGCTTGGATATAACGCGGCCGTATTGACGCCTATCAGCGCCGATTGAGCGGCTGCAGCGTACTCCGCCTGCAACACATCGGGACGACGACGCAGCAGATCCTTGGGAATGCTCACCTGCAACGTTTTGGGGATTTGTAGCGCTGCGGTCGTATTGCCAAAGGTCTTTTCGTAAAAATCCGGCAATTCGCCAAGCAGAATACTCATGGCGTACTCTGCATTTTTCAATGCAGCAATCAACGTTGGAATTTCAGACTTAGTTTGCTCGTACTGCGACTGCGCCTGGCTCAGATCAAGCAAGGAAGTCGCCCCATTTTTAAAACGGGAGGAGGCAATCCTCAAACTTTCTGCCTGCAAAGCCAAGTTTGTCCGGGCAACCTGAATCAAAGACTGGTAGTTACGAATACTAATGTAGGTGTTTGCGACATCGGCTGCCAGAGAGACATCGGCGGCATAGTAAGCCGCAGTCGTTGAAATCAAAGAGGAAACCGTGCTTTCAATGCCGCGTCGAAACTTACCCCAGAAATCAATCTCCCAATTTGCCTGCACAACCATGTTTTGCGTGGTCGATAACGAGGAGGTGTTGAGGAACTGCGTCAGCGCATTAGGCTGATCAGCACGTGTTGCGCTCCCGCCCAAGCTGACGGTCGGCAAGAGACTCGCATCGGACACGCCAAGCTGAGATCTCGCCTGATAGATACGAACCGCTGCACGTTGGAGCGACAAATTGTCTCTCGCTGCGCGCGCGAGCAAATCATTCAAGGTGGGATCGTTAAAACTCGCCCACCAGCTCACCGGATTGGGTGTCGTCTCAAGCGCAGCAGGAATTGCGTCAGTGAACGCTGACTTTTTCGGTTCACTAAATTGCGTCTGAAGCTTGGTCGCAGGTTGCTGAAAGTCCGGCCCCACCATGCAACCAGAAAGAGAAATGGAAATGGCCCCAAAGACAAATAAAAATCGTCTTTGAAGCCATTTATTAAAAAAAACAGTCTGAGATGAGTGCATCAGGGGATTTTACGGTACTTTGGCCCCCCGAGTCGATGCACCCGTCCCCACTGTCTTAATCGACTTTAGCACCTGAAATTTTGACAATTTCAGCCCACTTTTTCATGTCTTCCTTGTGGACGCGTGCGAAGGCCTCGGGACCAGGATCGGCTGCAGGCGTGATGCCCTGTGTGTCTGTCAGCCAAGCTTTGAAAGCTGGCGTTGAAACAATCTTGACGACCTCAGCACTCATTTTGGCTGAAATATCAGCTGGCATCTTGGCTGGACCGAACAAACCATACCAAGTACTGCTCACAAAGCCTGGCAAATTACATGCTTCAGCCACAGTTGGTACGTCTGGTAATGCCGAAAGACGTGTCGGACTCGTCACGGCCAGCGCGATGGTTCGACCGCCTTTGACTGAGGCAATCGAAGGTGCGCTCTGATTAAAGAACATATCCACATCGCCACCGAGCAAGGCGGTCATCGCAGGACCCTGTCCACGATAAGGAATGTGCACCATGTCAATCTTGGCAGCGCTTGCAAATTGAGCGCCAGCCAAATGGGTCGACGCCCCATTCCCCGTCGAACCGTAATTGAGTGTGCCGGGCTTATCTCGCATCAGCTTGAGCAAATCGCCACACGTTTTTATCTCTGGATGCTTTTTGGGATTAATCAACAACACGTTTGGTACATCGCCCAAAATGGCGATCCGTGTGAAATCATTTTCAACATCAAAGCTCAGTTTTTGATAAAGAGCAGGGTTGATCGCATGTGTACCAGCCGTCCCAAACAGGTAGGTGTACCCATCCGGTTGCGCACGCGCAACCAAGTCCGAGGCAATATTGCCCCCTGCACCTGTTTTAGCGTCGACCACAACGGGCACATTCCATGCCGCGGTCAGCGCCTCACCGATTTTGCGCGCATAAATATCGACGCCAGAACCATTAGGAAAGCCCCCGACGATCGTAAGCGCGCGGGTGGGGAATTTGTCAGCCTGAGCAACGGCTGCCGAGCAAGCGGCAGCCGCTAATAGAGCGACTGTCACTTTTTTAAATGTGTCACGCATGGTGATCTCCTTAACGCGGTGTGCCCTGCCCCGAAATTCGGCGGCAGTGGTTTAAAGATGCTTCAATCAAATTGTCACTCGCCTCTGGCGTGCGGAATGCGGAATGGGCCGAGAGCGTCACGTTTTCGACCTTGGTAAAAGGATGATCGGCAGGCAATGGTTCGATCTCAAACACATCCAGCCCAGCATGGGCGATTTTGCCGGAACCCAGCGCCTCAATCAGCGCCTGCTCGTCGATCACCGCTCCGCGAGCAGTATTGACCAAAATCACTCCGTCTTTCATCTGAGCAATACGCTCGCGTGAAATAAAACCTTTTGTTTCATCATTGAGCAGCAAATGCAAGGAAATCACCTGACTTTGCGCCAACAAATCCTCAAGCGAAACGAACGTCACGCCAGGATAAGATTTCGGTGTGCGGTTCCAGGCGATGACTTGCATCCCTGCGCCAAGGGCTAGGCGAGCCATCTCCGCTGCGATCCCGCCAAATCCAATCAATCCCAGGGTTTTACCCGTGAGCTGCACCGCCTCGGTGCGAAGCCAATGACCTGCACGCATGCCCCGATCCATCCGAGCGAAACCCTTGGCCGAAGCCCACATCAGCGCAAAAGCACACTCCGCGACTGCGGTATCGCCATAGCCTTTGATGATGTGCACGTCGACGCCGATTTCGGCGAGCTCTTCGGGGTTCATATAAGAGCGCGCGCCCGTGCCCAAAAACACAACATGCTTTAAGCCCTTGCACTGCTTAGCAATGCTGGTCGGTACCGCTGTGTGATCGACGATCAGGATTTCAGCAT
>Ga0105051_10001850_pt1 | contig 28071 bp, 26 predicted proteins | sample FRY02_FD_78383 | JGI IMG/M metagenome (GOLD analysis project Ga0105051, IMG submission 78383) | Freshwater microbial communities from Lake Fryxell liftoff mats and glacier meltwater in Antarctica - FRY-02 (megahit assembly) | ecosystem: Environmental > Aquatic > Freshwater > Ice > Glacier... | reverse complement strand
CCGCCGCTGCCGTGGCCGCCGCCCCGGCACCGGCTCCACTGGTTGCCGCCGCGGCCGCCCCGGCCGCCCCGGCACCAGTCAGCACGGCGAAGGCCGCGGCCCGCAACGCCGCCCCGATCAGCCTTCCCGGCCGCCAGTTCACCGTGTGGACGCGCCCGGCCGCCGCGCCCCGCGCCGCCGCCGCGAGTGCCGCTCCGTCCGCCGCGAGTGCCGCTCCGTCCGCCGCCGCGTCCGGCGGTGGCGGCCCGTTCTCCACCTCGGGCCTGCTGAAGCTCGTCGCCTTGGTCGTGCTCGCTGGCCTCGCCTACACCTTCTGGGAAAAAGCCACCCAGCTCGACACCGAGAAAAAAGCCCTCGCCGGACAGCTGAGCACCGCCGCCGCTGATAAGACCGCCGTCGAGACCAAGGCCGCCGCCGAGCGGGCCGCGGCCGCCGAACAACTCGCCGCCGCCCGCCAACAGTCCGGTGCCTTGGAACAAACCCTCGCCGCCACCGAAGCCGCGAAGAAGGCCGCCCTCGACCAACAAGCGGTGCTCGAGCAAAAAGTCACCGCCACCGAGCAGCAGATGATCGCCATGCAGAAGGAGGCCGCCGCCACCGCCGCCGAACTGCAGAAGAATCTGGCCGCCATGAACAAGGCCCGCGACGAGGCCCAGAAAACCGCCGAGGCCCGCCAGGCGGACCTAGCCGCCAAACAAGCAGCCCTCGCCACCGCCGAAAAGGCCATCAAAACCGCCGAAGAACGCGCCGCCGCCTACGACAAAAACGCCGCCGACGCCCGGGCCGCCAACGAGCAGCTCCAGAAGGAGCAGGAAACCGTGCGCGCCGACGCCGAGAAGGCCAAAGCCGCCGTGGAGGCCGCCACCCGCGACAAGGAAGAACTCCGCAAGTCCGTGGAAGCCCTCGTCACCACCATCAAGGAGCTCGAAAAATCCCTCGAAGACGCGAAGAAAGCGGCCGCCGGCCAATAAAAGCCGCGCGTCTCTCCGCCGCGCCGGCAGGCCGGCTCGCGCCACCCACGCCGGCCGCCCCGCCGGGGCCTCGCAAGGGCAAAGTCACTCTGGGCGGCCACTTTCCGCTTCCCAGCGGCCTGCTTTCCGCTCTATAGGAGAGGCCCTACACCATGGGTGCCTGTGTTGTTGAGTTGGCGCAGGCGGTGTCGCATGAATTGCCGGACACCGCCATTTTTGGCCGTCATGAAGACTCGACCGTCCGGCTCCCGGATGTGCGGGTCTCCCGCCGCCATGCCATGATCCGCAAGCAGGACGAGGATACCTGGTGGTTCTACGACCTCGGCAGCTACAACGGTTCGTATCTCAACGGAAGGCGCGTCACCACCACCTGCCCGCTGGCGCGCGGCGACATCATCACGATTTGCGACACTCAGTTCCGCTTTGATTTCCTGTCCTCGGGAAAGACCGGCCGCATCCCTTACATGGCGCTGTCCGCCCAGGCCGGCCCGCCCACCCAGGAACTGACGATCGCTCCGATGATCGTGCTGGTCAGCGACATCAAGGGCTTCACGCTGCTTTCGGAAATCCTCGCGCCTGAAGACCTCGCCCAGGCCATCGGCACCTGGTATGGCGCGTGCGAGCACATCATCGGCACCCACGGTGGTGCCATTGACAAGTTCATCGGCGATGCCGTGCTGGCCTACTGGACGGACATTTCCGCCCACGCGCGCGCCGAGGCCCTGAACGCCTCCAAGGCCCTCCGCCAGGCGACCTACGACATCCACGACTCGATGCGCGGCGTCTTCGAAGCGGCCGGCGGCGAGTTTTCCTGCGGCGTGGCCCTGCACCTTGGCGAGGTCTCGCACGGCGTGCTTTCGCCCGGAACCCTGACCATGCTCGGCGATGCCGTGAACACCGCCTTCCGCATCCAAAACCTGACCCGCTCCCTTGGCAGCGACGTGCTGGCCAGCGGCGTGTTTTTCGAGGCTCCGCCCGGCTGGCTTCAGGGCAAGAGTTACTGCACCCCCCTGGGTGCCCACGAACTCCGGGGCAAAACCTCCAGCATCGATCTGTACGCCGTGGACAGCTGCCCGGCCGACTATCGCTGACCACCCCATGCCCGAAACCCCGCCTCCGTCGCCGCCCAAAACGAGGAAAAAAGAAGGCTGGATGGGCGTGTGCTTCACTGCCGTCCTCTGCGCGATCTTTCTGTGGTGGTGGCTGCAGCCCGCCCCGCTGACCGCCGAAACCGAACGCAGCCCGCTGTACTGGGCCGGCCTCGCCCGCGAGCACCTCGGTGCGGCAGAGCCCACCCTGGCCATGCACCTCGAGATCATCATGATCGCCGAAGGCCTCCGCGAACGCGGCCAGCAGGCCGTCGCCGCAGCCCTCGAAGCGGACTGGCTGCCCCCGTCCTGGCCGGCCGGCACCCCGGCAGCCTCCCCCACGGCTGACGGCGCTGCGCCGCCCGCCGCGAGGCCCCCGGAACTCGCCCCGCTGGCCGCCCGGCTCGCCGAGGCGGCCGCCGCGCTCGACGCCCTCGACATCGAACACGGCCAGTCCGTCCTCCGGGAGGCCGCGGAGGCCGCCGCCGCCCTGACCGAACCGCTCCGCGCCGAGGCGCTCTGGCTCGTGACCGCCCGTCAGGCCCGGAACAGCCTGACCGCCGAGGCGGCCCGGACTCGGCAACTGCTGGCCGCCGCCCCCGCCACCGGCGGGTTTCCCGACTGGCTCGCCGACGAGTTGCTGGAGGCGGAAATCATCGCGCCTCTGACCGCCTCCCTGCACCAGCAGCCGGCCGGCACCCCGGCGGTGCTCCGCCTCGCTGGAGAATGGCGGGCCATGGTGCGGGCCCGGGCCGCCGTGCGCGAGCAAAGCCTGCTCAGCCGTGACGGCCCCGCGGCCGATGCCTCGCTCCCGCCCGCCACTGGGGTGCAGGAGCTGCGACAGGCCGTCGAGGCCAACCAGCTCGGCCACGCCCGCCGCCTCGCCGCGAACAATCCCGCCGCCCAACTCGCCGTCGCCCGCCTGCTCGTCTGGTTGTCCGCGCCCGCCCCCTAAGCCGAAAAAGGAGCCGCCCGCCGGCCAGGGTGCCCGACCATCGCGCGACCCGGAGGCACCGGGCCCGCCGCCCTGGAACGGCGTGTCGTGCTCAGGGCCGCTGGGTGAATCGCAGCCGGACCAGTCCGACTCCCGCGGTCGGCGGCACCGGGGTGGCCTGCCGGAGCCGGACGCTTTCGGTGCCGTCGCCATGATCCACGGGCGGCCCGTCCTCCATCATGGTGGCCGGCTGCCAGGCGCCGGCGTCGCGGCTGACCTCGGCGCTGATGTCCACGTCGAGCAGATTTTTGGCTCGGCGATAGGTCACCCTCAGGTAGACCGCTCCGCCCGTGTTCTGCAGGCTGGCGTGTAGCCAGGCGCCGGTCCGGCCGCCGGAACGCGGGTCTTGCCCGAGGGCGTATTCGGCCAGATTCGCAAGGTCGTCCCCGTCCGGATTGCCGGACGGGCCGCCGATGAGCGGATCGTCGCGCTCGGCCGCGGTGAAGCGGTTTTGCCAGAAGGCGAAGACCTGGCCGGGGGCCGCGGCGCCCCCCGGGCTGCCGCCGGGCACCAGGCTCACGCCCCAGCGGGTGCGCTGGCCCCAGTCGGCGTGGCCGGTGCCGGCCTCGTCCAGCATGACCAGCGCATGGCCGTGGTCCTCGGCCCAGGGATACCACGCGTCATTGTACGAGAAGTCGAGCACGGTCTCCCCCAGTCCGTCGATGAGCTGAAGCCTCTCCCCGTCATTGTTGAGGCGTCCGGTCCAGCTGCCCACGACCGCGCCCGGGCCGGGATGGCGCAGGGCGAGGGCGGCCGGACGGGGCGAAAGCACGAGCCGCGCCCCCGGAGCCAGGGTGGTGCCGGCGGGCAGGGTGAACTCGATGCCCTCGACAAAGCGGGCTCCGCCCAGATCGAGCTCCGCCGGGCCGGTGTTGACCAGTTCGAGGAATTCGAAGTCGGAGGCAACCACTCCGGGCAGCACGGCGGCTTCCGAAGGAGTGGGGTCGGCCGGGGCGTAGTGGATCTCGGACACGCGCAGCCACTGCTGCGCGGGGGTGGGGGCGGGCGGCCAGGACGTGGTCGTGATCATCGTGCCGCCGGCGGTCCGCAGCTCGAGCGTTGCGCCCCGGGCGGAGAGCTGCCCTTCATAGCCGGAAACGACGAAGCGCTTTTCCCCGGCTTTTGGGCTGACGGTGCGGGCGCGGAAGCCGACGGCGTCGCGGGCGACATAGAGTTTGTTGCGGTCCGGATCGGCGGTGGTGGCGAGGGTGGCCGACGGGATCACCGTGCCCGGGGGGAAGGTGAAATCCACCCCGCCGGAAACTGTCCAGCCGCCGATTTCCACCGCGTAGTTGTTGGGATTGACGACGGTAAAGTATTCCTGGTGCTGGCTGTCCGGCAGGCCCGGGTTGAATTCCACCGCGCCCAGGGTCATCGGGGGCGCGGGCGGCTGGGCCGGCGGGAGCGACGGGCCATAGGTGGTGTACAGAAATGTGCGGCGCTGGGGCACGTATTCGGTGATCCGGCGGTTGACCTCCTGAGCCATGGTGAAGGCGGCAAAGGGCGAGACGCTGTTGGGCGCTCCCGACAGCCTCCACGCGGCCGCGCCCCATTTCGCGCGGTCCAGCGCCGCGTCGGACACCGCCACGCCGGGGGGATCGATCACGGCCAGCCAGCGGTTGAAATGGATCACATGCCAGTCGTCCGGGCCGCCGGGCGGCGAGAGAAACTGGTCGCGCAGTGTGCGCAGCCGGCGCAGATACATCTGGGTGATGGCGGGTGATCCGCGGAATCCGAAGTCCCAGAATTTGTTGCCATTGCCGGCGGCTCCGGTCGGGCTGACGGCGTTGGTGGCATAGACGCGGTCGTTGAAATAGTTGAAGTCCGAGGTCCAGACGCGTCCGAAGGACAGGTCCAGATCCCACGGGAGCAGCTGCCATTCGCCGGTCCCCGTGGTGTTCCGGTAGACGTAATAATTCTTGTGCGCGACGTCGGTGGCGCTGGTCATGGTGTAGGCGGCCAAGTGATTGACGGTCGCGGGCAGGTTGACGTTGTCGAAGCCGTAACGGAGCAGGGCTTCGCCGGTCTGGGCCAAGCCGGAGGCGACCGCATTGAGGTCCGCGGCATTTTCGGTCCGGCGGGTTTTTTTCTCGTAGCCGCTGCCGCCGGGCGGGAGGTTGGGCACGACATAATTGTACATCTTGTAGAGCGCACCCTCGGGATTGAGGCCGGCGCGCTCAAGGTACCCCTCGTCGGCATCCTCCACCACCTCCGCCACCGCGAAGAACTGGCCATTGCGCTGGACCCGCACCGGATAGGCGAAGTGGGCGGCCACGCCGGCGTCGCGCAAAAGCTGATAGGCCATGGTGGAGTGCACCTTGGTCTTGTCGGCGTAGTTGGTCAGCAGCTTCAGGTCGGCCACCCGCGGCTGGTCCTGCTGCCAGCGGAAAAAGTGGTCGGTGGGAAAGTCCAGGTTGTAGCTTCTTTTGGGGAAGCCGCTGGTGCTCTGGCCGTGAATGTCGGCCCCGACGTTGTCGTAGAACTCGCTCCCATGGGCGAGGCTGATCCGCACGCGGGTGCTGGTGTCCGGGTTGACGCCCGGGGCCATGAACCAATGGATGACGGGCAGCTGGCTGCTTTCCAGCGAGGGGTCCCGGGCCACCGTGCCATGGTAGATCTGCGAGTCATTGGGCACGTTGTGGGGCGGGGCGAAACCCATCAGACTGGCGGTGTCCTGCGCGGTGACGCGCCAGCGCACCATCTCTCCCGGTCCCAGGGTCACCCCGGTGATCACCCCGGTGTGGACGCCGTCGCCGGCCATCGCGTCGCCGGCCTGGCCGTCGTCCCGCATGGGAGCGGAGGCCTCGGCATCGAACATGCGCCGCCAGTACAGGGTGGCCCCGGCCACGGGGTTTTTGGTCGGCACGATCCGCGCGGTTACGGGCAGGGTGAAGGGGCCGGGGGCGGGGGCGGGCGGGTTTTCGGTGAGGTCGAGCACCAGCGGAGGGATGGTGGCGGAGCCGGTGCCGTTGGGCAGGCCGGGCGTGGGCGCGGTGAAGTACACCGCCTGGGTACCGGCCGGCATCGCGGTGTCCACCACCAGTTCCGGCACCCAGAGGGCGTCGCTGGCCGCCGCCAGGGCCGTGTTCAGGCCGTGGATGGCCAGCACGTTTTCGCCCGCCACCAGCTGCGCGGACGCCCCGAGCGCGAACTCCCGGAACCCAACGGCCGCCGCATCGGTGTTGGTCTGCGTCGCAAGGTCATTCCAGGCCAGGGGACGGTCCTCCGGGGCGTTGGCGGTCGCCACTGGCACGCCATTGAGGTAGGCCAAAAAACCATCGTCGTACTTCATGCGCAGCCGCAGGTTCGAGTGCGCGGCCGGGTCGGCGAGGGTGAAGGTCGTGCGCATCCAGAGCGAGGTGCGGCCCGCGTCATGGAGGATGGTCCGCACGTTGCCCCCGTCGGCGAGGTGGCGTTGGAACGCCGACGAGCCGGCGGTGGCGTACCCGAGGCCCACGGTCTGCAGGCGCGGGGCGGCCGTCGGCGTGGAGGTGTTTTTGGTCTGGAGGGTCACGCTGCCCCAGGCCGCATCCGGGGCGTAGCCGCCGAGAAACCAGGCGGCCGCGGCGGTGGCGTCGGCGGGTGCCAGGAAACGCACCACGCTGCCGGGCCCGACCAGCCGGTCCTCGGTCACTCCGCCATTCATCCCGTAGCTCACATCGCCGGTCTGGGGCGGATATGACGGCGCATACTCATGCGCAATGGTGGCACCATCGCGCCGGACCAGGGCGAGATAGTCGCCGCTGCCACCCAGCTTGAAATTCGTGTGCAGCGGCAGCGCCGGATCGCGCCGGTCCTTGTCGGAGCACCAGATCACCAGGTGCTGCCCCGCCCCCAGCTCCACCGGCGGGAGCGTCCATCGGCGCAGGTTGTCCGGCGTGTCGGTGAGCGACCAGCCGCCAAGATTGACGGCGGCGGCCCCGGCATTGTGCAGCTCCACCCAGTCCTCGTAACTCTTGTCCTCGTCCACCATCGGCAGGTTGCCCGCTTTTCTCGAGGCGTTGTTGATGGCCATAAATTCGGAAATGACCACGCTTTCCTGCGCGCCGGCGCGCCCGCCGGCGCCGAGCAGTATTCCGAGCACTGGAGCGAGCCACCACCGAAGCGCGGCAGAATGTGAGCAGAGACGATTCATGGGGGAAGCAGAGGGGTTCAGGAAACGGCCGGGGACGTCCGTTCAGGGTACCTCGGACTTGGCACGCCCACCACGACCCTCCTGAAATCAAGGACTGATTCGACCACAGGCGCGCCCGCCGCGTCAAGCCCCAACGCTCCGGCCCCTTGCACCCGTGCCTCCCCGGGTGCAGCTTCGGCCGCATGGGTGGAGGATTTTGGGATGGGCAGGTTGCGCCCCGCATTATCGGCTGCTGCTGCGGCCGATCGTTCATCGCCGAGCAGCGCCGCCAGGTGGTGCCGCGGGCCCGCGGCCGGGTGCTCGAACTGGGCGTCGGCGCGGGCTCCAATTTTCAGCTCTACGACCCCGGCCGCGTCTCCTCCGTGGTCGGCATCGAGCCGTCCGCGGTGATGCGCGCCCGGGCCGCCGCCGCCGGACGGGCGGCGGGGCTGGAGGCCGAAGTGATCGACGCGGTGGGCGAATGCCTGCCTTTCGACGAGGCAGGCTTCGACACCGTGGTGACGACCTACACTCTCTGCTCGGTTGCCTCGCCGGAGCGGGTGCTGGCGGAGGCGCGCCGCGTGCTCAAGCCGGGCGGGACCCTGCTGTTCCTGGAGCACGGACGGGCACCCGACGCGGGCGTGCACGCCTGGCAGCGCCGGATCGAGCCGCTCTGGAAGCGCGCCCTGGGCAACTGCCACCTCACCCGCCCCGTGACCGGTGCCATCGAGGCCGCCGGCTTCCGCCTGACCCACCACGCGGCCCACCACGTCCAGCCGCTGCCCCGCTGGGTCGGCTGGACCGAATGGGGCGAGGCGAGGCCAGTCTGATCGGGCCGGCCGCTTCGCGCCCCCGCCGGGCTACGACCGCTTCGCTTTGTCGAACTGGGCGTCGAAGACGATGTTGCTCGACGGGAAGTCGACGCGTTTGCAGTAGGCGCAGCTTTCGGCGGCACCGAACTCGCGGTCCATACCGCCGTCTTCCCACTCGACGCTCAGCGGGCCGGCATAACCGATGTCGTTGAGCGCCCGGATGATTTTTTCGAAGTTGATGTTGCCGCGGCCGACGGACTTGAAGTCCCAGAAGCGGTTGGGCTGGTGGAAATCGACATGGCCGCCGAAGACGCCGGCCTCAGTCGGGCGGTCGCTCCAGGCCACGTCCTTCATGTGGACGTGGAAAATGCGGTCGTGGAACTTGCGGATGAAGCCGACGTAATCGACCCCCTGGTAGCCGAAGTGCGACGGGTCGTAGTTAAAGCCGAAGGCGGGATGGTAGTCGAGCGCCTGGAGGGCGCGCTCGGCGGAGGCGATGTCGAACGCGATCTCGGTCGGGTGGACTTCCAGCGCATATTTGATCCCGAGTTTCTGGTACTCGTCGAGGATCGGTTTGAAGCGGGTGGCGAAATCCTTGTAGCCGGCCTCGATCTGGCCCGGCAACACGGGCGGAAAGGAATAGACGAGGTGCCAGATGCTGGAACCGGTGAAGCCGTTGACCACTTTCACGCCGAAGCGGGCGGCGGCCTGGGCGGTTTTGATCAACTCCTCGGCGGCGCGCTGGCGCACGCCCTCGGGATTTCCGTCGCCATAGATGTACTCCGGCAGGATGGTCTGGTGGCGCGCGTCGATGTTGTCGCACACGGCCTGACCGACGAGGTGGGTGGAAATGGCGAAGCACTTGAGCCCGGCGTCGTCGAGCGCTTTGCGTTTGGCGTCGCAGTACGCCTGGTCGGCCTTGGCGACTTCAAAATGGTCGCCCCAGCAGGCGAGTTCGACCCCGTCGTACCCGAAGGCCTTGGCTTTCTGAAGGATGGTGGTGAAAGGAAGGTCGGCCCACTGGCCGGTGAAGAGGGTGACTGGGCGGGGCATGATGGTGGTTGGGTTGCAGGGTGATGGATCGGAGGGGGAAAAGCGGCGCCGGCAGCGGGGAGGAGGTGATGATTTCCGCGACGTCCGGCGATGGCAATGGGAAAAGTGCCGCGAGCCGCGCCGGCTTCGGGGCAAATGCGCCCGCCCCGGAGCGGGGATTGACACACGCGGCGTAAACCTTAACTTGTCCCGACTATTTGGGCGGCTGGGCGCGGAGGGCGCGGCGGCCCGGTGCATCCATGAGCTCAGAAACGTATACCTTCGCATGCCCGGTCTGTGCCGTGCGGTTGAGCGTGCCGAAGGCCCTGGCCGGCGTCCGCGGCCCGTGTCCACAGTGCCATCATGAGATCACCGCCCCGGAGCCAGAGCCTGCCCTGGTGGCGGCCGCGGCCGCGCCGCCGGAGGCCGCGTTCGAAGATGAGCCTCCGCCCGATCCGCCCGCGCCGGCGGTTCCGGAGCCGGTGGCTGAACTGCCGAAATCCCGCGGGCTCGGCGAATCATCCGTGGTGGCTCCAGCTCCGGCTCCGCCGCCGCCTGCGGGCACCGGTGAAATGTTCCGCGCCGCCGGAGCGGAGCCGCCTCCACTGCCTCGGGCTTCGGAGCCGGCCGCGTCCATGGCCGCACCTCCGGATCTGCCGGTCGCGCCCAGCCCGCCCGAGCGGCTCGTGCGCAGCGGGGATCTGGGCTGGCGGGAGCCAGGGGAGGGGATGCAATCCGTGGAGCCCGTGGCCGAGCCCCGGGGCCGGCCAGCACCCGCTGCGCGCCGCTCCCCGCTGAAGGCCCTGGTGGCGATCATGCTCCTGCTGGGGCTGCTCGCCGCTGCCGGACTGAATCTGCTGCCCGCTGCCTCGCTGCGGGTCTGGCTCGGCAAGGTGCTTCCGCCGCAGGTGGTGGACGCGGTGGCCCCGCCTTCGACCCTTCCGCCGGCCGCGGAGCCCTCGCCCCCAGCGGTGCCGCTCAGTGCGGCTCCCGAGATCGAAATTCGGCCGGCCTTGAGCGAACCGGCACCCGGTTTCGACCCCGAGGTGCCTCTGCCACCTCCGGCCGGAGCCCCCGTGATCCCGCCCGCCGCCGTGCCGGATGCCGCGGAACCCGCCGCCCCCTCTCCGCCCCCTGAGCCCGTGCCCGCGGCCGCGTCGCCCTCCGCGTCGCTCGGGAAGGGGGCCGCGTCGCTTTTGCCGGATATTTCCCCAGCTCCCTTGGCTCCGGGTGGAGGGGAGGCGTTCCCCGCCACCGATGCCCAGGCCGGGGCGCAGGAGGCGCTCACGCTGTTTCTCCAAGCCCGGACGTGGCCGGACCGCCTGGTCCTCAGCCATGGCGGCGGGTCCCTGCGGGACGAGATGGAGCAATACTACCGCAAGGCCAAGGATGGTCCGCAGACTCCAACCTCGGTCCAATTCATCGCCAGCGCACCCCTGCCCGACGGCGTGGGCACCCTGCAGGTCTTTCATGTCACCTTTGCCGACCTGCCCCAGGGCTTTCCCGTTCCGGTGCGCCAGACGGAGGACGGGTGGAAAATCGACTGGCAGGCGTTTGTCGAATTCCGCGAGGGCCGGCTGAAAAAGTTTCTGGCCAAATATCAGGAGGCCCCGGCCATTTTCCGGGTGCGCCTGCAGCGGGCCCACTATCAGGACCGCGCGGTGCCCAACCTGGAAAAAAAACACGTCTTCCGCATCTCCGCTCCGATCGATGGCCATGAAGGCTATGTCTTTGTGGATCAGGGTGATTCCATCGCGGGTCCGAAGATCGCGGACAAGCTGCAGTGGGACACCATCCACCACGTGATGGCCAAGCTGAAATGGGTCAAAGGCACGACCGGCCGCGGCTACGTGGAACTGCGCGACATCGTGTCCGAATCGTGGCGCGAGCAGCCGTGAACCGAGTCCCGAAACGTATGGGGCTGGGAAAAAGAGCCGAATTTCCCGCTTGCGGCGGTGAGGATTGGTGGTAGCACATCCGTCCGCCTTTCTCCGCCCTTCGGCATTTTCTTTTGTGTCTTGGTCATCGGGGCGGCCACCCATCCCGCGTGGCCAAGGCATACCGCACAACTACTTCTTCCATGAAAGTCAGGCCATCCATCAAACGACTTTGCGAAAACTGCCGCATCATCCGCCGGCAGGGCGTTGTCCGCGTCATCTGCAAGAACCCCCGCCACAAGCAGAAGCAGGGCTAGTGGCCGCCCTTCCCCCAGACTCCTTACGCGTTCCACTTTCCTATGGCCCGACTCCTTGGCGTTGATATCCCGAACGAGAAGCGCATCGAAGCTTCTCTCCCGTCCATTTACGGTGTTGGTCCCTCGTGGGCCAAGCGCATCCTGGAAAGTGCCGGGATCGATCCCGACACGCGCACCGGCCAGCTGAGCCAGGAGCAGTTGGGGGCGATCGTGACCGCCATCCAGCAGACCGGCCTGCCGATCGAAGGCGACCTGCGCCGGGACCTGCAGCTGAATCTCAAGCGCCTCCAGCAGATCAACTGCTACCGGGGTGTTCGCCACCGCAAGAGCCTGCCCGTCCGCGGTCAGCGCACCCACACCAATGCCCGCACCCGCAAGGGCAAGAAAAAAACCGTCGGGGTCGTCCGCTCGAAGAAATAAGTCTGCGCGACCGCCCCACAGCCCCATCTCTATTTTCCCATGGCCGAGGATCCCAAGAACACCGCCGCAGCCGCGACCGCCGTCCCAGTCGCCGCTCCTGAAGCCCCAGCCGGTCCGCCGACCGCCGCCGAGCTTCTCAATGTTGACATCGCCGCCGGCCAGAAGGTCGTCCGGGCCAAGGGTGCCAAAAATATCGCCAGCGGTGTGGTCCACGTGCTGGCCACTTTCAACAACACCATCGTTTCGGTGACCGACGCCCGCGGCAACGTGGTCGGCTGGTCCAGTGCCGGAAAAATGGGCTACAAGGGCTCCCGGAAAAGCACCGCCTATGCCGCCCAGCTCGTCTCCCAAGACGCCTGCCGCCAGGCCATGGGCCACGGTCTGAAAGAAGCCATTGTCGAGGTCAAAGGACCCGGTGCCGGTCGTGAGTCCGCCGTCCGGGCCGTCCAGGCCATGGGCATCGACATCCTCTCGATTCGCGACGTGACCCCGATCCCTCACAACGGCTGCCGTCCACCCAAGCCGCGCCGCGTCTAGTCGAGACCCTGCATTCCGTTTTCGCACACCGCATTTTCATTCCGCATCACTTTTTACGATGGCACGCTACACTGGACCCAAGGACAAAATCAGCCGCCGCCACGGCATCGCCATTTACGGCCCCTCCAAGGCGCTTGACCGCCGCCCGTATTCCCCGGGCCAACACGGCGGAGCCAAGGGCGGTCGCAAAAAGCTGTCAGATTACGCCATCGCCCTCGCGGAGAAACAAAAGCTTCGCTATCAATACGGTGTGCTGGAAAAGCAGTTCCGCAAAACCTTTGCCGAAGCCCAGCGCCGCAAAGGCGTGACCGGCGAGATCCTGCTGCAATTGCTCGAAACGCGCCTCGACAATGTCGTCTATCGCCTCGGCTTGGGCAACACTCGCGATGCCGCCCGCCAGCTCGTCGGCCACGGCCACGTGCGTGTCAACGGCACCCGCGTCAACATTTCGTCCTACCAAGTCCAGCCAGGGGACATCATCACCATCCGCGAAAACCCTCGCTCCAAGCAACTCGCGTTGCGGGCGCTCGATCTCACCCAGGCGGCCATGATGCCGGGATGGGTGACTTTCGACAAGGACAAACTCACCGGCACCATGTCCCGCGTGCCGGCCAAGGACGAGATCAGCCCAATCGTGAACGAGCAGCTCATCGTCGAGCTCTACTCGCGCTAGGCCTTCAGCCTCCGCTTTTTTCATCCCCACCGGCGTCGCGTCGGTGGGGATTTTTTTTGGATGGAAGGGGAGACCAAGGGACAGACACTTTGTCCGGTCGCCTTTCCCCGGTGATGCCTTGTCCGCGAGCGGTGCCTGAAGTGCCTGCCTAAAGTGCCCGCCTAAAGTGCCCGCCTAAAGTGCCTGTCCCTTTGTGTGGCCTCGTCCACGCCGCCGGCGGATGCACAGGGCCTGTGTTTGGGGTGGTGTTCGATCCGCCGTACCGGGTGGGGGCGGAGTTCGCGCCTCGGTCCTAGGATCGGCGGCCCCGTTGTCCAGCGTTTCCTCGATGTGCGTCCCGTCGCGGCCGCCAAGCGGCTCGGCCTGGCCCGCCATGCCGCCAACCCACCCTTGCGCCATCGAAAACCACCGGATATCGACTGTTCAGCAAACGGTCGGGGCGCTCCCTGCCTCAGGCGGTCGTGGTTGTCGCCGCGGATCTTTTGGCCCTGCTCCTGCTTCCGTCTCTTTGGAATGGGAGGGTTTGCGACTTGCGGGGACCGCCGGTAAGCAGGCCTCGAGGACGGATCGCATGCTCCCCTGCACACTCGCGCGCCGGACCGCCCGCCTTAGGCGGACGGCTACCTCGGCGCATTCGGCGCATTCGGCGCATTCGGGCCGGCCTTGCCGGCCGGCGCTTTGGCACCGGAACCGACGGAGGACTTGCCCATAAAGGTGGCCCCTTCCTCTATGGCCATCGTGCCGGCGATGATGTCACCTTCGAGCACCGCATTGGCCTTGAGTTCGCAGCGGTCGGTCACGGTGATGTTGCCCTGGACCTTACCGAAGACGACCACGGACTTGGTCCGCACTTCGCCACTCACGAAGGCATTTTCGCCGATCGTCAGTGAGCCGTCGGAGGTGACTTCACCCTCGATTTTTCCGTCGATGATCAGGTCATTGCTGAATTTGAGCGAGCCTTTGATTTCGACGTCGCTGCTGAGAATGTTCTTGCTGGAACTCATGATCCTGGATGTCGCGGATGGAGTGATGGTTGGTTTGGTGAGTGGGGCTGGGGCCGCTGGATAGTTCAGCGCTTGCGCGACCGGACTGACCGGGGCGGCAGGAACCGGCGGGGCGGGAGGCGCCGGGGCGGGAGGCGCCGGGGCGGGAGGCGCCGGGGCGGGTTTTTGTCCGATGATTTGCTTGAGCACGGCGCGAGTATGACGGCGCGCTTGGCTTTGTCAAACCAGCGCACCCGGGATTTTGCCCGGAGGCGTCCGGTTCCGGCGGTTCTTGGCCGGGTTGTGTCGCGGGTGGGAACCGCCGCGGCGCGGGCACCGCCCCCCTTTCACGGAGTCCGCGCCGGCGGGCCGTTTTCCTTGCGCGGCCGGGGTCCCTCGCCACCTTGACCAAGCCCGCACACGGCGGGTGCCGATCCTCGATTTTTCATGTCCGAATCCACTTCTTCTTCCGACGCCGAGTCCATGTCCACCAATGTCGCTGCGGGCCAGTCGTATGGCTCGGAGCAGATTGACAAGCTGGAGGGCCTGGAGGCCGTGCGGAAGCGCCCGGGAATGTACATTGGCGACCCTGATGAACGCGGGCTGCACCACTGCGTTTTTGAGGTGCTCGACAATTCCATCGACGAACACCTGGCCGGCCACTGCCGCAACATCAATGTCATCATCCATCTGGATGGATCCTGCTCGGTGCGCGACGACGGCCGGGGCATTCCGGTCGATACCCACAAAAAGTTCGGCATTCCCGCGATCGAACTCGTCCTGACCAACCTGCACGCCGGCGGCAAGTTCGGCCAGGGTGCCTACAAGTATTCCGGCGGCCTGCACGGCGTGGGCGCGAAGTGCGTCAATGCCCTTTCCGACTGGTTCAAGGCCGAGGTCCGTCGCGACGGCAAAATTCACTCGATCAGCTTCGAGCGCGGCAAGACAACGGAGAAGCTGTCGGTGGTCGGACAGCTCGAAAACCCCAACGAGACCGGCACCTTCATCACCTTTTTTCCGGACGCCACGATCTTCACGATCACCACGGAGTTCAAATTTGACCTGCTGGCCAAGCGCCTCCGCGAACTCGCCTTTCTCAATCCCGGGCTGACCATCACCCTGACTGACGAGCGCAGCGACAAGCCGCGCAGCGAAACGTTTTTCTACCGGGAGGGCATTGTCGAATTCGTCCGTCAGCTCGGCGAGAACAAGGACCTGCTCCACCCCGAGCCCATCGTGCTCCGCGGCAAACGCCCGGTGATCATCGATGTCGACGGCCGCCCCACCGAGGAGGACGTGTTTGTCGACCTCGTCCTGCAATATAACGACAGCTACCAGGAGCAGCTGCTGTGTTTTGCGAACAACATCCCGAATCCCGACGGCGGCACCCATGCGACCGGGTTCCGCGGCGCGCTCACCCGGGCCATCAACCAATACGCAAAGAGCAATAAAATCCTCAAGGACAAGGATCCCGCGCTCTCTGGCGAGGACTGCCGCGAGGGCATCATCTGCATCCTCAGCGTCAAGCTGCCCAATCCGCGGTTCGAGTCGCAGACGAAGGTGAAGCTGGTCAACACCGAGATCGAGCCGGTCGTCGGCTCCGTCACCTACGAGGGGCTCAGCCAGTTCTTCGAGGAAAACCCCGCCATCGCCAAAAAAATCGTCGAGCGCACGCTGACCGCCGCGCGCGCCCGCGAGGCCGCCCGCAAGGCGCGGGAAACGGTGCGCAAAAGCGCCATGTTCGGCGGCGGCCTGCCCGGCAAGCTGGCCGACTGTTCGGAACGCGATCCGTCGATGTGTGAAATCTTCATTGTCGAGGGCGACTCCGCCGGCGGCTCGGCCAAACAGGGGCGCGACCGGCGCACCCAGGCCATCCTGCCGATCAAGGGCAAGATCATCAACGTGGAGAAGGCGCGACTCGACAAAGTGCTCGCCAACAAGGAAATTCAGACGCTCATCACCGCGCTCGGCACGGGCATCGGTTCGGGCGACGAGGTGGGCAGCTTTGACCTCACCCGGGCCCGCTACCACCGTATCGTCATCATGACCGACGCCGATGTGGACGGCAGCCACATCCGCACCCTGCTCCTCACTTTTTTCTGCCGCCAAATGCCGGCGCTGGTCAAGGCCGGCTACGTCTACATCGCCCAGCCCCCGCTCTACCAGGTCAAGCGAAAGAAGCGCGAGGAATACGTGCAGGACGACGACGCGTTGAACAAGATCCTCATCGAACTGGCCGCCGAGGAGGTGCGCCTGCGCGCCATCGGGGAGGACCGCAGCTTTGGCAGCGACGAGTTGAAAAACATTCTCGAGTTGCTCAGCCGCCTGCACCGCTTCAGCGAAGTCATCCGCCGCAATGGTGGCGATTTCGAAACCTATCTCACGCTGCGCGATGCGGCCACCGGTGCGCTGCCCGAGTACCTGATGAAAATCCGTTCGGGCAACGAGGAGACCGTATGCTATTTCCTCGACGAGAAGGCACTGCACGAGTTCTACCTGGCCAATAGCGACCTCTCGCTGCTCGACGGTCCGTCCGTGCCCCCGGTGGAGCTGCCAGAGGAAGGTGCCGCTCTCCCGGCCGCCGAGGCCCCGCCTGAAGCCCCGGTCGCGGCCCCCGCCGCCGCTGAGCGGAAGGGACCGAGCCGCCGCGCCCGCCTGATCGACATCCATGAGTCCAAGTCCATCGCCAAGCTCCTCACGCGCCTGCACGAGGCCGGACTGCATCTCGACCATTTCAGCGCCAATGACCATCCGCTCTTCGAGCTGATCGAGGCGAAACATACCCACGAGCTGCGCAGCGTGCCCGAAATCCTCGAGAAGGTGCTCGAAATCGGGCGCAACGGCGTCGAAGTCAAACGCTTCAAGGGTCTCGGAGAAATGAACGCCGCGCAGCTGTTCGATACCACCATGGACCCGGCGACCCGCCGCCTCCTCCAAGTGAAAATGAACGAGGAAAATATGGTCGAAGCTGATCGGATCTTCACCATCCTGATGGGCGACATCGTCGAGCCGCGCCGCCAGTTCATCGAAGACAACGCACTCAACGTCAAAAACCTGGACGTCTAATCCGGCCGTAGCTCGACTTTCCAAAGTCGAGTCGCCGCCCTCCGCCGCCGTCGCCGCCCTCCGCCGCCGTCGCTGCCCCTGGCCGCCGTCGCTGCCCCTGGCCGCCGCCGCCCCTGGTCGTTTTTTCCCTGATTCGCGGGACGCCTCGGACCGCCGGCCTCGATCCCGCTGTGGTCATTTGCGGATGGCTTCGCGGTAGTGCGTGACGCCCTCGGCGATGGCGGCCACCATGCGGGCGCGGTAGTCCGTCTGGTGGATCCGGGTGTTTTCCGCGAGATTGGAAAGGTATCCCCCCTCGAGCAGGATGCCGGCGCGTTCGGCGTCTTTGAGTACGGCGAAGCGGGCGCGGCGCACGCCGCGGTCGCCCGGGCCGCAGCGGTGCAGGATGTTTGCATGGACGGCCGCGGCCAGGGCGAGGCTGGCGTTCTCCCGCACGTTGCCATTGAAGGCGAGAGCCGCTTCCAGTCCCGGGCGCGAGTCATTGCTGGAGCCCAGGCCCACGGGGGTCATCGCGTACGTCTCGAGGCCATGCACGTCCGGGCTGTTGTTCTGGTTTAAATGCAGGCTGACGAGCACGCTGCGGCCGACCGCGGTCACATGCTCCTGGCCCTCGGCCATCACGGGCTGCCAGGCAAAGGAGGGGGGTTCAGCCGCCGCGTGTGCAGCCGGTCCCAAGGCGACCCACGCCGCCGTCATCATCGCCAGCGCGGCGTGACCGGGCCAAGGACCGCCGGTTTAAAGGGGGCGCACGCGGGCAGCGTGGCGGGCGCACGGGTGCCGTCAAGCCGGGCGAGCGGCGCGGATGGCGGAGGGCCCGGTGGGCTGTCGTTTACGGGTAATCGTGCGCGCCTGCGCGCATCACGGCCTCCAGGCGGGTGCGTTCCGTCTCCAACTCGGCCGGATCGGTGGTCCGGGCCACGGTCCAGGGCGGGTCGAGCACGACGTCGATGCGGGTGAAGGGCCAGGGAATGAGGAACCCGTCCCATGATTTCAACTGCCACGCCCGCGCCGGCTGCAGGTGCAGCGGGAGCAGCGGTGCGCCGGTGTGCGCGGCCAGGCGGATGATGCCCGGCTGCAGGCGGTAGCGCGGCCCCCGCGGCCCGTCGGGGGTGATGCAGACATCGCGGCCTTTTTTGATGTAGGTCAGGCACTCGCGCAGGGCGGCCGCGCCGCGCCGCGAACTGCTGCCCCGGGCCGCCTCCATGGTGAAATGCCGGCACGTTTCCGCCAGCACCTCGCCGTCCTTGCTCGCGCTGGTCAGCACCGCCACCGGCTGGCGGCGGAACCATTTCCAGTACATCTGCGGGGCCATGCCGATGCGGTTGTGCCACACCACCCAGAGGATCGGCGGCCCCGGCATCGGCCGCGTCAGCCACCCGCCGCGGTCGTCCAGCCGCCAGCGCCAAGTCAGCGCCAGGGCTTTCATGACCAGCGCGATGAGGCGGCCGGTTGCGCGCGGGGAAACGTTCAGACGGGCCATCGGCGGAAAATAACGCCCGCCGCCCCGGGCCGGAGCCGGCGGAAAGGGGAGCGGCAGTGTGGCATCATGGACGGACGCCGGGACATCAGATCCACCCGCCGGCGTGCAGGTCGCCGGTGAGCTTGAGAAATTGGTCTGTTTGCACGGCGTGCCGTGACGCGTGCGCCGGGTTGGGCAGGTGGCGGGTGCGTTCATCCAGCGTAGCCAGCCGGTCGGCCAGCTCGTCGAGCGTGGCCCCGCCAGTTTCGCGCTCGGCCGTCGCCGCCGCCTGGATCGCCGACCCGAGGGCCGCGCCCTCGGCGCTGTGCAGGCAGACGACCGGCACCCCGAAAACGTCGGCGCAGATCTGCCGCCACGCCGCGCTCTGGCTGCCGCCGCCGGTTAGTCGGATCTCCGTCGGCGTGACCCCAAGCTCGGCAAACCGCCGCAGGCCGTACCCCAGCCCCACGGTCACCCCCTCCATCGCGGCCCGCGCGAGGTGGGCCGGCGTCATGTTGTCCATGCGCAACCCGTGGAGCACACCCCGGCCGTCCGGCAGGTTCGGCGTGCGCTCGCCATTGAGATATGGCAGGAACAGCAGGCCGTCCGCACCCGCCGACACGCTGGCCACCGCCGCTTCCAACTGCCCGTGGTCCCAGCCAAACATCTTGCGCACCTGCTCGGTCAGCACGGTCACGTTCATCGTGCACACCAGCGGCAGCCACTGGTCGGTGCTGGAACAAAATGCCGCCACTTCGCCCTGCGGATCGACCACCGGCTGATCGGCGGTTGCAAAGAGCGTGCCCGAAGTGCCGAGGCTGGCTGTGACCACCCCGGCCCGCACATTGCCAGTGCCGATCGCTCCCATCATGTTGTCGCCGCCGCCCGCCGAAACCACCACCCCTGCGCCCAGGCCCCAGCGCGCCGCCAGCTCGCTGCGGAGCATCCCGTGCTTTTCCAGGCTCGATCCCACCGGCGGCAGCATCTCCGCCACCCGCGGGTCGACCGCCGCCACCAGATCGGCATGCCACTGCCGCGTCCGTACATCGAGCAGGCCGGTGCCAGAGGCGTCGCCAAACTCCATCCGCTTCACCCCGGTCAGGAAAAAATTCAGGTAATCGTGCGGCAGCAGAACCGCGGTCGTGCGCGCGAAATTTTCCGGCTCATGGCGTTTCATCCACAGGATCTTGGGTGCCGTGAACCCCGGCGGAATCGCGTTGCCGGCCGCCGCGATCAGCCCGGCCGACCCGCCAAATGCCGAGGCCAGTACCTCGCATTCGGCCGCCGTCGAGGTGTCGCACCACAATTTGGCCGGCCGCACCACCTCGTCCTGCGCGTCCAGCGCCACCAGGCCATGCTGCTGGCCGCTCACCCCGATCGCCCGGATTTCCTTCCGCCGGTCGCCGATCCGGGTCACACACGCCGTCACCGTCGCCTCCACCGCCCGGATCCAGTCGGCCGGATGCTGCTCCAAATGCCCGGGCGGCAACCCGTCGATCAGACCATACTTTTCCGACGCCTGCGCCACGATCTCTCCCGTGGCCACATCCAGGACGATGCATTTGGTGCTCTGAGTGCCGGAATCAAGGCCGAGGGTCAACATGGGGTGAAGCGTGGGGGATGAAGGATAAACGGGCGAAACCGCCGGCGGTGCGGAAGCCTCGGCGACAGACCGAAGTGAAGCGGCGGCGACCCACCCCGTCAATGGCCTGACACCCCCCTCGGGCGTACCGGGCGCGGCCCGCGTCCCCGATCGCTCACTCCCCCCACGGTCGTGCCACCGCCGCCTAGCTCCGCCACGAGAAAACACCTGTCCCCCGGCCACATTCAGGCGATACTCAAGGCATGTCCTCTGAGGCGCAATCCTGGTCCGCCGCCGCCATCGTCGTGCTCACTCTCGCCGCCTTCTCCTGGCGCTGGTGGCGCGCCCGCTCCACCCCCGGCTGCGGAGGCGGTTGCGGCTGCCCGGTCAAACCCCGGCCCGCCACCCCGCGCGCACCCAAATAAATCGCGACCGGTCACCCCGTCTTCGCGGCACCGCGGCCTTGGATCAAAGGAGTAAGCCCTGGCGGGACCGTGTCGTGTCGGCGGTGGCCCCACCTGGTGGGAAGTGTCCTCCGGACACGTAGGCGGGGGGCGCGTCCACCCCTCAGGCCGACTCCGCCTTCTTGCGCGCGAACAACCAATGACGCCCGATTCCGCCCGATCGTGGCCCTGACCGCCGCTCCGCACCAACTTCTTCTTGCAGCCCCGCCTCGTTCGGGGTATCTGCTCCCTCCCGGCCCAACTGCTTACACCGTCAACGCCGCCGCGACGCGCGATTAGCTCAGTGGTAGAGCGCTTGCTTCACACGCAAGAAGTCGCAGGTTCGAACCCTGCATCGCGCACCATGAAAAGCAACGAGTTACAGGTATGGTGGGCGATTGGTGTGACAGGGAGCTTGTGACGGGTCAGGGAATTCGCGGGCCTCGAGTTGGGGCGATGGGGCCCGGGCTGGGGCGCGATCCGCGGGGCGCGCGCACGGGCTGGCGGGGGCCGCCGGCGCGACTCACGGCCTGCAGGAGTTCCTGATGGCGGCGGGTGGCGGTGAGGTTTTCCAAGCAGAGCAGCCAGATGGCCGCAATAATGGGGCTGAGGATGACGGCAAGGAACAGCCAGCCACCCTCGCTGCGTCCGCGACTGCTGGCGAGGGGCATGACGGCTCCACACATGAGGAGCCAGGTGAGAGCGATGCAGATCCAGTCCATGGGATGTAGTTTACTTCGCTTTGGTGGTGCTGGTGGTGCCGCGGGTGTATCTCACCTGGGGCTGCGGCGCCTGCACGCGTGACGGGGCTCTATGCGGCGTTTCAGCGATAAGCCCCATCTGGTCAGTGTCTTGCCCGCCAGATGATGTGGAATAATTAGTGGCGTCGGCTGCCGCAAGGTCGTGGCAAGCGGGGATTTTCAGCAGGGCTTTCATGGTTTTAGGGCGGAGGGGGTTGCCGGTCATTTTTTGGTGCAAAAGGAAGGCCTCGACGGCCCAGCGCAAAACTTGTGAGCGGTCGCCGCACTCTTCTTCGGCGACTTGGTCAATTAGCGCAAGCCGCTTAATGTCAACCTTTAGACTCACGGTTTGCATCTTTTCTTTAGGTGGTTTTTTCATGCCCCAGGGTAAGACAAAGTATACGTTTGCAAGAAAAAGGTTGCGCGGCAGCGGAATCTTCGTCTACAATGGATACATGACAGACGATGTACACGAGAACCATATGGTCTCCACCCGCCTCCCCGAGGAGGTCGTGGCGCAGATCGATCAGCTGGCGGCTCGCCAGCACAACAGCCGGTCTGGCGTGGTCAGGCAGGCATTGGATTTGTTTTTCGCCAGCCGGGCGGCTGACGCGGGCACGCAGGAAGGGGGGGGGGGCCAATGATCTCTCTCGGGGTTTTGAAAGGGGTAGCCTCGTCGCTGGAGCGGATGCTCGGCTGCGACGAGCTGCCGATGGCGATCGAGGATCATTTGGTCTTCGCCCGCGCCCATATCCTGGAGGCGGGCTTGGAGGCGCAGGATGGCACGGGGCGTTCGGCCACCCGCCTGCAGGATGATCTGTGGGAGGAGCGCCGCCGGGCGGCGGTGGTCGTGGCCGCGTCCGGCCCGCGGCCGGGATTACCGCTGCATGGGAGGCCGGAATAATGAGAGCTGCATCTGAGCTCCGGGAAAAACGGATTTTGACAGTGGCCGAGGTGGCGGCGCTGCTCGGGGATCAGGTCACGGCGGACGCCCGAGCGGCGGGGTGGCTGCGCCCATGCGTGGTGAAAGAAAATGCCAGGAACCGCCGGCCGTTTTTCGCGATGTCGGCGGTGAGGGCGGTGGAGGACAGTATCCTGGGTGGGGAATATCCGGGGCAGGCGCGGGAGGTGGTGGCATGAGTGCGCAATGGGTAACGCTGGGCGTCCAGGTGGTGGCGGGCGCGGTCTTGGTGGTTGGATCGGTGTTGGTGCCGCTGGGGCTGTGGGCGCTGGTGCGGCTGGCATATGACGAGGAGGCGGGCGCCGATGAATGAGTCTGATGATGGTGGAGGCTGCTGCGGTGCGATCGGGGTGCTGCTCGTCGGTATCTGGCTGGCGATGATCTGCGGTCTGGTGGGGCTGGGCTGGGTGCTGCGGGGGTGGCTGGGGGAATAATTTTCACAAAACTATGATTACCACAAATCAACTGACAAAGGCATGTGATATGCGCACCGGATCGAAAATGTCGTGGATGGCCATCGCGGATGTCATCGGCGTGGATCTGGCGGAGCTGGTGCAAGCGGTCGAGAGGAGGACCGGGAAACCGATCCCGAGAGAATTGTGGGGGGCCTCACCGGCGGCGCGGGAATCGGTGGCTCCTCCGTGTGACATTGGTGGGTTTCTGGTGACGTTGGATGCTCCCCCGCCCCCAAAAAAACTTGGGGATGGGCGCATGGCTCTGTTGGCGCAAAAATTGCGGCCGGGCGCGCGCATTGAGTCCATTGAGTACAAAGAATTCCTGAGTCTCAGGAAATATCTGTCTCATCGGGGCTGGGGCTCTGAGTTTCGCTGGCTGGACCGGGATGCTGGGACGGTGCGGGCGTGGGTTTTGGCGGATCTTGCTCCGCGGCAACGGAGTCAAAAGGAAAGGGCGGCCGCAAAAAAAGGGGGGGCGCGGAAATGAGACCTGGTTTGAGGTTTCATGGGGAGCATAAAACGCGTCACGATATGGCGCTAGTGCTGCGAAATACGAGGCGGGTGAATCGTGCTCTGGCCAAAGCATTGCAGGGGCTTTGGCGGGCGTGGACGGCGCGGCAAATGGCGTCTCTGGAGGTGGGCCTGCAACTGATGGATGCCTGCTGGTGGCGTAAAAGGGAGCTGGCGGAGGAGCGCGCGGAGGCTCTGCGGGCGGCCTCGGCGCGCCGGTATGGGGAAAAGATTTGAGCAGAAAAACAACCAACCAATCGATGACCAAAACAATGAGTGCATCAAAAGGCAAAAAACCACGGCGGCCGCGATCGAAAATCGAACGCTCGGGACGGCGGTGTGATTGCGGCCAAGCTAAGGCCGTGGGGGCCTATGCCTGCGTGCGCTGCCGCACGCTGGAGTGCGCGGGATTTACGGCGGACACCCGTCCCCACTCGCTACGGGTGGGGGGCAAGGAGGAATCTCCACAAAACATGCACTTGAGGGTGATCGACCTGGCGCTGACGAGGTTCCTGCGGGAGCGGGGGTTGATTGATCCAAATAATTTCGGGCGGTAACGACCAAGGTCATGGATCGGCACCCTCAACCAATGCCGCCAACCGAAAAATCAATCAAAATGAGCTCAGACATAAACAACACTGAGAACGCGGCGGGTGCCGATTCCTCTCGACCGCCTGGTTTGGCGGCAAGCGACGAATCGGAGGTCGGCGTTCTTAAAGCGAAGATAGGAGAGTGGGCATGGAGCCTCCCCGAGCATCCGCAGTGGCAATGGCTACGCCAAGAAATGCTAGACGTGGCCGGCACACAGCCGCCGAACACCACAATCCCATGAAACCGAAACCACCACCGATCATGCCTCTTAGAATTACCATTGAATTGATCCCGCGGGGAGACGAATCCAGGAAAGAGAAACTCGCTGTCGTGGACATCGAGAACGACGGAACGGCTGGCGATATGCGCGGCGGCGGCGACGTGGGCAACTACCGCGTGGTGGCCTTTGGCTCCCTCCTCGAATCCGGATGGGATGAATTCGCCGACTTCACGATTGGGCCGCTGAAGAGGGGAGACCACGTAGATACGTGCATCGAAATCCTGAGCGCGCTGCACTCGACGAAAATGCCGCCTCATAAATCCCTCACGGGGCATATCGAAAACAAAGAGGCTGTCAGCGACTGCATTCGGGAGCGTTCCGCTATGGAACAGACGATGATCGTATGCACGCGCTGTGGTAACAAGCGATGCCCTCACGCGACCGATCACCGAATGCACTGCACGCACAGTAACGCACTCGGGCAGGTCGGTCAGCTGCTCGAATCAGCGGCGGCCCCCGAAACCACTACCGAAAACAAAGAGACAGACGGCGACTGCCAGCAACGTCTGTTGGCGATCCTGGGAGACATTCAATCGGCGCGACTCACAGCCGAAAAGACGAAAGCTCTGATGGAACGCGATGGGTATATAATAAGTGGCTTCACACTGGTCTGCCCGAAAACAGGGAGACGCGCAATCGTGGAAATGTCTTCGGTGCGATGGCTGTCCAAGGAGGAATCGTGGCTGTTCATGCACAAACCTCAACAACCATGTCTTCCGAATTACCGACCAACGCTGAAATGAAAACAATCGACCAACTCTCCAAGACCGAAAAACAACTGCTGATGTTACTGGAATGCGCCGCCGTGGACCATGGCGGACTCTACCAATCTGAGCGCACCAACGCAGAAGACCGCAAGACCATGGACCTATGGCGAGACCAAGGATTTATTGAGCATGGACGTGTGCCCAGCGAGTATCTAACTCCGATCCGCCGCGTGTGGGTGAGGCTGTCGGTAGATGCGGAAAATCTCGCACAAGTGGTCAGAGCGGAGCGGGCCGCGAGGCTGTGGACCAATAGGGGATGGATTACAACTCACGAAAAGCGACTCTGCAAATCTCCAGAGAACGCCGAGTCTAGGCACGCCGAAGAGGATGCCCGAATTTAATCACACGGCTGGACGGCGTTGCCCGAATCACCTGAAAACTAACGAATCACTCAAATGGAAAACTCTAAAATAGAATGGACTCACCATACCTTCAATCCGTGGTGGGGCTGCGTGAAAGTCTCTCCGGGATGCACTCACTGCTATGCCGAGACGTTCAGTAAGCGCACTGGAAATCCTATGTGGGGCGTCAATGCGCCCCGCAGATTCTTCGGGGACAAGCACTGGAATGAGCCTCTGAAATGGAACGCTGCCGCGCAAGCGGAAGGCAAGCGCAAGCGGGTGTTTTGCGCGAGCATGGCAGACGTGTTCGAGGATCGTCCCGACCTGCGAGAATCGCGGCAACGACTAATTCAACTGATCGACGACACTCCGAATCTGGATTGGTTGCTGCTGACGAAAAGGCCTGAGAATATCGAAAACTTCCTGAATCTGGCGTCTAATGGAAGTTACGACCGTGGAGACTGGAATCTCCGCGACCACCTGAAAAACGTGTGGCTCGGAACGACTGCTGAAAATCAAGACCTGTGGGACTCGCGGCTTCCGATCTTGATGAGCATCCCCGCCGCCGTCCACTTCGTGAGCGCGGAGCCGCTGCTAGGGCAGATTGAAATGGGAATCTGGCGGCCTGAGTGGTTGATCGTCGGCGGAGAAAGCGGGCCAGGCGCAAGGCCAATGCAAAGCGTCTGGGTGGAATCGCTGCGCGACCAGTGCGACGAGCGGACAGCCTTCCTCTTTAAGCAGTGGGGCGGCGTCCGCAAGGAAAAGACAGGCCGCGAACTCAATGGACGGACGTGGGATGGGTATCCTTCTCCGGTGAACGCCGAGTCTAGGCACGCCGAAGAGGATGCCCGAATGTAATCACACGGCTGGACGGCGTTGCCTACGACGCCTTGTTCTGGCTCTTCCGAATCACCAACCCAATACGACGTTGAAAAGAAAACAGGGTAACAATTTGTCGGACTTGGAGGCGGCGCTGGCGGAATACGCGGTGCAGCAGACGCGAGAGCATGGGAGGGATGTGCCCTCGGTGCTGGCGGAGTTGCAACGGGGTGGCTGCGCGGATCTATCAGCGGAGCGGCTGATTGGGTGGATGGAGATTATCATGCGCGGGCCGGTGGTGGAGGAGGATCCGCTGGGGGGGGAGATGGATGAGGGGCGCCGGGCAGAAAAAATGGAGGCGCGAATCATGCAGGCGGCGGAATCGATCCCGGGCGCGGGGGATCTACTGGGGCTGGATCGGTTGCGAGCTGCGGTGGAGGTGACGGCGGATCTATCTGGTAAATCGACGTCGGAAATGTCGGATGTGCTGGTCAAGGCGCTGGATTTCCTGGTGCCGGAGTTGATGGCGGAGGCGGTGGTGCTGCAAACATCATCGGTCTGCATCCCGCAGGGCGGGCGCTGGGAGGTGTGGGATGGTGGGGTGCGGCGGGTGATGGCATCGACGCTGGCGATCTATAATGCGGCGGGGTTGCTGGTGTCTCTGCGGCTCCGGACTCGTCCGCGTGGTAAATGTAAGCTGCGCCGTGGGTCTCACATGCTGCCGGTGCGCTCGGCAAAACTGGTGCTGAGGGCGGATCTACGGGCGATTGCACAGCGGCTGCTGCAGGTGTCGGCGGAGTTCCGGCCGGGCCGGCACGGGCAGGTCTCGCAATTGGAGCTGGCATCAGCCTGTAACCGCACAAAACAAGCGATCAGCCACCAGCGCATAGGTATCACCAATCGTGTCAAGGCGGCTACGGCGGGGCGGGGGGGATTCCGCGGCGTCCGAAACCTCAATGGCAAGGGGGCCTCACGCTAGGGTGTGCGCATTGACTCGGATTCCTACTTTGCAACAATGACCCCAGGACCACAATCAGCAACAGGAGTCGCCCGCTACGATACGGAGGAGATCCGTAAGCGGCTGCCGATGCTGGAGGTGGTCACGGCCTGCGGTGTGATGGTGAGGAGGGCGGGGACGGTGTCGAAATGCTCGTGCCCAGTCCACCAGGAGCGCTCGCCCAGTATGATAATCTACGATGATCATGCAAAATGCTTCGGGTGTGGATGGCGGGGCGATATTTTCGCGTTTTGGCAGGAAGTAAAAGGTGTTGATTTTAAGCGGGCGGCGGAGGACCTGGCGGGATTGGCGGGGGTGCGGTCTCTGCTGGTTGGAGAGGCGGACTGGCTGCGCTCGGCAGCGAGGGCCCCGCGGCCTGCAGTGGCTCGCGTGCGAAAATCCCCTGAGCTGCCTGCGCTGGATCGGCTGACGGAGGCGGAAATGGAGGCGTTGGCGGATATGCGTGGGCTGCGCGTAGAGGGGGTGCGGCGGGCGGCGGCGGCCGGATTGCTCTGGGGGGCGGTCCACCAGGGTCACCGAGCATGGGTGCTGGCGGATCGGGCCCGCCGGAATGCCCAATACCGTCGGATGGATGGGCGTAGGTGGTACGGGGAGGTTAAGGCGTGGACGGCCGCGGGCTCGTGGGCGGCGTGGCCGGTGGGATGTGTCTCGCTGGGCTCCGCAGAGCGAGTGGCGGTGGTCGAGGGTGGTCCGGATGCGCTGGCAATGTGCGATCTGATGGATGCGTGGGGATGGAAGGCGCGGGATGGTGCGGTGGTGGCGCTGTTCGGAGCGTCGGTCCAGATCGCGGCATGGTGCCTGGTGAGGTTCCAGGGGCGGCGGGTGCGGATTTTTGCTCACAACGATGTGGAAAAAAATGGGGTGCGGGCAGGCAGCGCGGGCGCTGAGCGTTGGAGGAGGCAGCTGGCGACGGTGGCTCGCTCGGTGGATGTCGTGATGGCGCCAGATGGATTGACTGCTGGGGTGGGGGCTGAGGCGGAGCGGGTGTGTGATGTCAATGACGTGCTTTTGTATGACAAAACCAACAAGGGAATCAATGTCACCGATGGTTGGCGCTGGTGATATGAGCGCTGCATCGGATCTGATAACGGACCGGAATGTGCGGTCGGTAGGCGCGGCCTCCCGGCAGCGAAAATCTCGGCGTGACCTGGATGCCGAAAAACGCGCAGAGGTGGCTGAGGTGCTGGACGAGCGGCCGGAATTTGACCCCAGTGAGGTGTG
>Ga0105051_10001825_pt1 | contig 28249 bp, 28 predicted proteins | sample FRY02_FD_78383 | JGI IMG/M metagenome (GOLD analysis project Ga0105051, IMG submission 78383) | Freshwater microbial communities from Lake Fryxell liftoff mats and glacier meltwater in Antarctica - FRY-02 (megahit assembly) | ecosystem: Environmental > Aquatic > Freshwater > Ice > Glacier... | reverse complement strand
TGAGCGAAAAGCACATCTTTCCAGGCCATGAGGATGTGTTCCTGAACCTCATCAAGGAACAACAACTTCCAGAAAACGTTTCGCCCACTGATTCACGTCTGGACGATCCACTGGAGCGTGAACGACTGGCCAGAATATTCACGACCGGGCTGACGGCGCCAGTGGGTTATGCCCTGCCACTGAAGTGGCTGGCAAAAGGCCGTCGAGGTGGCTGGCTGACCAGCGAATGGCGATTCCGGTCCGGCGCGATGCTGTTGCTGCCGGGAGATTCGCCCATGGGCCTGCGGCTGCCCCTTGCCTCGCTGCCCTGGGTTGAACCCGAAGAGCGAGAAGTTGAGTCCGCTGTCGATCCTTTTTCGCCGCGGGAAGATCTGCCGTTTGCGGGTGAGCATGAAACAGAAGCTGTCGATGGGAAACCACGTGAGATCATCCACACAGCGCTGGTCATCGAGGCGCGAGGTGGCAAGCTCTACGTATTCATGCCGCCCATGGAGCGCCTGGAAAGTTACCTTGCATTGGCGGACATCATCGGCGATGTAGCGCATCGCCTGAAGGTTGGTGTCACCGTTGAAGGATATGAGCCTCCCAAGGATCATCGTTTGCGTGTGCTGCAGATCACACCTGATCCTGGTGTCATCGAAGTCAACGTTCCCCCAGTGACGAGCTTTCGTGAGCTTGTTGCGAATACGGAAGAGTTGTACGCACAAGCCAGACTGACGCGCCTGGGAACCGAAAAATTCATGCTGGATGGTCGTCACACGGGTACTGGTGGCGGAAACCATGTCACGCTTGGCGGCGCAAAACCCGAAGATAGTCCGTTCCTGCGCAGACCCGAATTGCTGGGCAGTCTGTTGCGGTTCTGGCAGCGGCATCCGAGCCTTTCCTACCTTTTCTCCGGGCTGTTCATCGGGCCGACCAGTCAGGCGCCAAGAGTCGATGAAGCACGTGATGATCACCTCTACGAATTGGAGATTGCGCTTGATCAATTACCAGATGGCGATACTGACCGGCCATGGATCGTTGACCGTGTTCTTCGCAACTTTCTCGTTGATCTGACCGGCAATACACATCGGTCCGAGTTCTGCATCGACAAGCTGTATTCACCGGACACTGCCGGTGGTCGCCGAGGCCTGGTGGAGTTTCGGGCGTTTGAAATGCCGCCTCATGCGCACATGAGTACGGTGCAGATGCTGCTGATTCGCGCGTTGGTCGGACGTTTCTGGAACAAACCCTACAAGGCACCACTGATTCGGTGGGGTACCGATCTCCACGATCGATACATGCTTCGGCACTTTGTCTGGCAAGATTTCGAGGATGTCCTGCGGAGTATGCAGCGATCCGGTTATGCCTTCGAAGCGGAATGGTTCCTGCCATTCCTCGAGTTCCGCTTTCCATTCATCGGCCGGATCGAGGCGCGAGGCATGTCTCTCGAGCTGCATTCGGCGCTGGAGCCTTGGCATGTCCTGGGTGAAGAGAGCACCGGACAGGGAACCGCTCGTTATGTAGATTCATCGGTGGAGCGATTGCAGATTCTGGTGCGCGGGCTGCCCGGAGACCGATATGCAGTGAGTTGCAATGGTCGTCAGGTGCCATTGCATCCGACCGGTGAGCAGGGCACATACGTCGCCGGGGTTCGTTTCAAGGCCTGGAATCCATCTTCAAGTTTGCACTCCACGATCGATGTGCATGGTCCTTTGGTGTTCGACCTGATCGATATCGCCAATGAGCGATCGATCGGTGGCGGGGTCTATCACATCACCCATCCCGGTGGGCGCAACTACTCGACCTTCCCGTTGAATGCAAATGAAGCCGAAGCGCGGCGTGGCGCGCGCTTCCACGCGCATGGGGGCACGCAGGGGCGTATCACGCTACGACCTGAGCGAGTCCATCCTGACTTGCCGTTCACGCTCGATCTGCGGCGACGCGGCGGTTGATGACGATCAGTCCGATACCGACCAGAAGCAGCGCGATTGCAAAACGCGGTGTCAGTGGATCGTCGAAGATCACCCAACCCGACAACACGCCAAACAACGGTGCCAACAGGCTGAATGACGCCATGTTACCCACGGGGTAAATGGCCAGAATGCGTGCCCAGAGCAGATAACCGATGCTGGCAACTGCGATCACCTGAAACGCGAATATCCAGGCGATGGTCATCGTCATGTTGCGTATCGTGTCCCCAAAAGCTGGAGCGGCGCCCAACAGGAGAATTGCGGACACGCCCAGTTGAAACAGCATGACCTGTTCTGCATGCCGTTGGATCAATACGGTAGTCCGGATGCCAAGTGCGATTGCCGACCAGCAGAGGGCACCTGCAATTGCGAGCGCATCACCTATCCAGGACGTAGCTGAAGGTTGCGAGCTCGTGTCAGTGAGCCCCAGAGACAAGCCTGCGAACGCGATGACCAGGCCGAACACTTTCGCTGGATGGAACCGCTCTTCTGGAATCAGGAAGTGCGCCCCGATGGCAGTAAACAGCGGCATGCTGTAGAAAAACAGCGACACCCGGGAGACGGTGGTGTAGTCCAGTGCAATGAACAGGAACGCAAACTCCAGGGCGAACAGCACACCCATCAGAACACCCCACGGCACACTCCCGCCGCGAAAATCCATCGGTTTGCGGAGAATCAGCGTCCAAAGCAGCACGACGACAAAAGCACACGCGCTGCGCAATCCCGATTGAAACATGGGCGACATGCCGGCATTGACCAGTTTGACCAGCGCCTGATTCAGCCCAAGGATGGCGCTGAAGCCGATCAGGAGTGATGCACCCAGCGTGTCGATGTGATCCTTGCGTTGTGGAAGCATCGGGCGCCCGTCTTGTGACAAGGCGCCAGTCTACGAGTTGTCGTGACGAGCGGTAAACTGTGTGTCGTCAGGCAACAGTGAGTTGGACGTTGTCGATGAGGCGAACGGAGTGTGTGCCACAATCCAGGAGCACCGCTCCATATCTTCGTCCGGCATGGGTCTCGATGTAGTCAACAGTAAATCCAGTCCGTTCGAGTTCTTCACGAATGGCCCCATCCGGAGCTTCAGCGCGTAACAGTCGACTGAATGTCGGCGCCAGACGGCGAGCCTCCGGCGTGAGCCGTGCGTTGCGCGAACTCAGTGCAAGTCCATCCGTATCGCGTACGGTTGCCACCGATACGATCTCAACCGGCAGAAAAAACGCCTTTGCCATGTCGCGGATGAGAGACAGCTGCTGGTAGTCCTTTTCACCAAAGTACGCGCGCGCAGGCTGTACAAGATTAAGCAGCTTGAGAACGACAGTCAGGACTCCAGTGAAGTGACCCGGTCGATGGGCCCCACAAAGTGTCTGGCTCGCGCCATGCTCGTCAACCCGGAAGCGATAGTCGTCAGCGTAAAGATCGTCGTATTGCGGCATCAGCACAAAGTCGACACCCCGCTCTTTAGCGAGTTCGAGATCTGATCCGAGTGTGGAGGGATAGTTGTTCAGATCCTCCGGATTGTTGAACTGTGTAGGATTCACGTAAATGCTGAGGACGGTGCAGTCGTTTTCGCGAACGGACTGATCGAGCAGAGCGGCGTGGCCTGCATGGAGTGCGCCCATGGTCGGAACGAAGCCGATCGACACCGGCATCTGCCTGCGCACCGACTGCCACTCAAGGACTGAATGCACGAGTTTCACGCGTAGGACTCCTCAGGGGCTGGAAACGTGCGCCCCTGCACATCGCTGTGGAACTGATTGACTGCGGATCTTACGGCGGTATGTGTTTCCGCGTAGTGGCGGAGAAACTTCGGTTTGAAGGCTTCGTTCATTCCCAGCATGTCCTGTAGAACCAGAACCTGGCCATCCACACCGTCACCAGCTCCTATGCCGATTACCGGAATCTGCAGCGACTCGCTCACGCTCCGACCAAGAACAGCTGGCACACACTCAAGGACGATTGCGAAGCATCCTGCCTGTTCAAGTCGTTGTGCAGAGGCCATCATTTCTGCGGCTGCGCCTTCGGACCGTCCCTGGACCCGGTGTCCTCCCAACGACTCGACTGATTGCGGCGTAAGACCCAGATGCCCCATGACCGGCACACCGGATTCGACGATGTGTCGCGTGAGATCGAGTTGACCTGCCTCACCTTCGATCTTCACCGCGTTGGCGCCGGCCTGCATGAGTGAGCCCACCGCGTTCATGGCGTGCTCCAGCCCCTTCCTGACGCTCAGGAAGGGCATGTCTGCAACGATGAACTTGTCGGGGGCTCCGCGTCGGACGGCTGCTGTGTGCGATGCCATCATGCTGACGTCGGCATGCAGGGTGCTCGGAAAACCATGTTGCACCATGGCAACACTGTCTCCGATGAGTAACACATCCACGTCGGACTGATTCAATAACCGCGCAAACGCGTAGTCATAACAAGTCAACATGGAGATTGGGGAACGAACGTTCTTTCGCTTCTTGAAATCAAGAATATTCATGACTGGTACCTGTCCCTTTGCCCTGGAGGGCGGATCAAGTCCTTCACGTGACGGTGTCACGGGAGTGTGGACGTTACTGTTCTCTTTTGTCTCTCAGCCTCTTAGCCTCGTGGCCTCTTCTCTACAAGGTCTTGGTTTCCCGAGAGAAATCCAAGCCAAAGAAAAAAGTACACCGTTGTTCCTTCGCTGTCTACTGGCGAATATCCGGCATGGGCAGGGCGCTTCGGGGATCCGGCAGCGATTGGGGGAGGATCCTGATGCCTGTGCTGGCGGTCCAGGTCATTTCCCGGTCCAGGAGCAGTGTGCCGGCGGCATAGTCGATCTGTTGTACACGCGCTTTTTGGGCAGAACTTTCAAATACCAGTTCATCGCCAATCTCACCCGGATTGCCAAAGCCGTCAAAAAACGGCAGGACATCGTCAACTGCCACCAGTCGCCCGTCCCCAGTGGTCAGCGTGCGAGCATGCCATATCAATGGCAGTTCATCGGTTGCGGACGCGGAAGAGTAGTTTTCGTGGCTGGTGAAAATGCTTGCGCGAAGCTGGTTATTCGTTTTTCCAATACAATCCGTATTGTCTACCAACAGATTGCCAAAAACGCGATTGTCGTTGGCTCGAAGCGCAGTGCCGATCGCCCCACTGACTGCCTGACATCGGTTGGCTACAAACCGGTTGCCGTAAACACGATTGCCGTAGTTGTAAAGCGCTTCCTGCTCGTAGATCGCAAAGTGGATTGCGCCACCTTGATTGTCCCTGAACAGATTGTTGCGCACGATACCCAGTTGCTGGCTGTACTGGATTCCGTTGTACTGGTCCGGGCTGCTTGAGCCAGTTACGTGGGCAAAATTGTTGCCCTCGAACAGATTGCGCTTGGTTGCGTCGAATCGCATCGGCGCATCGCTGGTTCCCTCGCAGTCATAGATTTCCGATGCTTTTTGCCTTTCATTGTGAAGGTAGTTGCCGCGTATGACGTTGAAGTTGCTGCAGCGGACACTGATCAGGCTATGGCGGGCAAACTCAAGATGATTGAAGGCAATGAGATTGTGATCGGACTCCTGCAGGACAATGCTGTCGTTACCTCGAAAAAAGCTGTTCCGTTCGACTTGATTGAAATGGCTGCGGACGAGTTTCAATCCCCCAGTGGTGCCACGTGCCATCGCCTCGATGAACTTGTTGCCTGAGATGACATTGTAGTGAGCATCCTCAAAACGTCCCCAGCCGAGAGAATCGCGGAGCACCAGACCGGATACGAGGATGTGTTGTACACCCGTGAGCTGGATTGCGGGTTCGTCCGTAACGGTTATGACAGCAACTTCACCCGTCTGGTTACGGTAAATGATTGGAGATGCAGATGTGCCTGAAGCAGCTGGTTTGATCGGGGTAGCATAGAGCCCCTCTCGGAGCACGATGATATCTCCAGCCTGTGCCATCCCGTTTGGCGCATCGAGCTCATTGAAAGCAAGCTCTCTGCCGGTGTTGCAGGTTCGGAAAGAGGGATTGTACGTCGTGCAGGGGCTCTGCTGGACCAGACCATCAACGTAGTACAATCGTGCCTGTATTGCGGGGCCAGCAAACGGCGCGGTAGAGGGGGCTGAGGGAACCCGATAGCTGCTCATGGTTGTACAGGCAGTCAGAAAACTGGCTACGACGAGACAAAAGGCACTCGTTTTCACACCGCAGCTGCCGATCGGGTTACTCGATTTTCGGTGCGAAGTGCTCTGCAACGTCGGTTCCCTCGTTGTTGAAGAAACGCTCCATTTGCTCGTTCAGGTATCGTCTTGCCTCCGGTTCGATAAGCCGCAGGTGCTTCTCGTTGATGAGGGTGGTCTGCAACGCCTGCCACTCCGTCCATGCCTGTTTTGAAATTGTGGCAAAGATGGTTTCGCCCCGTTTGCCCGGTAGTGGCGGCACATCCAACCCCTCCAGGGAAGTACCATATTTTCGGCACGTTATCATTCTTGTCACGGTTGACGTTTTTCCTTGAGTTCGCGTAACAACCGGCTTGCTACGGCCGACAATCCGATGGGTTGATTGTCTCCTGGCGAGTACCAGAGTCGGTCTGTATGTTCAGCGACATGATGGGCGGTATTGTCGGTCACCTCAAGAACCCGTGGTCGCACTTGCATCCTGAAATGGGTAAAGGTGTGTACAAACGGCTGAATTTCGATTGAACCATGTTCGATCATTTCCATCCCGAATTCAGCCTCAATCTCGTGATGCAGAACGTTGGCTGACATTTCTGGTGGTGACCACAAACCGCCCCAGATGCCGGAGGGCGGTCGTCGTTCGAGCAAACACGCACCGTCTCTTCTGACCAGAAGCACAAAACTGCGCTCCTGCTCAGGCAACGATCGTTTCGGTTTCGGTTCGGGAAATCGATCTACCACTTCCTGTATGCGTGCCTCGCATCGTTCGAACAGGGGACATCGCGGGCATGCCGGGCGGCGCCGTGTACACACTGTGGCGCCCAGATCCATGATGGCTTGGGTATAGTCGGCTACCCGTTCGTTTGGTGTGTGTTCCTCGGCAATTGCCCACAGGCGCCTGGACACGGTACCGTCGCCCGGGTATCCCGCAACGGTGCGAAATCGGCAGAGCACGCGCTTCACATTGCCGTCGAGTATCGCCGCCCGCTCTCCGAAAGCCATTGCCGCGATTGCGCCCGCCGTGGAGCGACCAATACCGGGCAATAATTCGAGCGCCGCAGCATCGCTGGGAAATTGTCCATGGTGATCCCTCATGAGGATCTGCGCGGTCTTGTGCAAATTCCGTGCGCGGCTGTAGTAGCCGAGGCCTGACCACTCATGGAGCACTTCGTCGATTGGCGCTTTGGCCAGGCAGGGCAAATCAGGGAACCGACTCAGGAACCGCTCGAAATAGGGGAGCACCGTCTGTACCTGGGTCTGCTGCAGCATGATTTCTGACAACCAGACGCGATACGCGGAGCGTGGGTGCTGCCAGGGCAGATGTTTGCGACCATGTGCGGCGAACCAGTTCAGCAACTGGTCCGCAAACCAGTTACTCACGGCAGGCCTCGATCGGAATAAACCGTTTGGTCAGTTCAACCGAAGCGCTAACGCTGAGGGGTTGATGCTCCACGCCACAGCCGGCCAGGCAGCATGATACGCGGCCAGCGAAAGCGGCTGGACGTTCTGGTCCTGCAGACGGACACGTGTTTGAGCAGCCCGGCTTCAGCCTGCTCGAAAGAAGCGAACGGACCGACAATCTGATTGCCTCGTACATGGAAGTACCATCGATGGTCGCCGTCCTGATAGATCCTGTCGTTCATGAAATACCTGTGAACTTCGTCATGCCACGTAAGGAACATGTCCATTCCAGCACAAATTCTGGGCGAGGCTGTGTGAAGGTTGTAAGCGAGCCCGGGGCGCAGTCGGGCGAAGGCTAGGAGTCTGCGCGGCAGAAGATCAGCAGACTGCGGCGGTGTGCAACGATGGCCCGCTTTTCCGTTCGTTTTCGTTACGTACCGCTTAACTCAAGTGCCTCAAACGAACGAAAAATCGGCCTCGAATTGACACTCGCTTCGCACCGCCGCTTTCTGCCGCGCAGACTCCCAGCCCGGTCTATTCATGAATCTTCTGCTGCGGCTACCGATATACGTGAAAACACAGCGTGTGCTCCTTCCAGGTGCTCGCCGTACTGGTAAGTACGACTGCGCGCCTTTCAGTGCGCGCCACACCCTCTTTTCGCACATCTCGTCACCCTCGCGACGAACCTTCATGAATAGTCCGGGCTAGTATAGTCTGTGCCAACACCCCGACAGCAGGACCGCAGCGGAAATGGCCGTTGACAGCTTTGATCCCGCCAGCATGCGGACCCATATTATTACACCTGAACTCCTTGCGGAACTCGTCGCCTTGGCCGATCGACTTGCTGAGCCCCACCTTGGGCTCGATATCAGCGCAGCCAGGCGCACTGCCGTCGTGGCTCGCCAGGGAAGTGTCGATTGGGCTGCGGCGGCATCGAGGTTGGTTGAAGATGATCTGCAGGCGCTGATAAGGGTTTTTACGAAAGGTGAGAAAGAGATTCCCGGTTGGGAAGCCGGCGCCAAATCACCGGTTATTCCGCTCGTTCGGGAACTCAAGAAGCGGGGAGCCTTTACGGCTGAGCTTTCGAGCTGGATTAAGGCAAATTCGGATAACCGGTTCCTTCCGCATGGCAGCCTCATGGATCGTCTCAACCAGACAAACCCCTGATCCGTAAACATGATCGGTTAACGCGGATGCCACATTTGCGAACGGTTATACTGCCGCGCCTTCTTTTTCAGTACTCCTCCAATGGCCAATCGAACGGCGGCGGTCACCCGTAACACGCAGGAAACCCGGATCTCTCTCCGACTGGACCTGGACGGTGCAGGCGTGCACCAACTTGCGACCGGTCTACCCTTTTTTGATCACATGCTGGCGCAGGTTGCCCGCCATGGATCACTCGACCTGGATGTGAAAGCAGAAGGTGATCTTGAGGTCGATGCACACCACACGGTGGAAGATGTCGGCATTGTCCTGGGCCAGGCTTTTGCCCAGGCGGCCGGCAACAAGGCCGGTCTGTTTCGGTACGGGCACGCGTATGTACCATTGGATGAAGCGCTGTCCAGGGCGGTGATCGACCTGTCCGGGCGCCCAGGGCTCTTTTATCACGTGACTTACACCAGAGCGCGTGTTGGTGACTTTGATGTCGATCTCCTGCGTGAATTTTTCCAGGGTTTTGTCAATCACGCGCAGGCGACTGTGCACCTGGATAATCTGCGTGGGGACAACGCGCATCATCAGGCGGAAACCCTGTTCAAGGCGTTTGGCCGAGCCCTGCGCATGGCCGTAACACCGGACCCGAGGATGGGCGGGGTCATCCCGTCCACCAAAGGGTCGTTGTAGACGCAAGCATGGAGTTGATTCCAGCCATCGATCTCAAAGAAGGTCAGTGTGTTCGCCTGCGTCAGGGGCGGATGGACGATGCAACCATCTTCTCCGACGATCCAGTCGCCACCGCCCGAACCTGGGCAGCACAGGGTGCGCGGAAGTTGCATATTGTCGATCTCGATGGCGCCTTTGCCGGCCAACCGCGCAATCGCGAACTGGTAGGTCGCATGGTTGCAGCGATTCCGGGTGTGCCTGTACAACTCGGCGGAGGAATCCGCTCACTGGAAATTGCGAGAGCCTACTTTGACGTTGGGGTTACCCGACTGATCGTTGGTACCCGGGCCATTGAAGAGCCTGCCTTTCTGGAAGCATTGGCTACGCAGTTTCCTGATCAGATTCTGCTTGGTCTGGATGCTCGTGCCGGACGACTGGCCACGGCGGGTTGGGATCGAACGACGAACGTTCAAGCGACAGATTTTGCGCGGTCCGTTGTGCATCTGCCGTTGGCCGGGATCGTCTACACCGATATCGATAGAGACGGGATGCTGCAGGGAGTGAACATCGAGGCAACCCTGACGCTGGCTCACAGTACACACATCCCGGTGATTGCCTCGGGCGGTGTCCACCAGCTGGAAGATCTGGATCGGCTGTGTCGCGCGCTGGCAGAGTCCGGCGGCATCGTTTTGGCTGGAGTGATTACTGGCCGAGCGCTCTATGCTGGGACATTGCAACTTGCTGCGGGACAGCAGTTGCTGGATAGCTGGAATACGCGAGGGAGCCCGCCGAAACGAGGGTGATGTCCACCGGCAGAGCGTAGAGCACATGCTCAAGATAGCGAATGGTCGCTTCGTGGGGATGACCGATCACAATCGCCTTGCCGTTTTTCCGCGCGGTTGTAATCGCCTCCTTGAACGCGCGGTGGATTGCGTCGAGGGATATGACGTTGTCCAGGAACACATCCCGTCGTGTCGCAGGTACCAGGTTGGCTTCGGCGACATCCAGCGCGACAGTGGCCGCTGTCGTGCGGCTGTCCAGGAAATACAGATTTCTCTTTTTGACGATGGCCATCAGACGCTGCATCGCCGCTGGCGAACTGGTCAACAGACTACCGGTGTGATTGCTCACTCCTGCGAGGTTCGGCAGGCGATCGAGTGCGGCTTCAAAGGTTCGATCGAATTCCGTGGCACTCATTGAAGTCATGAGTGTTCCAGGCTCCCGCAACGCCCAGCGAGAAGGCGTGGCTTCCATGGGCTGATGGAGGATGACCTCTTTGCCGAAGCCGGGTGCTCGTTGAGCGATTTCCACGGCGCCTGGTGTATTTGGCAAAACGGCAAGTGTCAGCGGCCCGGGCAGATGCAGAATGCGATCGGCACGATCAGCGTGGTAGCCAAGATCGTCGATCACGATCGCTAGTTCAGCCGCAATGCCGGTAATCGAAAACAACGAAAAACAGGCGAATGAGAACATGCACCTGATGGCCAATATGAACAGGATGCTTCCCCCCGTCCTGCTGTTCCATCCGGCATCGTGGCCGGACGGTAATCTTTGTTATTTGCGAGCCAAGCGAGTGGCATGCAGGAAGGAGCATAAGTGCTGACAAGGTTGATTGCCAGCCTCTTGCCTAACCATCCGTCCTGCAATCAGAAGCGGGTTTTGGTCCTCTCCAGCGCGAAGCCATGAGCCGGATCGCGGATTTCCTGAATTTCGATGACATTGCCATCGGGATCCCGGCCGTACGTCGCACGAATGGCACCGCCCGGAAAGTTGGGAGGCGGACAGTTGAAAGTCATGCCGCCTAGAGAAAGCCGTTCGTATTCTGCATCGATGTCCTGCACGTCCAGAGCAAAGTGCGTATACCCGTGATCGTTGACCCCGTATTTGGGATTTTTTGGATCACCAGCCGGGGATACGTACTCAAAGAACTCGAGATACGCGTTTCCCAGTTTGAGCATCGCCTGCTTCGCTTCTGAATTCTTCAGGCCGACTATCCCGTCAATGACATCGGACCCGCGTTGCCAGCCGCCCTCATAGACAACTTCTGCACCAATGACATCTCGATAGAACGCAACGATCCGCTCGAGGTTCGGGGTGGAAATGGCTACGTGGTGGACGCCCCTGATCATGATTTCCTCCGACGTTGAAAAATCCGCAGGCCAGAGCCTATCAGCTGACTGCCACCTCCAGATAGCCATCGACGATCCGCACAGGGAATGTGCCGAGCGGTATGCGAGTCAGCTGCCCGAACGGTTTGCCAGTTGCCAGTTCAAACCGCATGCCATGCAGAGGGCATGAGACCATTCGATTGCGAATACGCCCGCCGTGTAGTGGTGAATCGGCATGTGTACACAGATTGCGAACGGCAAAGTACTCGCCACCGGACCTGCACAGCAGGATATTGGTACCGTTGACGTCCATGCATCGGCTACTGTTCTCGGCAAGTTCGGAGGTGGGGATGGTTCGTGTGTACTGGTCTGTCATAGGGAGCTATTCGAGTAGTTGACTACAGATAGAGCATTGCCGTGTTGGCATGATACGGCTTCCAGTTTCCGGGGGTTCCACTCAGGCGTACCAGCGCCCAGCAAGGCGGTTGGCGAGAATAATGCCTGATGACATCTTTTTTGCACGATTGTCAGGCTTCGATACAGGTGGAGCGCATCATGGAAGCGGGTTCGGCGATTTGTATTCGGGCACTCCCAGACCAACTCCAGATCCGACAGATGGTTGCGATCCTGAGCCAGAGTATGGAAAGCTGCTCTTGCAGCCAATTTGCGTGACTGCCAATTTGCCGCCAACAAATGGGTTGAGGTGCGAAGTAGTACCTCGACAGAATTGATCGGCGAATTGGCGAATGAAAATGTGACGAACGCCGGTGTGCGCCTGATTGGACAGCGTCGCAACCGAATATGGAACGGGGTAGTGATGGAAGGCGTGCCAGGTTGACTCAATGCGGAGACTACACCATTGGCCCTGTTGCCAGCAGTGGCAGAACTCAAACACAAATGGAACGGAACCGGTGGGCAGTCAATTCGAAGAAGCCGATTTGTGCAGGATGTTGGCGGCGAACGCGGGCAGCGATTCGTAGTTGCCTGCCCACTTGATATCAGGTTCGATACCTTTGCCGTCAATCATTGTGCCAGCAGGGGTAAAGTACCGTGCGGTGGTCAATTTGATGCCTTTGGTGCCTTCAATACCGAAGAGAGTCTGTACGGAACCTTTGCCGTAGGTTTTGGAGCCGATAACGATCGCACGTTTGGCGTCCTGCAATGCGCCCGTGACCACTTCCGCAGCCGATGCGGTCGCCCCATCGGTGAGAATGGCAATCGGCAGATCGTGTGCAATATCGCCAATGGTCGCCTCGTACCTGGATGTGCTTTCTGGCGCGCGCCCCTCGGTTCTTACGATCAGACCGTCAGCGAGGAACAGATCCGCGACGTCAACCGCAGAGGTCAGCAAGCCACCGGGGTTGTTCCGCAAATCCAGGATCAGAGCCCTCAGAGGTGTCTCGTCGTCCATCGTGGCGAGAATTTTGGTGACCGCGTCGGATGTATTGTCAGTAAACAAGGAGATACGAATGACACCCGTACCGGGTTCAACTTCATCGCCTTCGACCGAGATCAGGTCGATGCGTTGTCGGCGCAGTCGTACGTTACGCAGTTGTTCTCCATGTCGAATGTCAAGGACAACATCGGTTTCCGCCGCGCCTCTCAGCATCTGGATAACATCGCCGATGTGCTTACCACGTAACGACTCTCCCTGGACTGCGGTAAGCCGATCACCCGGCTTGATTCGAGCATCTTCGGCAGGCGTGCCGGGAAGAGTCCGAATCACCGTAAAGTACCCGTCTACCAGAGCAACTTCGAGCCCAATCCCGCCGTAATGACCCCGAGCCTCGGACTCGATTGCCCGCATGGCGTCCACGTCCAGATATCGAGAGTGAGCGTCAAGGCTTTCAAACATGCCAGCCAACGCGCCATCGACGAGATGCTTCACCGGCACTTCCTCCACGTAGTGGGTGGCCACGTAGTGGATCGTCCGATTCAGAAGTAGTGCTTGCTCGTTGCCGGGTACCAGTGGATATGTTTGCTGAAGCAGTACTCCCAGGAGCACACCCGTTGCCATGCACAACGTTGCGGCCAGCAGAACAGCCGCACGATGCACTACTTGCGCAACCAGGGTCGAGGGTCGATTGCAATGCCTCGGTGACGGATTTCGAAATAGACGCCGTCAAATGGTTGCCCGCCGCTTTGTCCTGCGTAGGCGATTATTTCACCACTTTCAACGACATCACCTTCACTCTTGTTGAGACCATCTACGTAGCCATACAAGGACAGGAAACCGTCGCCATGATCGACAATGGCGAGCATCCCGAATCCGCGCAACCAGTTCGCGAACACAACTGTCCCGCGGTGTACGGCGTGAACCGGTGTGTTTCTCGCGGCACGGTAGACCATACCCTCCCAACGCAATCGACCATCGGCGCGAGGTGTGCCATACCGGAACACCGGATTCCCGGAAACGGGTAGAGGCAGGCTGCCACGTCGACTGCGGAAGTCCGTGTTGGTCTGCTCCTGTGTCCGACGTGCCAGTTCTGCAAGCAGTCGCTCCAATCGCTGGCGGTCAGTGCTCAATTGCTTCTGGCGAGCACTCTTGTCTGCAACATCTTTTACGAGTTGCCGAATCAGTCCGGTGCGTTCCTGACGATGTGACTCGAGGTCGGTCTGTTTGCCAAGCAGTTCCTGACGAAGTTGTTCAAGCGCGCTCCGCTCTTCGCTTGCTCTCTGCTCGTTTCCGCTGATCGCTTGCAGCGTGGTTTGGAAGGCTCGAACAGATTCCATGCGGGCGTCACTGAAGTAACGGTGGTACCGCAGCATACGATCCATGTCGGCAGGCGCTTCATCATTGAGCATGGCCCTGACAACATCCTGACGTTGCAGGCGATATGCGGCGTTGATGTGGCGAGATATGCGACTGGCTTGCGCTTCCTTCTGTCGCTCCAGATCGGCCCGTTCGGACTGGAGGCTTGCCACTGCCTGCTCGCTGTCGCGCAGCTTCTGATCTGTCGAAGACAATGCGCGTGATACCTCGGCCACCCGCTGGTCATGACCAGCAAGCTCTTTCTGCAGGCTGGCTTGTTTCCGTTCGGCGTCATTCAACCAGCGATCGAGCTGGTTCAGTTCGTTGACTATGACTTTGAGTGCCTTGTTGGTCTGCTCCTGATCGCTAGCAGTTGCTGCCAAACCAGTTGCTGAACTCAGCGATCCCAATACCAGAAGCAGTCCGGTGAGCAGACCATGAAGCCATGTTCCGGACGGGCAGCATGACAGCATGGCGATCAGGCGCTGCGCTTGGCGCGGAACTCGACCAGCGATCGCCCGGTCATCTCCTCAGGTGCGTCGATGCCCATCAGATTGAGCAGCGTCGGTGCCACGTCCTGCAAGGAGCCACCGGCTTGCATGGACAGCGACTCCGGACCGAAGTAAATCAATGGAACCGGTTCACAGGTATGCGCGGTATGCGGTTGGCCCGTTTCGTGATCAAGCATTTGTTCGCAATTGCCGTGGTCAGCCGTTATAAGCATCTGCCCACCGACTTGCTCGGTTGCCTGCATCAGTCGTCCGAGACACTTATCCAGTGTTTCGACGGCGAGAACGGCGGCAGAGAGTATTCCAGTGTGTCCAACCATATCGCCGTTTGCATAGTTGCAGATGATGACATCGTAAACGCCATTCTTGATGGCGTTGACCAGCGTATCGGTGACGGCAGCGGCACTCATTTCGGGTTGCAGGTCGTAGGTCGCGACCTTCGGAGACGGTATCAGGATGCGGTCTTCGCCCGTGAACGGCTCTTCCCGTCCACCAGAAAAGAAGAAGGTCACGTGCGCGTATTTCTCGGTTTCCGCAACTCGCAGTTGGCGTTTGTGGAGACGAGAGAGGTACTCACCCAGCGTATTGCGGAGCACTGGTGTATCGAATGCGCAGGACGCATCGATATCGTCCGCATAGCGGGTCAACATCACGAAGTCGCAAAGGTCTACCGTACTGCGACGCTGGAAACCCCTGAATGAAGGGTCGGTCATCGCGCGTGTGAGTTGTCGGGCCCGGTCGGCACGAAAGTTCATGAACAGCACGGCATCACCGTCACAGATGCGAACAGGTAGTGATCCGGCCGCGTGAATTGCCGTTGGTTGTACAAATTCATCTGTTTCGCCGCGCGCGTATGCCTGTTCAAGTCCGGCAATTGAGCTGTCAGCATGGAACGGCGCCTCCCCACGCACCAGCAGGTTGTAGGCCCGCTCCTGTCGATCCCATCGCTGGTCGCGGTCCATTGCAAAATATCGCCCACAGATACTGGCGACGGCCCCCCCGCCTATTTGAGCAAACAGGTCCTGAGCCGCCTTCAGGGATCCCATCGCACTCTTGGGAGGTGTGTCCCTGCCGTCCAGAAACGCGTGCAGATAGACCTGATCAACACCGGCTTCCCTGGCAATTCGGACCGCAGCAAAAATCTGCTCCTCGTGGCTGTGCACACCGCCGGGTGACAACAACCCCATCACGTGCAGTGCACCATTGGTATTGCGCAACTTGCTGAACGCGTTGGTGAAGGCGCTGTTGCGAGCCAGTTCATTCTGTTCGACCGCACGATTGATCCTGGTGAAGTCCTGATAGACGAGCCGTCCTGCACCAAGGTGCATATGACCCACTTCGGAGTTACCCATCTGGCCATCTGGCAATCCCACATCCAGTCCACTGCCCGAGATCAGAGTGTGTGGGTAGTCCTCAAGGAGCCGATTCAGGTTCGGGGTATTGGCCTGACTGATTGCGTTGTCCGGCCCCGGTTGTTTATGCCCGAAACCATCGAGGATGACGAGTAGAGTGATCTTATGCATCGTTGAACCCAAGCAAGTTATGGACTGATCCGGCGTCTGCCGTGAGCTCATCGAATTCTACACCATGAGCCTGAATGTCAGCCCGACACGGGTGTCACAGCGTGCCTGAGCCGATTCAATTGCTGGCAAATATCTCGCTCAGTTGCCAGTGCCCGAGCAGAGCCTCGGCTTCCATGCGGGCGACGTCGGGGAGTTGGCACACCCGGTTCACAACCATCCGCCGTGAGGTTTCGGGATACACCCTGGTGAGGTAACTTACGGTTTCGCCGTGGATTTCCGCCTGACAAGCCTTGGCCCCAGCCGCGAGTGCAGACTTCATTGCCTGCAGGTAAGGCACGTAGGTAGAACCCATTTCTTCGAGTGTGTGCCGGGCGAAGGCAGTCAGGCTGTTGACTGGCGCAAGCACGCCGGTGCCATCCCATGTATCTGCCCGTCGCTCACACCAGTCGAGTACTGTCGGAAAACCGGCGACCACACGTTTTGGATCCGGATCCATGTTGGTATGTGCCCGCAGACCTCCCAGCACGATGCAATCGAGGGCTGTTGGCCGATTGCCCAGCAGAAAATCGGTTTCCTTCAATTGCGCCTCTGCCGCAACCAGGAGCCGCTCGTATTCGGCTTCGGCGGCGCGCTGTTGAATGAGTAAATCCGTGCCGGTGGCCCGGCAGGCGCGCGGTCCCCAATCGAGCATTCGAAGAGCTACTGACTGATCGCCGTTGGCCATTCGAGCTGCAGCAAAACGGGCGCTTTCCGGGTAGTGCCAACGGTAGTGCACCATCGTCCGGGCAATCCATTCGTCGAAATACTCTTCCAGCACATGGACCAATACACCGAGGGCTCCTGCGGGAAACAGTCGACGGGTCGGGACCCGTGCATCAAGCAGCTCGATGATCGGTGTGTTATCAGCAAGCATCCAGTTCTCTGCCGTTTGCAGGACCGGCAGCTGATGGGTTCCCGAGCGAAGTTCCAGATGTTCGCGATTGGTGTTGTTCTTGGGCACAAAATCAAATGGCAATCCGGAGAATTTCAGCGCCGCTTCCAGCTTGCGGGTAAAGAGGCTCAGCTCACCGCCAAAAAGTGTATAAGTCATCGTTGTGCAGAGCCTGCATGATTGTCATGTGGCGGACCATGAGTCTGCGCGACAACACGCGACTGCGCGAGGCGAGTGTCAATTGGAGATCGATTTTCGTTCGTTAAAGGAGCCAGGTTAAGCGCCACTTGAAAAAAACGAACAGAAAATCAGGTTCAAGTGACACCGCTGGCGTCTGTTTCGCTTCTGCCGTGCAGACTCCTGGTTAACCGGGAATCCGGTGTGGCTCAAATTCCCGGCGTGTCAGTTGCCCGCCAGTCGTTATAATCGGCGCCTTTTTCCGAATTCGGCATTCCATGGAACAGTTCTTCGTGTTTATAGGCAATCATCCCGTGCTCGCGGGCAGCTTTACGATTCTGCTGGTGTTGTTCATTCGCAACGAAATGAATCGCGGTGGAACAGGGATCAGCACGCAGAAGCTGGTAGATATGGTGAACCGCGAAGAAGCCGTGGTAGTCGATTTGCGCGACAAGAAAGAATTCGACCAGGGTCATCTGGTCGGCTCCCTGAACGTCCCCTATTCGGCTTTGGAGACGCGGGTGGACGAATTGACGCGGTACAAGGAGCGACCGCTCGTACTGATATGTCGAATGGGACAGCACGCCGGCACCGCGGGAACGATTCTTCGCAAGAAGGGTTTTGCCAATGTCAGCCGGCTGACCGGCGGTTTCGTGGAGTGGCGCAATCAGAATCTGCCGGTGGTGCGAGCATGAGTGAACAGAATTCAGATCCGGGTGCGGCGGCTGGTTCGATTACCGGCCAGATTCGCCTGGAGCGGATCTACCTCAAGGATGCTTCGTTCGAGTCGCCCGGCACTCCCGAAGTATTTGGTGAGGAATGGAAACCAGAGCTCAACGTGGATATTGCGGCGCGCACCAATAGCGGTCCCAATGGTTTGTTCGAAGTGGTCCTGAGTACGACAGTGCGGGCCAAACGGACGAATGGCAAGACGGCGTACATCGTTGAAACCCAGCAAGCCGGACTTTTTCATGTTCAGGGAATTGTCGGAGAAGTGCTTCAGAGAGCGCTGGGTACTGTTTGTCCCACCACCTTGTTTCCATACCTGCGCGAATCGGTTGATGCACTGGTGGTGCGGGGTGGCTTCCCGCCGTTGCATCTGGCTCCGGTCAACTTCGAAGCGCTGTATCGACAGGCCGTGGCCCAGCAAAAAACCCACGCTGAGGCCGGGGAGCAGACGAAGAGCGTATCTCCCGACGCAGTCAAACACTGAGTCAAGAATCAGGTGCCGGCGAAGTGATGCTGTCGCCAGGCTTCGTACACCGCTATTGCTACCGCGTTGGAGAGATTCAGGCTTCTTGAGGCAGGCTGCATCGGAATGCGCAACTGTTGTGCTGGTGGCACGATGCTCAGTACGTCGTCGGGAAGCCCGCGACTTTCAGGGCCGAACATCAACGTGTCACCAGGCAAATAGCTGATCGCGTGGTGATCGTTTTCCCCTTTTGTCGTGAGAGCAAAGACACGCTCAAGAGGTCGGCCACTCAAGTAAACCGTCAGATTGTCATGGATGCTGACTCTGGCCCACTCGTGATAGTCGAGACCGGCCCGTTTCAAACGGCGATCAGACCACTCGAAACCAAGTGGTCTGATCAGGTGAAGATGGGTGCCGGTGTTAGCACACAGGCGAATGATATTGCCCGTATTCGGAGGAATTTCAGGCTCGAACAGAACGACGTTGAACAAGGTCGCTTGCCAGTACTATTCGTGAATAATCCGGGTTAGTCGGGCATGCCAAGTTCCTGCATCTTCCGGGTCAGCGTGTTTCGTCCCCAGCCGAGCAGAATGGCTGCGTCCTTCTTGCGGCCGCCAGTTTTCGCCAGGGCAGCCAGAATGACCGTACGCTCGAATATCGGAGTGGCGATATCGAGCAATCGTGCATCCGGGGCGCTTTGCAGAGTGTTGGTGGCCCATGTTGAAAGTGCTTCGTCCCAACTGCGGTCGGTTGTGATCCGTGCATCTCGTGTTGAAGGTACCAGATCCTGCGGAAAGTCGGCGGCCTGGACCTCCTGCCCCGGCGCCATGACGGTCAGCCAGCGACACGTGTTTTCCAGCTGCCTCACGTTGCCGGGCCACGGCAGGTTCATCAGCAGCTCCTGTGCGCCAGGAGACAATCGTTTGCACTCGACGTTCAGCTCCTGTGCGGCTGTCTGCAGGAAGTGTCTGGCCAACAAGGGTATGTCAGCCCGTCGTTCGGCCAGCGTCGGCAGATGGATACGGATGACATTCAAGCGGTGAAAGAGGTCTTCGCGGAATCGGCCGTCCTTGACCAGTTCCTGAAGATTCTGGTGCGTGGCAGCGACAATTCGGACGTCGGTCCTGACCGGCGAATGACCACCGACACGAAAGAACTCACCGGCAGATAACACCCTGAGCAATCGGGTTTGCGCCGAGGCTGGCATATCGCCGATTTCATCCAGAAACAATGTGCCGCCGTGAGCTTGTTCAAACCTGCCAATGCGGCGAGCTACCGCACCGCTGAATGCACCTTTTTCGTGCCCGAACAGCTCACTTTCGATCAACTCGCTTGGAATCGCTGCCATGTTCAGAGCCACAAAGGTGGAGTGCGCTCGTGGGCTGTGTTCATGTAATGCACGGGCTACGAGTTCCTTGCCGGTGCCAGATGCGCCGTTGATCAGCACCGTGACGTTGGATGCCGCAAGCCGGCCAATCGCCCGAAACACATCCTGCATCGCCGGCGCCTGACCGATGATCTCGGTTCTGGATTCGCCTTGTCCCTCGTCCACTGTCGAGGTCTGCGCGTGGATTGCCTCCGCGTGCGCGATGGCGCGGGTCAAAACCGCGACTGCCTCGTCGACGTCGAAAGGTTTGGCCAGATATTCGAAAGCACCATGTTGATAACTCTGCACAGCGCTTTCCAGATCGGAGTGCGCGGTCATGACCACGACCGGTAATTTGGGGTCGCGTTCCTGAATGACTTTCACGAAGCTGAGGCCATCCATGCCCGGCATCCGAATATCGGTCAGAACAACCGTCGGCGACTCGGTGGCCATGGCTTCGAGGGCATCCTCCGCAGATGCGAACAAGGTGACCGGGATACCTGCCTGATCGAGCGCTTTTTCCAGCACCCAGCGAATCGACCGGTCATCGTCGACGACCCAGACTCTGCCGCTCAAGATAAGTCCACCACTGGTCGGGAGACCTGTGGTTGCGATGTTGGCAGCTGAATCGTGAACACGGTCTGGCCAGGCCTGCTTGTGCATTCGATGATTCCGCTGTGATCCGTGATGATGGTCTGGGTCAATGCAAGTCCCAGGCCAGTCCCTTCGGGTCGACCGCTGATCATGGGGAAGAATATTCGCTCGGCGAGTTCCGGATTTACACCCGGTCCGTTGTCTTCGATGTCAATCCGGATGGCACTTCGATGCCGGTACCGCCCGACGGTCACCTGGCGAGCGATTCGGGTGCGAATACTGACAGTTGGATGCGCAGTGCCGGCTAATGCCTGACAAGCATTACGCACGACATTGAGGAATGCCTGCAGCAGTTGGTCGCGATCCGCGATCAGCAGCGGCAAGCTGGGATCGTAGTCCCGGATCATCGTTGTGGTAGTGAACTCGACGCCGGCAAGTGTCAGAACGCGCTCCAGTACTTCATGGACGTTGCACTCCTGAAAGCGCGGGGTAGAGCGCAAACGCATCATTCGATCAACGAGACTCCTCAGCCGATCGACCTCGCCCAGGATGATGCCTGTGTACTCGCGTAATTGTTCGGAAGGCAGCTCCCGCTCCAGCAGTTGAGCTGCACCACGGATGCCTCCCAGTGGATTCTTGACTTCGTGTGCAAGCCCCCGGATGAGTTGCAGCGATGTTTCCTGCTGACTGGCCAGCTGGTCGTCCCGGCTGAAGCGCAGTTGTGCGTCCAGGGGCTGCAACTCCAGCAGCAACGCACTTTTTTCGGTCAACGGTGTCGCACTGACGTCCAAGATCAGGCGACTTCGATCTGCCAGCGTAATGTGCAACTTCCGCACGGTTACTGATTGAAAATCGAGGAGCGCCCGGTTGAGTGTCTGGACGAAGTTGTCGTCGGCTTGCAGCAGTTCTCCAACAGGCAGGCCAATGGTCTGTTCTCTGGAGCGTGTCAGGAGATTTTCCGCCGCCGGGTTAAGGTACGCCACGTTCAGCAGCTCATCGACGATCACGATCCCGGTCCGCTGATTGTCGACGATATTGGCGGCCGTCGTAGGCGAGGGAAACAAAGAAATAACTTCAGTCATAGGCAATATCAAGCAAGAACCGAACCAGGTGCGCTCTGCTCAGATGAGCACCAAAATAGTGCAGAAAGGTGGGAGACGCAAGCTGTCCAGATCGCACTAATTTGAGGGCGTCGGCTTCGGCCTCCGCTTCGGCGGCGGAGGAAGATGGTAGCGCTGCATATGGAATGTCGTGACAGACGATTGCTGCAGGCTTTCACCCGCAGCGTCGACGACCTCGAGGAGCAGGCTATGCGTCCCTCGATCAATATTTTCGATTGAAAAGATCGTCCCGGATGTTTGACCAACAGGTTTGCCGTCCATCAGCAATCTGAGTTGATGTTCACCTGAAAGCGGTGGCAGCAGACTGACTGTAACCGTGATTTGGCCGTTGTTTGCGCGAACCGCGGCATCATTGTCAGGGTCAACGATTGTCAGGGTTGCATAGGGCACAAAGGCGACCGACGCTTCATCTCCGTTTTCCTCCACAATCCAGGGTGCCCGACCGGCTTTTTTGTCGGTACCCGGTCCCTCCCACGTATTGGTTTCCTTCAGAACAACTGGCTCGTCCACCCTGCCATCGTTGATCGGCGGCACATCCGTGAAAACGACGTTGCCGTTGGCATCCCTGCTCTTGTAGATCTTGCTTTCGCCAGTAACCGCGCCTGGCAACAGGAGAGCGATGACGAGGAGGTGGGCGGAATATTTCAAAGAAAAACACCAGTCAGACTACAGTCTGTGATAGTGGACTTTTTACAGGCAAAAAAAAGCCCCTGGTGCCGCGAGACGCCAGGGGCGCAAGTCGGTCGGATCAGACGCTGTAATACATGTCGAATTCGACCGGATGCGGTGTCATGCGCAGGCGATCAACGTCCTGACGCTTGAGAGCGATATAGGAATCGATCAGCGCGTCGGTGAACACACCGCCGGCAGTCAGGTATGCGCGATCCTTGTCCAGACTATCAAGCGCTTCATCGAGTGCACCACAGACCGTCGGCACATTCTTGAGCTCTTCTGCGGGCAGGTCGTAGAGGTCCTTGTCGAAGCTGTCGCCGGGGTGGATCTTGTTCTTGATGCCATCAATGCCAGCCATGAGCATGGATGCAAAGGCGAAATAGGGATTTGCAGTGCTATCCGGGAATCTGACTTCGATGCGATACGCACGCGGATTGCCGCCCTGGATGTAAGGTACACGAATGGATGCCGAACGGTTGCGAGCCGAGTAGGCCAGCAGCACGGGTGCTTCGTAACCCGGGACCAGTCGCTTGTACGAATTGGTGGACGGGTTGGTGAACGCGTTGAGTGACTTCGCGTGTTTGATGATTCCGCCGATGTAGAAGAGAGCAGTCTCTGACAAGCCGGCATACACGTCACCAAAAAAGACGTTGGTATTGCCCTTGGCTATCGACTGATGCACGTGCATACCGCTGCCGTTGTCACCGAATAGTGGCTTGGGCATGAAGGTTACGGTTTTCCCGTACGCGTCGGCGACGTTGTGGACGCAATACTTGTAGATCTGGGTTTCATCAGCCTTTTTCACGAGCGTGTTGAAACGCGTGCCGATTTCGTTCTGGCCGGCAGTGGCAACCTCGTGGTGATGAACTTCTACTTCGATACCCATCGATTCGAGCGCATTGCACATTGCGGAGCGAAGATCCGCGGCGGAATCCACTGGGGGAACCGGGAAGTAACCCCCTTTCACACGTGGACGGTGGCCGAGGTTACCACCTTCAAACTCCAGGCCTGAAGACCATGCTGCTTCTTCGGCGTTGATGGTAAATCCGCTCGATCCCATGCCGACATGAAACCGCACGTCGTCAAAAACGAAGAATTCAAGCTCCGGTCCAAAAAACGCCGCATCACCTATGCCCGTTGACGCGAGATAGGCCTCAGCCTTCTTACCGACCGAACGCGGATCTCGCTCATAGGGCTGCATCGTGCTGGGCTCGATGATGTCGCAACGCAATATCAGCGTTGCATCATCACGGAATGGGTCCATTACCGACGTGCTGTCATCGGGCATCAGGATCATGTCGGACTCGTTGATGGCCTTCCAGCCAGCAATCGAGGAGCCGTCAAACATGACGCCTTCATTGAAGGTCTCTTTCGTGACTTTCTTTGCTGGTACCGTGGTGTGCTGTTCCTTGCCGCGCGGGTCGGTGAAACGGAGATCTACCCATTTCACGTCGTGGTCGGAAATCATCTTCAGAGTGTTGTCTGACATTACTTGCTACCTTGTGACTTGCTGATGTGTGACCAGTTCGAACTCTGTGCTGGCCTTGTACCCCTTCACGGCCTTGCTGGCCCATTTCCTGGCTCCGAGGGCGCCTGTCGAGAACGACGCGTCGTATCGAAATGTACTCAGGGCGCCCTCAGAACATCTCCAGAATTTCAAGCAACGAACATGCCATAACCCGGAGATACCAAACCGGCGCGGTATTATCCATATTCTGATGCGATATGCGCCAATTCGGTGCGAACTGGCGATTGAGAGCGCTATTTGGGTGCGCCCGCCGTTTTCTGCACCCTGATGGTGAAGCTGCATAACCGTCCGTCGCGTGCGCTTGCGACAAGGTCGTGACCGTGAATTCGACACCACGACGGAATGTCGTACATGGTGCCTGGATCGGTGGCCAGGACGACCAGCAGATCGCCTGTTTGCAGTGCTCGTATCTGATCCTGCGTCCTGATGACTGGCAGCGGACACAGCAACCCTTTTACATCCAGCGTGTGCTCGGTTGTGTGGTCTTGCGCCGGGGTCGTTGTCATACGTGCCAGGCGGACGGAAGCTCTTCCGCAGGCAGCGGAATCGCTGTTACGACCTCGCCGGAGCCGTCCGCTAGCCTGATTTCCAGGCTCACCGATTCAGCTTCGCGTCCCTGGCTGTAACGCGCCACCAGCCGAGCGGCGAGCGCAAGGTCGACCGGAGTCGGTGTGCCGTCGATCAGGCACATTGGCCCCATATGACTGATCGGCTCAATACTGGTCATGCAGTACTGGTAACCACGCAGGTACTCGTTTTCGCCTTCCTCGCGACCAATGATCAGCTTGTAGTGAGGTGCGGGGCGCAGATGCCGTCCAACCTTGAGCAGCATGATGTCGTCGAGCTCGTAGGACCTGTCACCTCGTGCCTGCCATAGATCAACGAGCTTTTTCGAGTAGTTCTGATCCGTGAGGAAACAGCATCCCCCTGCAGGCTGAGCCCAGTCGTCGAAACCCAGCTGTCGCGCCAGTGCGATCTGTGGTTTGCGGTCGCGTCCAGAGAAGCCGAAGAGTTGCTCGCGGCGGACCCAGCCCTCCCGTTCAGGCATTGTTTCCGGCAGGTTTCTGGCACTCAACGGGCGTAACAGACGATCAGTCGCGCCAGAGTCCCGGGCGATCACAGGCATGGTCTGTTTGCGCTGGCTCATCGGTCGCTGCCCAACCACCTCGCCGGTGACTATGAAATCGAAGCCATGGTCGCTCATGAAGCTGCTCTCGATGAATAGTTCCCTGGCCTTGCGCACCATGAAAATCTTGCAGTCCAGGCAGGGATTCATGTTTGCGCCATAACCGTGCCTGGGGTTGAGCAGCACATCCTTGTACTCCTCGATCACGTCAATGATGTGCAGTTTGACGCCAAGCTGTTCCGCTACCCACAGTGCATTGTTCCGTTTTGGCCGCGTGCCCCGCGGCTCGCGGATGGCATGGGTGTGGCCTTCCACGCAAAAACCCGTAAAAAAATTCACGCCTTCAACGTGGACGCCCTGGCCCATCACCACCCGGGCGGCCAGCATCGAATCCAGACCACCGGAAATCAGCGCGACAGCGCGGCGCTGTTCGGCCATAATTGCGCTCCATTTTTTGGCAGACCCATTGGCAACCCCAATTGCGGTCTAACCGTAACCCCGCCGTTCAACAAGTTGTTTAGCGCCCGAAAGGCGCGGAAGTCTAGTGACCAATCATATCCTTCGCAATGTCGCCATCATCGCGCACGTCGATCATGGCAAGACCACTCTGGTGGATCGTCTCCTTCAACAGACCGGAACCGTTGGCAGCGGTGCTGGTGAGCGAGTGATGGACAGTAACGATCTGGAACGGGAGCGTGGCATCACGATTCTCGCGAAAAACACTGCCATCGAATACAAAGACCATATCATCAACATCGTTGATACACCCGGGCACGCCGACTTTGGCGGTGAAGTCGAGCGTGTGCTGTCGATGGTGGATTCGGTTCTGCTGCTGGTGGACGCCGTCGATGGACCCATGCCACAAACACGGTTTGTAACCCAGAAAGCCTTTGCAGCGGGGTTGAACCCAATCCTGGTCGTGAACAAGGTTGATCGTCCCGGAGCGGACCCGCATCGGGTGGTGGATCAGGTATTCGATCTTTTCGACAATCTCGGGGCAAACGACATTCAGCTTGATTTCCCGATTATCTATGCCTCGGCATTGCTCGGTGTTGCGGGCATGGATGCGGATAATCTGGCGCCTGACATGTCGCCCTTGCTCGATCTGATTCTGGCAGCGGTACCGCCTCCGGCCGGGGATTTTGATGAACCGCTGCAGTTGCAGATCTCGTCCCTCGACTACTCGAGCTATGTTGGTGTGATTGGAATCGGTCGGATCAAACGCGGCAGGGTCAAACGCAATATGCCGATCATCGCCATTGATCGACACGGCAAGCCGCGACGCGCACGCATACTGGATGTTCTTTGCAGCCGCGGTCTTGCTCGAGAACCTCGCGATGAAGCGCTGGCGGGCGATATTGTCTATGTCACCGGCGTGGATGAAATAGCGATATCGGACACACTCTGTGCGCCAGATGCACCGGAAGCGCTGCCACCACTGAGTGTGGACGAGCCCACGCTGACGATGCTGTTCTGCGTGAACACATCGCCTTTTGCCGGATTGGAGGGCAAGTTCCTCACCAGCCGACAGATTCGTGAGAGGTTGTTTCGTGAGGCTTCCTACAACGTGGCCTTGAGCGTGGTGGATACCGAGGACCCGGATCGTTTTCGTGTCTCCGGTCGAGGCGAACTGCATCTTTCAGTGCTTATCGAAACCATGCGCAGGGAAGGCTACGAATTCGCGGTATCGCGCCCCGAAGTCATCGACAAGGAGATTGATGGGGAGATCCAGGAGCCCTACGAGTTGCTGACGCTGGATGTTGAAGAAGCCCATCAAGGCAAGGTCATGGAAGCGCTGGGCGACAGACGTGGCGAACTCACTACCATGCAATCCGACAACAAAGGCCGCATGCGTCTGGTCTACCGGCTGGCAACCCGGGCGCTGATGGGCTTCCGTCCGCTATTTCTGAGCATGACCTCCGGTACGGGCGTGATGTCATTCGGCGCTGCCGGATACGGCCCGAAACTGAAATACGAGATCGGCCAGCGCAAGAACGGAGTGATGATCTCCAATGCCAATGGCAAGGCCGTTGGCTTCGCATTATTCAACCTGCAGGAGCGCGGACGACTGATGGTTGCGCCAAATGATCCGGTGTATGAAGGCATGGTCGTCGGGTTGTACAGCCGCGATACCGATCTCACCGTGAATCCGATCAAGGAAAAGAAGCTCACGAATATGCGAGCGTCTGGCAAGGATGACAACATTCTGCTGGACACACCCGTTCGTCATACGCTCGAACAGGCCCTTGAGTTCATTGATGGCGACGAACTCGTGGAGGTCACGCCGGCTGCCATTCGCATTCGGAAGGTGCATCTCACGGAGAATGATCGCAAGCGGGCGGGGACTGGCCGGATGCGATGAAGGCAGTACTGCAGCGCGTGTCGCGCGCGAGTGTTGCAGTTGATGGTGAGTGCATTGGTCGGATCGGAACGGGGCTGCTGGTGCTGCTGGGAGTTGCGGCGGGCGACACGCCTGAGCAGGCAATCTGGCTGGCCAACAAGACAGTGGATATCCGTGTCTTTGCCGACCATCACAAGCCAATGAACGCGAGCGTGCTCGATATTGGCGGTGAGATTCTCGTGGTATCCCAGTTCACGCTGTTGGCAGATACCAGCCGAGGCAATCGACCGGGATTTGGCACGGCCGCGCTGCCGGCCGAAGCCGAGCCTCTCTATGAGCGGTACATCGAAGAACTGCGCGCGCGTGGGGTCAAGCTGGAAACCGGACGCTTCGGAGCGGACATGCAGGTCGAACTGGTCAATGATGGACCGGTCACAATCCTGTTTGACCGGTAGTGTCGAACGCGGTCGTCAGCCCGCTGCGCTGCGGAACGAAATCCTGGTTCAGGTTTCCATGTCGACACCGCACGGGCAGTGGTCCGAAGCCAGTACGTGTGGCCAGATGAATGCGTCGGATATTTTCCTGTTGGCGCTCGCAGACGCCAGTACGTAGTCGATCCGCCAACCGACGTTGTCGGCGCGAGCGTTGCCAAATTGACGCCACCAGGTGTAGTGCCCGGGTTCATCAGGGTGACGCACCCGAAAGGTATCGACCCATCCTGCGTCAATCCAGCGATCCATTTCGGCGCGCTCTTGAGGCAGGAAGCCGCTGGAGTTCTTGTTGGTTTTGGGCCTGGCGAGATCAATCTCGTGATGGGCGGTGTTGTAGTCACCCATCACCAGCACAGGTCCTCGTTTGCGCAGAGTTTCAATACGGTCGAATACAGCTGCATAAAATGCGAGTTTGTACGGCACCCGAGAGTTGTCGCGCTCCTTGCCGCTACCTTTTGGAAAGTAGATTGAGGCGATGTGCAACTTGCCAAAACGGGCGAGGATAAAGCGCCCTTCG
>Ga0105051_10001819_pt1 | contig 28314 bp, 25 predicted proteins | sample FRY02_FD_78383 | JGI IMG/M metagenome (GOLD analysis project Ga0105051, IMG submission 78383) | Freshwater microbial communities from Lake Fryxell liftoff mats and glacier meltwater in Antarctica - FRY-02 (megahit assembly) | ecosystem: Environmental > Aquatic > Freshwater > Ice > Glacier... | reverse complement strand
CTGGCGGCCAGTGTGGGTGGGATTGGGGCCAACTTGGTGCATCAGGCTGAGTATTTCTATGAAAACCTGATGATGGGGACGCAACTCTTCCACGAGGCCTGGCGGGCCGGGGTAGGGAAGTTCGTGGCCATCGGTACCATCTGCGCCTACCCCAAGTTCGCCCCCATCCCCTTCAAGGAAGAAGACCTGTGGAATGGTTATCCAGAGGAAACCAACGCTCCGTATGGTCTGGCCAAGAAGATGATGCTGGTTCAGTCGCAGGTGTATCGCAGCCAGTACGGTTACAATTCCATTTTCTTGCTGCCGGTCAATCTCTATGGTCCTCATGACAACTTCGACCTGGAAACATCCCATGTGATCCCCGCCTTGATCCGCAAGTGCGTGGAAGCCCAGCATCGGGGCGACGATCATATCGTGGCCTGGGGCGACGGCTCTCCTACCCGAGAATTCCTGTATGTCGAGGACGCTGCCGAAGGTATCCTGCTTGCAGCCGAACGCTGCAATAGCAGTGAACCGGTCAACTTGGGCAGCAGTTTCGAGATCAGCATTAAAGACCTTGTGGAGACCATTGTCCATTTGATCGGTTTTGATGGACAGATTGCGTGGGATACCACCAAGCCCAATGGTCAGCCACGCAGAAAACTCAATGTTGCGCGTGCAAAGAGGTTGTTTGGTTTTGAGGCACAAACTCACTTTAGGCATGGGTTGCATAAAACTATCCAGTGGTATAAGGAAAGCCCGAGTGTTAAGCCTGAGGTAAAGATTGTGTGATTGACGCCGGATTGAATTATTGCCAAAGAGACCTATACGCAGTTGGTCGCTCTGTCAGGTGATAGTTGCATCCAAGGTGACCTATCACTTGGTACCGTAGTCTGTTGTGGCCTACCGATGCTGAAACCGGTTTGTAATCGGTCTATATTTTATGAAGAACAATTTTTTGGGGATGAATACCACTTTCACCGCAGTAGTCTTGCTTCTACTAAGTTTGGCTAGTTTTTTTGCGCCCACCCAGTTATCCAAGAATCTGTGGTCTGTTCAGTATTTGAATGTGTTCTTTGACCCAGCTTTGACTAGCAGTGATCTTCCGCCAGTACCAGAGGGTCGGCCTACGCGTGATTTGTGGATGGCGAAGTTGGCGCTGGTGGAAGGACGTTATGACGATGTACTGGCAGCCTCTCAGGAACCTGCTGTCAATGGAAGCGTAATGGCCAGGAATCTTGTCAGGCAAGCAGGCCAAGGATATTGGGAACAAGGAAATCTACTCAAAGCTATTAAGACATGGGCAGTGATAAACGATACAGAGTTAGCATTTTTTGCTGCTGAAATTGCTCGGAGGCAGGGTCAGATCGAGGAGGCATTGATCGCTTACGAAGGGGCATACGGTTTCGATTCAGAAGCGACAGCGCTGCGCCTGGCGAATTTTCTACACAATCAGAATAGGACAAGCGACGCTATTTCAGTTCTGCACGATGCGTTGTTGCAAAATCAGAAGTCTCCTGTGAGAGAGCAGTGGCTGGAGCGTCTGGCTGCGCTGTACTTACATCAGAAAGATTGGCCTGGTTTATCAGAAGCTATCACCCAACTACGCAGAGAATATCCAGAGAATAGTCAGTCGTATATCTATCTGGGCTGGATGTTGCATGACCGTGATGGTGATACGGGGGTAGCTGTGGAGCAATTTGAGCGTGCAATCGAATTAGCTCCCAGAGATGGTAGAAATCACTATGCAATGGCGCTACTATACTACAGCGAAGAAGAATATGCGCAGGCTATTTCGTTTGCTGAACAGGCTGTCTCCTTGGGTCCGCTCGAAAGGTATTATCAGTTGATTTTGGCAAATAGCTATCGAGACGCCGGCCAACTGAGCATATCCCTGCTTTTTTATAGCGAACTCATTAACCGGAATCCCAACTGGGCTCCAGGTTACTACGAACAAGCACTAGCCTTTCGGCTCAATTCTCAGCCTGAACAAGCCATTGATTCTATACGGAATTCATTGTTGTTTGCTGAATCACCCAATCAGGATTATTTTTGGCAAGCTGGTTCAATTCTGGAATGGGCCGGACAAATTGATGAGGCTGTGAAGATGTATGAATTTGTCATAAAACTTGACTCTAACCGTAAGGACGCTGCTACTGCAATTCAACGTCTTCGGTGAGTATATAACCACTTGTGATTTGTGTGGATCGTAGATTGATCAAAGGATACTGGCGTGAAAGACTCGTCGTTTGGGGTCGCCATCCTTAATGTATCGGTCATGAATGGCAATTTCGTGATTCTACTCACCCTGATCATTATAAATGTGTGAATTGTTACAGGTCTAGTGCGTCATCCACGCTAAAAAATCAGATTTTTTGATAAGGAATGCCCCGACAATTTAGGCTGGATGATGCACTAGTTCGGTTACGGAAAATATCACAAAGTGTATCACAAAAAGGACTTTGGTGCATTATGAATGTTATCGGTATCATCCCGGCGCGAGGCGGGTCTAAGGGTATTCCCCTCAAAAACATAAGACCCCTCGCTCAAAAATCACTAATTGGCTGGACAATTGAGCATGCGCTTGAAAGTCAATCATTAGACCGAGTGATTGTATCAACAGATGATCCAGAGATAGCTCGTATTGCGGTTGAATTCGGTGCTGAAGTCCCTTTCTTACGCCCTGCCAATCTTGCTAATGACTCATCTGCGACCTTGCCTGTGATTGTCCATGCGGCAGACCAACTAAAAAGCCAAGGCCATGATTATGACGTATTTGTCATCCTGCAGGCCACGTCCCCCTTTCGGGGACGTGGCCGCATTGATCAGGCCGTAGATTGTGTGATTGCCGCCAGTGCAGACGTTGTGGTTTGTCTCTCTCCGGTTCACCAACATCCTTTCTGGATGAAGGTGGTTGACCATTCATATGTTGTCCCGTTTATTTCAACGGGGATCGACGTGCATAGACGCCAAGACTTGCCCGACGTGTATGCCATAAATGGCAGCATCTATGTTATCACGAACTCTGCATTACAGCGTCGACGCTCACTGGCAGCATCTTTTGCCACCCAGCTCCCTGGCGAGAAAGTAAGCAAAATAATTCTTGATCAAAGAGAATCACTAGAGATTGATACACCTTTTGATTTTGATTTGGCAGAAGCATTGTTCACTATAGGGGCATCATACACATGAAGATTGGAGATTGGCACCTATCGTCCGGTACAACGTTCATCATCGCCGAGGCCGGCGTCAACCACAATGGTGATTTGGAACTAGCTCGTCTGCTTGTCGACGTAGCTGTGCGAGCTGGTGCCAATGCAGTTAAGTTCCAGACTTTCAAGGCTGACAAGCTTGTGAGTGTTAATGCACCTAAGGCAGAATATCAACGGCAGACCTCCGATGCTACTGAGTCGCAATACGATATGCTACGTAGGCTCGAGCTATCCCTCGAAGCACATAAATATCTTTTTGCCTACTGCACCCGGAAAAATATCCTCTTCATGTCAACCCCCTTTGACGAAGATAGCGCGAACGTTCTGGACGAATTAGGTGTTACCGCCTTCAAGATACCCTCGGGTGAGATTACGAACCTGCCTTTGCTTACCCATATAGCACGCAAAGACAAGCCAATGATCGTGTCGACAGGGATGTCGACTCTTGGGGAGGTAGAAACCGCCGTTAACACGGTTGAGTCGGCAGGGAATGCAAATATCGTTCTTTTGCATTGCGTAAGTAATTATCCTGCTGACCCAGCCGATGTTAATTTGCGAGCGATGCATACAATGGCAACTGCCTTTGATGTCCCTATTGGGTATTCTGACCACACCCAGGGTATTGAGGTTTCTCTGGCAGCGGTTGCGCTAGGCGCTTGTGTGATAGAAAAGCATTTCACACTGGATCGAGGCTTGCCCGGGCCAGATCACGCTGCTTCACTCGAACCCGCTGAATTGGCGGAAATGGTTCGCTGTATTCGCATTGTGGAATTATCCCTCGGAAATGGCCGGAAAAAGCCTGCCACGAGTGAGGCTGATACTACTGCTGTGATCCGTAAAAGCCTTGTAGCTGAATGTGATTTAACGACCGGGACAATATTGAGAGATGCAATGATTGGAATTAAAAGACCAGGGACAGGATTACCGCCTGCGATGCGTTCGTTATTGATTGGCAAAACGCTAACAAGAGACGTCGCTAGAGGTACACTGCTGACTCTGGAAATGATCGCATGAGAACTATTGGTGTCGTAACAGTGGCGCGTTCCGATTACGGTATTTACTTACCAATACTTCGCCAGATTCGTGAGGCGCAGGATTTAGAGTTGCATCTCATCGTCTCAGGAATGCATTTGTCGCCTGAATTTGGTTCTACGCACCGAGTGATTGAGCAGGATGGGTTTTCAATTCGTGATCGGGTAGAAATGTTACTGTCATCTGATTCGCCGGAAGGTGTCGGTAAGTCTATCGGTCTTGGAGTAATTGGTTTTGCCCAGCTTTTCGCAAATATTAAACTCGATGTTTTGCTGGTTCTTGGCGATCGTTTTGAGATGTTTGCAGCAGTAATGGCTGCTTTAGCTTATACTATTCCTGTGGCGCATTTGCATGGCGGTGAGGCTACAGAAGGCCTAATCGATGAATCTATCCGTCACTCGATTACGAAAATGAGTCACCTACACTTCGTTTCGACGGAAACCTATCGTCAACGAGTCATTCAGATGGGTGAAGAACCCTGGCGTGTTACGCATTGTGGCGCACCTAGTTTAGATAACTTAAACTCAATCAGCCTACTGGACAAAGCATATTTAGAGACGCTAATTGGAATGGAACTTGATCTCTCTCCATTGCTTGTCACTTTTCATCCTGTAACTCTTGAGTATCAAGACACGGAGGATCATATTGGGAAACTTCTCGAAGCCCTTGATCGTTCAGGGCTTCCGGTTGTATTCACATATCCGAATGCAGACACATCTGGACGTATCATCATTCGGGGAATCGAAGAATATGTAGCGTCACATACCCGAGCTAGGGCGCTTGAAAATCTTGGCACGCAAGCATATTTTTCTTTGATGGGTGTTGCATCTGCAATGGTTGGAAACTCCTCCAGTGGTATTATTGAGGCCGCAAGTTTCAAATTGCCGGTAGTGGATATTGGGGATCGACAGCGTGGACGTGTAAGGGGCGTGAATGTTATTCATGCGGATTATGACAGTAGGTCAGTGTTTGAAGCAATTCAAGTTGCTACTTCGAAAACCTTTCATGAAAGTCTAGCTGATTTGCGAAATCCTTACGGAAACGGACAAGCATCAAAGCAAATTGTTGATGTCTTACGAAAAACCCCACTAGATCGCAGGCTTCTTTTGAAACGGTTTTATGATCTTGAAGTAATGATGAGGGAATTATGAGAATTGTGTTTATAGGGACAGTCGATTTTAGCGAGCATTGTCTTCAAGAGATTCTGGTAAATGGAGGCAACGTCGTTGCAGTTTTGACGCTTGCACCCGACAAAGCTAAGTTCAATAGTGACTATGTTGATTTGTCTTCGTTGGCTGATTATCATGAGATACCGTTATATCATATCCGTCGAGCAAGAGACGCCGAAACGGTGGAGCTTCTGAAATCACTTCAACCTGATGTGATTTTTGTATTTGGCTTTTCACAGCTTATTCCTCAAGAAATCCTAAGTCTTCCATCAAAAGGATGCATCGGCACTCACCCGGCCTTGTTACCGCGTAATCGCGGCCGTCATCCGTTGATTTGGGCTTTGGTTAAAGGACTTACTGAAAGTGGCCTAACCTTTTTGTATCTGGATGAGGGGGCAGACAGTGGTGATATTTTGTGGCAAAGACCATTCTTGATTACTCTGGAAGATGATGCTCAGTCACTTTATAGACGCATTAAGGCTTTAGCTAGCGAGGCTATAAGTGAATTCCTACCGCAGCTTGAAGCCGGTACCGCTCCTCGTATTCCTCAGGATCGTGGTAAGGCTACCTATTGGATGAAACGCACCCCCGAAGATGGGACTATAAATTGGGGAGCGTCCACGATAGAAGCTTATAATTTGATTAGAGCGCTTACTCATCCTTACGTTGGGGCGCGTTCCTTTCTTAATGGTAAAGAGATACGCTTTTGGAAAGCTCAGCTATTCAATGAAGTAGAAAGTGAAGACTATGGGCTGTTTCCTGCTGGAACAATCCTTGTATGTCAACCTGGTCTGATTGAAGTAAAAACAGGCGATGGAGTTTTACGCATTCTTGACTATGAATGGTTCAGCACCCTGGAAATCCAAAAAGGGCAACGGTTTGGAGCGGAATCATGACAAAAGTTTTGGTCATATCGGTTCACCCCGACGATGAGACACTCGGCTGTGGTGGCACATTGGTGCGTCACCATGAGGACGGTGACGAAATTCACTGGTTGATCGCTACAACAACCTATGCATCCCAATGGAGTACTGAAATTATTGAACAGAAAACTCTAGAGATCGAGGCGGTTTCAGAGGCATATCATATGGGATCAGTGCATAAGCTGCAACTGCCAACAGTGCGTCTGGATACGGTTCCACAATCTGATATCATCGATGGCATTCGAAAAGTTGTCGAGGTCGTGAAACCCGAAATCGTTTATCTGGTGCATGATGGCGATGTACATAGCGATCACCATGCCGTGTTTCGAGCAGCTATGTCGGTCTTCAAAGCTTTCTATATGTCTAAATGGGGTACTCGGAGGATATTGTGTTATGAGACCCTTTCTTCGACTGAAGCTGCGCCACCGCAGTTTCACCGTGTCTTTATGCCGACCGTCTATCATAATATAACGCCGTATATCGATCAAAAGATAGAGGTAATGGGTTTGTATGAGACGGAACTGCAACCAGATCCCTATCCACGAGGCCCTTCATCGATTCGAGCGCTTGCACGCCATCGCGGAGCCACCATTGGCGTCGAATATGCAGAGGCATTCATGCTGATCCGCGAAGTGAGATGAATCTATGACAATCCCGGTGGTTGGTCTGGGGGCAGGTGGTCATGCCAAAGTGGTGATTGAGATACTGCGTCTTGATAGTCGCTATCGGCTTATTGGTCTTCTTGATCCGAACCCTGAATTTGCTAATACGAATGTGCTTGGTGTACCTATCATAGGTCATGACGATTGTCTCCCATACCTCAAGAAACAAGGCGTGGATCACTTTTTTGTCGGGCTTGGCAGTGTTGGTTATATGGTGCCGCGGAAGAGACTATATGAATTGGGCCGTTCAATGAACATGACTCCTGTTGATGCAATTCATCCTCGATCAATTGTGTCATCTTCAGCGCTTATTGGGCCGGGGGTAACAATTGGTGCAAATTCGATCATCAATGCATGTGCCCAGTTGGGAGAAAACGTGATAGTCAACACTGGGGCAATTGTGGAACATGATTGCTTGATAGGCAATCACGTTCACGTGGCAACAGGGGCTATCTTGACAAGTACAGTTGTCGTCGGAGATGCTACACATATTGGCGCAGGCGCCATCATCCGACAATGTATTAGAATTGGTGAGAATGTAATCGTCGGCGCTGGTGCTGTAGTTGTCAAAGATGTTTCTTCTGGGACTGTTGTCGTTGGTGTGCCCGCTCACGAGCTGCGGATATTAGGAGAGTGATGGTCCATGAGCCTTGAAAACATTATAGTAAGTTTGAGTTCTTCGATCCGAACAGTGATGACTTGCATTGACCGCGGTACCCGCGGCATTGCTCTAATTGTTGATGAGCAAAGGCACTTGCTGACAACTATAACCGATGGTGATGTGCGGCGGGCAATTTTGGCTGGCTTGGATCTTGATGCACCGATAGAAAAGTTGATAGAGCATAAAAAGAACAATCCAATGTACCATCCGCCAGTTATTGCGCAAGACAGTATAACGAAGGCCTTAATGCTGGCGATCATGGAGCGAAATGCGGTTCAACAACTTCCACTAGTTGATGAAAAATTCAGAGTTGTAGGAATAGTTGGCATTAGTGAATTATTGGGCGCACAGCCACGATTGCCGGTACAAGCAGTTGTGATGGCTGGGGGATTTGGGATCAGACTGCGGCCATTAACAGAAGATATTCCAAAGCCGATGTTACCTGTGGGTGACCGCCCATTATTGGAACATATTCTTATAAATATGCGCAGAGCGGGAATTGACCAGGTCAATGTCACCACGCACTATAAGCCAGAGAAAATTAGAGAATACTTCGGTGACGGGCGACGATTTGGTATAAGTTTAGCCTATGTCAATGAAGTTGAACCCCTTGGCACCGCTGGGGCATTGAGTCTTCTTGAAGCCCCAAATGAAACGCTTCTAGTTATCAATGGAGATATTCTGACAGGTGTGGACTTCCGAGCTATGCTTGATTTCCACCAACAACATCACGCCGATCTCACCGTGGCTGTGCGGCAATACGATATTCGAATACCCTACGGTGTCCTAGAGTGCGATGGACCTTTTGTGAAGCATTTAAGCGAGAAGCCGGTGCATCACTACTTGGTGAATGCTGGCATATATCTGATGGAACCTGCGATGTACGGCTTCGTGCCTCACAACCAGCGTTTTGACATGACGGATTTGATACAATTATTGATCGATCATGGAAAAAGTGTGATTAGCTTTCCCGTGGTCGAATACTGGCTGGATATTGGACAACATGAAGACTACCAACAGGCACAAGAAGATGTTGCTAATAGGAGAGTCGTGACGTGAATTGGAGCAAAAAACGCGTAGTGGTGACTGGCGCAGGCGGTTTTATAGGCAGTCATCTGGTGGAGAAATTGGTCGAAGCTGGTGCTGATGTACGGGGGTTTGTACACTACAATGCGCTAGGTTCTTGGGGATGGTTAGATCAATCTCCGGTGCGCTCCGATATCGAAGTAGTGGCTGGAGATGTTAGTGATCGAGATAGTGTAAGACAAGCGCTTCAAGGCAGGGATATCGTGTTTCATTTGGCTGCATTGATCGCCATTCCTTATTCATATCATGCGCCAGAGTCTTACGTCCGAACTAACATTAATGGAACCCTGAATGTCCTACAGACTTCCCGTGATTTGGGCTTGGAACGTGTGGTTCACACTTCAACAAGCGAAGTGTACGGAACAGCACTTTATGCGCCGATCAATGAAAAACATCCGCTTCAAGGTCAGAGCCCCTATTCGGCGACTAAGATCGGTGCTGATAAGTTGGTTGAGGCATTCCACCGATCGTTTAAGGTTCCCGTTGTCACAGTTCGCCCCTTCAACACTTTTGGGCCGAGGCAATCGGCCCGGGCCGTGATCCCGGCGATCATAACTCAGTGTTTAGCTGGGGATACCGTAAAACTAGGCAATCTAACGCCGACCCGTGATCTAAATTATGTAGCCAACACGGTTGATGGTTTCATGCAGGCTGCGATGATCCCTGAGGCAATTGGGCAGACAATCAACCTTGGTTCTGGTCGAGAAATTAGCATCGGTGATCTGGCTCAACTTATTGCAGAATTGGTGGGAAAACCAATCGATATTGTAAATCAGGAAAAACGTATGAGACCTGAGCAAAGCGAGGTGGATCGATTGCTGGCGGACAATTCATTAGCCCAGGAATTGTTGGGATGGCAGCCTAAGGTCAGCCTTGAACAGGGTTTAGCTAAGACAATCGAGTGGTTGCAGCAAAATTTAGAGAGGTATCGGCCTGATGTCTATGTCCTTTGAACCTGGTGCTCCAGCTACATCTGACTTCATCCCGCTCTGTGTTCCTGAAATCCGTGGTAACGAGTGGAAATATATCAAAGAGTGCCTTGACACAGGTTGGGTTTCTTCTGTTGGTAGTTTTGTTGATCGCTTTGAACGGGAACTGGCCGCCTATGTGGGCACAAAGCATGCTGTTGCGACCGTCAACGGTACATCTGCCTTACACGTTGCACTTCTGGTCGCAGGTGTACAACCGGATGATGAGGTACTTGTCTCTACTTTGACCTTTATTGCCCCGGCCAATGCCATTCGATATGTGGGAGCCTGGCCAGTATTTATTGATGCAGAGCCTGATTACTGGCAGATGGATCCAGCACAAGTAGCTGATTTTCTCGATAATCATTGCAATTGGACAAATGGGGAACTTCGAAACAAGATCACAGGCCGGCGTGTCAGAGCAATTTTACCTGTCCATATCCTTGGCCACCCATGTGACATGGATCCAATCATTGAGGTCGCCCGCAAGTATGATCTTGTCGTAGTTGAAGATGCAACTGAAAGCTTAGGAGCCAAGTACAAGGACGGCATGGTTGGTCATCTAGGAGATATCGCCTGCTTTAGTTTCAACGGCAACAAGATTATCACCACGGGTGGTGGTGGTATGATCGTCACCGATAACGAGGTTTGGGCCCGCAAGGCCAAATACCTAACCACCCAGGCTAAGGACGATGCGGTTGAGTTTGTGCATAACGAGATCGGCTATAACTATCGACTAACCAATATCCAGGCGGCGATGGGATGTGCTCAACTGGAGTTGTTGGACAGTTACATCTCATCCAAGCGCCACATCGCCGATGTTTACAACCATGCCTTCCAAAACACAGGTGGCTTGGCACCCATGCGGGAAGCGGAATGGGCACGGAGTGTATTTTGGATGTATACTGTGCTGGTCGACACATTCCAATATGGTATGGATAGCCGATCATTGATGCGTAAGCTGGCGGGGCAGAACATCCAAACTCGGCCGCTTTGGCAGCCGGGTCACCTTAGCAGAGCTCATCAGGACGCGTATGCCACGGATTGCTCTGCGGCTGAACGTTTGAATCGTGAAGCGCTTAGTTTGCCCTGTTCAGTAAACTTAACTCAAGCCGAACAAGACCGGATCATCAATCGCGTGATAAACGTTATCGAAAAAGAAGAGGCATGAAAGCAACATCGATTTGTACCGAGTGTATGGGGCAGTGCCTTATACGAGTGATTCGGGACCAGACAGCCATGATCTCTATTTCATTCATTCATTTTGGCGAAGGTATTGATGTCCCAAACATATTACCGGTCATTCATCAAAGATAACTCAGTTGTTGTCGGCGGGCATATGCTAATCTACCTGAAGGGCATCATTATCATGCCCATCATTATCAAGAGTGTTGGTGCTACAACATACGGTGGTTTTGCCCTGTTGACATCGATTCTGGGTATTGCATTTGGTATATCTTCGCTGGGTGCCGGATTTAAGGCCAAGCGGTTTTTGCCGTCAGCAGAGACTATGCTGAAACGCGGCGATCTGTTCTATCCCCAATTTTACTTTAACGTTCTAACCATCCTGGTTTTGTCCTTATTGTTCTTGCTTCTAGAAAACCCTCTGAAGGAGTATTTTTTTAGGGATGAAATTTCATTCTCGATATGGATAATACCCTTGTATTTGGTATTCTATCTACTCTATTCTCAAGGAAGTAACTATTTTCGATACACTTCCAGGGTCCAGTACATGACACTGGCGAATTTCTGCTTTTCTTACATTCACATTGGCTTTATTTTACTTTATCTTTACGTATACGGGTCGATTAATATTGATGTACTCGTAATTTCTATGACAGTATCAGCTTTATCTATTGCAGTGCCAACTTTTTTGGGAATTTTCCGGGAGCTTGGTGTCAAGTTCTCCTTTTATAAGGATAAGAGTCTCATATCAGACATAAGACTCGGTTTCCCGTTGGTTCTCGGCAATATTGTTGATTTCATTCTGGCAGTAAGCGACCGGTATATTATTGCCTTGTTTCTTTCAGTTACTGCTGTGGGATATTATGTCCCGGCATACGCTTTGGGTTCTTTGATTGTCTTCATCCCAAAAGCAATAGGGACAGCACTTCCGCAGCTTTTGAGTCGGGCCATAGATAACGGCAATGAGTCTGAAGCCTATATTATGTTGAATTATGCGATTAAGGTGTTTTTGCTTCTATCGATTCCATTCGTTTTTGGTTGTTTAGCTCTGGGCAAACAATTGTTGACCCTTTTCGCAAATCAGGAGGTTGCCGAAAACGCATTCTTGGTGATGCCGATTGTGGCATTGGCATCACTTTTTTATGGACTGAATCTTCTATTCTTCAATGTCCTGTTTGTCCGTTCAAAAACAAGTGCCATATTCAGAATGAATCTTATGGCATCTCTATTCAATCTTGTGACGAATTTTATTCTGCTATACTTTTTCAGAAACATTATTGTCGCTGCAATCACAACTTTCTTGAGTTATCTTATAGCCTTTCTATATGTGTACAGAAAGGCTATGGAAGAGTGGTCAATAGATTTCGAGTGGGTTTCTATCATAAAATCTATTGCTGCTTCAGCCATTATGTTTGGAATCATTTCGCTATTTGTGACCTATTTCAATCATGTCAACGCTGCTGTTCTATTTGCATATCTATTTGGAGGTATTATAATATATATAGGAAGTCTTGTTGGATTTAGGACTTTTTCAGACAAGGAAGTACGATTTCTAAGAAAGCTGTTTGCCCAGTAAAAACGGGTTGTGACATTTCGATTCTTTCACCGTTATTCAGCACGAGAATCTGTATCTATTGAACACATGCTTGGTTATTTGCAGAAATCCATCTGGCCTTTCTGCGCTCACGCGTTTTAGATCGCAGTACTCTGTAATTGTCGCCAGTGATGATCCACGGGTGCAGGAGGCAGCTCGAAAGCTGACTTGGGTAACTGATGTAACCTATATTGAAAAGAAGGAGGCCTTTTGGGCTGTTGCTCAAGATGTGAAAGCTATGTTGGGTCAGGTAAATGAATGGTTATCTTCGCTGGATCCCTCCTTGCCCAAGGAAGCATTGTCTTGGGGGACTCACGTTGAAGGGGGGAAGACGGCGCAAAGAATTCAGGATGTGTTTTTGTTGATACGTTCATATTATCATCTGTTTTCCGAATTCAATGTGTGTGAAGTGCATATAATAAGAGGATCGTCCTCATTATGGGAGGATCAAGTTTTAGTGGCCTGTGCTGAAGCGAAGACAATACCTTCTTGGCAACATGGCTCGAATATTTTTGCTACTTGGAAGGATCGGCTGACCAGAACGGTGTTCCCTTTTTCTAAAGCAGGTTATTTGCTGTTCCATGAAGTGCTGCTGGGGGCTGGGCGTCCGTTTAGAGCGAGTGAAAAAGTAGACCTAAATGGGGTGATACTTTTCCAATTGAATTCTTCTTTACAGAAGCATGTGGACAATATCAAAGAAATAATGCTTGCTTTGCTCGATCGGGGTGAGCATCCGGTTGGGCTTTGTTGGTCTGCGGCTGGTCCCATTAAGAGACTAACGGGCTTGGAACAGTTAACTGCCAAAGGGATCACAACAGTTGGTTTGGAGCGATTTGTTTCCTTGCGCGACATGCTCGTTAGTTTGTGGCTTGCAGCAATCATCTTTCTTAGGGCTCGGCGGCGGCTGACCCTCTTGCGTTCTCTTCAATACGAGGGCGTTCAACTTGCGCCTCTTCTTGACGAGTCGATCAGATATTTCATTATTGTCGTGCTGCCTTCGCGGTTGCGGTATGCGCAGGCCCTGTCTGTCTGTCTATCAGATAGCAGGCCGGTCGCAATCAAGCCATGGGGTGGGGGCGACTTCTTTGAGGGAAAACTTGCACTTCGATTGTTGCATAATAATGGGAAAGACCCAATCTATATTCACTATTGGGTCGGCGCTGGACATGCTGATTGGCCCTATACAGATTTGACCTATCGCCCCGATATTTTTCTTGCAAAGAGCGAGTTTGAGGCTGAATTGGCCGCGCTGGAGTACAAGTTGAATGAATCACAAATTGAAGTGGTGGGACAAGCGAGGTTTGCCCATCTGAGTTCCTTTGCCATGCATTATTCGGACGAGATGTCCCGTCGTCAATTGAATTTGCCGCTTGATGGCAGCCTTTATGTCGGGGTAGACCCGGGTGGTTCTATCCGTGGATATCAGACCTACCGTGAACAGATTGAATTATTGATTTCGGTACTCAGTGCAACACGAAATGCGCCTGGTTTGGTTTTGGTAATTAAGCCTCACCCAAGTTCAGGAATCGAACATTTGATACCATTGATAACACCCTACAAATGTGAAAATGTTGTAGTCTTGTCAAAGATGGCCTCGGTGGAACATTTTTTGAACTCTGTTGATATCCTCGTCACCAAGTTCTCTACTTTGATCCTGGAAGCGGCTCTCTTGGGGCGTTGTTCCATTTCCACAGTGTTTTCTGGCGAGCATCGATTTAATATCTTGGGCGATTTACCTGCGTTTGTTAGGTCCGGCGTTGAATTGGAGGACCTGCTGGTTCGGTTGACATCTGACAGTAAGAATCGTGAACTTTGGAAAAAAGATCGACTTTCTCGCAACAAGGAACTCTTGCCAAGATTCTATTATAATGGGTCGGGCAACCCTGATGCTTTTGCAGCGGATGCAATAATCAAAGCCCTTCAATCTGAAGATTTCATATCCGATGAAAGGATTAATGATGACAAGTTCTCAAAATGACATCACAACACTTCGCGTTCACCCGTTATCCGGCGGGGATCCACATGGAACTGTCTTCATAGGAGATGGTCGGGTATTCCGCGGGGTGGTAGTTGAAGCACAGGATGAAACTCGCGAATTATTTGAGCATGGTGTCATAGATAGTCTAATAGCAACGCGATTAATTCCGAATACTTGGATATCAGAAATTCAACTACCGGGTTTCCCGCTTGTTCTGGAGCAGGAGCATTTGCCGTGTTTGACCTACTCATATGAGTGGACATTTAGTATGTTGCGCGATGCTGGCGAGCTTGTTTTGGACCTTCGCGAAGCGCTAAACGAATACGGATATGATCTCAAGGATGCACATCCCGATAATATCACCTTTAATGGAACGATACCTCTTTGGATGGATATCGGTAGTTTTACAAAAGATGGTAATTTGGATCACTGGTCAGCAGAAATGAGGTATCGACAGAGTTTTATATATCCTCTTCAGATTTGGAGTCGTTATGGTGATCTCATTGGTAGACGTATGTTAGTAGGAGGTGACTATATTTCTTTCGAGTCAGCAGTTGTTGCTATTAAGCCGTGGACCAGATTTTCCAGTTCAAAGAATCTCAAAAGATTTTCTAGAGTAAAAGATATCTACAATGGCTTGTATGGAGTTTCAGTTGATGAATTCAGGGAAAAGGCGTCACGAATACCTTGGTTTTCTGCTGTCTTAGGTAAATACCCTTTAATCGAGAAAAGTTGTCACAGGATATTGTCGAGCAAGAAGTTACCATACCGCAAAACATCAATGTCAAACATTAAAGCCCAGCTTCATACTATTCACAACTCAGCTTTCGAATCTAGATGGAAAGATTATCATTCGAACGTTCTCTTAGAAGTGGGTTCCATTGAAGGATATCCGCGGTTCGTCAAAGTTATTGAAATACTAAATCAGTTGAAACCTGCTTCCGTTACTGACATCGGTGCTAATCAGGGGTTGCTTGCAAGGTTCATTTTGGATCGCGTTTGTCCTAAACGTGTGATTGCCATAGATATTGATGGGGATGCACTAGATGATTCTTACTGCGCTAATCGTAGATTGGAGACAAGTGTATATCACGCCGTTTTGGATATAACTAGACCTGTTATTCAAATACCAAAAGCTTCGCCTGAAGAACGTTTGCGTAGTGAAGCAGTTGTTGCGCTCGCCGTTACCCACCACATGATTATTTCACAATACAACTCCGCTGAATATACTCTGCATCGTATAGCCAGTTTTGCTGATAAATGGTTGCTTATTGAATATATGCCATATGGGCTACATACCATACCAGTCGAATACAAACCTCCTCTCTCATATTCGGTTGAGAAATTTGAGGCTGCATTTCGTTCGGTTGCAGAGATTATGGGCGTTTATGAACTTGAACCAACCAGAATTCTCTATGTAGGTCGTAAGAAATTGAATTGATCAGGATGATGCTGGGATCAAGAAATCGCCGTTAATGACCGATCCCAGAGGGCGGCGATCTGAAACGGTCCGAATCGTCTCATCTCACGGCATTGGCGGAAATTTACGAACAGTTGGCGTCTAGCCATCTACGGATTCTGTCGCTGCTATCCCCTGTTCTGTGGGTGAGGATTGAAACCGGTCGGGCTTCCAGTCGGCGAGAAAGGAGGGTAGCAGGAGTGAACTCATTGTAGCCATCGTCAGGGATTAAGTAGCGCCTAAAGGCGCTCTCAGCAACCGCTTTGAACGGTTCAGATTTTACGCCGCCGGCTTTATCGGGGGTCTATGACTCTGGGCCATCGTAGCTTGGCAGTTATCTCGTGGGTACTTCCCTAAGAAAATATTAATGAACTTTCAGTGAGGAGTGGATTTTAATGTTGCAGCCTGTAGAGTTAGAACTTGCTGATATGGGTGAACTAGCTTTCATCATTCCGGGCCCGGATCCACAGGTGCGGAGCAATGTGCAGAGCATTCCCCAGTTCGAGTTGAAGCAGTCGCGTTCCTATATCCCGGTCTGTGAACCACTGCTGGGTGGTCGAGAGTTGGAGTATGTAAACAGAGCCGTTCAGTCCAATTGGATTTCCTCGGTCGGTTCTTTCATACGTGAATTTGAAGCACTTTTTGCTCAAAAGTGTGGTACTCGCTACGGCATTGCCTGCGCCAATGGTACAGTTGCGCTCCATCTAGCCCTGGCCGCGTTGGGGCTGCAACCGGGGGATGAGGTGATCCTGCCCGCATTCACCATGATCGCCACGATCAATGCTGTGACTTACTGCGGCGCTACGCCGATTCTGGTGGACTCAGAGCCCATAACCTGGAACTTGGATGTGGATCAAGTAGCTGCTAAGATCACGGAGCGCACCCGGGTTATTATCCCCGTCCATACTTACGGCCATCCGGTGGATATGGATCCGCTCAACAACCTTGCTGATCGCCATGGAATCTCAGTAATTGAGGATGCTGCCGAGGCCCACGGAGCTTCTTATAAGGGGCGCCCCGTCGGTAGTTTGGGCCAAGCGGCCACCTTTAGCTTCTATGGCAACAAGATTTTGACCACCGGTGAGGGTGGCATGGTCATTACCAACGATGAATCGTTAGCCCGACTGATCTGGGCTCTACGCGATCATGCCTTCTCCCACGAGCGCCATTTCTGGCACAAATTCTTGGGTTTCAATTACCGCATGACCAATATGCAAGGCGCTATAGGTTTGGCCCAGACCGAGCGCCTTGAAGACTATGTGGCCATGCGCCGCCGCAATGCTGCCTTGTACACGGCGCAGCTACAAGAGGTGTCTGGCATTACCACACCGCCGGAGGCCGAATGGGCCAAGAATGTCTTCTGGATGTACGGCATCCTGGTGGATGAGGCGGCCTATGGCATGGATCGAGATCGACTTCGCCACGTTCTGGCCGACCATGGTATTGAGACGCGCACTTTCTTCATCCCTATGCATTGCCAGCCCATCTACTGGCATTCCTTTAAGGGCCAACGCTACCCTGTAGCCGAAGACTTGTGTCGGCGCGGCTTGTACCTGCCGTCAGCTTCGTCGTTGACCACTGCCGACATAGACTACATCACTGCTATCATTCGGGAGCACAGTGCCTAGATCGCCCATATCATCTTTGGAGCAACCTGCGTCGACCAGTATGGCCTATTCTACAGCGACACGAACTACAAAGATGCGAGTGATCCGATCGAAGATGCCTTGCGCTGCTACGGACAAGTCAAAGTAGAGATTATTCTCGCCCTGGACTGTGGCACCGACACAACCATACCATTTCGCCCATGCGGCGAGAATTGCATATTTCCAGTGGGATGGTGTTCACTGAAGATCGAGTGGCGCAATGTACCGTAATGATAGAGGAGATTTTAGCTTGAATATATTTGACGTCTATTCTCAGTATTACGATCTGCTTTATCAAGACAAGAACTATGCAGATGAAGCTGAGTATGTAAGCAAGCACATTCGCGCCTATGTACCGGGGGCAACCCGAGTTCTTGAACTCGGGTGTGGGACAGGGGGGCACGCGGTGCATCTGGCGATGAATCTGGCGATGAATGGATACACTGTATGTGGCGTCGATTTGAGCGACAGTATGCTGGAGCGTGCCAAAGTACGCCGAGAACTTCTTGCAACGGAGATTGCCGAAAAACTAACGTTTGTCCACGGCAATTTGCGCACAGTTCGCATGGAGGAAACCTTCGATGCCGTCATTTCACTGTTTCACGTTATGAGTTACCAGACTACGACGGATGATCTTGAGGCTGCCTTTGCCACGGTGGCAACACATCTGCGCCGTGGCGGAGTTTTTATTTTTGACTTCTGGTATGGTCCGGCGGTCTTGGCCCAACGCCCGAAAGTGAGTGTGAAACGGCTTGAGGACGAATCAATTCATATCACTCGCATCGCTGAACCAGAGTTGTATGCAAACGAAAACATAGTCAATGTGTCTTATCATATCTGGGTGGCGGAAAAGGGATCCGGGAGAGTGGATCAGATTCGCGAAACCCACCGTATGCGCTACTTGTTCCTGCCAGAGGTGATACGCTTAATTGAAGCGTATGGCTTCAAATCTTGGGAGGCCGAAGAGTGGATGACGGGCCGGAAGCCCGGGCTCGATTCTTGGGGTGTGTGTGTGAGGGCATATAGATGAGGCGTGTAGGGATTTATCTTGAGAAAAAACCTGGTAGTGGTGGTGCGTTTCAATATAGCATGTCTATGCTGGAGGCGATAGCGGCGCTATCAAGAGATGTGTATGTGCCAGTGGTCGCGTATAGGCATAAGGATTGGCGCAATATTGTTCTATCGATTAATATTGAATCTGTTCTCATTCCTTCCCCTTTTGCCCCTTTCACAGCTTCCTATGTCTGGCGTAAGTTAGGTCTTTCAATAGAAGGTTGGCGGAGATTTGCGCCAGTATTAGATATGCCAACCCGTAGGCTTCTTTCTTTGGCTTGTGATCTCTGGATATATCCCGCGCAGGATCCAATGTCATACTTGCTGCCAACTCCCGCACTTTCAACGGTACATGACCTCATGCACCGTTACGAGAGTCGCTTTCCAGAGGTTGCAGGATACCGTATGCGTGAATTGCACTACCATGCTGTTTGTCGCTATGCTCAAGGTGTTTTGGCGGATTCTGATCTGGGAAAGCAACAACTTGTAGAAAGTTACGGTATTGATCCTCAAAAGGTTTACCCTCTGCCATTCGTTCCCCCTTCCTATATGTATACTACTGAGGAGCCTCCGGATTTTGACGATCTCTACCATCTCCCGAAGAAATTTTTCTTCTATCCGGCGCAGTTTTGGAATCACAAGAATCACCTGGGACTGCTTCAGGCTGCCCACTCTTTGGTCAATAACCTGCCTGATATTCATTTTGTATTTGTCGGTGCAAAAAAGAATGGTTATGATCGGTTGGTTCGGGCCGTCAAAGAATTGGACTTATCCGAGCATGTCCAGATTTTTGGATATGTTCCCAATGCGTATATGCCCACTTTTTATCGGCGTACTCGAGCGATGATTATGCCTACCTTTTTTGGCCCGACGAACATACCGCCATTGGAGGCCATGGTAGTAGGATGTCCAATGGCGGTATCGCGAATATATGCCATGCCAGAACAGTGCGGCGACGCTGCCCTGTATTTTGATCCTGTATCGGTAGAAGAAATCGCTCACTGTATGTCCCAGCTATGGACGGATGATGATCTCTGTATAGAGTTGTCTAAGCGTGGTAGAAAGCGTGCTGCGCTTTTCTCGCAGGAAGCATTTAACCGGCAGTTGTTGGAGGTGGTGGATGATATACTCGCAAATTTGTGAAAGACTAACTTTCACCGGGAAAACTTCGTCAAATGGTTACTAACCCATCATGGACCGTCGTCCGTCGACGCATGAGCAGAAAGCCACTCTTATCAACATTGTTATCCACAGACAATGTCCTGGCAATTGGTATCATCCTTATGGCCTCTAGCCTCTCGCCGTTTGCTTTGGTAGAGGTAGGTTTGTTCCCTGATCAGATTTTCTTTCTTGCTTTAATGCCACTTTATCTGCTCTATATCATAACTAAAACGAAATTTCGGATCAATCCAATAATTGCTTTCGTGCTCTTCAGCCAGATAATCGTTTTTTTTCTTGTCTTTATGATTGATGGTTTTGCAGGCCATCTGAAAGCAATAGGAACTCTGCTTAGTATAGGTATCATAAGTGTGTTCTTTCGAAGCTATCTTCTTGATATTCGCAGTTTCGTAAGAATAGCTGTGTTATTTACACTAGTAGTCCTTTTACTTTCGGCTGTATCGACAGTACTGGCATATGTAGGATATTTCCGACCAATCCCTCTGTTCGATCGTGGCAATGGTGAGATTGTATATCGGGTTGGATATACAATCTCAAATACAGTATATCCCGCAGGCTGGGGCTATTTTATCCGGCCAGGTGGCGTGTTTATCGAATCGGGTCAACTTGCAATGTATACCGCATTAGCAATAATTGCTAATGCGGTAGTCCTAAATAACCACAAATATGAGCGGTTATTGATCTTTTTGGGTTTATTTACTGCATCCTTAGGCTTTTTTGTATATCTTCTGGCTTTTCTCATCCTGTTCAGACGCTGGAAAATGCTTGGTTTTTTTGTAGGCAGCTTTCTCCTTGCCTTACTATTGTTTGGCGAGTCGGCTTTGCCTAAGGGGAATATTGTTGCGCAACATACTTTGGGTCGGGTTGATAGTTTTTTTACTGTAGGCATTGGTGGCAATCGTGCTGCTGCTACACAGCTAGTGTTTTCGAATTTGGGCAAACTTCCTCTGCTAGGCAGCGCAAATGACAGTGTCTTTCGTGCTCCCGGGGCGGATGCAACTATTCTATCTCCGTTTTTGAGATATGGTATTGTCGGGGGTATATTTCCTTACTTGCACATACTTTTATTCATCATGGTGCCGATGCCGGCCGGAGCACAAAGTAAACTACAGATAGATATTCAGAAAAATATGTTTGCCATTTTCATATTACTTATGCTAAGTTTATTTCATCGTCCTTTTACTTTACATTTTCTTTATTATATTTATTTGATTGCCCTTTTTGAGTGGGAGATGCATTCTTATTATTCTGCTAAAGTAAAATCAGGTTGAAATCAGTCAATAACCAGTACACATTCCGAGGTTCGTTTTGATAAGCATATTTACTATCCCCAAAGCTTTTGTGGGTCATAGTGCGATCATTCAGCGCAATGCGATCCGGAGTTGGCTGCAGCTAGAGCCGAATTGTGAGATCATGCTTTTGGGAGATGATCCAGGTGTGGAAGATGCCGCAAGAGACCTTGGTATCATGCATATCCCGTCTATAGATAGGAATCAATTTGGAACACCTCTCCTGAGTTCTGCATTTTCTACTGCGCAGCAGATCGCCAATAACGATATAATTATGTATGTCAATTCAGATATCATTTTCTTTCAACAATTTATTGATGTGATGAAGACCATTAATTTCCCCCGTTTTCTCCTATGCGGAAAACGATGGGATTTAGATGTCCAAAATGAAATTGATTTCAGTCACTCTGCTTGGGTGGATGAATTTCTGCTGAGATTGAGAAGTCAAGGGAAGCCGCATGGCCACTCGGGTCTGGATTATTTTATTTTTCGACGAACTTCGGTGAATATGCGATCTTTCGCTGTAGGTCGCCCCGGATGGGATAATTGGCTAATTTATGATATGCGCCGCAAAAAGATTCCGGTAGTAGATGCATCCAAGGTAATCATAGCGATCCATCAGAATCATGATTATTCCCATTCGGAATTCGGAGAAAAGAAGCGAGTCGGTGGACCGGAATGGGCAGAAAACATAAAGATGGCAGGCGGTCTCACAAACATGCTGACCCTCCGGGATGCCGACTGGCTTATGACCAAAGAAGGGCCGGAGCGGCCTTCCTTTGCCAGACGCATTCACCCACTACTTTCTTTGTGGTACCCATGGCGGCTTCTGTTAGTTGTGAAAAGGAAGCTTCAATGGTATATTCACGAATTTTTAAGGGTAGAGTAGGATGCAGATATGGATTGTACAGCTAGGAGAGCCACTTCCCATTGATGGTCATGTCCGGCTCTATCGCTGTGGGATACTGGCAGAGATGCTTGCCAAGCGAGGACATGCAGTAACGTGGTGGACATCCACATTCAATCATACTCGCAAAATACAGCGCTATATAGGAGATCATTCCGTTGTTGTTGAGAGAAACTATCGGATTGAATTGCTTTACTCGGAGGGATATCAGAAGAACGCTAGTTTAGCTAGGTTGCGTTTTCATCGCTCTATTGCAAGGAGATTTGCTAGTCGAATAAGTGAAACAGACCCACCGGATATCATCCTTGCTGGTTTTCCCACTCCTGGCCTTGTCAAAGCAGCCGTTGATTTTGGCGTCACAAATCAGGTGCCCGTGGTTGTTGACATTCGTGACCTGTGGCCAGATGTTTTTTTGGACCTGCTTCCAAGTTGGGGTTGGTTGCGTAAGCTGACGCGATTGGCTCTTCAATGGGCATTTCGGGAAAACCACTACATATTTGGTCATGCAAGCAGTCTCACTTCTATATCGGAGGATTATCTTAGGTGGGGGTTAGTGTATGCGGGGAGACAACCGAGCTATTTTGACAAAGTGTTCTACATGGGCTATCCGCAATCGCGTTGTGATCCTGTAGATGTGCAGAATGCTATGAATCAATGGATATTGCGAGGTATCAACAGTGAGGCTTTTGTGTGCTGTTTTTTTGGGACCATCAACCGTCACTTTGACCTTACCACGGTCATAAAAGCAGCCAATGTATTGGAAGCGGATTGCAAGGGCATCTTTCAGTTTGTCCTCTGTGGGGAAGGGAGTCACCTGGATCACTACAAGTACATATCGCAAGGTGTCGGAAATGTGTTCTTTCCAGGATGGGTTGGTGCTGTTGAAATCGAAGCTCTCATGGCATTATCCAAAATCGGCTTGGCTCCATATGCGGCAAATGCAAAGATGTCACTGCCAAACAAACCATTCGAGTACTTCTCTGCGGGTCTTCCTGTCCTATCGAGCCTTCAAGGAGAGCTAGAATTGATTCTTAGACAATACGCGTGCGGAACAACGTATCAATCGGATGATGTCGATCGGTTTGTAAAGATTTTGCGCGAATTGTGGGGTGATCCAACAAAACTGCGAACTATGGGGAACAATGGGCGGCAGTTATTCCTTAAACGCTTCTCTGCAGATCGAGCTTATTCAGCGATGATTGATCACCTGGAAAGAATCGCATTGAGTCAGTCAACGTGAAGATGGTATTACTGTAGATAATGATTGTCTATTCTGCGTTTTTAATGTGAGGTAACCTACTATGTCAAAAGCAAACGTCTTCTATAAACCTTCAATGTTTGCTGTACTACTGAAGAAAATCGTTTCTTATGCGGAATTTCTGCCAACGGGGGTGTACAATCGGATATATAACCGCGGTTTTTTAGCTTATCGTCTTCTCCTGCGTCTTCTATACTTACGTCATTTGCTATACGCACGACTTGTCAGGGTTCGGCATCAGTTTGAGAGAGCGTCAGCAGTGTATGCCGTCATGCCATACAGTCTAGTCGGTACTCCCGGCCTAGAGGCCACTTATGATGCAGTAATGGACGTTGAGGAACGCCAGATCAAAGGCAATGTTGTTGAGTGTGGTGTCGCCCAGGGTGGCAGTATTGCATTGATGGCATTGGCATCGCAATCATACGGCAAATCAAGACAGTTTTGGCTTTTTGATTCGTTCGAGGGCCTTCCAGAACCTGGCGAGCAAGACTATGTTGATGGCACAACGGGCTTTCACGTACGGACATTGCCTGCAGGGTCTTGTCTTGGACAACAGGCGGAAGTTGAGAAGCTTCTCTTCGGTAAGCTTGACTTCGACCGTACTAGTTTTGTGCTGGTGAAAGGATGGTTTGAGGATACAATCGCTCCGAATGCCGATAGAATAGGCGAGATCAGCGTTCTTCGCATTGATGCTGATTGGTACGAATCTGTCAAATGCTGTCTGGACCATCTTTACGATAAGGTGGTTCCATCTGGGTATGTGATTATTGATGATTACGGTACATGCTTTGGTGCATACAAAGCGGTGAATGAGTTTCTTCAAGATCGTTCAATTCGTGTGGAATTGAGACATGATGGCCGTGGAGGATGTCTATTCATCAAGCCAATGCAGCATGATTAAGCGTACCTTTGATGTGATCAGTGCGGCGATAGGGTTGTTAGTACTTATACCGGCTTTGACCGTTATTGCGGTACTAATAAAACTTGACTCAAATGGCCCCGTGTTCTATAGAGGAATTCGCTCTGGTCGAAGTGGTCTTCCTTTTCAAATACATAAATTTCGAACCATGGTTCCGAACGCAGAGAAACTGGGTGGGTTATCGACAGCCAAGAATGATTCTCGGATCACTCGGATTGGGAGGGTTCTACGGAAATACAAGCTCGACGAGTTACCCCAACTCATCAATGTCTTCAAAGGGGAAATGAGCATTGTCGGGCCTCGTCCAGAGATGCCGGAATATACGAGCCAATATGCTAGTGAGGAAAGACTTATTTTGACGATACGTCCCGGCATTACAGATTATGCTTCTTTGGAGTTCATTCAATTGGGCGAGGTTCTTGGCAGTGAAGATGCAGATCGTGTGTATGAAAAAAAAGTACGGCCCATCAAAAATGCCTTGCGTGTGAAATATGTCAAAGAGCAAAGCTTCTTTGGCGATATGATTATTATTCTGAGAACATTGGCGAAATTGGCTGGTCTTCATGGTTGAGTGCGCTAGCTTGCCGAGTCTTGATGTTCCCTTATCCCGGTTGGGATTCGGGGCCGAACCTTTGGGTGGGACTGATTGGGGCCATGTCGATGAAAGTACAGCAATTGCAGCGGTTGGGCACGCATTAGATTTGGGGATCAATTTCTTTGATACGGCCGATGTCTATGGCTTGGGCCGTTCTGAGCGATTACTTTCGCAGGCACTCGGCTCCCGACGGCATGATGTTGTCATTGCTACAAAATTTGGTGTCAACTGGACGGCGGACGCCGGCGGCAGGAGAGCTAAGACATTTTTAGACAGTAGTCCGAAGCACGTCTTTGAAGCTGTTGATGCTAGCCTGCGCAGACTCAGAATTGATTCGATTCCCCTCTACTTTGTTCATTGGCCCGATCCTGGCACTCCAATAGCAGAGACGCTAGATGCCCTGACCCGGTGCCGAGAGCAAGGGAAGATTAAAGCTGTGGGTCTCTCAAATTTTTCACTAGGGCAGTTCCGAGAAGCAACACAGTATATGAAGATCGATGCCGTCCAGGCTCCGTATAACCTTGTGGATAGGCATATCGAAACAGAGTTTCTGGCGTGTTGTCGTGAATTGCACATATGTGTAATAACGTATGGATCTTTAGCTCAGGGACTTCTTACAGGAAAATACTCAGCACCCGTGGAATTTGAGCCGAATGACCGACGCCATCGACTGACACATTTTCAATCCGAAAATCTTCAGAAGAACCTGAAAATTGTGGAGAGGTTAAAGCGGATCAGCACGCAATACGGTAAGACCCCTGCTCAAATTGCCATTCGTTGGGTCTTGGACAACTCAAAAGTGGATATCGCTTTGACCGGTGTGAAGTCGCCGTCGCAGATTGAGCACAACTTCGGTGCATTGGGATGGCAACTTACTCCCAGCGATTATCGTCAACTTTCCATGGAAAGTGATAAACTCCAACGAGGTTTGACTTAATGAAATCACAGATAGATGATTTGAGCCATTTCGTCCGGATGATTCGAAAACGGGTGCTAACAATGACTCGGGATGGTAATAGTTCCCATATTGGCTCGAATTTTTCCATGGTGGAGTTACTAACTGTACTCTATCAAAAAATTCTCCGTGTGGATCCGGACAATCCCGCTTGGCCTGACCGTGACCGATTCGTTTTGAGCAAAGGTCATGCCTGTGCGGTGTACTACGCGATTCTGGCTGAATGCGGGTTTTTTCCTCAAGATTGGCTTGCTACATTTTATCAAGACGGCTCGAATCTTGCCGGTCATGCCACCCACACCAACGTGTCTGGCATCGAAATTTCCACAGGCTCTTTGGGACATGGTTTGTCTATCGCTACCGGTATGGCATTGACCGCCAAGCGAGACGGCGACGCTTGGCGGGTCTTTTGTTTGGTCAGCGATGGAGAATGCGATGAGGGATCCACATGGGAGCCTGTCCTGTTTGCACCACAGCATAGGTTAGACAATCTGGTCGTCATTGTGGACTACAACAAGATTCAGAGCCTGGGCACGGTCAAGGAAGTAATGGACCTGGAACCATTTTCCGACAAGTGGCGGGCTTTTGGTTGGGCAGTGCGCGAGGTTGATGGTCACAATCTGACAGAAATCGAGCAGGCACTGACTCAACTGCCTTTTGAGCAGGGAAGACCCAGTTGCCTGATTGCTCACACGGTGAAGGGTAAAGGCATCAGCTTTATGGAGAATACATTGCTTTGGCATTACCGTACACCCCAAGGTGAGGAATATGCGGCGGCTCTGGCAGAATTGGATGGCGGTCAATGAGAACAGCATTTGTGGAGACTCTGTTGGAATTGGCCAAGAACGACCCGCGCATCGTTCTCATGGTTGGAGATCTAGGTTTTGGTGTGGTCAATCAGTTTATGCAGGAACTGCCCGCTCAATTTGTCAACGCTGGGGTTGCCGAACAGAATATGACCGGCATGGCTGCTGGTATGGCGTTGAGTGGAAAGATCGTCTTCACTTATTCGATTGCCAATTTTCCTGTGTTGCGTCCGTTGGAGCAGATTCGCAATGACGTGTGTTATCACAACGCCAATGTCCGCATTGTGTCTGTGGGCGGCGGTATGGCCTACGGCTCGTTGGGACCTTCCCACCACGCTACCGAAGACATTGCCATTATGCGTGCCCTACCCAATATGTTGGTGCTTGCGCCTGGTGATCCGTCCGAAGCCCGTTTAGCGACGCGTGCGCTTATCGATCATCGTGGCCCGGCCCACTTACGCCTGGGCCGGGCTGGCGAGCCGAATGTCCATAAAAGTGAGCCAGCATTTGAATTGGGCAAGGCGATTACTGTGCGGCCTGGCAATGATATCACCCTTATCAGTACTGGTGGTATGCTCTACAATACAGTCAAGGCCGCGCACTCTCTGGCCGAAGCGGGTATCCAGGCCCGTGTGTTGAGTATGCATACGGTCAAACCGCTGGATACCGAGGCCGTGATCGCCGCCGCCTGCGAGACCCAGGCGATTTTCACGTTGGAAGAGCATAGTGTCATTGGCGGTTTGGGTGGTGCGGTGGCTGAATTATTGTTGGAGTCCGCTACCCGCCCGCATATTTTCAAACGTATTGGTCTTAATGGTGCTTTCTCATCTATTGTTGGTACACAGGAATACTTGCGCGCCCAATACGGCCTTGATACGCTTGGAATCGTGCGTACTGTGCTCGCTTCGCTTGGCGAATAACCAATCACTCAATCACAGAGCCTGCCATGATCAAACGTCTTGTTGACATTATTGTCTCGCTGCTCGGCCTCATCGTTGCCAGTCCTGTCTTGATACCCGTGATGATAGCAGTCTGGTTGCAGAATTTTCATTCGCCCTTCTATATTGCATCTCGGATCGGCAAAGGCGGCGAACTGTTTCGGATGGTCAAACCACGCTCTATGGTTGTCAATGCTGACAAGAGTGGTGTGGACTCGACCGGCGCAGGGGATAGACGCATTACGGGTGTTGGACGATTTATTCGTCGTTACAAGTTGGATGAGCTTTCGCAGCTATGGAATGTTCTGATAGGCGATATGAGCCTGGTTGGTCCGCGTCCACAGGTAGAGCGGGATGTTGCGCTGTACACGAAAGAGGAACAGCGACTACTGAGCGTCAAGCCCGGTATTACCGATATTTCTTCTATTGTGTTCGCTGATGAAGGAGACATCCTGAAGGACAAGTCAGATCCCGATCTGGCTTACAACCAATTGATTCGTCCTTGGAAGAGTCGTTTGGGTTTGTTCTACATTGACCATCAGTCCTTCTTTCTCGACCTTCGTCTGATCTATCTAACAGCGTTGACGATTGTTTCCCGAGAACGTGCCCTTAATGAGATTCACGGTCTTTTGGTGGGTTTGGCTGCTAACGAGCAACTCATACAAGTCGCCCAGCGTCAGAATGAGTTGATACCTTTCCCGCCGCCCGGCGCTACTGAGATAGTAACATCCCGCTGAACCTTCTGTTGTGTTGGGATTAGGGTCAACTATAGCCTGCGCGGGCGTTTGCGTTCTCCCTGGGTTGACCGGGCTGGGGCCGTCTGCTGATGCGGGGTGCATGGGTAGGCCATTAGCCCGACTT
>Ga0105051_10001800_pt1 | contig 28477 bp, 23 predicted proteins | sample FRY02_FD_78383 | JGI IMG/M metagenome (GOLD analysis project Ga0105051, IMG submission 78383) | Freshwater microbial communities from Lake Fryxell liftoff mats and glacier meltwater in Antarctica - FRY-02 (megahit assembly) | ecosystem: Environmental > Aquatic > Freshwater > Ice > Glacier... | reverse complement strand
GTGTCGGTGTGTCGGTGTGTCGGTGTGTCGGTGTGTCGGTGTGTCGGTGTGTCGGTGTGTCGGTGTGTCGGTGTGTCGGTGTGTCGGTGTGTCGGCGCGTCGGTGCGTCACCACTCACCACCTCAGCGAGGCGCAGTTCCGTTGGGTCGGCGATTCTGATCTGCGCCTTGCGCCGGCTTCTTGGCCGATTGATCGGCTGCGTCTTGGTCATTGGGGTTGGGACGAATCCTGCTGTGCGGGCGTGGTGGGTTGCGACGCGACAACATTGGCGGCGTCGCACAATTCCAAAAGCGGTCCACGACCACGGGTGATTTCGCCTCGAATGGTGAGAAAATCGGGTCGTGCCGCTGCGATCCACGCGCCAAATTCCCCACGCTCGGCGCGCTGAGAAAGTGCTGCAACCTGCATGGTCGCATCGGGCGCCTTCCAGACAGCTGCGATGGCCGTGAAAAATGCGTCTCCCGTGCGCATTTCGATCAACAACTCGTCACCTTGCAATCGTGATAGTGGATACTCGTTGGCCGTGCTGACCAAGCCAGCGCTCTCGCTTTGAGCGGCGAGGTAAAGCGATGCGCCATCGGCGCCGAGGCGAATTTGCTGTTGCGGCCGAGCGATCCAACGCGTTTGTTCAAACTGCACACAGCGATTCGCAGCGGCATCCTGAGCATTGCCAAATTCCTTGGCGGCATCGCGAATGCTCAGAGCAATCGCAGCGTCAAATGAGAGTTTGACAAATTGTTCCGCACGCTGGATCGCTTGCCAACCAAAGCGCGACGCTTCGCGCTGCATATCGAGTCGTGGAACTTGCGCAACGATGCGCGCGATGTTCAACATTGCGATGATGCGCACCGACGATTCCATGCGCCTGCTGAAGCGCTCCAGTCGGCGGCTATCTGCGTCGAGAATCGCCATCCAAACCTTGAGGCGAGCGAGATCCGGCGCATGCACCACAAGATCGCCCCCCCACTCGCACGGCATGGTGGCCGCGACACAGAGTGCGGTGATGTCGGGCTCAGCCATTTGCAATTCGGCGATTGAATTTTCCCCTGGCATCCAATTGCGCCCTCGAACATATTCACGAACGGTACGCGGACATTTCAGCGCGAAGTCGGCATCGATGCCCGCGAAGCATGCTGGCAGATCGCTGGGAAGAATCTGCGCCACTGGAGCCGGATTCGCAGCCACCGCAGCGGGCTTGGTGGTCGCCGCGGCAGGCTTGGTGGTTGCTGCGGCAGGCGGAGTCGCCTGCAGCATCACATGAAAACTCAACAAGAGCAATCCCAACATGTCCGCAGGATAGTCGGCTGACAGCGTCTATTCTCATGGCGATGAAAGAATCGCAGATTCACCGAACGACTGGTTGCATTCCACTTGGTCGCACTGACGCAGCGGGCGTGATCTACTTTGCGTCGGCATTTGAAATGGCGCATGAGGCGATCGAAAGTTTTCTCGATTCGCGCGGCTATGGCATCAAGACTCTCCTCACAACCGGACCGCGTTTGCCAGTCGTTCATGCGGATGCTGATTTCAAATCGCCGCTGCGCGCGGGCGACCAATTTTCTTCGACCATCGAACGCGTGGACTGCAACGCACGATCCATTGCGTTCACCGTACGAATCGCGGCAGCGGATGAACGAACCATCGTGACGGTTCAGATCGTCCATGCCTGCATCGATGCGAGCACTGGACAATCCATCAGCATTCCAGATGATCTTCGACGCGCACTCACTTCGGCAGTGTGAAGGTGGCGCTTGGGACAAATTGAAGATTTGGAGTCGGCAGTGTCAGCGCGACCTTCATGCGGCCATCGATGATCGACGCGGGCGCGACAACATCCGAAGCAAACAAATTCGCCGTGCTCAATCCGTGATCGCGATCGCCCACTCCCAGCACACCGGCCATACGCGCAACGAGGGCGATGGTGTATGAGGTATCAATCGCCGTGGAAAGCACAGTATCCATGCCGTTGATGCGACCCTGCGTCACAACCGACTCGACCTCCTCGAGTGCGCCGATGAGCGAAGGTTTGACGACTTGCACTTCAACGCCCGGCGCGCCAAGAACCTCCTCGATAGGAACATTCAAATGCAAACTCTCGTCGATCGCCATCACCATGCCGACCCGCCTTGAAAGTTCGCTGAGATCAGCGTGATCCTGCAGAGGTTCTTCGACATACTCGATGCGGTTGGCATCCACACGACTGAGCAGCCGCTCCGCAGTTGCCAATGACATCATGCGATTTCCATCGAGTCGAATGCGCACATCCGAATCCACCAGATCCAAGACTGTATTGATCGTTCTCAGATCATCGACAGACTTACCACGACCGATCTTGATCTTGATCGTCTTGAAGCCTTGAAAGCGCCCATCGGTAAACGCAGTCTTTGCTTCGCGCGATCCACCCGCAAAGAATGCGTTGACGCCGATGTCGCTGCTGGACGCTTGGTCTGCAAATCCATAGCGTGGATTGGCCGCAGCAGTCTCGATCGCGCATGAAAGGCCAAAGGCGGCACTCGGCCACATGGGCGCTGTGTTATTGATGATCGACTCCTGCAAACTCGCAAGAGCTTGATCAAGTGTTTCGCGGTGAAGGCCCGGAAGCGGCGCAACTTCGCCATATCCAATTCGCTTGCCCTTGCAGATGCGCACCATGACACCGCGTCGCACTGTGAGGCTTTCGTTGCCCACGCGATAAGGGACGAGAAATGGAATTTCAAAATATGCTAAGTCAACATTCATACGATCCAGCCAATCGAAAAGAGCGCACCGTACACCAAGATCGCGCGACCAGTGGCGGCGAGTTCGCGGTTCAAGTCGCGTCCGCGTTCGCCGCCGATCACGCGCAACATCGATGGAATCAACAGCGCAGCGGCAAGTGCGGCGCTTGCGCACCACCAGCGACCCGACCAAGCGGCCAGCGCGACCGCCAGAATCGCCGAACCAATGACGCACGATAGAAATTCCAAGCGCACCCAGCGCTGACCAAATCGCACCGCAAGCGTGCGCTTGTTTGCGCGACGATCCGTCGATTCATCTCGCAAATTGTTGACGCTGATGAGCGCGCATGCCAACAATCCAATCGAGCAACCCACGAGCGCGGGAAGCCACGACCACTCCAGCGCCTGCGCCGCATATGTTCCAGCGACTGCGATGGGACCAAAGAAGAGAAGCGCGAAGAGATCGCCCAATCCAAGATATGCCAGCGACCAGCGACCGCCGGTATATGCGAAGGCGAGCAGCACACACACCGTGCCGAGCAACGCGAATGGCCATCCGCCGCGCATCACCAAGTATGCAACGCACGGCGATACAACAACGACAATGACCATGATCGTCGCGAACAACATCGCACGGGCGGACACGAGCCCCGCCGCGACTGCACGCACAGGACCGAGGCGATCCGCCGTGTCCGCGCCTTGGCGAGCATCGAAATAATCATTGGCGAAGTTGCATGCCACTTGAATGCCCAGTGCGCCGAGCAGCGCTGCGATGGCCGCGCCAGCGTGAAAAAAATGTTGGCCGTGTGCGACTGCCGTTCCCATTGCAACGGGCGCAACGCTCGCTGTCAGCGTCTTGGGGCGCATTGCACTGAACCAAATTGCGCAGAAGTGAAGCATCGCACCGCGCTCGCGCCTCAAGGGCGACGCGTGAATTCTCCGAAGTTTGGCGGACGCTTCTGCATATATGCGTTGTGTCCTTCTTGACCTTCCGCAGTCATGTAATAAAGGAGTGTTGCGTTGCCGGCAAGTTCCTGCAATCCAGCCTGACCATCGCAATCGGCGTTCAACGCCGACTTGAGGCAACGGATCGCCAGCGGCGACTTGGAAAGAATTTCTCGCGCCCACTGCACCGTTTCTTGTTCCAACTGCGCCAGCGGCACAACGCAATTCACCAATCCCATTTGCAGCGCCTCGTCGGCGCTGTATTGACGACAGAGAAACCAAATCTCGCGCGCCTTCTTCTGTCCGACGATGCGCGCCATATACGACGCACCAAATCCGCCGTCGAACGAACCGACTTTCGGCCCCGTCTGTCCAAAGACCGCGTTGTCGGCGGCGATGGTCAAGTCGCACACCATGTGCAAGACATGTCCCCCACCAATGGCATAACCAGCAACCATTGCGATGACCGGCTTTGGGCATGTGCGAATCTCTCGTTGCAAATCGAGCACATTGAGACTTTGTATTCCATCTTGATCGGCATATCCGGCCTCATGCCGCACACGCATGTCGCCTCCCGAGCAGAACGCCAGTGGACCTTCCCCTGTGAGAATCACAACTCCAACACTCGAGTCATATCGCGCAGCGCGCAGTGCACTGCGCATCGATTCGACTGTCTGTGGGCGAAACGCATTTCGAACCTCGGGACGGCAGATCGTGATCTTGGCGATTCCCTCCGCAGTCTCGTAGCGGATATCGACAAGAGACTCTCCCGCGATCCAGCGAATTGGACTTCTGTCAGCCTGTGGAGTGGACTTACTCATCGTGTTGCACATCCTCGTAAAAAACTTGCACCGCGATCCAATCGAAACTGGATCAATTGCTTGGCCAGACCAGCTGGTTGCTCGAGATGAAGAGCATGACCCGAGTCAGGCAGCAACTCAGCGCGAACCCCGATGGTACGCGCACGATTTGCCACTGCGACATACCGACCGTCCTGATCACCAACAATCATTGAGCACTCGTCCCCTCGGCGCGCCAACACATCCCACCGTGAAACCGCCCGACCTGGAGAACAACCCGCAACAATCGCCGCCCACAGCGCCGCGCAATCGCCAGTAGCGAGAACATCTTGTCTGCGGCGCAAAAACGGCGCAAAATGATCGCGTTCGCGCAGGCTGGAAAAGAGCGGCTGGCGATACCACTCGTCCAAAAAAACGCCGGCGAGTTCCCGCCGAATTGCTGGATCGGTCGCCATCGCAATCGCCGTCAAGCGATCAGCGAGTCGGTCGTCGGATGCCGCGCGCTCGTCGCGCTCGTTGCCAAAGTCAAGCCCGGGATGAACGCTCAACAGCATCGACAGCGGCGGGACGGCGCGCGTGCGCAATCGCTGTGCGCTCGGTTGCTCCGTCATCTCAAGTGCGATGCGACCGCCCATCGAATATCCGGCGATGTCATATCCATGATGCGTTCGCTCGTCGGCGTCAAGGTCGTTGGCGATTTGCTGTGCGAGCTCGGCCAGCAAAATCATTCGACTGCCCTGGGTCTGCGCTCTGATTCTGCGCGCAGTGAGCAAGAGATCAATGGTGATGCAAACCGGCGCGGCGATTGAATCTGCCCGCGTGAGTTCATCACGCAGTACATTCCAATCATCGGGCGCGCCAAGAAACCCGTGGATCAACACCATCGGTCGGTCGTCGGCTCGGCTGGGATCGATCGTCGGCATCAGCTCGTGCCCCCACCAATCAACGCAACCGTTGCCGCGCTGGACTGATCAAGCGCTGCGACAATTTCAGCCTGTAATTGTCGGTGAAAGTTGAGATTTTCGCTCCGAACCGTCCGCACCTCGATGAGGGTGGACTGCTGTGAATCTGCCGCCAGGTGCAAGGCGACGGCGAAACTATCCCGCAGATCATCACGCATCTTTGGCGCCACATACTCCAAGCCAAACATCTTTGCCGCTGCGGAGAAATCAACCCCGTGTGGTGCGGTTGTCCATGGCTCAAGCAATCGGGGGTGATCGGCAAGCGGAAGAAAATGGAATATTCCACCGCCATCATTATTGACAACAACAATGACCAGCCGAACATGTGCCGTCGCGACCAATGCCAACGCACCAAGATCGTGCAGCAACGACACATCGCCCACAAGCGCGACGGTCAATTCCCCAGTCGCCTTCGCATGCCCCACCGCTGTCGCAATCAAACCATCAATGCCACTTGCACCGCGATTGACCGCGATAGTCGGCGCATGCGCCACGCGAGATGCGTGCATATCCGCATCTCGTATCGGCATGCTGTTGCCCACAAGCAGTGTCGCATCTGAAGGACAGAGCGCCGCCACCATCCGCGCTGTCGACGGCTCGTCGAGCTCCGCCGAATGATTGTCGAGGCGTCTGTGCAGAATGCGACCAACGAGCGTGTCTGCGTCTTGCCAAGCTTGCTGATATGCGCCGTTGCCAACGGGAGAAACGAGGGATTTCACCGCCATTTTTGCGCGATTTGGCACAAACTGACTTGCGTCAATCGAGACTTCAGTTGTGGCCGCATGCTGGAAGTCAATCCGCTCAGGACCATCCCGCACCACGATCTCTCGTGCACCGCTGCGCCGAGCTCGCGCGAGAAATTCGCCGACTCGTCGACTCGACAGACCACCACCGATGCGAACGATCGCATCCGGCATCAAGTGATCGGACACTGTCGACAGCGCAATGAGATCGCCATGCGCGACAACAGCCGCAGAGCACTCTCCGTGGCGCAGACCACTGCCAATATCAGCGATGACTGGATAGCCGAGTCGACAAACGACATCGCGCACGAGTTGGCGCATGGCTGGCGAATATAAAGCGCCGACCGACACAACCACGCGCCGCGCCTCTCGCGTTGCATCCTGCAATCGCTCCACGAGCAAGTCAGCAAGCTCGTCGTGCATCGGTGCGACTGCGACAAGTTCTCGCCAAGGCTTTGCACTCATCGACCACTCCGCCAGATGAGCGACTGACTTGCGATCCCATGTCTCCGCAGATGGCGCGAGCGGTTCACGAAACATCCAATTCAAGTGGACTGGTCCCGCGGACTGCGAAGGAGTATGCGCACGGCGCCATGCTTCGTCGGCTGTCGAAAGAATCCAGCTCGGATCAATCGCACCGTGAGCGCATGGCACATCGATCGACCAGCGTGCAAACGATCCAAAGATGCCAGACTGTGAAATGCACTGATTTGCGCCGCAATCATGCAATTCTGGCGGACGATCCGCCGTGACCAACAGCAGTGGAGTGCCAGTCTTTGATGCCTCGATCGCAGCGGGAAGCAAATTCGCAACCGCGGTTCCCGATGTTGTCACAACCACCGCTGCGCGACCGGTCGCACGCGCCGCACCGAGTGCAACGAAGGCGGCCGCGCGTTCGTCGTGCGCGATGACTGATGGAATGTTGGACAGACGCGCGACCGCATGAACAAGCGGCGCCGAGCGAGATCCAGGACAGACAACAACCAACGACATTCCCAGCCGCGACCATTCTGCGAATGCCAGCTGCGTCCAAAGCGCATTGAGGTTGGGCGCCTCGGTGGGATCAAATTGCTGAGCTGATGTGCTCACGAACCAGCGACCATTCGGTGAAAGGCGACAGCGCTGATATCGGCGTGTTGCGACTCATGGCGCTCGTTGCCTGCGCGCACAACGATCGCATCGAACGACGAAAGTTTTCGTTCAGTCTCCAGCCACTCCGCGTCAGCATCCGATCCGCGCACAATTCCAGCACCAGAATAGGCGGTCATTTCATTTCCGCAGATCAACGCAGTGCGAATAGCGACGGAAAACTCGCTGTGACTAGCGGTCGTGATTCCGACAATGCCCGAATAGAGACCGCGGCTCATGCGCTCATGATTACGGATGAATTGGCGCGATTCTTCCACTGGCCATCCGCACACCGCTGGCGTTGGATGCAATTGCGACAATATCTGCGCATCGTCAATCATCGGTCGCAAAGTTCCGCTCGCTCCAGTCATCAGATGCTGCACATGGCGTAAGCGCATCACACTCGGCGACTCGGCGCAATCAAGAACTTCCACCATTGGCAAGAGAACAGATTCAATGCGTCGAATAACGATCTCGTGCTCGCGACGATTCTTGTCGCTCGCAAGCAGTCGTCCAGCTAAACGATCGTCCGAGGCGGCATCAGGGCCACGACCGCATGTTCCTGCAACGGCCTCGCTGTGAACCACATCTCCAACGCGCCGAAAGAGCCGCTCTGGGCTCGCGCCGACGAATGCGCAACCTGGCACTTGCTCGACCATAAAATGGAAAGCCCTCGGCTCTTCTTCCATCAATGCTGCGAGCATGGCGCAGGGATCGATGGACTCGATCGCGCAATAACCTCTTGTTCGCGCAAGCACCACTTTCTCAATCGAGCCCGACGCGATTGCGCCAAGTGCCGCATCGATGCCATCGGCCCACGCGACTGGATCACCGTCCGTCGAAATTCGCAATCCGCGCGGCAACGAAAGCCGTTCAAGCGGCGCTTCGCACTCCTCGAGCGCAATGAGCGCTTGCTTGGCATCCCCAACGACATGCACGGCCAAAACTGTTTCGGATGTTCGGCGCATTTCAACGAGCGGCAGAATGATCTGCATACGCTCAAATCCAGCCCACTCGGGTGCGTGCTTGCCAACCGCACCACCATCAAAGCAACCCGCGTGAAAGAACATCACCTCCGATGATTCGCTTGATTCGCTGCCAAATGAATGCGACGATGAATCGCGCGATTGCCCAGGGCGCACATTCGTCTGTCCGATCCGACTCAATACTTGCCGCAGCATGGGATCTTGCCACGATGAGAACTTCGCCGCCTGCCCTAGGCCGGCCGACGCAAGTGTCGACTCACGATTCTTAAAATAGAATCGCTTCCCCGCGGGCTGAGCGGCCAGCCATCTCAGAAGATCCGTCGGCTCGATCTCGACTTCGAAGCGCTGCAAGAGCTCGTGGTGATTTCTCGCATGCGCTTGCGACGCAATGACCGTCCGCAAAGCAGCGAGAGCCTCAGCCAACGGCAGGCAGCCATCGAGGCGGGTCGAAAGAATGGATCCAGCAAGTCGGGGAATCATGTGCAATAGTGCGTTGGTCGCAGTTCGATGATGATAGGGATCGACCCCACCCAAATACTCCTGCGCGATGGATCGCCACCGAGTTGTCGTTATAGGACGAAAATTGCAATTCCGATCGCCCTGTACCCTCAAGAGTTCAATGAACTTTCGACGCCGAAAACGCGCGATGCACCATGCGGAAGCGCATGCAGATGCAGCACCCATGCCGAGCAAGGTGATCGACCATCCCTTTGTTCCCCAAGGCGAGCCGCAGCTGATCGACACTTCCACACAACTCGACGAGTTCATGAACCATGTTCAGGCCGAGGGCACCTTTGCATTCGACACTGAGTTCATTGGCGAAGAGACATTCATTCCAAAGATTTGTCTGGTTCAACTTGCCACACGATCACGCATCGCGCTGGTTGATCCGTTGGCCTTTACAGATGAAGCGCTTGCCCGCGTTTGGAACGCTGTCGCTGATCCGGCCTTGGTCACCATCGTGCATGCGGGAGCGCAAGATATTTACGCAGCGCAACGACAAACGAATCGAACTGCGCTGAATGTGATCGACACACAAATCGCAGCTGGATTTCTTGGAATGCCTTGGCCCACCAGTCTCGCCAATGTCGTGCAGTCGTTGGCCAACATTCGCCTCAACAAAGGCCACACATTCACCGAGTGGGATTCTCGTCCTCTGTCGAAGTCGCAATTGTCATATGCGGCGGATGATGTGCGCTATCTGCCTCTGATCTGGAATCTGCAGAGCGAGCGACTCGATGCAGGTGATCGCATGGCGTGGGCACTTTCTGAAAGCGCTGCATCCCTGCACGCTCTGGACGAGTTCGACCCAGATAGCCAAGTTCGTCGCGCAGCGCGAGGTATGGGTTTGCGTCCGCGCATCATGACCGTGCTGCGCGAACTCGTGATCCTTCGCTATTCCATTGCCAAGGCGAAAGATCTTCCGCCGCGCACAGTGCTGCCCGACGGTCCCATGCTCGAGATCGCGCGGTGCAAGTCGGTGACGCCCGACGAAATGGTTGAAATCCGCGGTTTTCCGCGGCAAACTGCTGCTGAATTCGGCGACGAGATTGTGCGAGTCATGCAGATGGCGCGCGACTTTCCAATCGAACGAGATCGCCTTTGGGTCCACCCTGAAGAGAGCGCCGAGGACCGAACGCGCATCGACGCGCTCTGGTCCATCATCACAATGCGCGCAATCTCGATGGGCATCGCAACGGCGCTCATTCTGACACGAGGCGAACTCTCGCGCTGGTATCTCGCTCGCAACACCGCGCCAGCCGCACTCTTCGCAATCGATTCGTGGCGGCACGCTGCGATTGGGCAGTGGCTCGACGCATTTCTCGACGGCCGTGAAACACTCAGCCTTGGATGGAAAGACGGAGGACCAATCGTCCCATGAATCGCTGGATTCCAACACCGCCATCGTCATCGACTCTTGGTGACCATGCCGTGCCAATCGATGGCGATCATCTTGCTGGCAAGCGCATCGCCCTATTAATCACTGGAGGAATCGCGGCGATGAAAGCGCCGACCCTCGCACGATCTCTGCGTCGCCAAGGCGCTGAGGTCACCGCTTTCATCTCGGACGAAGGACTTCGATATGTCACGGTCGACACACTTGCCTGGAGCACGAATCGGCCAGTGATTTCCAAGCTCAGCTCGCGTGCCGAGCATTTGTCTGGCGAAGAACGCTTCGACGCATATCTCGTCGCGCCGGCGACATACAACACCATCAACAAGATGGCATGCGGAATCGCCGACGGCGTCATCACCGCCACGCTGGCGAGTGCCCTTGGGCGCATGGAGCGTGGATCATGCTCAGTCATCGTCTGCCCGACGATGCATGGCTCGATGCATACCCAGATTCTCACCGAAAGCATCGAGAAACTGCAGCGGTTTGGCGTGACCGTCGTTCCGCCACGCGATGATTACGGCAAGCACAATCTGCCCGACGACGAGCCCATCGTGATGGCCGTATCAAGCGCAGTCAGCACTTCACCATTGCGCGGCAAGCGCATCATTGTGACCGGCGGACCAGTTTCGTCTCCGATCGATGCGGTTCGCAGACTCAACAGCAAATTCACCGGTGCCCTCGGCATCGCCATCGCCAAAGATCTCGCGCTCTCTGGCGCGGATGTTCAACTCATTCTGGGCGCAGGCAGTCTTCCAGCGCCGAACTGGATCAACTGCAGAATCGCCGAGACGGTCGGCGACTATCGACGGCTCGTGCTCGAGACACTTGCGATGGCTCCTCATCACTGTGCTGTACTGAGTGCGGCTGTATCCGACTTTGAACCGAGCGAAGTTCGATCAGGCAAAGTAAAGACTTCAGATGGCCAATGGACGCTGCAATTGCGGCCAACAGCCAAGGTGATCGACGCAGTGCATGATCAATATCCACAGTTGCATATCGTTGGTTTCAAATACGAAGAAAACTCGTCGCACGATGCGCTCATGGAAACAGCGCGAGCCCGCGCTGCATTGCACGGTTCGTGCATCGCCAATCGCGGCGAGGAAAATCCTCCTGGTGCGCCGCACATTGCGTGGCTCGCTGTTCCAGGACGAGATCCGCTGCGAATCGAAGGAAAGCCCGCAATTGCTAGGGCAATTCGCGTGCATCTTGAGCAGCTTGCATCCACGCACCACATGGCGCATCTCTGAATCGCTACGGCAACGCGCCACGGGGGGCACTATCTTGCGCATGCTTGCGCATGCTTGCGCATGCTTGCGCATGCTGGTGCATGGCTGAGACCGATCCACGCTTCTCATACGATGCGGCGATGGCACAGAGAATTTGGGTCACCGCTGATACGCACTTCGGACACAAAGAGGCAATCGGACTCTTCGCTCGCCCCGTCGCTCTCGATGATGTCGATGCGATGGATGAACTGCTCCTCGAACGAATCAACTCACGAGTCTCACGCCGCGATCATCTCTTGCATCTGGGCGATTTCACTGGACCGCGCGTGTGGAAAGGCGAAGATGGCCAAGCAAGCATGCAATATGCGACGACTCTGCGCGGCCGAATCTCGTGCAAGACAATGGAAATTGTGCGCGGCAATCATGATCCATCGCACAAACGCCTCAACAAACTTTTCGACGACTCTCACGACCTGCTGAGTTTCAAAGGATGGTCCAGCGGAAATCATCGCATTGTCTGCTGCCACTATCCGCTGCGAACTTGGCAAGGAATCTTCGATGGCGCGATGCATCTCTACGGCCATGCACATGGATCTTTCGACACCATCTCACGCAGCTGCGATGTCGGGGTTGATTGCTGGGAATATGGCCCCATTCTGCTCGATGATGTTCTCGAGCGACTATCGGCGACTCAACCTCTTGCGCGCAATGACATTCCCCCGCGGCGCCAACCGATGCGTTCGCCGAAGGTGAACTGAGTGTCGAAGCACGCCAACAACCTATACTCGTCGCCTATGCGACAAACTTGCATTCATCGATCGGTCCACGCATGCGCGTGCGCCGTGACATCCATTGCGCTGCTGTGCTGTGGGGTTGGGTGCGGTACTGAAAAATCGGTCAACACCGAAAGCGGCGGCGGTCGACTCTCGCAGGCATCAAACAATTGCGTCAATCAAGGCGCGTGGGCAATCGATCAATCAAATCTCGAGGGGCGATGGGACGAAGATCCAACGATCATGGAGCCCGATTATCCATATGGTGGCGCACAACCAGGATTCAGCTCGTTTTCGTCAGACAATGACTGAGAGCGGATCGATCGCTCGCCAAACCGGCACGATCAATCAACATCACTTCAGCACACGACGAACGGGCGCGGCTCCCGTTGGCATCTCGGTGATTGCAACTCCAGGCTTCCAAGATTTCGAAAAGTAATCCGCGCCATCGACCATCTCCATCGTTGTGTGCCATCCATCGGCCCAATAAAGATGCGCAATGCCCGATTCGATTTGCCATGTTCCTTGGTTGATTGCATCGACGCTCTTCATCGCCATGCCATCCGAGCGCAGTGCGACATAGAGTTCATACTTCGGTCCAGCGAGCGCGCCTGGAATGATCCACACGCCGACAAATTGCAGATCATCACCGACAACCTTCATCGCCTGACCGTCGTTGGCTGGTTCATTGCTCGGACGAGACCCCGGCGAGAGTCCAGGTGCGTATGCGATCTTGCGATAGCCAATCTTCGAACGCGAAATCACATCACGCCAGCCGCTACTGAAGCGCAAATCCAGCGCACCGTTGACCAATTCCCATCGACCCCGCTCGCCCTTGGCGCCATCTTCGCCCTTCCACCATGTGTCGATTGCCGATCCGTCGGCGCTAATGAGCACATTGAAGAGTTCGTTTTCTGAATCAGTCAGACTCCATGTTCCGACGGCTTCCTCGCGCGTCATCGGCGGGAAATGTCCGCCGCTCGATCCACCAACCGTTTCGCATGCCGCAACCACAAACATCAACACTGCCGCTAAAAATCGTGCGCCGCAAGGCAATCCATCGAGGGGTGAGGGACAGATTATTTGAGATTGGTTCATGATGGAAAATGTATCAGACCGCATGCAGCAGTATTGCCCGTACAGTGGCGGCGTGAACCGCGTTGATTATGTGCAAATATTTATTTCGATGATTGCCATCGTGAACCCAGTGATGGGCGTGCCGATGTTTGTCAGTCTCACTGGCGAAATGCCTTCGCGCGATCGCCACCGCGCCGCACGGGCAACGGCCATCACCGTCACCGCAGTGCTGGCGATTTCAATCGTCGCCGGCGACACGATTCTCGGCTTCTTTGGCATCAGCGTGATGGACTTTTCGATTGCGGGCGGAATATTGGTACTGCTCATGGCGATCAACATGCTCAATGCTCGCTCGGACGGCGGCGCACGCATATCCGCCGACGAACGACTCGAGGCGGCGCATCGTTCGAGTGTTGCGATTGTTCCAATCGGCATCCCACTGCTCGCTGGACCCGGAGCGATTTCGACAGCGATCATTCTTGCCGACAAGTCCTCGGCTCTGCAACATCGCTTGATTCTCTTGGCAATCTGCGTGCTCATTGGAGTGCTGACATTTCTCACACTGCGTGTTGCGCGTGGACTTTCGCGACTCCTTGGAATCATCGGCATGAACATCTTCAATCGCATCATGGGGCTGCTGCTCGCCGCAGTGGCGGTGAGTTTCATCGTGGGTGGACTCCAGCATCTCTTTCCAATACTCGCAAGTCCATTGCCCGCGTCGATGATGAGTGCCAATGCGCCAGCAACCGATGCGCCGACAACCGCTGCGCCAGCAACCGCGCCACAGCGACTGGTCGATTAACAACCAGGGCACACCGCGAACTATGCTGCGACCATGAATCGACGGCGATTTCTCCAAATCACAGGATTCTCCCTCGCCGCAAGTTCTGCCATTCTTTCGTGCGTCTCGTCGGCTCGTCGGCGCACCCGGAGTGATGGCAGTCCAATCGCAAAGTATCGACGCGAACGCGATCAATCCCTGCGCATCGCATGCATCGGAGTTGGTGGGCGTGGACTCGACAGTCTTCATGAACTGCTCGCGCAATGCGACAGCGGTGCGAATCCAGAGTTCATCAGCATCGAAGCTCTCTGCGATGTCGATGTGCAAATGCTTGACGCTGCCGCGATGACCATTCCAAACGCGCGCCGATACGACGACTTTCGAAAACTCTTTGACGACATCCGCGCTGGCACCATCGAGATCGACGCTGTGATGGTCAGCACTCCTGATCACACGCATGCGTTCGCAACGGCGCTGGCTCTCGCATGTGGGTTGCCGGTGTACTGTGAGAAGCCACTCACACACACGATCGATGAGGTGCGCACGATCGCCGCACTCGCGACCGCCGCTGGTGTTCCCACACAAATGGGAAATCAGATTCACGCGCAAAGCAACTATCGCACGGTCGTGGAGTTGATTCAAGCTGGCGCGATTGGAGAAGTCTCGTTCGCGGATTGCTGGGATGGCCGCTCATGGTGCTGTGGCAAACTCACACCCAATGCGACCGTGCCAGCCACGCTCAACTGGGATCTCTGGCAAGGACCGACCCTTCCAAGCCCATACATCGCCGACATATCCCCTGCGAATTGGAGGCGATATTGGAAATATGGCGGCGGCACGCTCGGCGATATGGCGTGCCACATTCTTGACCTGCCATTCTGGGCGCTGGGTCTGGGCGATGCGAGCGGACTGCGCGCAGAGATTCGCGTCGATGGACCGGCGCTCGATGCCATCGGCTGTCCTGCATGGCTGGAAATCTCGTGGGCACTGAAGTGGCCGAGCAGAGCACCTGGCAAAGATCCATTGATTCTGCGCTGGTTTGACGGAGGAAAAATCTCGCCGACCATGCAAGAACTCGCTGCGAAAGACAAGCAGGATTACAGTCGCTTCAGCACGCTCTTCCAAGGATCGAAAGGTTTTCTTCTGGCGAATTACGACGAGTATCTCATTCTGCCAGGAGCACTCGCAGCGCACGCCACCGCCCCCGCCGCGACATTGACCAGACCATCAGGTCATCAACGCGAATGGATCGACGCGGTTCGTTCATGGACTATGGATCTTCCAACACCGTCCACGATGACTGGCTCGAACTTCGCATACGCGTCGCGGTTGACCGAACTGGTGCTGACCGGCATCGTGGCATATCGCGCGCAATCGCCAATGACATACGACTTCGACACTGGCACAGTTGAAGGACAGGCCGCGGCCAAAGCGCACGCATTTTTCAGCGCACCAAATCGTGATGGATGGTCGTTGACCCCGTCAACTCTGGCCGTGCCCCAACCTGCGGGTTGACATCCATACGCACGCATGCGAGCTGAAGTTCAAGCTCAATACATGACTGCGAACCGCTGCTGTTTCCGTGGCGTAATTTCGTCATGGCACATTCATCAACCGCATCGCTGACACTCCTTCGTTGGACAGACTTTCACCCATTTGCACCATCAATTGATGAGTTGCGACTGGAAAAAATGAATGGCCAAAGCAACTGGAAGATCATCGTCGACAGTCAGCATGCGATCCTGCCAAGGCAACGCGTGCTTGGAAAAATTTCACACATCGCACTGCGGCGCAAATCGTTGCTCTTGCAAGCGCTGCGCGAAATTTTCATACACAATGGCGTCACAGACCTCGCACTCTTCGAACGCGTTCCTTCCGCCATTGCACTCGAGCGACACCCGTTGCTCAGCCGCGAAGAAATCGCCCCACTCGTCCAGTTGGCACTGCGTGCACTTGATCCGTCCGGACTCGCCCTCGCCCAACGCGGTTGCGCAATCGCCAAACATATGTGCGACCCGTGGACACGCTCGACCGAGGAACTTCTTGCCGGCAATTCGACCAGCGCGGGCGATTTCAAATTGAATGGAAATCATCAATCGATCTTCAATCAGTGGTGGGCACTCGCGAGCGACCCATGGCATGCTCGAACCGAATTCGCCGCGTGCGATGCGGCGACCATTGCAGCCATCGAGATTCTCAATCGACAACCCGCGAGTTGAAAACCCCGTTCAGTGGCACAATTGACTGTGATCAAACCGCCGTCGACGGCTCGGTAGTATTCGCTCATGGCAAAGCAAGGACCGCTCGTCGGCGTCATCATGGGTTCTCGCGGCGACTGGGAAACCATGCGCCACACATGCGAGACACTCGACGCACTTCACATTCCCCACGAACGATGCGTTGTGAGCGCGCACCGCACACCAACGCGACTTTTTCAATACGCCGACCGCGCGCAAGGTCGTGGAATTGAAGTCATCATCGCGGGCGCTGGTGGCGCGGCTCATCTTCCCGGCATGACCGCCAGCAGAACATGTCTGCCCGTGCTGGGAGTGCCAGTCGAAAGCAATTCACTCAACGGATTGGATTCGCTGCTGTCGATCGTGCAAATGCCAGCGGGCATTCCCGTGGGAACTCTGGCAATCGGTCGATCTGGTGCCGTCAATGCGGCGCTGTTGGCGGCCGCGATTCTTGGTGGCAGTCGGCCAGCAATTCGCCGTTCACTTGAAGCGTGGAGATCGAGGCAAACCAAAGCGGTGCAAGCGAATCCAGATCCATCGAAGCCTCTCGCAAAGGACCGTGTATCCACTGCCAGTAAGCGCACCGCCGCCACCGCAGCGCGTCGATCCGCGAAAGGAAAACGCCGGTGAAACTCGGCATCGTGGGTGGAGGGCAACTCGGTCGAATGCTCGGACTGGCTGGTATGCCGCTCGGCTTTCAATTTCGTTTTCTCGAACCCGCCGCGGATTGCCCCGCATCACGCTTAGGCGAAATGATCCGAACACCATACGACGACATGGATGGACTCGAGCGGTTTGCACAAGATCTCTCCTTCGCAACATACGAGTTTGAAAATGTTCCCGCAACGACTGCGCAGTGGCTTGCCGAACGGCTGACACTTGCGCCGAGTGCGAAGGCACTTGAAGTATCACAAGATCGCATCGCCGAGAAATCGACCTTTCGAAATCTCGGGATTCCCGTTCAGAATTTCGTCGGCATCTCATCGAGTGCCGACATTGATGCGGCTCTTGCCAAGGTGCCGCTCCCCGCGGTGCTCAAGACGCGACGATTGGGATATGACGGCAAAGGTCAGCGCGTGCTTGGCAAGGCGGGCGCGGATGCCGCATCGATGGTCCGTGCCGCATGGGAAGAATTGGGGAAAGTGCCTTGCATTCTCGAGTCATTTGTCGCGTTTTCAGCGGAAGTTTCCATGATCGCAGTGCGCGCGCGGCGGTCTGGCGCACACGCGACGATCTCGTTCTATCCACTCATCCAGAATGAACATCGACATGGAATTCTCTGGAAGAGTCAAGCACCAGCTCCATGCGATACAGATGGACAACTTGCGCAGAGTGCGCGCAAGTATGTGCAAGCCTTGATGGAGTCCATGGATTACATCGGCGTGATCGCCGTTGAATTTTTCGTCACCAGCGCTGGGCTCATCGCCAACGAGATGGCGCCGCGCGTTCACAACTCTGGTCACTGGACAATCGACGGCGCGGTCACGAGCCAATTCGAAAATCATCTACGCGCCGTCGGCGGCCTGCCACTGGGATCGACCGAATGCGAAGGTTCGAGTGTGATGATCAATCTCGTTGGACGCGCTCCAATCACTGCGCGCGTGCTTGAGATTCCTGGCGCAAAGCTGCACCTCTATGGAAAGGCTTCGCGCGCGGGCCGCAAGTTGGGACATATCACGCTGAGCGGGCGAGATGAGTCGCGTCTCGCTCAGCAGACCGCCGAGCTCGAGCGACTCGTTGCGTGGGATGTTTGACAGTCGATTCGCACGCTCGCTCGAGCCGACCGCGCGCAATTTCAAGCGCAGCATCTGACGCATCGATTCCGATTGCCCGTCGTGCGGACTGAACCGCCGCGACCAAAGTTGTGCCGCTGCCACATGTCGGATCGAGCACCGTACCGCCAGGCGGACAGCACGCTTTCACCAGTAAATCCAGCAGTGCGATGGGCTTTTGCGTCGGCCAACCCGTGCGCTCGATGGCCATGTTGTTGATCGATGGAATGTCGATGACATCGGTCGCCTTTTTCATCTTGCCACGCAAACGAACGCTGCGAGCCGGCACCATCGGCACATCGAACCAATACTCGTTCGTGCGACCATAGAAGAGAATGTCATCATGCTTGCGTGCAAATGAACGCGGACCAGAACCGCCAAGACCATACGACCAGACAAGTTGATTGACGAAGTTCTCTGCTCCAAAGATCTCATCGAGCATGAAGCGCACATGATGACTCGTCCGCCAGTCCACATGCACCAGGATGGATCCCGTCGCTCGAAGCACTCGGTGTGCTTGAGTCAATCGCGGCGAGAGAAAGTCGCGATAGGCATTCGCATCGACAAATCGATCATCAAAGTTCAAACCCTTGCGACCTTGGCGACGGATGCCAGAATTGAATGGAGGATCGAGATAGACCAGATCAATCGAACCCGCGACCACGAGAGGCAATTCGTCAAGACAATCGCCATGCCGTAAGACCCACGGCGCACCCTGCGATGAATCCGTGCCTTTGATCACACGGTCCTTACGATGCTTCGGCTCGCGGATGAGCGCGGTCATATGACTCGCGCATTCGAGCGGTGGTGAGATGGGTGTACACCTGTGTGCTCGAAAGCGATTGATGACCAAGCAATTCCTGAACCGCGCGCAGATCCGCGCCGTTATCGAGCAAGTGCGTCGCGAAAGAATGGCGAATCGTGTGCGGCGAAATATCTGGATCCAATCCAGCAATCTTGAGATACTTGGCAACTTTACGGCGCACCGAGCGGCTCGACAGACGCGTGCCAGATTTGTTCACAAAGAGCGGACTCGTTGGGGTCATCGGCACTTTCTCCGACTCGGCCCGAACGATATAACGGCACGCCGCACTTAAAGCATGCGAACCCACCGGAACCGCACGCTCTCTGCGTCCTTTACCCTTGACCTTCAAGACACTTCCTTCGACATCGAGATCGCCTCGATTGATCGCAACCACTTCGCTCACGCGAATTCCAGTCGAGTAGAGCACTTCAAGGATCGCACGGTCACGCGCACCGAGCAAATCGATATCGCTCGGCGCAGCCAGCAACTTTTCAACCTGATCGACGGTGATCGCCTTGGGCAACCGACGCGCCTGCTTGGGGGTCCGGATGAGAGTCATCGGATTGCTTGATGTCAGACCGCTCTTTTCCATCCACTTGTGGAAAGAACGAAGAGTTGCAATCTTGCGCGCCGTCGTTGCGGCGGAATATTTCTGGCCGACGAGATGCGCAAGGAATGCCCGAACGACTTCGACATCCGCGGCGAGCATCCGCCCGCAGACCGTACTTGTTGCGGATGCGTCACGCTTCTGCAAGGCCGCACGCTCACGCGAGTCATCGACCTCGATGGCGTATTCGCCAACGATGAAGTCCGCAAACTGACGCAGATCCAAACCGTAACAGCGGGATGTGTACGGACTGAAATGCCGTTCATCGATGAGGTATGAGAGGAACTGCTCGATGATCGGAACTGAGGCGCCCATGGTGATTCCTTTGGATAGTGGCGATCAAATATCGCCAGAAAACATGTTGATTCGAATCAGAACTTGCCGTCCTTGCGTCTGAGAGCAATCAACTGCAATTGATTGCTCACAACCGTCACATTTATCGGCGTTCCGTACCGCTGACAATAATGTTAGTCCGATAAAGGCTCGATTTCCAATTGTTTTTTGCTCTATCGTTGCGTGGCTGTGGCTTTGCCGTTGGATGGGTACACTCTTTCCCCGTCACAAATTGCCCTCGATTGCGTAGCTCAGCTGGTAGAGCAAGTGGCTTTTAACCTCTAGGTCCTGGGTTCGATCCCCAGCGCAATCACTTGTCTCTGCTTCGCACAGGATTTTTTCTGAATGCTCGTTCTGCACGCTAATTGGTTCGATGGCGCCCTCCATATCTGGGGCGAGTCGCTGTCTGCCGCACGGCAAGAGCAGCATGCAAAATCGCCAGACCATCCATTTGAAGTATCGCCGCGCGACCTTCGCTGCGTGATCGAACCGTTCATCGGCGCACTGGATGGATCAAAGGAAGATCACATCAACTTGCTTCTTCCACACCTGCCAATGACGGCGACCAATGGGCAATCACCACGAGCGACCACCCTGCCCTCAAGTCGACTCGCTGGATTGCTCGGCCAGATCACCCACGATGAGGAATTGCTCACACTTGAACCGACGCAGATTGCCACGCTTCGAATCACCACCGAATGCGCCGTTCGATTGCTGCTCATTCTGCGAACGCTTGAGGATCTGCCCAACGATCAATTTGTCCCTTCGCACTCGATGCACTGGTGGTCGGCGCTCGCGCAATTTGCGGTTGATTCGGTGATTGATCAACGGGTCATTCCGACCGTCATGCAGCGGCGCGACGGCACATATGCCGGTCAATGGAGACCATGGCTCAACGACGACGATGCGGACACGCAGTTGGCGGATCTGCTTGCCAGCATGCCAGCATCAGCCCGTGCAATCGACGGCAGCGACGGTCAACCGTGGCCAATCGTCGATTCGTTTCTCGGCACGGTGATCGACGAAATCGTTCGCTCATCGCTGGTTGCCGAAAACTTTGTGGAATCCATCGAAGACTTTGATATCGCGGTCGATGCCCACGCCGCATGGCTCTCTGGACTCTTGGGTGAAAATGATGAGATCAAGGTCACTCGACAAAGTTCCTTTGATGTCTTGCGCGATGCGCGCGGCTGGATTGGAGTGCTCGATGAAGCGCATATCACAACAGGTATGCGCTTGCGATTGGAAGTTCAGGAACCAGACTTGGAAGCGGCTGACTCTGGCATGGATGCATCCTGGCATGTTGCATTTGGATTGATCGATCCAGAGTCACCCGACATCGTGATCGATGCAGAGTCGCTCTTCAGTCGACCAAGTGGCAAGCGATCCACCGCCAATTCCGCACGCAACGAAGAACTTGCCGAGATGCTGCTGAAGGAACTTGCGCGCGCCAGTCGCATCTGGCCTGCGTTGAATGATGCGCTCGAAGACGAGGCGCCCACAGGAATCGATCTTGAAACGCGTCAGGTCTATCTCTTGATGCGCGAACTTCGACCCGTGCTTCTCGAGGCGGGATTCTTCGTGGAAGTTCCCGAGTGGTGGGGCGATTCGACCAGCCGCATCAATGCGAATTTGCTCATCGATTCGCCGGAAGAACCACCCAATGCGCTTGCAACTGGCAATGGTTCGTCTGGTTCGCTCGGGGTTGGTCTGCAATCACTCGTGGGATATCGCTGGCAAGTCGCCCTCGGTGCGCAGAGCGTTTCGATTGAAATGCTCGAGAAACTAGCCCAACGAGGCGCACCGCTCGTTCGCGTCGGTGGACAGTGGGTCGACCTGAGGCCCGAGGACATCGACTCGGCGCTCAAGTTCCTCAAGAGTCATCCCGGCGGAACCATGACACTCGTCGAAGCGTTGCGCATGGCCAATGGAATCGATGGACCGCCTGAAGCGCTGCCAGTCAGTGGCGTGCAAGCGACGGGATGGGTTCGACAACTACTTTCTGGAAACGATGTGAACGAAGCGTTCCAAATGACGGGACCACCCGAAGCATTCCGCGGAACACTTCGCCCGTATCAACTTTCTGGTTTGAGTTGGCTTGCGTTCCTCGATCGCCTTGGACTGGGCGCATGTTTGGCCGACGACATGGGATTGGGTAAGACCATTCAACTGATCGCCCTCTTGCAGCATGAACGATCAAAGATTGGCGATGCCAAGATTGGTCCATCGCTGCTCGTGACTCCGATGTCCGTGATGGGAAATTGGAAACGAGAATTGACACGCTTCGCGCCAGAGCTGAAGGTGCATATCCACCATGGACTCGATCGACCGGCAGGCGAGCGATTCCTTCAGATCACCCAAGAGCATGATGTGATTCTCACAACCTATGCAATCGTCGTGCGCGACAAAGAGACATTGCAAGCAGTTCCGTGGCGACGCATTGTGCTCGACGAAGCGCAATACATCAAGAATCCGCCGACCAAGCAGACTGCGGCGATTCGATCGATCGCGGCTCAGTCCAGAATTGCGCTGACTGGAACTCCAGTCGAAAATCGCCTCGCGGAACTCTGGTCCATCTTGGAATTCTGCTGCCCGGGATATCTCGGCACGAATCAGGATTTCCGCCGCCGATTTGCGGCGCCCATCGAGCGAAACCGCGATGCAAAGGCTGCGGAGAAATTGAGATCACTTGTGCGCCCATTTATTCTGCGACGATTGAAAACCGACCTGACGGTGATCAGCGATTTGCCGCCACTCGTCGAAGCGCGTCAACACATCGCACTGACCGACGAGCAGATGCGACTCTATGAAGAGGTGGTCGCGAGCATGCTTCGGCAGGTCGATCAATCCGAGGGCATTCGCCGTCGCGGGCTCATCCTGAGTGCGTTGGTGAAGTTGAAGCAGATCTGCAACCATCCAGCACACTTTCTTGGCGAAACTCTTGGTGTGGATGCGCTGAGCAAGGTGCGCGAAGGTAACGGTGCCAAGGATGTGAAGGCGACGAAGGCGACGAAGGCGTCGAATGGTGCGAAGGCGGAGAAGGACGCGAAGGCGGAGAAGGACGCGAAGAACACGCATGATTCCAAGGACCCGAAAGATGCGCCAATCGAACTATCCAACGAGATCGACAGCGAATCTGAAGCGAATACTCCAAACATTCTCCCCCCGAACGCACTCATTCCAGGACGAAGCGGCAAGACGCAGCGATTGATGGAAATGCTCGAAGAATTGCTAGCAGCAGGCGATTGCGCGCTGATCTTTACGCAGTATCGACAAATGGGTCACCTGCTCGTCGCGATGATTCGACAAGTGCTCGATGTTGAACCGCTCTTTCTGCACGGCGGCACCTCTCAAGCCAAACGCGACGCGCTTGTCGAGCGCTTTCAGAAAAGCGACGGCACAACTCCAATCTTCGTCCTCAGCCTCAAGGCTGGAGGCGTTGGATTAAATCTCACCGCCGCGAATCATGTCTTCCACTTTGATCGCTGGTGGAATCCCGCGGTTGAAAATCAGGCGACCGATCGAGCCTTCCGCATCGGACAAACGCGCACGGTGAATGTGCACAAGTACATCTGCACTGGAACGCTTGAGGAGCGCATCGATCAAATGATTGAAAGCAAGATGGAATTGGCCACCAACATCATTGGATCTGGTGACGCATGGCTGACCGAATTGTCGACTGGGCAACTTCGCGACATGCTGTCGCTGCGTAAGACAGGCTTGGAGGGCGGCGAATGACGCAGTGGCCAGAGCAAAGTAGACCGCGACCGCCGGAAAATCCGCGCCGAGTCATCGGCGGATTCAAGTTCAAGCGCAAGCAGGGAATCGAAAATTTCCCGTGGACCGCCGATCCGCTCTTCCGCGCGACACTCATCGCTGCGAAAAGCGACGCCGTTGAAGAAGGTCATCAATATGCTCTCACTGGACAGACTGCAACCCTGCTTGCTTCGCCGGGAAAGATCACTGCGAGTGTGCAAGGTCGATCCTCTCGCCCGTATCAATTGGAACTCGCGTTCACCGCGTGGACTCCTGAGCAGTGGGATCGAATCATCGCTGCGCTCGGTCAAGAAGCAATTTTCGCAGCGCGTTTTCTCGTTGGCGAGTTGCCCGCTGCCGTTGGTTCGCTCGTGGACTCGCTGGGCATTCAACCCCCGCTTGTGCCGATGAATCCTGGAGCTCCAACGCAACCTGCCGCGAAGAATGGATTTGATCCCAAGATCACATGCACATGTGGCGGCGTTCAACCATGCAAACATGCTGTTGCGATGATGCATATCTTGGCAGAGCGACTAGAGGATGAACCTCTTCTGCTCTTTCAGCTGCGCGGCATGCCAGTCGCACGAGTCCTCGAGCGCATTCATGAGCGGCGAACGCTCTCGACGCGCGGTGAAAATCAAGCGCATCCTGTGCCGCCATCTGCGAGCGATCATTCGCTCGTCACGCCGATTGAAAATCAACTCCACGACTTCTGGAGACCAGGACGGCGGCTGCACGATCTCCAATCGCGGCCGGCCACAACGCATACGCCCCACGCACTTCTGCGCCGATTGGGCGCGAGTCCGCTCGGTGGACGCTTCCCACTCGTTGGATTACTCGCAACGATTTACGACACCCTTCGAGCGCGTGGAATCGCACTTGGAGATTCGCAACCGCCGCAGCAATCCGACGGCAAGTGATCATTCGCTCGCCCAGCACGATCGCACCGCGACGCGCAGTGGCGCACTACTATCGCTCTCGATGCTGGCCCAGAAAAAAAACCAGTCAAAGAACGCCAAGGTATTGAGCGTCGCTGCGAAAGCCCTTGCCCGCGGCGCGCCAAGCGAAATCAAAGCGCAGCGACTTCTGCCAAACGCCGATGCTGTCGCATGGGCAGCGCATCGATTCTGCAATGCGATCTTCGCCATCGGCGGTTCGCTCGGCGAGTCCTCGGCCGAAATACTCGACGATGCGGCGGACCTTCTTCATCCAGAAATGATCGCGGCGTTTGTGGCTTCTCGATGCTCGCAGCGCGTTGCCAATGAGCGGACCGACCGAACACTGCGCGCACTCGTTCGCGCTCTTCCCAAGATTCAGCGCATACTGCTGCTTGATCTCGACGGCGCATTCGAACGCGATCCAGCGGCGCAAAACAAGCTGGAAATTGTGCTTTGTTATCCCGGCATGCGCGCTCTCTGTGCGCACCGCATTGCCCACGAGTTGCATCGACAGAGTGTTCCGCTCATCCCTCGCATGATCGCCGAATCTGCGCACGATTCGACCGGCATTGACATCCACCCCGGCGCCGTGATCGGCTCGGGCTTCTTCATCGATCACGGAACCAGCGTGGTGATCGGTGAGACTTCAATCATCGGCCGAAATTGCACGATTTATCAAGGTGTCACGCTGGGCGCACGCCGATTCGATCGACATGCGGATGGGTCGATCCGCCGTGGAGTCAAGCGCCATCCAACGCTGAAAGACAATGTCACGGTCTATGCGAATGCGACCATCTTGGGCGGCACGACCGTCATCGGCACTGGATCCGTGATCGCCGCTGGTGTGTTAATTCAGGAGAGCGTGCCTGCATATTCGGTGGTCAAGCCTGCGAGGACTGAACTGACTGTGGCTCCGTCGCGCCAGTGAACAGCACGCGGGGCCAAAAGCATGAAACCCAAAGCATGAAGCCCAGTGCGGTCTTTGAAAAACAAAATGAGTTCAATCAACCACGGCGTAGAGATTGGCGCGGTCGTTAGTTCGGCGCTCCGCCACGACCGCCTGTACGAATTTGACCACCGATTTGGCCGCCACCACCACCGCGCATATTGCCGAACATCACCGCACGCTCATCTTCGTCAATCACGCCATCCTTATTCTTGTCGGCTCTCTTCGCAGCATCCTGGAATTGCTCAGGAAGATCGGTGATCTTGCCCGTTCCAAATGCGCCCGCATTTCGGCCACCGTCGCGACCCTTTGGCATCAGTTCCTGTTGAGCTGGAGTCAACAAACCAGTCAATTGCTCCATATAGCGCGTGCCCATGACTCCACGCTCATCCATCAACTTTCCAATTGGATCGGCTGCGTTGTTCTGACCAAAGCCTCCTCGCCCCCACATCGACATTGGAGAAACCGTTCCAGACATGACACCAATGATTCGATCGGACTCCTCCAACTTTTGCGCTGGCTCCTCTTTGCGAGTCGCAGCGACAATCCGATCGTTCATCGATGCGAGTTCGGCGACATATGCAACTTGCAACCCCAGAATTGCAGACTGACTCTCAGGTGTGAGATCGCTCAAATCAAGCGCCTTGGTGAACATCTCAATCGTTCGTGTCTGACGATAGATGCGGCGGAAAGCCGAAGCGAGCGCAGCCTGATTGAACTTGGCGCCTTCTTCTGGCGGCATCGCTCCAGCAATCATCGTTCGGAACTGGTCATTCACTTCGCGCACGGCCTTGCGCAGCGCAATCTGTCGAGCCGTAATCGTCTTAGCACCAGCGACATCTCCATCGAGCACCAATCGCATCATCTTCGGATCGCTCTGCTCAATGAAGTCGTCGCGTGCAACGAGCGCATTGTCGAGCTGCAGTTCGTAATCATCCAGAATCTTCGCCGACGAATCGATCGATGGCTGTAAGAGCTTCGCCTCATCCATCACAATGAACAGATTCGTGGCTTCGCCAGAGAGAACCGCATTGTCCATCGACTTTTCACGGCGTAAAAACCGCTGGAATTTCGGCCAATTCTTGGTCTGATCCTCGTTCATGACTGCTTCGAGACCGCCCACGACAACCTTTTTCATGGTCGCCTTCTCAGTCGCCCAGCGATTGATCTCGGCGACGATTTCTTCCATAACCGTCTTGGTTTCCAGATCCGCTCCGGTCGCCTTGCGTTCAGCGGCCATCTCGTCACCCATCTTTGCAAAGCGCTCCGTCATGAACTTTTGACGCGCCTCATCAGTGAGTGGACCACCGTTTTCAACTTCCATCTGTTCGATATCCTGCTGAATCGTGTCGCGCATCGATCGCATGCGCTCGCGCATATCGCCGCCCGTAAACGACTGAAACATTCGCATGCCAGCCTCTCGGATTTTCTGCTGCGATGCCTCAGACGCTGGATTGAAATCGAGGTCGTAATCGTTCAGTAGTGTTTCAACGACCAACATTTGGCCATCATCGAAACTGAGCTGCTCTTTGAAAAGTGGAATATCGCGTCGGACAAAGTCGGGCTTGAAGCGATTCATGATTTGCGCAAGGCCGCCCATGCCGCGACCACCGCCACCTCCGCCACCACCGCCGAACATCGCGCTGGGCTGACCACGAACTTGTAATTGACCTTGCGCAGGCGCGCTTGCGGCACCGGAATCGGCTGGCTTTGCTGGCGGCTGCCCTTGAGGCGCGCCCTGTAATGCCGATGCGCTGGAAGTAAGGAGCGATGTTGTTACAACCAACATGCAAGACAAGACGGGCAATCGAAGTGTGTATTGAATCATTGAAGGAGTTCGTTTCTTTGAAAAAGTTGTAAGAGACCAACGCAGTACCAACAAGGGTAGACCAGCGAGCCCATACTGCGCTCAACTATTCTGCAATGAGTTGCGTCCAGTTGCAGTCTGCGGGACAGGTAATCTTGATCAATTGGCTATTTTTCAGCCGAAATCTGAAAAATCATACCTGGACCATCTGCGCCCGGGCTCGTTCCGCATGCAAAGAGGGTCCCGTCAAGCGCTTCCCCGAAGCTGGCGATCGCAAAATTCCGCTTGCTTGCGACCACAACGGGCGGCACGACGAGTTTGCCGTCGACTGCACGCAATCCCCACATCGTCCCGAATGCATAATCCGCATAGAGATAGACGCCGACCAATTCTGGGAAGGCCGCTGCTCGATAGACATACCCGCCAGTAATCGACACACCTTCTTTGCGCGAGTACTCGACCAGCGGCTCAATGAATCGTGCGTCGGCTTCGCTGCGATCTGGCACTCCATCGGTCCCATGAAAACCCTCTCGTGGTCGCCATCCAAAGTTGCCGCCCTTGGTGATGATGTCCACTTCTTCATATGCGTTCTGACCGACATCGCCGCCATACAACTCGCCAGTCTTGCGATCGAACGACATCCGCCAAACATTTCGCAATCCATATGCGAAAATTTCCGGCGCGCCATCGCTCTTTCCAACAAATGGATTGTCCGCAGGAATTCCGTATTCCTTGCCAGCAGCGGGATGGTCAACATCGATGCGCAGGACGGCGCCAAGGAGTGAATGTATGTTCTGTCCATTTCCCCACGGATCATTCCCAGCACCGCCATCACCCGTCGAAACATAGAGAAAACCATCCGGACCGAAGAGCACCGTTCCGCCATTGTGATTCCACGCGGGATCATTAATCGTCAACAGGACGAGCTCTGTTTGAGGGTCAATCGTGCCATCGTCCTTCGCCGTGAAACGCGCCAAGACTTCGCGGTCTGGTTGCTCTGCGCTCTTCTTGCCCGTGTACCACACATAAACGAAGTGGTTCTTGGCAAACTGTGGATGAAAGACCAGCGATAACAGACCTTGCTCGTTGAACTTTGACATGACAATTTTCTTGATGTCCAGCACGACGCGCCCTTCGCTATCGGGATTGGCTGAGTCGATCTCGATGACTCGCCCGGCTTGTTCCACGACATAGAGACGGTCGCCTCGGTCTGGCCGTGCGACGACCTGCACTGGCCGAAT
>Ga0105051_10001799_pt1 | contig 28485 bp, 26 predicted proteins | sample FRY02_FD_78383 | JGI IMG/M metagenome (GOLD analysis project Ga0105051, IMG submission 78383) | Freshwater microbial communities from Lake Fryxell liftoff mats and glacier meltwater in Antarctica - FRY-02 (megahit assembly) | ecosystem: Environmental > Aquatic > Freshwater > Ice > Glacier... | reverse complement strand
CCTTGCTGCTGACCCATGCCCTTGAAGGCACCAGCAAGATTGACTCGCGTCACCTGCATGCCATTGATCACCACCTCGCTCTGCTGCGCAACTGCGGGCGAGCCGTCAGCTGCGCGAAACTGATTCTGCCAACGCTCGATGTTGGGCTGCACTCCACCACCATCGCCGGATGCGAAAGCGCTCACGATAAGTTCTGCATCACCATGGGCGCCAGGCACACGGTATTGCAGCGTGCGAAATTGCGCGGTGGGTTTCACCCATTGCCACGCAGCAGGCTTCGGAAATTCAATCGTGCCGCACTGCATGCGCGTGGCGTCGCTGTTGGCATCGCTGATATTCGCCGCCACGGCCTTCACCGCGAAAGGCTCTGGTGGCTTGGGCGCCGCAGCGTTGTCACCGCAAGCGTTCGTCATCAGCACTATCAACGCGCCTAGGAAAATATTTCGTCTTTGCATCTCTCTACGATACCCCGATGCCTCGAATTCGCGTGCGTGCCGAAAAAATCTACACCGCCGACCCCGCCAAGCCTTCTGCGCGCTCGCTGGTCACCAACCAAGATCGCATTGAATCGCTGGATTCTGGCGCGGCCGACCGTGAAATTGATGGCGGACCGTGGGTTGGTCCAGCCTTCATCGATTCGCATCTGCATCTGACCCTTGGTGGCTTGTCGCTTTCTGAAACCAACCTCGCGCACTGCGATTCGCGGCAGCAATTTGAAGCGGCGATCAACTCCGCGCATCAAACCCTGCTATCCACGCGATGGTTGAAGGCCAATGGTTGGGATCAATCTCGTTGGGGCGGCGAGATGCCACATGCCGACTGGCTTGCCTGTTGTGGCGATCGACCCGCCATCGCCTGGCGCATGGATCAACATGCGTGCGTTGTGAATCGCGCCGCATTGAAACTTATTTCCGCGCGCGTGGATCTTCGTCAAATGATCGCCGGCGGCCATGTGCAACGCGGCCACGATGATCAGCCTACCGGACTTTTTCTTGAGCAAGCCGCTTGGAAAATCGTGAAGCCTTTGCTTCCAGAACCCACCGTGCAAGAGCGTCGCGAAGGTGCACGAGCCGCCGCGCGTTACCTAGCCTCACAAGGCATCGCCACCGTGGGCAGCATGGAATATGCACGCGATCTCATCGAATCGCTAAGTCCGCTGCGACGCGAGTTGCCGCTTCGCATCCGCGCCACGCTGCTTGACCGCGAGTGGCCACTGGATTGGAATCTTGGTCACTGCGCGCAAAGCGACGAAGCGTTGGCGATCATCGGATTTAAATCTTTCATCGACGGCACGCTCGGTAGTCGCACCGCGCGCATGTTGCAGCCCTACGCGGACAACCCCAACAATTTCGGCATGCTCACCGAGCTGGCACAGAGCGGTCACTTGAATGAATGGCTACGCGAAGGCTTGCGCCGCGGTTTCAGCATGAGCATGCATGCGATCGGAGACGCGGCGATACGCGAGGCACTTGATGCAGCCGATGCCGCCGAACTTCGCGGCACACCCGCACGCGACGCGTTGCGCTTGGAACATGCGCAAACTATGCACCCCGCTGATCTGCCGCGCATGAAAGGTCGCTGGGCCAGCATGCAACCGCTGCACAAACGCTTCGATGCCAACACGCTTCCTATCGCGCTGGGCCTTGACCGCGCCGACCGATTCTTTCCATTTCATTCTCTCGCTGACGCCGGCGCGCATCTTGCATTCGGCAGCGATTGGCCGATCGTGCCCGCCGATGTGATTGCTGGTATGCGCTGCGCGATCACCGGCCTTGATGCGGGCGAAGACCATTGTCAGCCGCAAGAAAATATTTCCCCTGAAGCCGCGCTGCGCGCCTACACCATCGACGCCGCGCGTTGCTTGCGTTGCGACAGTCGCACTGGCCGCATCGCGGTCGGACTGAGCGCGGATTTGGTCTCGCTTGATCGCGATCCATTGCGATGCAATTGGGTGGTGCAGCCGCCGCGCGTGCGTTGGTGCATGCACGCCGGCGAAATTTCCTACGCCAGTTGATGCGACCTTCGATCACACTTCCTATGCTGCACCAATGACAAGCGGTTGGTGGATGCATGATTTGTATGAACGCAGTCCAGTGATGCTGGCAAGCTGGGTGTTTTGGATTTTGGTGAGCGTGATGCTGCACGAACTTGCACACGGTTGGGCGGCGCTGTGGCAAGGCGACGACACGCCGAGGGCAACCGGTCATCTTGATTTTAATCCGCTCACGCACATGGGCGGCACCGCGCTGATCTTTTTTCTTCTGGTTGGTTTTACATGGGGACAAATGCCTGTCTCGCCTTGGAAATTTCGCAACCGTCGCATGGGCGATGTCATGGTCTCCGCTGCTGGCCCCTTGATGAATCTTGCGCTGGCCGCCGTAACGCTGACCGCGCTTGGTGTGTGGGTTGTGAAAGGACCTGCGAACACGCAGCTGCAAGAGAATGTGCAGATGTTTCTGCTGACCGCCGGATGGCTTAATTTATTTCTGGCATTCTTTAACATGCTGCCCTTTCCGCCTCTTGATGGAAGCCGCGTGCTGGCTGGCTTGGTGCCGCCAACGCAACCGCTGATTGAAAGCCAGCAGGCCCAACAATTTGGCTGGATCGCAATATTTGCCTTTGGAATGCTTGGTTTTTTCGCGCCGATCGAAAATTTCTGCCGCCAGATCTCCTACCAATGGGCCGCGCAAATTTCGATGTGGGCACGATAAAAATTCGCTCGTGGCAACCCCTTTAAGAGTTGGCAAACTTTCGCTACACTCTTCGATTCGCACCTGTCCATTCAAAGGTGGCGGCACGGCAAGCCTGAGGAAGGTTCGCTCCACCGTCACCCGGGATTGGCGAGTTGATCAAAGTGATCAACGCGTCCCGAGAAGGCAGCCGACGAGGTACCTCACATGGTTGTTCTGCGTTTCAAGCGTTTCGGCCGAATCCATAAGCCGTTCTATCGCCTTTGTGCCACCGACAGACGCGCCCCACGCGATGGTGCAATGATTGAAGAGTTGGGTTGGTACGACCCAACTGGTCCTGAGGGCAAGCAAGTTCTTTTCGATATGGAGCGCGTGCAATTTTGGTTTAGCAAGGGCGCGCAGCCAAGTCTGACTGTTGCAAACTTGGTGAAGCATCTTGGTGGAAAGATTCCAGCCGCCAGCGCGAAGGCAATCGCCGTTCGTAGCAAGGTGAGCAAGCATCCAAAGCCAGCGCCTGAAGCAGCGGCACCCAAGGCTGCCAAGCCAGCGGTTGAAGTTGCCACACCAGTGGTTGAAGCTGCCAAGCCAGAGGAAAAAACGGAGGGCTAATCCCTTCCTTGGAGTTCATGCCGATGCGCATCGATCTCCTCACGATCTTTCCAGAGATGATGACGGCGCCACTGGCCGCGAGCATTTCTGGACGGGCCGTCGCAAGCGGAGCCGTGCAATATTTTCTGCACGACATTCGCGATTGGGCCAAGGATCCCCACCATCGTGTGGACGATCGACCCTTCGGCGGCGGACCCGGTATGGTTTTTCTGTGTGACCCACTCGTCGACGCGGTCGAGGCGGTCGAGAAAATGCATGCACAAGCAGCGTGCCGCGTGCTGCTGACGCCTCAGGGTGAACCCCTTGGGCAACACCGAGTGGAATGGCTTGCAAAGCAGCCTCGTTTGATGCTGATTGCAGGCCACTACGAGGGTATTGATGAGCGGGCGATTGAAGAAATCCGCCCTCTCGAAATTAGTATCGGCGACTTCACAGTGTCAGGTGGCGAACTGCCCGCACTGCTACTCGCCGATGCCGTGGTTCGACTCCTTCCACAGGTGCTCGGACACGAACGCTCGGCCGCGGAGGATTCCTTCAGCCGCCGCGACGAGCAAGGCCATCCGCTTTTGGATTGCCCTCACTACACCCGCCCGCGCTCGTGGCGCGGACGGACCGTTCCCGAGGTTCTGCTCTCGGGTGACCATGCCGCAATTGAGGCATGGCGACGCGAGCAGACGATCCACCGCACGCGTGTGCGTCGGCCGGATCTCATGGAAAAGTCACCCCTGGGTATTGAAGAACCCAAGTGACCGCGCCGAGTCGGCTGCCGAAAAATATTCGGCATGCTGCAGAGGACATTGGGATCCACCTGCGGATCCAGATTGCGAGACTGCATTATGAACCGTCAACTCTTTGTCGAAGCCAGTGTTGCCAGCCAGTTAAAATCCACCACTTTATTTCCACCCTTCTCTGTTGGTGACACCATTGATGTGTACTACAAGATTATTGAAGGTGATAAAGAGCGCGTACAGATTTTTCAAGGCGTGTTAATCGCACAGAAAGGTCGCGGCGTGAACACCACGATCACCGTGCGTCGCATCGTGGCCAACGAAGGTGTGGAGCGCATCTTTCCGTTGCACTCGCCACGCTTAAGCAAAATCGAAGTGGTTCGCCGCGCCGATGCGCGCCGTGCCAAACTGTATTACCTGCGGGATCGCACTGGAAAAAGCCGGCGTTTGCGCGATCAGCGCCGCGGCTTAAAGGGGCTCGAGGCCGCACTCGCCGCCACCGACACCATGCCCGATCATGTCTCCACCGATGCGCCCGTGAAAACTGAGCACAAGGGCGACATCAAGAAGAAACCCAAGATCAAGAAGTAAGCGCATGGCGGGCCGGCGCTCGACGCTGCGCCGGTTCGCCTGCACTTCTGCAAATGCTTGTGCGACTTTCAAAAACTTTTTCTTTCGAAGCAGCCCATTGGCTGCCCTGCTTTCCACCCGAGCATAAATGTCGGCGCATGCATGGCCACAGCTTTCAAGTGCAGATTGTGGTGGAGGGTCCGCTTGATACTGCGAAGGGGTATCTGATGGACTTTGGCGACATCAAGGCGGCCACTACGCCGATTGAACAAGCGCTTGATCATCGATGCTTAAACGATATTGCGGGGCTTGAGAATCCAACCAGCGAGATGGTGGCGAAATGGATTTGGGATCGCATCAAGCCATCGCTGCCGCTGCTCGCCGAAGTGATCGTCTGCGAAACCTGCACCAGCAGTTGCACCTTTCGCGGCTAAATCTTATTTGCTTTGCAAAGGCAACTCACGCACATACATGTTTGCAAATTCGATCGGCGCGCCGTGGTGCTGCAAAGCCAGCGGACCTTTGGCGGGAATGCCCGGCAGCTGTGCGTCGGTGATCACATCTTTGCCATTTAGATTTACGCAGAGTCGATCGCCCTGCAAACGAATGTGAAATCGATTCCATTTACCTGGTGGCGCGTCGGCATTTTCTTTGGGTGTAACGCCCGCACGAACGGCAGCCGATTGATTGGGATCAGTGCGATAGCCGAACACCTCGCCGCTACCAACTGGCCAGCACCAAATGTTCACCTGGCTCTTATCGCTGCCGCGCAGATAAATTCCGCTGTCACCGTAATCGTCGATCTCCGCAGTTTCCAATTTTCCATCCGCTCCCATCGGCGTAGTGCCATCGGGTCGAACCACTGGAACCATGGCCTTGGTGGGCTTGCCAGTCCAACGCCAATCGCAGATCAATTCAAAATCTTTCAACTCGCGTTCGCTCCACAGCGTGTCGCCGTGACCGTCATAGGTCAGGGTCCAGTCCTGTGGTTTCCAGTGTCCATGCATGCCATCCTTCTCGCGCCAGCCGTGCAGCGTGCCATCAAAAAGGCTTTCAAATTGCTGATCTGGAAGGCATTTTTGCGTCGGCGTTAACGGCGCGCCATCGGGAAGCGTAACGATGGTGAGGTTGCGAAACCGAATCGGTGAGCCCTCGCTTTCAAGGCAGATGAATCCTTCGCACGGCGTGATCGCGGTGGCGCCGCTCACTTCTTTGCCGTTCACTTCAAGTTTCAGCGTGCCATTATTTGCCGTTACTTTGTAGTGATTCCATGCACCCGCTGGCTTGGTCATGCGATCACTGGGAAGGCATCGCGACCACCCCAGTGGATGGGGTCGATCCGGAACCATGCTCGCACCGTGAATCGAAAAGATGTCGCCTTGACCGGTGTATTGCAGCGTGCCCTTCTCATCTTTCACATCATCGGTCAACATCACCTGCACCTCCACGCTGCGTGTGAAGGGCTGACCACGCGCGGGCAGCGGATCGCTGAAGATAAAAAGTCCGCTGTTGCCATCGGGTTGCTGGTGCATCCAATCCATCTCAAAAACAAAATTACGGTAAGGCTTCGCGGTGCGCAGTACACCGGTGGGGTGACCAGTGCAAAAAATTTCCCCATCTTTCGCCGTGAAGGTGCTGGGCGAACAATTCACATTCACCCAGCCGGTAAGGTCTTTGCCGTTGAACAGCGAGACCGCGTCGCGTGGTATGGGCGCCAACGCACAGGCGCAGGCGATTGCGAGCATCAGCGATCCGAGAGCGATGAAGCGAATCATTCGGGAAATACTAACCAAGGCGACTACCCTTGCGCCATGAACCTGCATGTGATGCACGACGCAAAAACGGTGGCACATCTCACCCACTGCACGCCGCCTGCCTGCGACGCGTTGATCTGCCGTCTGGGGCAACCCGACCATGTTGCCGCCGCCTGGCTGGATGGAAATCCGCTGCAAGAAAATTGGCTTGCATGCACCGAGATTCCGGCGCCACGATTGCTGTGCTGGAGCGGCTCGCTTGCAGCGGAAACATTCGCAGTGCATCCGCCAAACTGGATGCGACCGGGCCGCGAGGCGCTTGATGCGTTTGTCGCCAATGCAACGCCGCCGCTTGCAGCGCAAGGTCGATCACTCTGTCTTCGACCACATCTGCGCCATGTGCTAAGCGATGCGCAAGGTTGCTTGCGCTTTCTAACCGACCACGCGGGCATGTCGGTGCAGATCGCGCTTTCGCCGGCGGAGTTGATCAGTTCAGAAATGATGCGGGATCTTCCCGAGCATCTCGAGCGCATCTTCACTGCGCTTGCTGCACGCGCCGCGTTGGTGCTGCTGCATGACATCGGTGGCTTTGATCACAACGATCTTCCACTGTTCGTGCCGCTTGGACAAGGCATTCTTCCCGCCGATGTGCTGCGTGGATTGATTCGCGAACATGTTCCAGCGGAGACTCCGATCGCGCTGCAGCCGCAGCAATTGCCAGCACAATTGGCTTGGTTGCAGGGGTGAGAACCATGCAACAATGAAACAACCTTGCAAAACCTTCATGGAAAAATATTGCCAGCGGGGTGATAGGGAGTAGACTTGCACGACGCGTCGGAGAATCCGATGTGTCATGAGGAGGTTTGTCAGGATGACTGCACTCGCGTCGGCTCTCGACGCTCGCGTACTTGTTCTTAACCGGCTCTACGGCGCCATTCGCGTCGTTGACGCTCGTCGTGCCTTCACACTTCTATGCAAAGAAGTTGCTGAAGTGATCTCGGTGGAGAACGGAAACTACATCAATTACAACATGACAAGTTGGGTGGAAGCCTCTGAATTTCAGCAGCAATTCGAGCATGATCAGCATGATTGGGTGCGCACCACGCGCATCGTGATCGCGGTTCCAAAAATCATTCGCTTGTTTGGTTACGATCGCTTTCCCAAGGAGCAGGTGAAACTGAATCGCCGAAATATTTATGCGCGCGACACCAATCGTTGTCAATATTGCGGCAAACATTTTAGTACCAAAGAACTCACCCTTGACCATGTGGTGCCGCGTGTGCAAGGCGGTGGCAACACATGGGAAAATTTGGTCTGCGCCTGCGTGAAATGCAACGCCCGCAAAGGTGGTCGCACGCCACTGCAAGCTGGCATCGCGCTGATTCGTCCACCGATCAAGCCGCGGCGAAATCCTGCGATTGCTGTGCGCTTGGGCAGCCCCAAGTATCAAAGTTGGAAGGCCTTTCTGGACGAGGCTTATTGGACAGTTGAACTGACCTAACTGCCACATGGCCGCATGGCCACGTGGCCGCGTGGCAGCATGGCCGCATGGCCGCATGGCCGGGGCGCGCATTCGTAACGCAAATTTAAAATCTGCTCGCAAGTTATTTCAGTCGCCTTCTGATGCTGTCGATCAGAAAGTATTCGCTGATGGGCCGCTTACCCACGGATACCCTGATCATGTCTTCAAGATTGAACATGCCTGACACCGAACCAACTGATGGACCACGCTGGAACAAGGATCTCGAGCGCACCTTTGTAACGCCGCGCCCCGATGCATTGGTCACTCCGTACATGATCGAAGGCACGCACATGGGAAACTTCACCATCAAGCGATTGATCGGCGCTGGTGGCATGGGCCGCGTCTACGAGGCGCAGCAAGACTCGCCGCGTCGCATCGTGGCGATTAAGTTGATGGGCAAGGGTGTTGTCAGCGCCAGTTCATTGAAGCGATTTGAATTTGAAGCGCAGATTCTTGCGCGCCTGAAACACGCGGGCATTGCCCAGATATATGAGGCCGGTAATTACGACGATGGTTCGGGAAGCGTGCCGTGGTTTGCGATGGAATACATCGGCAACGCCAAGCCAATCACCGAGTACGCGCGCGATTTGAAATTAGGAACTCGTCAACGCCTGCACCTGTTTCGCCAAGCCTGCGAGGCGATCGCCCACGGCCATCAACGCGGCGTGATCCACCGCGATTTGAAGCCTGGAAATATTCTTGTGGATGGATCGGGTCATGTGAAGGTGATCGACTTCGGCGTGGCGCGCACCACCGACAGCGACATGGCAGTGGCCACCATGCAAACCGATGTGGGTCAACTGATCGGCACGCTTCAATACATGAGCCCCGAGCAATTCGACGCCGATCCACATGACCTTGATATTCGCAGCGATGTCTACGCCCTCGGTGTGGTGCTGTATGAATTGCTCACTGACCAACTGCCCTACGACCTTCGCAAAAAACCGATTCACGAGGCGGCGCGCATTGTGCGTGAGCAGGAACCCGCGCGCATGTCCACGCTGGTACGAACGCTGCGCGGCGATCTGGAGGTGATTCATTCGAAGGCGATGGCGAAAGATCGCACGCAACGCTATGGCAGTGCCAACGAACTTGCCCAAGACATCCAGCACTGCTTGCAAGGCGAACCGATCACCGCGCGCGCGCCGGGGGTTGTGGAAACGCTGCGTCGATTTGCGACTCGGTATCGCGCGATTACTGCTGGGATTCTCTCGGCCTTCGCCATGCTTGCCATCTTGGTGGTGGTATTAAGTCTGATGTACCTCGACGGGCAGCGTAAAAATGTGGAACTGCAAAAAGCAAATACCATTGCGCAAGCAAATCTGATTGAAGCCAACGCGCAACGCGATGCCGCTGCGCTCGCGCAAACAGAAAAACAAAAGGCGGTTGCACAAAGCGATGCCGCGCTGAATCAATTGGACCCCGAAAAATATGTCAGCGCAGTGCGCCGCGGCACTGCCGCGCTGGCCAACAATCGAGTCGACATTATTCAACAAGAATTGCGTGCCATACGCGATCTACGCATCGACAACTTGGACAAGCGTTTTGAAATACGCCTGCTTGCAGCTGCGCTTTCAAGTGAATTGCTGGTGCTTGCGGCGCACGAAAAACAAGTCAACGCGCTCGCGGTCTCACCAGATGGACGAACACTTGCCAGTGCAAGCGCGGATGGAACTATCCGCCTATGGAACGCGCAAACTGGCGTGCGCATCATGGAATTAAAAGGCCACACTTTGCCAGTCAACACGCTGGCATTTAGTCCCGACGGCCGCACGCTGGCATCGGGCAGCGATGACACCACGATTCGTTTGTGGGATGCGCGCGCAAACCCGCCACTTCAACTTGGTGAATGCAAAGGTCATACCGCGCCAGTGCGTGGCCTTGCCTTTGCACCCGATGGACGCACGCTTGCCTCTTGTAGCGCGGATCGCACTGTAAAATTGTGGGACACGCTTGCGCATACCTGCACCAACACTTTGAATGGCCACGAGAAAGCGGTGCGCGCAGTGGCATTTAACTTTGATGGATCGCTGCTTGCCAGCGCTGGCAGCGACAAGACCACACGACTTTGGAATCCGACAACGGGCGCCGCACTGCGCACGCTCGCCGACCACACCGACGCCCTTCCATGCTTGGCGTTTTCTTCTGATGGACAGGCGCTGGCAGATGGCGCCACCGATGGTTCGCTTTCCTTGTGGAGAGTCGCCAATGGTTTGCTCATGGCTCGCACACCACTGCAAGCGCCGATCAACTCGCTGGCCTTCTCGCCAAACACCATCCCAAACGCCGCGGCGGTGCTGGCGGTGGCAACCACCAAGGGCATTGTGCGCATCGATCCGTTCAATGGCAATCTGCTTTCGCCTTCGGGCGATAGCAGCATCGACAGCACATCGGTGGTCTTCGCCCCCGATGGCGGCACCTTTGTAAGCGGCTGCGCTGATGGCAAGGTGCGTGTGTGGGATGTCGACATCGCAAGCGCCAGCGAAAAACTTCGCGTGGGCAACGCGCCTCTCACTGCGCTGGCTTTCGCCCCCGCTTCGCTCATGCTCGCGGTCGGCACTGGCGATGGTGTGATTCAACTGTGGGACACCACGATTTCCAAACCACTTGCAACGCTGCAATCAAGCGGCGAACCGGTGCAGGCGCTTCGTTTTACACCTGATGGCCGAGTGCTTGCATCGGGCTCACGCGATGGCGCGCTGAAAGTATGGAACGCAACCACCGGCGAACTGCAACGCACGCTGCAACCAAACGGCGCGGCGCTGTATGCGCTTGCAATTTCATTGGATGGTCGCACACTCGCCACCGCCGGCGATGATCACGCGGTGCAGTTGTGGGATATGGCCACGGGAAAAAGTTTCGCGCAACTTCGCGGGCACAACGCGAGTGTCTATGCGTTGGCATTTACCCCCGACAGCAACACGCTGGCCTCGGCCAGTGCCGATGGCTCGGTGCGGGTGTGGGATATTCCAAATCGCAGAGAGCGCGGGATGATTCCAAGCGATGTCACCGGTACGAACGGACACAGCGCTGCGGTGCGCGCCTTGGCTTTCTCTGCCGATGGGCGAACGCTGGTCACTGGTTCGTTCGATCGCAGCGCGCGCTTGTGGGATGTCACCACGCTGAAGCAACGCGCCGTGATGCAAGGTCACCAAAGCGAGGTGGAATCATTGGCTTTCGATCCTGCCGGCCGCACGGTGGCCAGTGGTTCGCGCGATGGCACCGTGCGTTTGTGGGATGCCGCAAGCGGAAAAGAATTCACGGTGCTTACGCCACAGATTGGTGGTGTGCAAAGCCTGGCCTTCACCGATAGTGGCGAGGTGCTTGCGTGTGGTGGCGCCAGTGGCGGCATGCACATCATGCGCGCCGAATCCATCGCCGCCTTTGTCACCCCGCGCAACGCGCTTCGCAGCGCCATCGAAAGGCAAACGCCGCATGTTCGCAGATGGTTTGAGAACGGCGGCGTGGCGAATGCGCAGAAAGAATTTGAAGGTGCACAAGCGAATCTTTCACCGATCGACCGGCAAGCGAGCCGCGACGCGCTGTTATTGCTCGCACCCGCAGGCGTGAAGCCCGCGGCAAAGTGAGGCTGGGTGTGAGATGCGTAGGTGCTGCGCGTGGGGAATGCGAGCCTGCAATGCGCATGTGTACTGCGCGCGTATGTCCGTATGTCATGCGCACCTGCACGGCGCACTCGCAGTCCAACCTCGCCGACTGAACTACATCCGATGTCGTCGGCTTCGTGCATAACGCACCACCAACAATGCGCAACCAGTGCCGACAAAAATCAGCACCAATAAAATCACGCCACTGGTCATCAGCGTTTCTCGCACGATCACGCGCAGCCCGCGATCGCCAGAAAGCGAGTCATCCAGCCCTTGCACATGCTCCCCAAGTGCATGCACTGTGTTGCAAAGCGCTTGGATCGAAGCCCCCTGTGAATGCATCGAAATACTCAGCGCATCAAGTGCGCCGCCGTGCAACTTTAAACTTTCGCTCACATGCTCCATACCCACTGGAATTGAAGTGATGGTCTTGTTTCCAAGCACCACCAAGATTTGTGCGTCCACTTCCCAGCCCATGATGGTTGGCAAGCGGCTCACAAGCCACAACACTCGTTGACCAAGCAAGCGCGTCTGCTCCAATTGCCGTGCGGTTTCAGTCAGCCCGCTGAATAAGTCGCTGCTCGCAGGCTGCAACACAGAAAGTTGCGTACCTGTTTGATCCGCCAAATCTGTAAGCCGAATCAAGCCAGCGGTCAGGAGATCGGGATGCCCCTTAAAAAACTTGTCGATCGCCAAATCGATTCGCGCAAGATGCTCGGGGCTTAAGCTTGCCTTGGCAAGTTCGACGACAGAATGATTCACATCACCGTAGGTGCTTGCACAATCAAAATCTGCTACATTTTTCAGCTTGTTGCGATTCTCACAGGCTTGTAACGCCAGATGCGTCCACACATACAAGTCCACCAAGTCGGCCTCAGGGCGTGGCCCCAACACCAACGCCTGCACATTCGCGGTGGCTTCGTTGCGGGTGATCGCCAACAAGGCCATTTCCGTGGCGGGCGCATTTCGAGCCAGTCCGCGCACAAACTCCCCCTGAAAACGCGTGCTGACCATGTCGGCGATGTTGAGCAACTTGCCATCCAGTTCGACGGCGTCTTGTGATGAAATCACTTTCTTTGTCGGCTCGCTGGCACAACCACAGCCGATTGCAGTGATCACAAACAGCATGCAAATGAAACTGACTCGTGGCATCGACCATTGAAGATACTGCATTGCGGCATCGCCGATGAAGCGCCTATCAATTCAACGCCAAGTTCAGCGCCAGTAGCACGCCATTGTGAAGACCATGCGCAATCATGCCTGGTGCCACGCTGCCCGACCATTCCCGCGTGATGCAAAAACCAATCGATACCCCTGCAAGCGCAGGCACCGCAAGCAAACCTTGCGGATGAATGGCCGCGAAAATGGTGGCACTGAACAGCATGGCGAAGGCAATGGAAAGCCAACGCGGCCAGCCCCATGTTTGTTGGCGCACATGCCCGTAGAGACATCCGCGAAACATGGTTTCTTCAACAATCGGTGCCGAGACGCAGGCCACAGCGAACAGTGCGAACACCATGCCGCCTGATGCTTTTGGCAGCAATTCTTGCACTGGATGGCTCATGTCTTGAAAGTTGCGATCACCCAGCAATCCTGAAAGCACCAATCCAATCGCCACGCCAACAGCCATGCATGGCAAGGCGCAGGCGTAGCTGCTGGCGCTCATCCAAATCAAACGCCAGAGGCCACCTTCAAAGCGCAAGCCCGCCGCCGTGCGCAACTCGCCCCAGGAAAGCCTGCGCAAGATCGGCCACCCCAACGCGATCAGACTTGCGAAGGTAAGCGACAAAGACAACCACACCCGCGCGATGGTTGGCGTGCCGTCGCCGAATCGTCCGCTGAGCATGTGTAAGCCAATAAAGAGCAGCATCCACACGATGAAAGTTTCGCCAAGCAACGCCTGCGTACGCGGCATAGCTCGCAACGCGCTTCGCACCTTGGTCAGCAACGCCAAGATTGGAAGAGTGATCAACAACGCGATGCCGGTAAGGCCCACTCCAAGAAACCACAATCCCGCTGCGAAGATTGCAACGAAAAATCGTGCGTCGATTTCTTCCATCTGCGTCCCTAACGCGGCGTCGGCTGTTAATTTTGATTGCGCCATCTGACCAAACCAACCCAGTCGATCGTTCACAAGCCTCCACTGCTCGTCGGTGAGTGGTGAAGGATGAACGATTTCGGTCTGACCCGAGGCGGAAAATTTCCAAGCCACAACAATAGTTCGAACCGCCTGCAGTAACGCCGGCTCAGGCGCATCGTGATCAGCACTTGAAGCCTCCTGCAACTGTTGCAAGGCTTGCTCGGGCATCTGCGCCTGCGCGAAAGAAATCGCCGCCGCCAACTGCGACATCGGACGCGTTCCAAAAGGATTTGGCTGCTGCAAAGCTTGGCCGCCCACCAGAATCGCCATGCGCCCGCTCATGGCAGCGAGGGGGCTTAATGCAGGCAGAATTTCACCCTGCGATGCCTGGGATAATTCGGTGTTGTCGGCCCTTTGATCGATCTGTGAAAGTGCGATCCATCCCGCTGGTACAAGCACCAATAGCAGCCAAACAAGGGCGTTTCGACTGATTTTTACTAGGTTTGTAGTCACAACCTCCAGCCTAGCCGCGATTCGCGCGCCTCGCTGCCTTGCGCATACGATGACTTCACCTTGGTAACCCCTTGACACAAAGCAGCATTTTCATATCCTTCCCAACCCAGCCAAACGGCTTATCAGGAAACCGAAACCATGCCACGCCAGACAACATTTATCAAACCAGGTTCGAACCAACTTACATGGCGCCATGTGGATGCCAGTGGCAAGGTGCTCGGACGAATTGCAACACAGATCGCAACCGTGCTGATGGGCAAGCATCGCCCCGACTACACACCCAATGTCGATTGCGGCGAAGCGGTCGTGGTAACCAATGCGGCTTCGGTCGCGTTGACTGGTCGCAAGGCAGATCTAAAAACACTTCGCCGTTGGAGCGGACACGCCGGCGGACTTCGCGTGCGTACCTATCGCACGCTGATGGAAACCGATCCTGCAACCATGGTTGAACAAGCCATCATTCGAATGTTGCCTCGCGGTCCGCTTGGCAACACTATGCGCCGTCGCCTACGGGTCTTTCCGGGTGCGGAGCATCCACATATGGCTCAGCAATTGAAAACTCTTGATGTCACCACTCGCCAAACTCTTCGCTAAATGAACGAACGCATGACTACCTTCACCGCACCAACTACACCAGCCGCCGCACCCCGCCCTCTTCGCGCTCAACAGACCGCCGACAAGCGTGGTTGGTGGTGGGCGATTGGTCGCCGCAAGACCAGCACCGCGCGTGTGCGAATCAAGCCAGGCAAGGGTGAATTTAAAATTAATGACCGACCATTCGAAGAGTTTTTTGTGATTGAACGCGATCGCAAAAATATTCTCTCCGTGCTTGACAAGTGCGGCTTAAAGGGCGCGATCGATATTTTGGTCACCTGCGCTGGTGGTGGTGTCACTGGCCAAGCGGGCGCCGTGCAGTTAGGCATCGCCCGCGCGGTGCTGGGTTATGACCCAACCCAAGAAATGGTGCTGCGCGAACATGATCTGCTGACTCGTGACGCCCGCAAGGTGGAACGCAAGAAGTACGGTCAGTCTGGCGCGCGTCGTCGCTTCCAGTTCAGCAAGCGCTGATTCAATCGCATGTGTTGCGAATGCTGCCTGCGCGAGTGCATCGCGAGTGTGGTTGTTGTTGGCTGTCGTGCATGCATTGTGCGGGAAGTTTTTGTTGAACGCGATGAAGGCATCACTCGCCGCTGCCGCGCAACTGTCGAAAAGCCTGCGCCGCGATTTGTGCGGCGTGGCGAATATCTACGCGCAACTCTGCAGCGGCTTCATGTGCGGAACGGGGTGCGTTGCCTTTCCAACCAAATCGAAGCGTAAGTAGAGGCGCGCCCTTCTGATCGCTGTCGCGAGCGCGCGCTGCAAGATCATCGCGCAGCGGCAAAAGTTCGCACCACGGTACGCAACGCTCGCGCATGCCTGCGGGCAATGAAACATCGGCGTCACTACCAGCGGTGCCCGGACGCAACCACGCCGCGCCTGCAACTTTGCGCTCAACCAATGCGGCGGCAAGCGATGCAAGATGTGGGCGTTCGATGATTCGTTCGCTGCGCAATGCATCATCCACCGCTGCGCAAGCAGCCTGCACCGCCGCGATCACCGCGCGACGCATGGCCGCGGAAGGAAGTCCGCGCAACGCTGCTCGACGCATGGCTTGCAAACTTGCAAAGGCGCCGGGCAACGCGCTCTCGATCAACGCCAAGCGCAACCGCGCCGCCCAACGCAGATGCGTTTCCACCAGATCCAGTTGCGCGCCGGGATCTGTGCCCCGCAGTGAAGCAATCTGCGCGATCGCACGCCACAACAGATATCGCAATGCCACCAATCGATGCGCATCCGCAGCGTGACCACGCTGTGCGCCAAGTTGCGCCGCTGGAAATCGCAGCAAAAATGCCCGCGCTTCCTGCGGCCACGGCTGATGCGGCAAGTCCGTTCGCACTGCACGCGGAGCAAGCAGGGTGTCGGCGGCATCTGCGCGGGTGAATGTTGAAAGTGGCGCCATCGACAGATGCAATGCGCGCAAGCGATCACGGCGCTCACGCCGCAACAATCGCAGCGTGGCGGCATCGCTTCGCGCAACAGCTTGGGAAATATCTGCAAGCCCCGCGCCTCGTCGCCATGCGCGCCATGCAGTTTGTCGAAGCGCGGGCTTTACCACCGTGCGCCTGCGCAAGGCGGGAAGATTTCCTTTGCGTTCACCCAAAGCCAACGCGCGCCGCGCTGATGCCACCGAGGCGCCAGATCGCGCGGCCACGCGCTTGGCGACCGCATGCAGAGTTTCTCCAGTGCTTGCTTCCATCGCCGCAATCACCGCCAACTGCGCTCGGCGCTTGGGATCGCGTCGCCGCTTGGCCACATGCCCAAGCAAATGTTCGCGGCACCACTGCATCGCTTGGCGTGAAATCGCAGTGCGCGTGCCGCTTGCAAATGTCACGCGCACCGTGGCCAGTCCCTGCTTGCGCCATCGCTGCAATGAACGCGCGGTCACGCCAAGTTCTTTCGCAGCCGCCACCAGATGCAACGCGCCGCCGGGCAGGTCGCTTGGCTTTAACTGTGCGCGCTCAGAAAGTCGCAGCGCAAACGCAGCGATGTCCATCGCCACCGCCTGCCCCACCAGTGTGCGCGTCGTATCGGCGTTGCGGCTTGCGACTCCAGTCAGTCGCTGCACAATCCACGCCTCGCTGAGCAATTGATCGCTTGGGATTTCTCGCGCAGCGATTTCGGCGGCCAGCACAATGCGACGCAGCGCCTCGGGGCGTGCGAATTCCAATTGCCGCAACAATAATGCGATCGCGCTGAGACGAAGTTTGGCTCGCGGTGGCATGGCGACTACAAAAACTGTAGTGGTCGAAGCGCGGAGAGGTGTCCGGCCGCATGCGCCATGTGCCAGAATAATGCAAGACCACGCTGCTGCTGCGCGTTCCATGTGAAGCGCAAATGCTCGCTCAGATATCGACTCGCTAGTTCTACTGGCCATCCACGCGGTGGACCATCGATAGCAGCCAGTGCCTGCAAACGCTGCGCATTGCGAAGACGCTGATGATCAAGCACCGCCGCAAGTGTGCGCAAACGCAATGAATCCTCGTCGTTTTGTGGTGCAAGCGCCATCCAACAAGCAAAGGTGAATGGAAGTTCGGTGGCTTCATGCCAGGCTTCGCCAAGATCAAGTTGATATGGAAATTGCTGAGCGTCCGGCGCTTGCAGCACTACTTTGTCGCCGATCAATAGCAGCGCCTGCGCCTGCACCATGTCGGTGGGCACGCCGTCCATCATTTCAAGTTGCTGATCGAAGCGATGCGTAAAGATAAGCTGCGCCAACACGCGGCTGGTGTGACTGTCGGCGTCGGCGTGCAAGCGACGGACTTGATTGAAAGGCACGCGCGAGAAAATTTTTACTGTAAGCGTCTGCCCCTCGCAACCCAGCAACCCCACCGGCAATACCACTAAATCTTTTTCGCTGCGTTGATAATCAATGCTCGAACATAAGGCAGCATGCACTTCACCGCGCTCAAGCAATCCGATCAACGCGGCGGGAACCTGCTCGTTCATCTGCAGACCTTGCAACGATTCAAGTCCTGCGATCAGCGGCCGCGTATTCAGATAGCGAACCACGCCAAGCGTGGTGATCGCTGACTGCGTCGCCGCTGCATGATCGTGTTCGGTGCTGTGCATCGCGATGGTCGCGCCACTCATGCGCACACTTTAGGCGATCGATGACGCGCGCGGTGAACCCTACCATCGCTGGAGTTCTCGGCGGAGCAACCCTCGCACACATTCAAAAACCAAGTCATTTCAAAGGGTTTACGAAGCCTGTCGCGCCGATGCCGCCTCCTGCGACTGCGCCTGTGCATGTGGCGCAACTTGCTGTGCAGCCACATACACCCGTGGCACTCGCGCGGGAATGCCGCACATAAATTCGTAGGCGTGCTGACCGGTCATCGCTGCCACACGCACCACATGATTGGCGGCGGTTTGATCGGCGGAGATCATTTCAACAAGCCCGTGCAATCCACCATCGGGCAACTGTGCAGCAGCGGTGGTGAGATCGACCGCAATTTGATCCATGCTCACCGCGCCGATCACAGGCACCGTCAGCCACTGTGCGTTCAACGCATCACCCACGCGCACTCGCACTGAACGCTGCTCCGCTTGCGGCGGGCGCATGGTGCGCGGATCCATCGGCAACAACGGATACCCATCGGCGTACCCAACAGGAATAAAACCTACAACGCTTGGCGCGCGCGCCACCCAGCGACTGCCGTAGCCAACTGTTGCGCCTTGAGGCAAGCGTCGCACTTGCATCACGCGGCTCTGCCAATTGAAAACCGGACGCAACGCATGCACTCCCTGCCAATGCTTGCCATCACGCGTGCCTTCAAATGCAAGACCAGTCCAACCTAAACCCACGCGCACCATCTGATGATGAAAGCGACCATCGCGAATCGCTGCAAAAGTGCTTGCGGAATGCACCACGCACTGCTCGGGTAAATGCGCCGCAGTCACCCAGCGATTCAAGCGCTCGCGTTGCATGTCGGTTGCGCTTTCACTTCCACCAGCGTTGGCGTAATGCGTGAAGGCACCTGAAAGTGAAAGCGCGGCGCTCTTCTGAATGGAAGCCGCAAGCTTCAACGCTTCTTCAGGCAACGATCCGCCGCGACCCAATCCAGTGTCGACTTCAATGTGCAAAGGCAGGCGCACGCCAAGTGCCTCGGCGCTGCGTTCGATGCTTCGCACCTGACCCGCGTCGTGGGCGACACAATGCAACATTCCGCGGAGCAACATGCCATGTGCGGGGCTGCCCAATTCAATCTCGTAGGTTGGCATCATCACCAATATGGGCGTGGTCGGAGCGGCCGCATGCACCGCTTCGGCTTCGTCAAGGGCGAAGACCATCAGCATGTCGACCGCGCAAGCCATGCGACGGGCGATTCGAGCGGCACCAAGACCGTAGGCGTCGGCTTTCACAACTGTGGCAAGCTTCGCCCCTGGCGCCAGCATGCTGCGCATCACCGCCAGATTGTGGTCGAGGGCCGAAAGATCAATTTGAATTTCACTTCGATTTTGCATCCACAGCCTTTGTATCGACTCTCAGAGTTGTCTACCATCACCGCTTCGGAACAATTCATGTCTAACTCAGAAACCTTCGATCTTACCGTGCGGTTTGCCGACCTCGGCCTGCCTGCTTCTCTTCTTCAGGCGCTTGAGAGCAAGGGCTATCAGCACCCAACCAAAATTCAATCATCGCTTCTTCCTATCGCGCTCTCTGGAAAAGATTGCCTGGGTCAAGCCAAAACAGGAACTGGAAAAACCGCGGCCTTTGCCCTGCCCATGCTGACACGCATTCCTGCCGACGCGCCGTTCGCGGGACTGGTGCTGGTGCCCACGCGCGAGCTGGCGATTCAAGTTGCGAAAGAAATCCACGAGTTCGCCCGTCAAAGCGGTCACGGCGTGGTGGCGGTGTATGGCGGCAACTCCGTGAACGCGCAGGCCACCAAATTGCAGAAGGGTCCAGCGATTATTGTCGGCACCCCTGGCCGCGTGATGGACATGCATGAGCGTGGATTGCTTCCCTACAACCAAGTGCAAGTCGCGGTGCTTGATGAAGTGGACCGCATGCTTGACATCGGTTTCCGAGATGACATTCGACGCATCCTAGGTTCGATGAAGCAGCATCCGCAGACCATCTTTGTGTCGGCAACGATTAGTCCTGAGATTGAAAAATTGGCGCGCAGTTACATGCGCGATCCAGAAAAAATTATCAGCACTGAAAAAAGTTTAACGGTCAGTCAAGTGGACCAAAGCTATTTTGCGGTGGAACATTGGGACAAACGACGACTGCTGCATCACTTGCTTACCCACGAAAGTCCCGACCTAACCGTGGTCTTCTGCCGCACCAAACGCACCGTGGACGATGTGGCGGAATACCTGCAAAGGAAGGGCATTGACGCGCATCCCATCCACGGCGACATGTATCAACGCGCACGCGATCAGGTGATGGAACGACTGCGCAGCGGCAAACTAAGCGTGCTCATCGCCAGCGATCTTGCTGCGCGCGGCTTGGATGTGGACGACATCAGCCATGTGATTAATTACGATCTTCCCGAAGATCCCGAGGTGTATGTGCATCGCATCGGGCGCACCGCGCGCGCTGGTCGTCGCGGCGTGGCGTGGGCTTTTGTCTGCCCCGATCAAGGCGAACTGCTGACCAATGTTGAGATGCTGACCAATGTCGAAATTCCCCGCAAGGAATACGCCGACTTCGCGCCAGGCACGGTGCCAAGTGAGGTCTCTGCTCGTCGCGAACTTGAAGTGCAGCGCAAGGTGGATATCGGCAACGCCCGCAATCGATTCGAAACCCAAGCGCCCGCTGCCAACATTGTCGCCGATCCAACCAAGTTTCCTGGCGGCGTGGTGCCATCGGCGCTTCCGCCCAAGCGGCTTGGTGGCCGCGTCGCAACACGGCGTCGGTAAATTTTCGAGTGCGCGACATGATTCACATTCACCCCGAGGTCGTCGAGGCATTGCATGCGCGTCGACCGGTGGTGGCGTTGGAAACCGCAGTGCTTACCCACGGTTTGCCGCGCGCAACCAATGCCGCGCTTGCGCGTGTTGCGGGGAAGGCGTGGGAACACAATCTTCCCGCCAATCTTGCGCTTGCTCGAGCGATGGAGCGTGAAGTGCGCGAAGCTGGCGCAGTGCCTGCGACCCTGGCGGTGCTTGATGGAAAGTTGTGCGCCGGACTTTCGCCGCAGCAGTTGGAACGCCTGGCCCTAGACACCAACGCGCGCAAATTAAGCGCGCGCGATCTTGGAGCGGCAATCGCACAAGGCGCTAGCGGCGGACTGACCGTCGCCGCCACCCTTGCCGCCTGCACCCAGGTGGGCATTCAAAGTTTCGCCACCGGCGGCATCGGCGGCGTGCATCGAGGTTGGACACAACGCCCCGATGTCAGCGCCGATCTTGCGGCGCTGGCCCATGCGCGTGTGGTGGTTACCTGCGCTGGCGCGAAAAGTATTTTGGATCTTCCCGCCACGCTCGAGTGCCTTGATTCTCTTGGCGTGCCAGTGATCGGCATCGCGACGCCGCACTTTCCATGTTTCACTTGTCCGCCCGACCCCACGCTGCCAGTCAGCGCCGTCGTGCAGAACGCATCGCAAGTCGCAGCCGCCGCGCTGGCGCACTGGAATCTTGGGCAAACTTCGGCAATTCTTGCGGTGCAGCCCTGCCCCGTCGACTTCGTTATGCAGCGCTCCGAATTCGATCTCGCCGTGCAGCAAGCTGAAAGCGAAGCCGCCGCGCAAGGTATTCATGGCGGTGCTGTCACCCCGTTTTTACTTGGTCGCCTGGCGCAACTGACCGACGGCACTTCGCTTTTTGCCAATGTCGCCCTGCTGCTTTCCAATGCCACCACTGCGGCGCAGATTTCAAAGTGCTTGCTTGACTTGCAAGCCGTAACCTGATTAACTTACAAATGTTGGAGTCTGGCTCCGACACCTGCCAACAAGATGGCGTGGAGATGGGGCCTGTTCTCAGGCTCATCGGCAATCGATTCATGAATGATTCGTCCATCGTCCCTCTTGCGCAATTTGGAAAGATTTTTATGAACACCCACACTGGGATTCTTGAGTTGCCTCTCGTAGGCAATGATGGACGCATTCGACAATTTAATAATGGTTTAGTTGAAACACCCGACGATCCTTATGTGCCCAATGATCTGGTGCAGAAGTTTCAGCTTCGCCCCGGTCAAGAGTTGCAGGTGCGGATCGAAGATCGCGCCGCACCGAATCGACCCTCCGGCATCAAGCGCGTGGCGATTGATCTGCAAACCATCGAGGGTCTGGTACCAACCGATTACATACATCGCAAAGTTTTCAGCGAACTCACCGCAATTGATCCTTCGCCGCGCATGCATCTGGAGCATCGCGGTTGTCCGCCAGCCTGTCGATTGATCGATCTTTTCTGCCCCATCGGTTTCGGCACGCGCGGTCTGATTGTGGCGCCACCCAAAGTTGGAAAAACAATTCTGCTGCAAAATCTCGCCGCTGGCATCAAGCACAATCATCCGCAGGTGGAACTGATCGCCTTGCTAATCGACGAGCGTCCCGAAGAAGTCACCGACTTTAAACGCAATGTTCCTGCGCATGTGCTCGCGAGCAGCAACGACCAAGATGTGGAGCGCCACACCGCGCTCGCCATGCTGGCCATCGAACGCGCCAAGCGCATGCTCGAAGCCGACAAGGATGTGGTGGTGCTGCTTGATTCGCTTACGCGTGTGGGCCGCGCCTTCAACAATAATCGGCGCTTTGCCTCGGGCGGCCGAACCATGAGCGGCGGTCTTGACACGCGCGCACTTGAAGTGCCCAAGCAACTTTTCGGCGCCGCGCGTCGTTGCGAAGAAGGCGGCTCGCTCACCATCATCGCCACATGCCTGGTGGATACTGGCAGCCGTGCCGACCAGATTATTTTCGAGGAGTTTAAAGGCACTGGCAACATGGAATTGATCCTCGACCGCGGCATCAGCGAAAAGCGCCTCTTTCCTGCGATCAATCTTGCTGCCAGCGGCACGCGCAAGGAAGATCTGCTGCTGACCGATCGCGAACTGAAAACTGTCACCGCCCTGCGAAGACGGCTGCTTAGCCTGCCTCCGCCAGTGCAAATCGAGCAACTGCTCTCGGCGCTGAAACGCTATCCAACCAACGAGAGCATGGTTGGTGGTGCGCAAGCGGCGACTTCGGCATAAAATTTCGCGTAAAACTTCGGCGTAAGACTTCGCGTCTCTGGGCAAGCCCAGGCAGACGCTCATTTCCTCACTGCGTTACTCTTGCGAGATGGCTGAGCCAAACACTCTGAATAACATCCGTGCGGGCATCTTTGTCGCAACTTCCATCGGCTTGGTGCTGGTCGTCAGCTTTGTGTTGATGAAGATAAATCTGTTCTCAAAAAATGTTCCCTATGGCATCGACTTCACCACCGCCGACGGCGTGGGCGGACTCAGCACTGGCAGCGAAGTGCGCGTGGGCGGCGTGGTGGCCGGGCGTGTGACGAAATTGGTGCCGCAAATCGATATGGACTTGCAGCAACTCAAGGGCATCCGAGTGATGATTGTGTTGGATTCCATTGTGCCGCTGTATTACGACGCCGACAAGCCGGAGACCAGCGCGCGAGTCTTGCGCGTTCCAAGCTTGCTTGGCAATACCGCATCGGTGAATTTTATCAGCGTGGGCAATCCACCCGGCACCAAGGTGGAACCCAATGGCGTGATTCCCGCGATGGAAGGCAGCGGCATGTTGAGCAGTTTGGTGGGTCCGGACAATGCCAAAAAAGCTGGCGAATTGATCGCGAATGTTGCTGAAACCGCGAAGTGGCTTCGCGAAACATTGCCGAGGGATTACAACGCACAGGTTTCGCCGATGCTGGCCAACTTGAACACCACTGTCGCAACCTTTCAAGATGATTACGGTCTCTGGCGCACATCGATTGGCAGCACCATCACCGATGCCGCAAGCATGACCAACCGCGCTGATCACATGCTTACCGAGAACGAGCCGCGCATCAACACCGTGATGCTCGACACACTCGCGACGCTGGCCAACGCCCGTTCGATCACCGCGGACTTCAAAGAAAAGGGCATGCCCGCATTGCAAAAATTGCTGGACAAAGGCGCCGAAGCCGCGCAGACACTCTACACAAGTTTGGACCAGGTACAGAAGTCGCTGGTCACCGATCTGCCCGCACTGAACACATTTCTGGATGACGCGCGCATGACCGCTGCGCAATTAAAGTTGGCGGCGATTGAGGTGCGTCATAGTCCGTGGAAACTTCTCTACCAGCCCAAGCCCGGTGAAGTGGCCCATGAAAATCTCTATGACGCGGCGCGCAGTTTTGCCCTTGCCACCGATGATCTACGGGTGGCTGGCGAAAGTCTGCAGCAAGCCGTCACCAACATGCCAGGCAAACTTGAAAGTGACAAGGATTTCCGCCTGCAAGTGCAGCACGAGGTAGTCGATGCCTTGTCGCGCTACGAGCAAGCGCAACGCAAGTTGTACGATGTTCTCAACGCCCCCGCTTCACAAGGCGGCGAAATCAAGTAGCCGCGCACACGAATGCCCGCGCACGAATCGAATCCGACTCTGGAAACGCGCGTTGGCGTGATCACGCTTTCAATCATTTTTAGTTTGTCCCTGCTGCTGATCGTGTTGTGCAATGTGCAGTGGGGTGAGATGAACACATACCGCTTGGCCTTCAAGGTTTCGCAAGATGCCACTGGCATCGAGCCCGGTACCCCGATCATGCTCGGCGGTATTCAGTGGGGAAAGGTGCTGAAAGTGAATCGCGCCCAAGTGCCCGCGCTGGGCGAAATGCAAGCCGCATTGCAAGACCCCCAAGCCTCGCACGGCACGCTGATTGAATTTGAAATCAATCCCAACATTGATCTGTGGCCGGGCGCGAAGATTACCCGCACCAGCAGCATGCTTGGTGGCGATGTGCGCCTGGTGATTTTGGAGACCGGTCTGCTCACTGGCAACAACGCCGAGCTACCAATGAAGCCGCGCGATGTGCTGCCGCAGGGCGCCGTGATCAACGCGGTCTCGGCCAATTCGGGCATGGCGTCGCTGCTCGGTTCACACGCGGCCGCGCGCCTTGACGCAATGCCCGAGCAATTTCGACAGATCTATGACGCGTGGAAAATAATCAACGCGGATTTCAATCTGCGGATGCAACCGCTCGGCACCACCGCGAAACTTATCAAAGCAACTCTGAGTACCGATGTGGATGCGTGGCGAATACCCATGCGTACGGCGCGGCAAGCACTGGCACGCCTGCAAACTCATTTCAGTTCCGAAAGCGGCGTGCAAACCAGGGTTGGCACGACATGGAATGAAGGCAAGCCGATCTTCGACTCCACATTCGCCGATCTAAAATTGTTGAAACAACGCATCGACCAGGATTTTAATCCACGCATGGATCGACTCTCTACCCAGACCGTGACGCAATGGAAGCGCACGCTACACATCGCCAGTCAACTCTCTGGCGCTGGCGTTGACAGCATCGAGGCTTACCGCGCGTTTATGGCGGATAGTTCGCTGATGGGTGGGCAAATTTCCCGCAGTTTGAACGACATTCTGGGCAGTGTGTTGAAGGCGTTTCTGGGCAAGCCCAACGAAGATGGCATGACACGACTGCGGCGATTTGAAGCGGCCAGTCGAGTCGCCATCGCTACCGACGAAATGCGCCACGCCAACGACGCGTTGGAATCATTGGCCAACAGCATGCAGCCGATTGACCCTGTGCTGGCGCAGAAAATTCGCGCAGATGCCGCCACCGCGTTGGTTCAATTTCGCGAAGCTATCGAGCAACTTTTGAAACTTTCGCAGCAGCCTTTGTAAGCCGCACGCATCACACTATGCCGCTCACAGCACTGGTGCTGGCCGCGACTTCATCATCCAGCGCTGGCTTCTCTTCCTTCAGACGCTCCACGCGCGCACCCAATGCGTTGAGTGTTTCTTCCATGCGGTGATAGCCACGGTCAAGGTGATAGACGCGGTTTACAATCGTCTCGCCCTCAGCGGCCAAACCCGCCAGCACCAAACTTGCGCTCGCACGCAAATCACTCGCCATCACCGGCGCACCGATTAACTTGCCGCCACCGGCCACCACCACTGTGGGTCCTTGTCGATACAACTGCGCGCCCATACGCATCAACTCGGCGACATGCATAAAGCGCTCGGGATAAATTTTCTCGGTGATCACACTGTTGCCCTCGGCCACGCAGACCAGTGCCATCATTTGCGCCTGCAAATCCGTTGGAAATCCTGGATGCGGCTGCGTGGTGATGGTGGTCGGTTTTAGGTTGCGCTCGCTGGTCACGCGCACGGTGCAACGCATCGGATCATCACCTGAAATTCGCTGCACATGCACGCCAATCTCGCGGAAATGATTGATGGTCGCCAACAACGAGTCATAGGGAAAATCATCCAACATCACATCGCCGTTGGTAATCGCCGCGGCCACCGCGTAGGTGCCAGCGACGATGCGATCGGGCATCACCACATGATCGATACCTGCAAGTTCATCCACACCTTCGATCACCAAGCGCGGCGAACCGGCGCCCAAAATGCGCGCGCCCATTGCGTTCAGCATGTTGGCAAGATCAACCACCTCGGGTTCGCATGCGGCGCACTCAATCACCGTGCGACCCTTGGCAAGCACCGCCGCACTCATCACATTGGCGGTGCCAAGCACGGTACTTCCAAATGGACCGCCCAAGAAAACCGTGTCACCCTTTAAGCGATCGGCGCTGGCGATAATGTCGCCGCCGCGCAATTCAATCTTGGCGCCCAGCGCTTCGAGACCACGAAGATGCAAATCCACTGGTCGATGTCCGAAGGCGCAACCACCGGGCATGCTTACGATCGCGCGCTTGCGACGAGCCAGCATCGGTCCAAGCACGCAAATGCTTGCGCGCATGGTTCGCACAATGTTATAACGAGCGTGCACGCGGTTCTCATCCATGCTTTGAAGCGACACGCCACTCGCGGCGGGCTTCACCTCAACGCCAAGATCGGCGAGCAGTCGACCCATGTTGGCGATGTCGGCAAGCGGACGAATATTTCGCAGCATCACCGGCTGATCGGTAAGCAGGCAGGCCGCCATCAGCGGTAACGCTGCGTTTTTGGCCCCTTCAATTCGAATGCGTCCTGAGAGTCTGCGACCACCTTCTATGCGGAAGAAATCCATGATTCGTTTCCTTGGTAAATAAATTTGGGGGAAGAAGAAGAAAAGGAACTCTTCCATCGGTCCGCGAGCGTCGGCAAGGACACAATCCCCGCACCTTCCTACGATACCCGCGTGAAGAGTCTCATTGAAGTCGTGGGCGAGCCAAATTTGCCCGAAGTCAAGATGCACCTGATTCCACCCGGCACGCCGGCGCAGGGCTCGGTGACCAGCAACACTCTTTGCATGAAGGGACGCTCAAGCAGTTATGTGCGCCATGTTTGTATTGATATTGGCGAAACCGCGTTGGCTGGAAATTTTCGCGCTGGGCAAAGTTTCGGCATCGTGCCACCAGGGCTGGACGCCAACGGAAAGCCGCAAAAAGTGCGGCTGTATTCGATCGCCAGTCCAAGTTGGGGCGAAGACGGCCACGGCAAGGTGCTGGCCACCACTCCCAAGCGCCTGATCGCCGAGCATTCGCCGCAGAAACTCGGCGACGATCCCAACGACAACTCGCTGTATCTTGGGGTGTGCAGCAACTATCTCTGCGACCTCAAGGCGGGAGCCACGATCGCGGTCACTGGGCCTGCGGGCAAGCGATTTTTGCTTCCTGAAGATACATCCAAGCACGATTATCTTTTTCTGGCGACTGGAACTGGCATCGCGCCATTTCGCGGCATGGCGATGGAATTATTACAGGGACCCCCCGAAGGCAGTCCGTGGCGCTCGAACTGGAATCGCTGCGAAAGCCGCATCGAATTGGTGATGGGAAGTCCCTACACCACCGACCTGCTCTACGACGATTTGTTCCGCGGATTGGCTGCGAAAAATTCAAACTTTCACTATCACCCGGTGATCAGCCGCGAGACTCGCGAGGATGGATGCAAGGGCGAGTACGCCCATCAATTTCTGGAGCGACGCTTGGGCGATCGCTTCGACGCGATGCTGCGAAATCCGCGCACGCTGATTTATGTCTGCGGACTCGCTGGCATGCAAATGGGTCTCTACCGAATGCTTGGCGCCAAGGGCCTTGCTGCGGGGTACCTCAACATCGACGCGGAAATCGCCGACCTGCCCGCTACGCAATGGACCGACGAGCATTTCAAACGCCGCATCCGTGCCACGCATCGCTGCATGATTGAGGTGTATTAGCCGGCGAACGCGGGATTGCCGATCTCCACTCGGGCGCGAGCGGTGGCCGCGCATCAAATCGCAATGAAGAGCGAAAACCCGTGAAATGCGCGTATTCTTCGATGTTTCGTTGGCATTCCAATACTTCCACCCTATGCTCGTGCCATGAGCGATTGGCAAGAACCCGAACAGCGCGCAGAGCAGTTAGCCGAGAAGGCTCGCGAGCATTTTCAGCGGGGTCAACTTGTGCAAGCCGAGGCTTGTCTTCGCGAAGCCATCGAACTTGAACCCGAACGCGGCACCTATCGCATGAACTTAGGCGTCACGCTGCAAGCGCTTGGTCGCACCGACGAAGCGTTGCGCTGTTTTGAATTGGCAAGTCAGCGTTCGCCCGATCATGCCGAACCTCGAGTCGCCGCCGCCATTGCCGCCGCCGCGCTGCAGCGTTGGGCACTCGCGCTGAAGTGGTCCGAAGAAGCCACGCAACGCAAGCCCGACTTGGATGCTGCGTGGGCTTGTCGCATTGAATCATTGCGCCGCTTGGGTCGACGCGACGATGCGAGTCTGGCATT
>Ga0105051_10001798_pt1 | contig 28500 bp, 22 predicted proteins | sample FRY02_FD_78383 | JGI IMG/M metagenome (GOLD analysis project Ga0105051, IMG submission 78383) | Freshwater microbial communities from Lake Fryxell liftoff mats and glacier meltwater in Antarctica - FRY-02 (megahit assembly) | ecosystem: Environmental > Aquatic > Freshwater > Ice > Glacier... | reverse complement strand
CGCTACGTCTCATTTCATTCGGAAACAGACGTAGCGTGCTACGTCTCATTTCATTCGGAAACAGACGTAGCACGCTACGTCTCATTTCATTCGGAAACAGACGTAGCGTGCTACGTCTCATTTCATTCGGAAACAGACGTAGCGTGCTACGTCTCATTTCATTCGGAAACAGACGTAGCACGCTACGTCTCATTTCATTCGGAAACAGACGTAGCGTGCTACGTCTCTACGAAGGTCAATATTCCTTCTTCACGTACTGAATGAAATTGATGAGCTGAACCCAATAGTCCGTTTCGCCATCGGTTCCTTTTTCCAAGGAGGCGGCTCCGTGTCCTCCACCTTTCGGAGGTGCGAAGTAGATTTTCTTCTTACTGCGGATGGCATTGGCAATGGGATCCGTGTATTTCTTCTCATCCGAACCACAAGCAATAAAGGTTGGCTTGGTTAGAGAGCTTGCGGCTTTCTCCACATCAAGTTTCTTCCCAAAATATTCTCCTGGACTAAAAGCTACTACTGCCATTACTTGCGACATTTCGCTACCAAGTTTAATAGCCAAGGAAGCAGTGTAGGAACTACCCAGAATAATGACTGGTTTTCTTGCAATGAGGTAAGCCTTTTCGATGGCGGCCTTCATGTCTATTTCAGAATCCATGTAATCGGTACCAAGACCCGTTTCCTTGGCAAGAACGTAGGTTTCATTCACAATGAAGTTGGCTTCTTTTCCAGACCGGAGGTCAACTGCCATGCAGTTCAGCTCTAGTTTATTCAGCTTGACGGCAATGCGCTGAAATTCTCCACGGCTTGATTGCGCCTTATGAAACAATACAATCCACGGAAAATCAGGATTAGCCTCATACATATCGGCTGTAATGGTCACACCATCTTTCGAAGGAAACTTTACCCGTCTTGCGGTTTGTGCTTCAACATTTAATGTGCCCAACATGGAAATCAATAGAACACAGACAAAACCAAATCTCATCATTTCGGAAAATTACGATTGCTTACGCTCCGTTATCAATATATGTTCCATTTTTTCCAACAGGCTATTATTAAAAAACCCTGCTCGAACAAACGAACAGGGTTTTCAATGATTCAAATATAATTCAGATCATTTTTCTGCAAGAACACTGACTCTGTTGTTGTTCATTTCCACAACACCACCACCAATCTCGAAATATTGGATATCACCATCCGTGGCTACCACTTTCACTTTTCCTTTTACCAACGTGGCAACAATTGGAGCGTGATTGTTCAGGATTCCGAAAAGACCTTCTTTTCCTGGCAATTGCACATGACGTACTTCGCCTTCAAAAATCTTTGCTTCTGGTGTTACTATTTCTAGATGCATCGTTAGTGAGTTATTGGGTTAGTGAGTTAGTGAGTTAGTGGTTATTCCGTACCTAATAATCCAATAACTTAATAACCAGTTACGCCTCGGCCATCAATTTCTTACCCTTCTCAATTGCTTCTTCAATGGTTCCTACCAAGTTGAAAGCTGCTTCTGGGTATTCATCAACCTCACCATCCATAATCATGTTGAAACCTTTGATGGTGTCAGCAATATCAACAAGAACACCTTTAAGACCAGTAAACTGCTCTGCAACGTGGAATGGTTGAGAAAGGAAACGTTGCACACGTCTTGCTCTGTGAACGATCAATTTATCTTCTTCAGAAAGCTCATCCATACCAAGAATGGCAATTATATCCTGAAGTTCTTTGTAACGCTGAAGCGTTTCTTTAACTCGTGTTGCGGTATTGTAGTGCTCATCGCCAACAATAGCAGGCATAAGAATTCGTGAAGTTGAATCCAATGGGTCAACCGCAGGATAAATACCCAACTCAGCAATCTTACGAGAAAGTACCGTAGTAGCATCCAAGTGAGAGAAAGTAGTTGCTGGTGCAGGGTCAGTTAAATCATCCGCAGGTACGTAAACCGCCTGTACAGATGTGATAGAACCTCGTTTAGTAGAAGTGATACGCTCTTGCATCAATCCCATCTCAGTTGCCAATGTTGGTTGGTAACCTACCGCAGATGGCATACGACCCAAAAGTGCCGATACCTCAGAACCTGCTTGTGTAAATCGGAAAATGTTGTCGATAAAGAAAAGGATGTCACGACCTCCTGATTTCTCATCTCCATCACGGAAATACTCAGCAATGGTCAAACCTGAAAGCGCAACACGAGCACGTGCCCCAGGAGGCTCGTTCATTTGTCCGAAAACGAATGTTGCTTTTGATTTTTTCAATGTCTCGGGATCAACCTTACTAAGATCCCATCCACCTTCTTCCATAGAATGACGGAAAGCATCACCATAATCGATAATACCAGCTTCAATCATCTCACGAAGAAGGTCATTTCCTTCACGTGTTCTTTCACCAACACCAGCAAATACAGAAAGACCACCGTGTCCTTTTGCAATGTTGTTGATCAACTCCTGAATAAGAACAGTTTTACCAACACCAGCACCACCAAAAAGACCAATCTTACCACCTTTTGCGTAAGGCTCAATAAGGTCAATTACCTTGATTCCTGTGAAAAGGACCTCCGTTGCAGTAGAAAGATCTTCAAACTTAGGTGGGTTCTTGTGAATTGGATATCCGCCTGTTTTGTCGCAATCGGCCATTCCATCAATCGGGTCTCCAACCACGTTGAAAAGACGACCATAAACCTGCTCACCAATAGGCATTGTAATAGGAGCACCCAAGGCGCGAACCTCAGTTCCACGGCTCAAACCATCTGTAGAATCCATCGCAATGGCACGAACGGTGTTTTCACCAACGTGTTGCTGACACTCAAGCGTTACAACCTGTCCATCAGGACGAGTTACTTCAAGTGCGTCAAGAATTTTAGGAAGTTCTCCATTGCTGTTATCAAAGCTGATGTCCAAAACTGGACCAATGATCTGAGCTACTTTACCTTTTAGAGCTGACATTTATTCTTCTTTTTATATCGTATTAATAGGCTCGATTTTCGGAGCGCAAAAATAGGTCATTCGTTCTGCCTGAACAAGGACTGTTCGAAAAATGTTAACAAGCCTTGATAAACGACCATTTCTCATCTTAAAATCCGTTGTTTTTGGGCGTTCCCGCCATGCTAGTTTGGTTGAGTTCAGTCGAAACCAGTTGTGTGTGCTGGGTCAGTGCGCCTGAGGCGGATGTATCTTTTCTTCGTTCCTCAGAAAAGGATGCCGCTTCCATCCTTAACGCTGTGCAATCTGCAAGGTTCGGTGCCAGACCTACTAGGTTTTCAAAACCTAATAGGTCTAATTAGATATTTTTGTCAGCCCAAAACAGCACTGTTGAAGATTTACAATTCCATAGACGAATTCAAGAAGGTAAAAGGCGCAGTGGTTACAACTGGTACATTCGATGGCGTGCATATCGGCCATCGCAAGATTATCTCGCGACTTAACGAAACTGCCAAGAAGATTGGTGGCGAAAGCGTGCTGCTTACTTTTCATCCGCATCCGCGCATGGTGCTTTTTCCAGACGACCACGATTTGGAACTCATCACAACAATGGATGAAAAGATTCAGCTGTTGAAAGATGCAGGGGTTCAGAATCTCATCATTCATCCGTTCACACGTGAATTTTCAAGAATAACTTCTATCGATTTCATTCGCGATATTCTAGTTGAGAAACTCGGAACATCCGTCCTTGTCATTGGCTACGACCATCATTTTGGCCGCAACCGCGAAGGAAGCTTTGAGCATTTGAAAGAATCGGGGCCGTTGTATGGTTTTCAAGTGGAGGAAATCTCCGTTCAGGATGTGGATGATGTGGCTGTCAGTTCTACAAAGATTAGAAAGGCTTTGCAAGAAGGAGACGTGCTAACGGCAAGTAAATATCTGGCACATCCGTACCAACTTTCTGGCAACGTCATCCATGGCGATAAACTCGGCAGGAAACTTGGTTATCCCACAGCCAATATTCAGGTTGAAGACAGAAATAAGGTCATTCCGGCCAACGGTGTCTATGCCTGTTACGTCATACTCAATGGAAAGAAATTAAAGGGCATGCTCAATATCGGCACCCGTCCTACCGTTATGGGCTATATCAGACGAATTGAAGTCAACATCTTCGATTTTGAACAACAGTTATACGGACAAAGTTTGATTTTAGAGTTGAAAGACCGCATTCGTGATGAAAAGAAATTTGAAAACGTGGAGCGATTGAAAGAGCGGTTGGCGATTGATAAAAACCTAGCATTAGCAGTACTATGAGATTTATTTTTGGAGTCGTATTTATCATGATTGGTTCAGGCGTTTCTGCCCAGAATTGGACATTGGAAGCACTCGAAAATCAGATTTATCAATACACCAGCTTAGAAGAAGCGTTGGCGGCACCTCGCGATAGCGTTTACAGTATCAAATTAAAAGGCCGCTTGCGAGAAATTCCGCCCGAAGTTTTTACGGCTTTCCCAAACCTTCAATGGTTGGATCTTAGTAAAAACCGCTTGGTTGACATTCCACCAAACATTGGTTTGTTAAAAAACCTTAAAAAACTCATCCTCTACAAGAATAAAATTGAACTGCTTCCGCCTCAGATTGGCGAGCTAGAAAATCTACAGGAACTCATCATCAATCAGAATGAATTGTTGAGCTTGCCGGAGGAGATTGGGAATCTCAAAAAACTCCGATATTTAGATATGTGGAGCAACAATATCACACGATTACCAGGTTCCGTTGCTGAATTATATGCCTTGGAAGAGGTTGATCTTCGGGTTATTGTGATGACCCAAGCCGAGCAAGAAGACATCAAGGTATTACTACCCAATACGGAGGTGAAAATGGACAATCATTGCAATTGCGGGAATTGACGACCATTTGGTAATTACGCTGCCAATCCTTATTTTCAACGGCAAATTCAGTATTTTGAAAAATCTCTTAATCAAGTCTTTGTTGGTTCTTTTAGCCTTTAGTGGTTGGATAAGTCTTAGTTCTTGGACGGGCGGCCCTTCACTAGAGTGCAAAAACGATAGTTTGGCCATCATTCGTGTGGTAAAACCGATGAATGAGTTGTTCAAAATCAAACCGGTCGTATTTATCTCAAAAGGATTCGGAAAGATTGAGCAAGTGAAGATGAACGATACCGATTACGGAAATGGCGACCTGGTTTTAAAGCAAACGCTTACCAAACTCCTTTCAAACGGTTACACGATTCAAACCGCTACAGAAAGTTCAGAATCTGGTATGCAACTGAATACGTATTACTTGAGGAAGAAAGTAATTTAAGTTATTCGTTACTGAGTTAAAGGTTATTAGGGAAGTCCTTTCGCACCAATAACTTCATAACCAATAACCATTAACCAAATAATCTTTCCTGCGCACTTTCGTGCTCCAGCAACCATTGCTTCCTTTTTAGTCCACAGGCATAACCCGTCAGGCTTCCATCGGTACCAATAACTCGGTGACACGGAATGATGATGGCAATTGGATTTTTGCCATTGGCCGTTCCCGCAGCACGAATCACCTTTGGGGTCGCCCAGTGGTTTTGCTATATCCATGTAGGAGATCGTTTTTCCCAAAAGGAATATTCTGCAATTCCTTCCAAACCGTTTTTTGAAAGTCGGTTCCTTGCGGATTTAAAGGGAGGTCGAATTCCTTTTCCTTTAGATTGTCTGTGAAATAGGCATCAAGTTGCAACACGCATTCATCCAGAAGAGGATTTGAATCTGATTGATAGATTCTCCGTTCAAAAAGCAGACATGCGTAATGTGTCCTAGTTTGGCTCTGATTTCGATTGTACTAATCGGAAACGAAAAATGGGTAACCTGCATAGAAGCAAGTTACCCATCATTCAGAAATTGTATAAATTGATTATTTGGTCAATATCAACTTGCCTGTTTTTATAGCTTCTCCTTTTCTAGTAGTCAGTTGCCAGATATAGGTCCCATGTGCTAATTGAAGCAGCGAAACGCTGTTTTGTGTTTGAGTAACGGCTTGTTCTAAAACGCTAGTCCCTAAAATATTATAGATGTTAACCCGAGCTGTTTCATGAGTCCCAATGTTAAAAAACACATCGTCAACAGCTGGATTGGGATAGACGTTAATGTTTGTGGCATCATTTTCTTGAATGCCAACTGTTAGACTTTCATAATCCAATTCATCGAAGTAAACGGTACTACCATCTTGAGGGTTTTCTGGGTCACTTGCGAACATTGTAATTTGTAATAGAGTCGGATTGTCTTGATTGAAGTATTCCACTGTTTCGCTGAATTGTGTCCAATTGGAAACGGTACTGTTCCCTTCAAAAATAGCAGCACCTACCGTGTCGCCTGTATTCTCATTTATGAGTACGGCAATCATAGAATAAGCATCTCCATTAACGGGTTCGGCTTTGTACCAACCGGTAAAAGCTGTTGGTCTTTCGGTAAATGGAATGCCACCAGCTACACTCTGGCTCTGGATGTCAATGTTGCCGTTGCTTACTAGTCCTGGTATTACTTGAGCAGCGAAAAAGAAAAACTCTGAGGTGATTTTAAGTGCAGCAAATCCGCTGTAGGGATTACTCGTTTCTGATTCTGCAGTGCATAAACCAAGCGCTCCTGTGGTTCCATTAACCGTATTCCATCCTGTAGGTTGCGAGCAACCTCCTGATGAAGTTAGGTTGTCAAATCCGCCTTCTGGTATTTGGCCAAAAGCAACATTCATAAAAAGATAAAGCGCTAGGCTTGAAAGTAATTGTGTTTTCATCTTCTAATCTGAATGGTTCAGAAAAACGAACACCATTTATTAAAAAATGTTTCACGAAAAGAGCGTTAGAACTTCAGCGTCAGCATGGTCATAAAGTTGAACCCCGCCTGCGGATAGTAGAAGTTTTCGGTGGTAGTTTCTCCTCCAGCTACAGCTATATAAGAGTAGGTATAACCGTTTGACTCATAAAACTGATTGAAAATATTGTTGAGCTGAACACCTACGCCAATTTCTTTGAAGAATTTCCATTTGATGTTGTAGTGAACACGAAAATTATTGGTCACGTAATCATTAAGCATTCTATCACGATTAGAGGTGTTGTCTAAAAATTGTTCTCCCACATACTGCGTGATGAAAGCAATGTCAAGGTTCTTGATAGGGCGATATGTTAAAACTGCATTTGCAATGTAGTTTGGAGAAAACGAGATTTCTGTCTCACCGTGCTCAATCACCTGCTGTCCGCCATTATCGTAATCATCTACGTATTCCGTAAAATTCAGAATGCGGTTTCTGCTCCAGGTGAAGTTTGCGTTTAGGCTCAGGTTTTTGAGAATATTAATGCTTGTCATTACCTCAATACCTAATCTGTAGCTCTGGTCTACGTTTTCGCGGATGTATGCTCCTACATCATTTACACGTCCATTCAATACCAACTGATTCTGGTATATCATCCAGTAGGCGTTAACCCCAAACGAGTAGATGCGGTGTTTTCGCTCGTATCCAAGCTCCCAGTCGTACATTCTTTCCGACTCAGGACGAGAAATCTGGGTTGCATCCACAATATCAACTCTTGCTGGCTCTCGGTTGCCAACGGCAATAGAAGAGTAGATTCGGTTTTGGCTATTTAACTCGTAGTTTATTCCTGCTTTAGGATTGAAGAATAGCCAATTGAGTTGCTGTTTTGTGATACTCACTCTTCCAAAAATATCAGCCTCAGGCCCTTCGAAACTGTACTCTATAGTACGTAGTTGTAAATCGGCAAACAGGTTTACTTTAGAGTGCACCTGATAATTGGCTCTTAGATATACGCTGATATCTGTCTTCCGTGCATTATCGAAATAATATTGTTCTCCCAGTTCTTCGTATTCGGTAAACTGAGTTTGAATTACCTCGCCAAAATGGTCTCCGATATAGTGATTCCAGCCACCACCCAGAGTAGCTTGTACCTTCTTTCCTGTATAATTCATGGCAAACGTGGCACCATAGAAATGATTGTCTAACCAGCGTCTTCGAACTAAGTCTGAAGTTGTGATGGTGTCATCGCCCATAATTACATTTTCCAAGCCGTAATCAGCCAAGTCATCTTGGCCTCGGAATTGCTCAAAGTATCCTTTGCCGCGTGTGTAATGTCCGTTAACGTTAATGTTCCAATTGCGGTCAAACTCATGCGCAATTATCAACTGATAATGATCCTGCCCATAATTATCAACCTCATTTTCGTAATCATAAAAGTTAAAAGTTCGGTTCGTTTCCAATGAGTCTTCGGGAGTCCCATTCCATGACTGATACGTTCGTTCTCTACCTCCTAAAACATTGAAACGAATCATGGTTTTCTTGCCATGATAGGCGGCCGATGCGTACCAAGACCAAAGGCTTGATGTTGCTCTATCAATATAACCATCAGAAGAAATTCTACTGAAGCGCGCATCCACGGTAAACTTGTTTGCAATCAGTCCAGAACCTGCCGAAACTGTGTGTCGCCACGTGTTGAATGACCCATAACCGTTAGTCGTTTCTACGTACCATTCCTTGCGAAACCTGTTAGTTTGCATGTTGATGCTTCCGCCAAATGCAGCCGCTCCATTACTGCTTGTTCCAACTCCGCGCTGAACTTGAATGTTATCTAAACTTGAAGCCAAATCGGGCATGTTTACCCAGAAAACACCATGCGATTCAGAATCGTTAATTGGAATTCCATTCAGCGTTACGTTAATACGCGTTGCGTCTGTACCACGAATTCGGATTCCGGTGTAGCCAACACCAGCACCAGCATCAGAAGTGGAGACAACGCTCGGTTCCAACTCTAATAGAATTGGAATGTCCTGACCGAAATTTCTTCTTTCGATGGTTTCCAAATCAACATCGGTATAAGCAGTTGCGGTGTTTCTGTTAGCACGTGTTGAACTCACAACTACAGCATCTTTCTCATACGCAGTGGGAGTGAGATAAATCTGATGGAGCATCTTCTGACCAGCAACTACCGCAATTTCTCGGTCGATGAAACCAATAAAAGTGAGTTCAAGTTTTACCGAGTCAGACTTTCCGTATCGGATGTCAAATTTCCCTTCGGCATCGGTAAATGTACCGCTGTAGGTTCCCGAAACAGTGACATTCACACCTGGAATAGCTGTGCTATCCGATGAAGAATAAATGGTTCCTGAAATGGATTGAGCCCGCATTTGTAGTGCGCACAGGCAAAGCGCCAACATAGATAGTTGTGTTTTCATCTCCTTCCGCCAGTATTACCTGGATCAAGTTGTAGGGTATTATCTCAGCCCGATTTTCGGACACCCCTGATTGGCGGCAAAGCTACAGATTCTGTGGTTATTACAAAGAAAAAAAATTGGTTCTACCACGAATTTAGTGGAACTAACGATTCGTAATTCGTATCAGCCTCATGGAACTGCCCAGCACCTAAGATCTTTCACTGCCATTAAAATACCAGTAGAACCAAAAAATTGAGTTTTAGAGATACATAGAGAATCAAAGCAATCCTATATGTTTTGGATAATCTATGTGTATCCCATTTTCTCCAAATCTCTCTGTCAAAAAAAAAATACTCAAAGGAATTTGACGTAGAGAAAGTAAAGCGCAAATCCGCTTAGGAACACGATTCCGGCCCAACTCAGCATTTTCAACCAAGCTTTGGGTTGGTTTTCGGGCTGAATGTTATTACTGGTCACCAATCGGAAATTGACCACAGCAATTAACGGTGCAATCAGGAAACTGATGGTTGTTGCAAGATCTACCAGCAGTTTCATCTGGTTTCCAAAAAGGAAGATGACCAGAAAGGCTCCAATTCCAATAACGGCAAGCGACAGATTGTAAGCCCGTTTTGTGCTCAGATTCTTTTCATCAGAAAGAAAAAGCAGTTCAATTGTTCGTTCAAAACTCCGTGCAAATCCATCAAAAACGGCAATGCACGTTCCGAACATAATGCTGAACGCTGCCGTGGCGATAATGATGTAACTCCAATCGCCAATGTAATTCGTGTAAAGACCAACTACTGAGTGCGCAAAAGCACCGCTACTTTCAGGAAGCTCGGTCCCAGTACCATACAGCATGTAAGACCCCAACGTGACGAAGCACAAAGAAAGAACCGCTGAAACGATGTATCCGAAGTTGAAATCGGCCAATGTTTCCTTCATGCTCGGTTTGTATCCTGTTTGCTTGATGCGCTCCAAGGTCCAAAGGCTGTTCCATGTGCTGAGGTCAACAGCAGTTGGCATCCAACCCATCAAAGCAATAATGAAAAGCATACTTCCTTCTTCCCAAATACTTGGAGGAATAAAGTCAGGAAGTTGGGGGTTCGGTCCTTTTCCAAGAGCCAGCACGAACGCAAAAACGGTCGAAAGGAGAAGTACGGTACCGATAATTTTGATGAGTGAGTCAAGCAGTCCATATCGACCGCTCATCAATAGGCCGCAGCAAAAAACAAAGAGGGCAATGGTTGCATAAATGCCCCAAGAGGTAATTCCGAAAAGGTTCTGCAGAAAACCGGATGTTACTGCACCAACTGCAGCAGTTACAAAAAGCATACTGATAATGGTAATGATGAAATACAACCAAAGCATCCAGTTGCCGATGCGTTTGTAGCCATCAATAAGGCTTTCTCCGGTGGCATTTGCGTAGCGACTTCCATACTCAAAAAACGGGTATTTGAAGAGGTTTGCTGCAATGATGAATCCGACCAATGCAAAACCGAAATTAGCCCCTGCACGTGTACTCTGAACTAAATGCGAAACGCCAATGGCCGTGCTGGCGAACAGGATTCCCGGGCCGAGCGTTTTTAAAAAGTTGACAACTTTAAGGTTTTTCAAATTTGGATTTTGACTTGTTTCTCAAAGATGTACAAAGAAGCACAAAGTCGCTCAAAGGATTACTCTGCGAGTTCCATTTTCATCTTAGAGAATCTTTGTGAAATAACTCAAAAAATCAGCAGAACAGCAACGAATATAATAGTTCCAACGCCCATCAACGCCACCGTATACGGCAGAATTTCCTTGGCTTTCAAACCCGTGATTCCAAGAAGTGGAAGAGCCCAAAATGGCTGCAGCATATTAGTGAGCTGATCTCCGTACGCCAACGCCATAATGCTTTTTGGAATGTTAGCGCCCAACTCGATTGCTGCCTGAAGAATTATCGGCCCCTGAACGCCCCATTGTCCACCACCGCTTGGAACGAAAATATTTACGATGCCAGCACTAATTAAAGTGAAAATCGGGAAGGTCGTTTCGTTGGAAATGTTCACAAAGAAATCGGAGAAAGTGTTCACCAATCCTGAACTGTTCATAATGCCCATAATGCCGAAATAGAGCGGAAACTGAATGAGTATTCCTGCCGCGCCACCGATGGCTTCATCAATGGCTGAAATGAAGTTTTTGAAACTGCCGTGAAGCGTAATTCCTAGTCCGAGGAGGATGAAATTGATGAAGTTGGGAGTGATGAAACCGAGTCCTTTTTCTGGGAATGAATGAACCGCTGAATAAGCCGAATAGCCCAAGATCAGCATTCCAAAACCAAGAGCGAAAATGCGCGAATTATCCAATCGCTCCGCTCCGAATACTTTCTCTTTGGTTGTTTGTGCTGAATTAGAAACTTTTGGCAATTCCGTCTTTTTGTCTGAACGTTTTCCGAGAAAAAACATGAACAATGGAAGTATGATGATGACGAGAACTGTGGCTGTCAGATTCATGTATCCAAAAACCGTTTCTGAAAACAGAACAGGGTCGGGGAGAAGCGAAAGTTGTTCGGGCGAAACGATGTCGTTCATCAACGAAGTGATATGACCTTGCTCTGCTACTTTTAAGGGAGCCGAACCCGAAATTCCGCCATGCCAAACCATCAACCCAGAATAACCTGCCGCTCCGATTAATGGATAATTCAGTTTTAGATTTTTCTTGGCTGCGTGTTCACCAACTTTTCGTGCTAAAATGGCTCCAAAAATCAATCCCAAACCCCAATTGAAAAGGGCCACATTCATAGTGAGAAACGTGACAATGGCGGCTGCCGAAGCGGTAGTGTTGCAATAGCGCGTGGCAAATCCAATCAGCGCATCTACGGGTTTTGTCAACGCAAGCGTGTGGCCCAGCACAAGAATCAGCATCATTTGCATGGCAAAAACCATCAGTCCGCTGTTCCAAATGCCGTTCTCCCAAAATGTTAGAATCTCGATTCCTCTATCAATTCCTGTGGCATCCGAACGTGTCAGAATCAAAGCCAAAACCATTGTCACCAAAGTAAGAACTACGGCAATGGTGAAGGGCGCAGGAAGAAGTGTCCGGAATGCTTTCTCGAAGGATGATGATAGGCTCATGCCATCAAATTAACCGAATTTCATTTGATTGATGGCTTCGATGGCGTTTGTCAATCGGTCTTTTTCTTGTCCTTTAATTACCCGATAGTCGGCCCCGATTGTTTTCAGTGCCATTTCGTACAACTTGAATAATTGTAGCAGGTCATTCGGGTTTTCGCGCAACGGATCAGGAGTCCATTCCAGATCCGGGTAGGTGAGAAGATATTTTCGCGGTTGTTGCTTATCAAAGAGGCGTTCAATTTCCTTGTTTCGCTTTTTGTATTTGAATTGATACCAGATCAGCACGACCAGAATATCCGTATCACAAAAAATCAGTCCATTCGCTGCATCAATTATCCGGTTTTCTAGTTCGAGTTGTTTCTGGGCTATTATCAGCAGGTCGCTTTCTTGGTACTGTCCCTTTTTTGCAGTCAGAAATTCCCGTGCAAATTCAGGAACGGCAATCCCGCTGAAATGAGTTGCTAACTGCAGACTGAGTTCAGATTTGCCCGTGCTTTCCGGGCCTACGATGGCAAAAATCTCCTTTCCTTCTTCCATTGTTTGTGCCAGCTCAAAAATCCTACAACCGCCAAAAGCGTGTATGCCGCATACAATCCTGCCGTTGGCTCCAGTCCACGGCTCCAATATAAATAGATGTTAAATGCGTCTATCACAATCCAGTAAATCCAGTTGGAAAGAATTTTCCGTGTTACCATGAATGTGGCAATGAGACTGAATGAAGTTGTGAACGCATCCAAATACGGCATGGCAGAATTGAAGATCAACTCAAACCCCTTGCCCAGTACGACTGCCAATACAAGTCCTAAAACAATGACCTGAACGTGATGCTTTGTTCGCCATTCGGCAATTTTGAGCAGCTCATCTTTTCGTTTTCCAAAAGTCCATTGCCACCAACCGTAAATGGCCATTCCAACATAAAAAAGGCTGATGAAGGCTTCGCCAATAAGGTTGGCTGAAAAGGTCAAATAAACGTAAATGCCTGAACTAACGAAAGCCGGATACCAGCACCACACGCTCTCTTTTGTAGCTAGAATTACATACAGAATTGCCAAAATGATGGCCGAATATTCCAGAATGGAACTTAAGTCCATTGGCTCGAATCCCAGCGGTCGGGCGGCAAATGACTGTTGATGATCTTTGAAACTGCTGCAATTGGAATTCCCGATTCCATTGATGGTTTGAGCGATTTGGTGTAAGCCGCCATTACATCATCATATTCTCCAAAAACTTGCGTGCTTACTCCGTTGGTAATGACTTCGATGCTCTCACACTTGTTCAATCTCCGAAGGAAATCTTTTACAGCCTCCTTGTATCCATCGGCCAACGGATACATCGTTACTTCTAGTGTGACTTTCATGATTAAAATAGTATAGTAAGTTATTTGTTATTAAGGGATGGATTGTAATCGTATTCTATAACTCAAACAAGACCTAGCGAGATGAAGCTTCTGATCTAAAAATCAAACATATAAGGTTTTGGAAACCTAGTAGGTCTGCCAACCCAATAACCAATTAAAATTTAGCACTCGCCAACTCTTGCAGCAGCGAGCTGTTTTTTTCGATGGCATTGCCAACAACAACAACTGTTGCTCCAGCTTCGAAACGCTCACGAGCCATTTCTGGAGTTCGCAATCCACCACCAACAATAATTGGAACATCAACATGGTCTGAAACCCGCTTAATCATGCTGGTAGAAACCGCATTTTGTGCTCCCGAACCGCCATCCATAAAGATGGTTTTCAATCCCAGCATTTCGCCTGCCATGGCTGTGCACGCTGCAATATCATCCTTATCGTGTGGTAATGGATTCGTATTGCTCATGTAAGAAGCCGTAGTTGGTCTTCCGCTGTCAATTAGCATGTAACCAGTTGGAATAATTTCCAACCCACTATTCTTCAACCGTGGAGCTGCAACCACATGTTTGCCTATCAACATCTCAGCATTTCTGCCTGAAATAACTGAAAGCAACAGGATTGCATCTGCATTCGGAACCACTTGCATATTGTCTCCAGGGAAAAGAACAACTGGAATATCACTGTTGGCTTTAATTATATGAACACAATCGAAAAGCGAATTACTCACGAGCAGACTTCCTCCCACAAAAAACAGGTCAACGCCAGCATTTATAGCGGAAACTACAGTGCGCTCCAACTCATTTCCGCCTGTTTTATCAGGGTCTATAAGTAGAGAAAACAACTTTCGTTGTTCCTGTTTAGCCTGTAATAGATGGTTTAGCACGTTCATCTTTCGGGTTGCAAACTTAATGAATGCACGTGGTTTAACGTCTTTTTTTGGTTGAGGATTCGATACTCAACCCAAAACTTTCAACTTGATATGATTCTCTATTGCGTTGCAGCAACCATCTTTTCATCGCCCCGTTTATAAAACTGGTCGAATGGTGTTTGGATTGATTTGCATAACCTGCAACCAATGCCGAACTTGCACCACGTTTTTCGGCCAAATGAAATTAAAGTAGAGATACAGTTGAATCTAGGTTACAAGGCATCCCTTTTCTTTATCACCCTTTTGCTGCCGATATTCAGCTTCGGTCAAACCTGCACTGGACTAGGAAGCCAGCAGTTTTCTGACATCATTCATGTTTCGGTAACTGGAACATCCACAAGTGTGGGCACAGCAGCAGATCCTGTTGATCTTTTAACTGGAATGGGAATGCTTGGCGGAAATGCCGATAAGATTTATCTACAAGGCGGAACGTATGTACTCACAGCCCCGCTCATCATTCCAAATAATGCACAGTTGATTGGAGGATTCAACGCTGGTTGGATTAAGGATAACGGTGCTGTTTCTACACTTTTTAGAGACCCTGCCAATCCGCAGATGGGGCCACCAAGATTAATTGCAGTTGAGTGTATTGGAAAGTCGAATTTCCGACTTCAAGACCTCACTATTCGAACATCTAATGCGCTGGGTCAAGGGGTTTCAACCTATGGCGTTTACCTCAATAATTGTGCTGATTACCAATTGGTAAGATGCAGAATTGTGTCCGGAAATGGAGGAAATGGCGTGCCAGGAACTCCCGGTGGTGCGGGGCCCGCAGGTGCAGTTGGTGATGGCGGCCAACCCGGAGAGGAGGATTCGAGCGGAAACCGACAAGGCGGAGCTGGAGCCTGCTGCTCATTTGCTGGAAGTAATAGAGGCGGAGATGGTGGTGATGGCGGAGAACGCGGAACCTATCAATTTCCTGCTGGTGGACAAGCCTTTCCGGGTTACAACGGAGGCGGTGGTCAAGGCCCAACCTCAGGCTATGGCGGAACAGGTGGTCAGGAATTATTCACCGCTGTTATTTCAACTCAATGTGATAGAACTCCTGCCAACGATGGAGAATTTGGGGCTGATGGAGGCACTGGTATACTTGGTCTGCCTGGCGTTCCAGGAGCATTTTCGTATGGTGGTGGATATTTTACGCCAGGTGCCGGAACGTCAGGACTAATAGGTGGAAACGCTTCTGGTGGCGGAGGCGGAGGCGGAGGCGGTTCTCAAGGAGGAATCGTTTGGATTGCCATTCCAGATATTCCACCTTTTATTTCGGCAGACACAATTCCTCCTAACAGTAATGGTACTGGCGCTGGAGGTGCTGGAGGAGGCGAAGGTGGAGGTGGCGGCCTCGGTGGAGGTGGAGGCCAAGGAGCTGGTGGTTCCTTTGGAGTTTTTGTGTGGAATAATGGATTTAACGGTGTGATGAAAGATTGTCAACTGCTTTCAGGATTGGCAGGTTTTGGTGGTCCAGGTGGAGCTGGAGGAACTGGTGGTCAGGGTGGAGCCGGTGGAGAGGGCGGTTCGCTTTTTATTGCTTGCGATATTGGTGCAGGTGGTAATGGAGGTCGTGGTGGAAACGGGGGAAATGGTGGTCAAGGCGGACTTGGCTCAAACGGAATATCAGAACAATTATATCAACATCCGAATGGGCAAGGAATGGTACTTCAGAATATTTATGGGCTTTCGCAACCTGTGGTAAACGTAGAGTTTGGTGGCTGTACCAATGCGCCAGTAACATTTTCAACAGATGCCACTGGCACGCTCCAATGGTTTTTCGGTTCTGGTTCTACCCCATCAGCCGCCTTCGGGCAAACTGCCGTTGCAAGCTTCTCAACGCCCGGATTCAAAACATTCACCCTTGTGGTAAATGGAATCGCCTTTACGTATACAGATTTCGTTGATATTCATGCAGTTGTTCCAGCGTTAGACCCACAGATTCAAACTGGCCCAACTCAACTTTGCGAAGGTGACATTGCTGATTTCAACAGTTCTATTTCGGCCAACAATTACATCTGGACGTTGAACAATGTGGTGGGTGATACGGTGGTTTACAATGGCTCTAATTATTTCAATCTTTTAGGAGTTGTTTTCGATTCGGCAGGTGTTTATCAGCTTACACTTACTACTGAAACGGAATGCTGTGGGCAGTCCTTTACGGATACGATAATGATTGTAGTTGACTCAATCATTTTACCAGCAACGGCTATCCAGACCGAATTTGCGGACACAACGAATACTGTTTGCGAACAGACACAAGTTACCTTTACGGCTACTGCACAAAATGTTGGGTCAACTCCAACCTATACGTGGCAGATAAACGGAAATCCAACTGGGGGAAATGCGCCAGTTTTCACCACCAATCAGCTGCAAAATGGCGATGAGGTTACACTTGAAGTGACATCTTCTTTGGGTTGCGCAACAGGCGAAACCGCCATGTCTAACGCCATTACCATCAATGTAATACCACCTCCTGAGATTACGTGTCAGGCAGATTCATTCCTTTCAAACGAACCTACTTATTTTCAAGTGGCAGTAACAACTGGAGGCCTCGCGCCATTCGAATATTTTTGGTCGTTTGGAGATGGTTCGTTAGGTTTTGGTGAAACAGTGGAACACATCTATCAGAATGCTGGAGTGTACACGGCAACAGTTAATGTTTTTGATTCACTCGGATGTAGCGTTTCGTGCCAAACATTCATGACCATTTCTCCAAGTCTTTCTGCGGCATTTGTGGCGGATACAGTGGTTGGTTGTGCTCCGTTTGAAGTGCAGTTCAGCAATCTGAGTCAGAATGCTGTTACCAACTATTGGGATTTTGGAGATGGAAACGGATCCACTCAGATAAGTCCATTACATACTTATGCCACAGCTGGAACGTATGACGTTGGACTTTGGGTTTTTGCTGGAAACGGTAATGATTCTGTGGCCGTGTTCAGTCAAATAGTAGTTAATCCAACTCCGGTTGCTAATTTCCAGAGTTATGAACTCAATTCTTCAACGGGCAGCGATTCAGTTCAATTTGCAGATAATTCCCTCTTTGCAGATAGTTGGTTGTGGGATTTTGGTGATCCGTCTTCGGGTGCCAACAATTCGAGCACGGAACAAAACCCGCTGCACGTCTTTCAATCTAATGGTTCTTATAATGTATCGCTCACGGTTACCAATTCTTACGGATGCTCTAACAGCATTACCGTACCCTCAAAAGTAAATGTTGGAATAAATGATCTGACATTCGATTTGCAATCAACTTTGTATCCAAATCCAGCTTCAGATTGGATTGAGTTGGCCGTTTTTTCAGAAGTTAATAGGAAGATTGAAATTCGGGTCGTTGATGTCGCAGGAAGTACGGTTCATACCAATCAACTTAACTTATTTTCAGGCTTAAACCGAAATAGAATTTATGTTACGCAACTCGCAGAAGGGGCATACGTTCTTACGATGCGCGCTGAAAAGGTTGAACGTTCTCTTCCTTTTGTTGTTACCAAAAGATGATATTCAAGAGCCGATACGTAGTTGCTTTCCTTTTTATGCTGATTGCAGGATTCAGTCAGGCGCAGGAATGCAACATTATCTATGTATCTTCAAACGGTTCTGGTAGCGGAACTCAAGCCGGCCCAACTAATTTATTGAACGCCTTGACGTTGGTTTCGCCCGGAGTCGATCACATCCGTATGGCTGTAGGCACATACAATATTTCAAGCACCATTAATCTTATTGGAGGAGTAACCATTGAGGGCGGATTTGATCCAACAACTTGGATTAAATCCAATAATACTCCAACACTTATTCGTAGAGATAATACAAACGTATCACCTTCGCCAGACAGAATTGTTGCCATTTCTGCTGTTGGATTGACGGATTTTCATCTTCATGACCTCTCTGTCCGTGTCGATGATGCAGGCGGAACGGGAATTACAACGTATGGAATTCATATTGATGGCTGTTCTAATTACTCCTTGAGCAGAATAAGGTCAACTGCAGGGAATGGCTCCAATGGAATTAATGGAGGTGCAGGTGTTGATGGCGTTTTTGGTGTTGATGGAGGTATTGGACAAGACGGGAATGACTGTGGCGATGGAAATTATGCCGCAGGTGGCGGTGGTAGTTCGTGGGGAGGAGGTCTTTCTGCTGGTGGCGGTGGAGGAGATGGCGGGCCAGAAGGAGCAGCTGCTAATTTTTGGCCTCCTTGGAATATAAATTTTGGAGAAGGTTATGATGGACAGCCTGGGCAAATTGGATCAGGTCCCAACCCAGGTAATGGTGGCCCCGGTGGCCCCGGGTGGGAAAATGCAACACCAAGCCCGTGTGTTTGGCTGATTGGTTCTTGCACTGCTGGCGGAAATAATTTTGGTCAGAATGGCGTAGATGCCGCTCCACCCGGTGCTGATGGTGCTGACGGTATTGACGGAATTCCCACACACTTGGGTGGGTTTTTTGTTCCAGGAGATGGAATTGATGGTGAAGATGGCGTACATGGTGGCGGTGGCGGTGGCGGTGGCGGAAGCGGCTCCCACGGTGGCGCACTTTTCGGAAATAACGGGTCTGGTCCGGGAGGCGGAGGCGGAGGCGAAGGAGGTCAAGGTGGAACTGGAGCAGCGGGTGGCTCAGGTGGTGGCGGTTCGTTCGGACTTTACATTTCAAACAATGGGTCTGGTGGCGTTCTGAATGATTGTGTCCTCAATTCAGGATTACCTGGATTAGGAGGAATTGGTGGCTTTCCGGGAGGATTGGGAGGACAAGGCGGGCTTGGTGGCTGGGGCGGACAAGGTTGCGGTCGAGGAGGGCAAGGTGGAGATGGAAGCGCAGGTGGCGATGGCGGCAATGGTGGAAACGGTTCTCCCGGAGTTAGTCAGCCTTTGTACGAAGAGCCAACAGGAATTCAGACCGTTCAAACCAATTTAGCCGCCAATGTGGAGCCTAATATTACGCTCGAAACAACAGGATGCACCTTCTCAGACATCTATTACTCAACCAACTCAAGCGGTATCATCGAATGGTTTTATGAAGGAAGTACTGTTCCAGTTAACACGGTTGGACAAAGCACATTGGCTCAATACACTGGAATGGGCGCGTTTGACCTCACCATGGTATCAAACGGAGTTCCCTATTTCTTATCCGAATTTGTAAACATCTTTACTGACGGAACTCCTTATCTGCCTACAATTCAAGCGGCAGACACCATCTGTCCAGGAGATGTTGTGAACTTTTCTGCCACGTGGCCAATCAGTTTCAATGTGCAAGGTTATCGTTGGAATTTCGGAGACCCATCAACAGGTGCGGCCAATACAAGTTCTCAGGGAGCACCTTCACATACATACGCCAATGTGGGTACGTACATGGTTACACTTCAAACCGAATCTCCTTGTTGTGGTTGGGCCAAGATTGACACGCATTATGTAGTGGTAATGCCCGTTGTTACCCCGGAAGTTTTCATCACGGCCACATCAACAGAAATATGCGAAGGAGAATCCATCACGCTTGGTGCCATTCCTTACGCTGGTGGTTCCAACCCAACATTTGAATGGTTTCAGAATGGAGTGAGCGGTGGAACAGGGTCGTCTTTTACTCCTAATTTCATTAACAATGGAGATCAAATTCGGGTTAGAATGACAAGTTCTTACCCATGTCCAGTTACACCTACTGTTAACTCTGAAACGATTACGGTGATTGTTCATCCAACCCCAGTGGTCGATTGCAGTAATGTAACGGCCAGTTATTTGGGAGCAAACACAGGCTTCAATGCGGTTGTTTCGGTTGGCACGGCTCCGTACGAATTCTTCTGGCAATTTGGAGATGGTGGTTCTGCCACAACGCAAAATCCAACGCATCTTTTTGGAGGTACGGGTGTTTACAATGCGAGCGTAGAGGTTATTGACACATTCGGTTGTTCGGCCATTTGCAATGTGCCAGTAGATATTGTTTTGCCTCCTTACGTTTATACTGGTTTTACCTATACCGTAAACGCGCAGTGCGGTTCAACAACGGTTCAGTTTACAGATACCAGTTTTGGTAATCCGATAGAATGGCTCTGGGATTTTGGTGATGGGGGGCTTTCCGATCAGCAGAATCCAAGTTATACTTATACAGATGGCGGTCCTTACACCATCACACTCACAGCATCAAATGGAATTTTCGCAGATACATTGGTTGTTCCCAATATGATTGAGCCTTTGCTTGTTCCAACTGCCGAAATAATGGTGTTGGAGACAGAAATATGCGATTCCATGGATCTTCGGTTCTACGATAATTCTGTTAATGCCTCAATTTGGGAATGGGATTTTGGTGATGTTAATTCTGGGCCAGAGGCCAATACAAGTAATCTTCAAAACCCATATCACACCTTTAACATTCCTGGAGCGTATGTGGTCAATCTCACCGTTTATTCAGAAGATCAGTGTTCTGCCGTTGCAACTCCCGTTACTATTACCGTTCATCGGTCTCCGGTTGCAGGAATGTGGGTTGATACAAATGTTGTCTGTTCTGAATTGCCGATATCTTTTAACGACACTTCTAAGGCTGATATAGACATCACCGATTGGTCTTATCATTTCAGCGATAAGGACACCACCATTGAGGTAAATGGCAGCGTGGTTGATATTATCGAATACACATTTGACGAAGCAGGTTGGTACGTGGTGACACAACATGTGGTAAATAGAATCACAGGCTGTGAAGATTCTACCAAGTTGTTTATGGAAGTAAGAGGGCATCCGGTTGCAGATTTTTATCCAGATAGCGTGGCTTTGCAATTGCCCGATACAACCATGGAATTTTGGAATACGAGTTATAATGTTGTGCCTGATTCTTCTTATTGGGATTTCGGAAATGGCTACACGGTAGATAATCAATATGATGCCGTTGGCGTTTTTCAAGATTCTGGACTGTTTGATGTTCAGTTAATCGTCATGCGAGAGATTGGTTGCCCCGATACGATTGTTATTCCTTACAGAGTTTGGGAGCAGGAAACCTTCTTTATTCAGACCGCCTTTACTCCGAATGGAGATGGAACGAACGATGTGTTCGAAATCAGGCAGAAAGGAATTACCGAATGGCATTTGCAGATTTATGACCGCTGGGGAAAACTGCAATGGGAAACCTTTGATGTAACCGATTTTTGGGATGGCACGCAAATGAAATCCGGGAAAATCCTACCCCAAGGAGCCTATTCCTACCAGATAGATCTTACTTGGTACACAGGGAAAGGGTTTAATAAAATGGGCACAATCACCCTTTTTAGATAGCAACACGATGAGGGATACGCTCATCATTTCCACTCTTTTTTTTACCGGACAGTTTGCGTTTGCACAACCCATTCTCACAGAGGTTGCTCAGTCGGCTGGGGTAACGCACCATGCAATTATGTGCAGTTTTCAGATGCCGGCACAAGGTGGTGCCGCTTGGTTTGATTACAACAATGATGGCTGGTATGACCTCTATCTCACGGGCGGAAGAGTGGCAGATGCGCTTTTTCGCAACAATGGAGACGGAACATTCACGGATAAAACGGTTGATGCTGGCATAAATAGCATCGGAAATGTTTTTTCTGATGGAGTTACAACTGGAGATGTCAATCGGGATGGTTGGGATGATATTCTTGTTACCACGTTCAAAACCGCTGGCAATTACCTTTTTCTGAATAATGGTGATGGAACCTTTTCGGTTCAACCCAATTGGGCTGGTGCTCAGGATACTGCAAATAGCTTCTCTGCCACATTTGCAGACCTCAACATGGATGGATGGCTGGATTTGTACGTATGTAATTGGTCTAGAAACATGCAGGTCACCATCAATGGACCTAATGTTTCTGTCGATTCGGAAGCCAATTATTATTATGAAAATAATGGCGATGGCACATTTACAGAAAGGGCAGAAGATCTTGGTTTGGATGATCCGCTAGGTTGTGCGTTGGGAGTTATGGTGACAGATTTTGATAACGACCACGACCCCGACCTTTTTGTAGCCAACGACTTCGGATTCTTCATTGGAAATACTCCGAATAGAATGTTTAGGAATAATTTTCCACAGGAAAGCTTTGTGGAAGTCAGTAATGATTTGGGGCTTGATATCGGTATGAATGGAATGGGCGTAGCAAAGACCGATGTGAATGGCGATGGTGTGTTCGACTACTATACCACCGATATTTTTGATGATAAATTGATGGTTAGTTCGCTTTCGGGTTATGAAGATGAACTTATTGACCGTGGATTGAAGAACGATTCTGTTTGGTTGCAAGACTTCTCCAACAAGCACTGGAAGGTTGGTTGGGGCACAGGTTTTCTCGATATTGATAACGATATGGATGAAGACCTGATGACCGCAAACGGATCATTGAGATATGACTATCCATGGCCATCGTTAGATTCGAACAAGTTGTTTCTTAATGATGGAAACGGTGAATTCGAGGATATTTCGCTAGCAACAGGAGTGGCCGATACCTACGTTTCTCGCGCTTTGGCCTATTGCGATTATGACCTTGATGGCGATTTGGATATATTCATCGGCATTACCGATTCAATAGGTGGAATGACCAACAGTTTTCTCTACAGGAATGATTCGCCTCCGCAGAATTGGCTAGAGGTGAAAGCTGTGGGAGTTCAGAACAATACAAATGGAATTGGCGCGAAGGTGGTTGTCTATATAAATGGGCAATCTCAAATGCGGGAGATTGGAGGGCAAAGCAGTTTCAATTCGCAGCATTGGCATGTGGCGCATTTCGGTCTGGGGAATAATCAAACGGTTGATTCGCTTCAAGTGATATGGTATGGAGGATCAATTGACCGCTATTATGATTTGACCGCAAATCAATTTATGGAAGTGATTGAAGGACAAGGTTTGATTACAGGAATCGGTGGAATAAATGACACGGATGTTCAGGTTCATCCTAATCCATTTTCGAACGAAATCATTATTTCAGGATCGTCTGTGCTAAAGCTTGAATTGTTTGATGCCAAGGGAGGTCTTGTTTACAGTTTATCAGAGAAGATTGGAGCAACCACGACATTTGATACATCGCAACTATCTGCAGGAAAATATCTACTGCGGATTGAACTAATGAATGGTCAATCTGTTACCCGAAAGGTGATAAAGGAATAAGGTCGAATTGCTTAGGTCTAAGCTATAATGTACCTTTGCGCCCGCCTAAATGAGAAAACATATATAAATGAGCAATACAACAGAACAATTGAAGTACAAGGTAAAAGACATATCACTGGCCGCTTGGGGTCGCAAGGAAATGAAACTTGCTGAGGCAGAAATGCCAGGTCTTATGTCATTGAGAGAAGAATTCGGAGCAAGCCAACCGTTGAAAGGAGCTCGCATAGCAGGATGTCTTCACATGACCATTCAAACAGCGGTTCTTATCGAGACTTTGACTGCATTAGGTGCAGACGTTACTTGGTCTTCTTGCAACATTTTTTCAACTCAAGATCATGCTGCCGCTGCCATTGCTGCTGCTGGCATTCCAGTTTTTGCTTGGAAAGGAATGAATGAGACTGAATTTGATTGGTGTATTGAGCAAACACTTTTCGCTTTCGAAGGTGGCGAGCCATTAAACATGATTTTGGATGATGGAGGTGACTTGACGAACATGGTTTTAGACCGATTCCCAGAATTGGCAAAAGGGATTAAAGGAATTTCTGAGGAAACTACTACTGGAGTTCACAGATTATACGAGCGCGTGAAGGCTGGAACGCTTCCAATGCCAGCCATCAACATCAACGACTCAGTTACCAAGTCTAAGTTTGACAACAAGTATGGTTGCAAAGAATCGTTGGTAGATGCCATCCGAAGAGCAACTGATGTAATGATGGCAGGTAAAGTGGCTGTTGTTGCTGGATACGGAGATGTTGGTAAAGGTTCTGCAGCTTCACTTCGTGGTGCTGGAGTTCGTGTGATTGTTACTGAGATTGACCCAATTTGTGCGTTGCAAGCTGCCATGGACGGATTTGAGGTTAAGCCAATGGCAACTGCTATTCCACGTGCTGATATTGTTGTTACTGCAACAGGAAACAAAGACATCATCAAAGGAGAGCATTTCAAAGCGATGCATGACAAGACCATCGTTTGCAACATCGGTCACTTCGATAATGAGATTGACATGGCTTGGTTGAACAAGAATTACGGTTCTACAAAAGATGAAATCAAGCCTCAGGTTGATGTTTACAACATTGATGGCAACGACATCATCGTTCTTGCTGAAGGCCGATTGGTGAACCTTGGATGTGCTACTGGTCATCCATCATTCGTGATGTCAAACTCATTCACCAACCAAACGTTGGCACAATTGGAGCTTTGGACAAATGCTAAGGCTTACAACAATGACGTTTACATGCTTCCAAAGCATTTGGATGAAAAAGTTGCTCGTTTGCACCTAGCTAAGATTGGAGTTGAGTTGGAAGAACTTACAGAAGATCAAGCTAAGTACATTGGTGTAACGGTTGATGGCCCATACAAGCCAGAGTATTACAGATACTAATAGCCCCTCCAACTCCCCAAAGGGGAGAGCTGTCACGTTAATCAGAGATTTGGATTTACGCCAAACGGAGGGCTTTATTTATTCCATTCATGCACGAATTCCCCCCTTTGGGGGTCAGGGGGCTTAATAGTAAGAAGCGATGAGTTTAGATTATGAGATGGAGTACAATACGGCCCGCGAGGAGATGAAAATCCCCGAGTATGGTCGTAATATTCAAAAGATGATTGAGTTCGCCAAGACATTGGAGGACAAGAATGAACGGAACAAGGCTGCCAATTCCATTATCAAAGTAATGGGACAGGTAAACCCTGCTTTGAAAGGAAACGAAGATTTGACTCATAAGATATGGGATCACATGTTCATCATTTCTGGGTTCGATTTTGACGTTGATTCTCCATTCCCAAAGCCACTCAAAGAAGATTTTGAGAAAGGGCCAGATAGAATTCCGTATCCTGAAAATGAGATTGCTTTCCGTCATTATGGAAGGATTTTGGAGCAGATGATTAAGACCGTTGCTGCAGAAGAGAACGAGGAGGAGCGATTGAAAATGGGTGTTGGCGTTGCCAATATCATGAAGCGCTCTTATTTGAACTGGAACCGCGATTCGGTGGAGAACCGTGTCATTATCAAGAATTTGAGAGACATGTCTGATGGGAAGATTAATCTTCCTGAAGACACGGAGCTTGCTCATTCACGAGATCTTATCGATACAACGCAACAACCGAGCAATACTCAGAATCGCCAACGAAAAGGCGGTGCTCGTACAGGCGTCAAGCGCAAGAAAAACAACACAGGTAGAAGAAATCCCAGAAATTAATTATCCGTTTTCGCACCCAAAATTAGCAGAACGCGTCATGCTGAACTTGTTTCAGCATCTTTCATAGACCCGTATCCGCCTGAGGCGGACAGGGTGACGCTATCCTCCGAAGTGGGTAGAATGGACAACCAACGGAAAATCATATAACAGAAACTGAGCATGGCATCATTCGAGATCATTGGAGGAAACAAACTGAAAGGAGAATTGGTTCCTCAAGGAGCCAAGAATGAAGCTTTACAAATACTGTGTGCGGTTCTTCTCACATCAGAAAAGGTCACTATTTCAAACATTCCCAACATTCGGGATGTGAATAAGCTTATTGATTTGCTTCGCGATTTGGGCGTGAAGGTCAATCAGCTTGCGGAAGATACGTACGAGTTTCAGGCAGATAATGTCAACCTCGAGCATCTTTATTCGGATGACTACAAGAAAAAGGGAGGCGGACTTCGCGGATCAATCATGATTGTTGGGCCAATGTTGGGCCGTTTCGGTAAAGGATATATTCCGCAGCCTGGAGGAGACAAGATTGGAAGAAGAAGGCTGGATACGCACTTTATCGGATTTCAGAAACTTGGTGCCAAGTTTGAATACAACGCAGAGGAACAATTCTATAAGGTAGAGGCCAGCAATTTGCAAGGTTGCTACATGTTGCTTGACGAAGCTTCGGTAACAGGAACTGCCAATGTGGTGATGGCTGCCGTGCTTGCCAAAGGACGCACCACTATTTACAATGCCGCTTGCGAACCATATCTGCAGCAGCTTTGTAAGATGCTAAACCGAATGGGCGCAAACATTTTGGGTATCGGTTCAAACATGCTTATCGTTGATGGCGTTGAATCATTGGGAGGAACAGCGCATCGCTGCTTGCCAGATATGATTGAGATTGGTTCGTTTATCGGTTTGGCGGCTATGACCAAATCGGAGATTACCATTAAGAATGTGAGTTACCCTGATTTGGGAATCATCCCAACCATTTTTAGCAAACTCGGAATTCAGATGGAGCTTAGAGGGGATGACATTTACATTCCATCGCAAGAGCATTACGAGATTGAATCGTTTATTGATGGTTCTATTTTGACCATTGCTGATGCACCTTGGCCTGGGTTTACGCCAGATTTGTTGAGTATTGTGCTTGTAGTGGCTACGCAAGCCAGAGGGAGCGTGCTCATTCATCAGAAGATGTTTGAAAGCCGTCTGTTCTTTGTAGATAAGCTGATTGATATGGGTGCCAAGATTATTCTTTGCGATCCGCACCGCGCCACAGTTATTGGTATGGATCATCAGGTGGAATTGAGAGGAATTCAAATGACCAGCCCAGACATTCGTGCTGGAGTTTCGTTGCTAATTGCGGCCCTTTCTGCCGATGGTAAGAGCTTGATTCACAATATTGAACAGATAGACCGTGGGTATCAGGACATTGATGTCAGGCTGAATGCGATTGGGGCAGATATTAGGAGGCTTTAGAAGATGAGGGAATTAGGTGATTAGTAGTTTAGCTAATTAGGAGATGGGTGATTTCTACTTACTTCTGCTGGTAGAAAATTGCGTCATGCTGAACTTGTTTCAGCATCTAATTAGACCCTGAAACAAGTTCAGGGTGACATCTAGCAAGGGTTTGTTTGAAATGAAAGATTGTCCAACTGGTACAGTTCTTGCCTTCAACGCCTGTCAGTCAACCGACCAGAGAAATTAAAGGCTGATATTAACTTTGCACAAAATTTAGATATGAAAAGGATAGGATTTATTGTTGCTTTCGGATTGCTCACAATTGGTCAGACTGCGTTTGCAGGTGGTGGCAATGGTGATAAAACCGAAATACAGGATAAGAAAATAGGATTGAACATCGGTGATGTTGCACCAGATCTTAAGTTCAAGAACCCAGATGGAAAAGAAGTAAGTCTTGCTTCGCTTCGCGGAAAGGTTGTCTTGATTGACTTCTGGGCTTCATGGTGCAGACCATGCCGTATTGAGAATCCGAATGTGGTTTCAGCCTATACTAAGTTTAAAACGGCCAGTTTCAAGTCTGCAAAAGGATTTGAAGTTTATGGCGTTTCGTTGGATAAGAGCCAAGATGCGTGGGTTGGTGCCATCAAGCAGGATGGATTGAATTGGACTAACGTAAGTGATCTTGGTGGTTGGAACAGTGCTGGTGCTGCCACGTATGGCGTACGTTCTATTCCCGGAAACTTCCTACTTGATGAGAATGGCGTTATTATCGCTAAGAATTTGAGAGGAGCCAATTTGCACGCAGAGTTGCAGAAGTTGGTGAAGTAGGACCCCTCCCAGCCTCCCCAAAGCCCCACCTAACCTCCCCGAAGGGGAGGGACTTGGTGCCTTGATTTAAGGCCGGTGGGAATGCTTTAATGGATTAAATTGAAAACCGTTTCAACGGTACGTTGGGGCGGTTTTTTGTTTTGGGGGATTTGGAAGAGGGTGGAAGTCCTTCGGATTTCTCGGGATGAATTTTGGAGAATGATGGAGTCCCTTCGGTGATCTCTGGGTGAGCTTTGGATGGTGGTGGGGAGATTTTGGTGAGCTCTGGGAGAGCTTTGGATTACGGTGGGGTTCCTTCGGCAAGCTCAGGACAAGCTTTGGATTACGGCATTAGAGCTTTGGATTGTGGTGGGGGAGCTTTGGATGGTGGTGGGGGTTCTTTGGAGATAGATTTAACGAGTTTGGTGAGTGATGGGAGTATTTTGGTG
>Ga0105051_10001773_pt1 | contig 28798 bp, 24 predicted proteins | sample FRY02_FD_78383 | JGI IMG/M metagenome (GOLD analysis project Ga0105051, IMG submission 78383) | Freshwater microbial communities from Lake Fryxell liftoff mats and glacier meltwater in Antarctica - FRY-02 (megahit assembly) | ecosystem: Environmental > Aquatic > Freshwater > Ice > Glacier... | reverse complement strand
GGGATAGTGTTAAATAGTATGGGTAAGAATACTGTATCTGTTCGTGTAATGGATGCTCAGGGAAGGTCTGTACTTGAGCAAACACTTTTTCGAAATCATACCGCAATCGATCTACGAAATCTCAATCCCGGTCATTACACGATAAGTGTTTTTGAAGAAACCGCTACTACCCATCTACCGTACATAAAACTCTGAAACCATGAAACGACACAACATGGTATTTTTCGGGCTTGGAGTACTTTTCATGGCATTATTCAGTTGCGAACCAGAGAAAATTGAGCCACCACTACCTCCTCCTCCTATTCGAGATTGTTCGTACGATTTTACCATTACTGCGGTTGATACCCCTGGGCTTCCTCCACCGAATACTGGAGCTATCGAGACTCAATATGAGTACTACGAACGATTCAGCATCAATGACATGTGCTTTGATCCAAATAATCCAAATAGAATTGCCTTGGCCTTTGGTTTGGACAACCATCCCTTGTTTTCGAATCAGGTCGGCTCGGTTGTGATAGTCTTTAATCTCTGCAGCAATGAATCGACTACAATTTATTCCTTGAATCAACATCAAGTCGTTGGCTTGAGCTGGGGTTCAGATGACAGAATTCTGTTAAGCACCAGTTCACCTAATGCTCACATTGTAATCGTCAATTCTGACGGTAGCGATCAAAATTCACTACAACTTGAACAATGGAAATATGGAGCTGTAGATTGGGCAACAGATCAACTAAGTTTTTTCCTATCCCCAAAATATTCAGTTATCGCAAGCCATATTGATCTTAATGGACAGTTCATTGATAGTGACCTCGGCATATCTACCTCTGGATTCAGCATAAAGGACTCCATGATGTACTACATCAACTATTTTGGGATATACAGCTTAAATATAAACTCTGGGACTGGAGGGCTGGAAGACCAACTTGGATTCAGTTCTAATGGTGATATAGACTACGATGCACATTCAAATTCCATAATCTGGTGTACCGACTCAATAGTTGCAGCAAGCAATTTAGAAACAGGACAACGGACAGAACTGCTCCGGAACGGAGATGTTCACAGATGGAATAAGGAAATAGCTGTTTCGTCTAACGGAATCATTGCTTACTCATCAGAAGTTCTTTCATTGGGCCTGAGTACTTCAGCAGTTTGGAAGTACAGAACAGAACTCCGTTTCATAAACGCAGATGGCACCAACGAACGCAGATTGGTGCTTGATTTTCAATGAGAAGCCCCCTAAATCCCCCAAAAGGGGACTGGGCTTCGTGGATTCTTCGGGGTTCTTAATGTTGAATTTTGACCGTTACAAGTCTTCGTGAGACGCTTCCCCGTTGCATAGTGTTTCTGATATGACAACCGTGGAGTATCAATTGAATCCTTCATCGGTTTTTCCAAGCCTCATCCTCCTCTGCGCTGATCCAATCTTTTGCAAGGGATTTTTCGCTCGCGAATTGCAACGCCTGTTTTTCAACAATCAACTCTTTCAATATCATTTTTCGTTCTTGAGCTGTGCATTGCTTTACCCAACTCAGAATCTGATTGATGGTGACAGGAAGATTATGTTCTGCTGGTCTCATCGCTGCTAAGATACCGAAAATGACGTTCTTCGTAGCTAAATCCTTGCTCATGAAACTCAATTCGGGTAAAGTCCTCGCCACCATGCTAGATGAACAGCGCAATCTCACGCGCTTTTATCTGTCTAAATTAAAGGGCGAAGACATGTACCGCGAGTTTGAGGTAAACGGTTACACAACCAATAGTCCTTATTGGATTCTGGCGCATTTATGTTGGGCAGAAAACATGCTTGCCATTCAATGTATGGGAGCAAAAGGCGTTGATATTCCATGGCTAAATGACTTCAAAATTCATTCGCCTAAAGGAGAAAAGCCAGCTAATCAGCCTTCTTTGGAAGAAGTTTTGGAGGCTTTCAAGCAAATTCATGCTGTGTCATTAGAAACCATTTCCAGTCTTACCGATAAAGAATTGGACCAAGAAAATCCACTTGGATTAGCCTTTGGCGAGAACAAAAGCAAACGATTTATGGCCATGCATGCAGTAAGGCATGAAGGAACACATTGCGGTCAGCTTTCACTTATTGCTAGGATGTACGGAAAGAAAACGGTCTAATTTCATCAGAAATACAGCGGCTTCTCGTGCTTATTTGAACAGCAAATTCTGAACACTTCATTCGGCAATTTTACTATTGATGTTCAATCGGAAGAACCGTATATTCGCAGCCCTAAATTTTAATGGTAATTACAGATGGTAATTGGTAAAATTCGTGAGCAGTCAACGTTACTGATGATTCTAATCGGTGGAGCGATGCTAGCTTTCATTCTTGGTGACCTCCTAAATTCAGGTGGTTTTCTTCTCAATGGTTCTCCAACTGAAGTAGGAGAAATTGCAGGAAATACGGTTGATGGACGAGCTTTTGAAGCCAGAGTTCAGGAGGCGATAGACAACTACAAAGCTCAGTCAGGTCAATCAACTGTGGACAATGCAACAACAGACCAATTGCGTGAGCAAACTTGGCAGCAAATGGTGCGAGAGTTCGTTCTTGGCCAAGAGTTGGATGAAGCTGGTGTTCGTGTAAGTGCAGAAGAACTTTATGACCTCGTGCAAGGAAACAATCCGCATCCACAAGTTGTGCAGGCATTCACAAATCCAGAAACTGGTCAATTCGACCAAGCTCAGGTTATCTCATTCTTAAAAAGAATGGAAACAGATGAAGACTTGAAGAAACGATGGCTTGCGTTTGAAAAAGACATTTCAAAACTGCGCAGAAACGAGAAATACAACAACCTTATTAAGAAGGGATTGTACGTGACCAAAGCAGAGTCTGAAAGTGATTTCTTGGCAAAAAATCAAAGTTCTACGATTCGATTTGCACTTAAACGCTACGCAAGTGTTGCCGATTCTACAGTTCAAGTTTCTGATACTGACATCAAGAAATATTACAACGACAACAAATCGAAATATGAGCAAGAAGCTTCAAGAGATGTTGAATTTGTTGCGTTTAAAGTTGACCCTTCAAATGAGGATTTTGAAAAGGTAAAAAATTGGGCGGAACGAACGAAATCAGAATTTGAAACCGCTGAAAACGATACGCTTCTTGTAAACAGAGAATCTGATGTACGTTTCAACGCAAGATGGTTGGCCAAAGGTGAGTTGGGTGGAAACACCGATTCGTTGATGTTTGCAGCTACTAAAGGATATGTTGAAGGTCCTTATTTGGAAGGCCAGACTTTCAGAATGGCAAAATTAATTGGTATTAAAATGTCTCCCGATTCGGTAACTGCACGCCACATCCTTATTAAGCCAGAAACCTATGGAAGTGTTGAAAAAGCTAAGACAACCGCTGACAGCCTGAAAGAAGTAATTGCAAACGGAGGCGATTTTGCAGCACTCGCGCAACAAGTTTCTGAAGATCCGGGTTCGGGCGCAAAAGGTGGCGACCTTGGTTGGTTTAAAGAAGGACAAATGGTTCCTAGCTTCAACGATGCTTGTTTTGATGGCAAAAAAGGTGATTTGGTTGTAGTTGAATCTCAGTTCGGTTATCACATCATTGAGGTTGTTGATAAAAAAGGAAACACAGAGAAACGTGCGGTTGCTTTCATTGATCGTGCAGTTGAACCAAGCACAAAAACATTCCAAGCCGTTTATGGTGCAGCAGATGAATTTGCAAGAACTACAACATCTATAGCGTCATTCGATCAGGAGATTGCTAGCCGTGGGCTGAACAAGAGGATTGCAAGTAGCTTAAAGGAAAACGACAAGACCATAGCTGGATTGGAAAACCCACGCGAATTGATTCGATGGGCTTACAAGTCTGAAAAAGGAAACATCAGCGATGTATTTGAATTGGGAAATACGTTCGTAGTAGCGGCTCTTACAGCTGTTAGAGAAGAAGGGTTTACCGCTATCGAAGACATTAAAGATGAATTGGAGGCTGGTGCCATCAAAGAGAAAAAGGCGGCAACATTCATTAAAGAATTTGATGCAGCCCGAGCTGGTAATATTCAAACAATTGCAGACAAGATGAATCTTCCTGTTGAAGTGAAGGAGAATATCCTGTTCTCTGCAAATGCGATTACAGGTCTTGGTCGTGAACCAGCCCTTTTGGGAACGGTTAGCGGCATGGAAACAGGCGATATCTCTAAAGCAATCAAAGGTGATCAAGGTGTTTATGTTGTGTATTTGGAAAGCCGTTCTGAAGTACCTGCACAGCCAAATTACGCAAGCAATGCATCCATACTCAATAGTTCTCTTTCATCAAGAGTTGATTATGAAGTGTTTGAAGCTCTGAAGGAGAAAGCGGAGATTGTAGATAACCGCGCAAAGTTCTTTTAAAGAGAAAACATAAGATTCTCGAAAGCCCTGCTAAGAAATTAGTGGGGCTTTTTGTTTACCGTAACTGCTGTAATCTGTAGCCATCCAGCTTCACGAAGATGAAGAGCAGAATGGTGAACCCAAGCAACGATGAGCCGCCATAGCTAAAGAATGGCAGCGGAATTCCAATAACAGGCATAAGACCAATTGTCATCCCAACATTGATGATGAAATGGAACAGCAGAATGCTGGCCACACAATAGCCATAAATACGCGCAAAGGATGATTTTTGCCGCTCAGAAACAAAGACAACACGAAGGATTAAGGCGGAGAAAAGCGCTATTACGAGAAACGCCCCAAGAAAGCCCCACTCTTCGCCAACGGTGCAGAAAATAAAGTCGGTAGTCTGCTCTGGCACAAAGTCGTATTTGGTCTGCGTACCCTTTAAAAATCCTTTACCAGCAAATCCGCCAGATCCGATGGCAATCTTGCTTTGGTTGACGTTGTATCCAGCTCCTTTCAGGTCATCTTTCTTTCCGAGAAGCACGTCTATTCTGACCTGCTGATGCGGCTCCAAAACTTCGTTAAACAGATAATCTACACTGTAAACAAACCCCATGAGCACAATCAAACCCGCTCCTATCGTGAAGACAAGCTTCAAGGTTCTTTTTCGTTGGAAAAGGAAGACGAGAACACCAACACTGCCTAGAATATAGAGCATAATTAAAGGGGTAAACAGCAGGGAAAATATGAAGAGAACCACCATTGCCAGACCAAAGAGCAGGAAGTTTCCAGACAATCCTTCACGATACAGTACTAATGCAAATGACCCAAAGACTAGGGCCGAACCCGTGTCATTTTGAAGCAAAATCAATGCAGCTGGAATGATAAGAATACCTGCGGCAATCAGTTTCGTTGATAGGTCTTCCATCCGAATATTGAGCGTACTGAGATAATAGGACAAAGCAAGCGCAGTGGTGCTTTTCGCAAATTCTGAAGGTTGCAATTTGAATGAGCCGATGTCAATCCAAGAGCGTGCTCCAGACACATCTCTTGCTGTAACCAAAACAATCACGAGCAACAAAATCAACATGACATAAATCGGTATAGCAAAGGTTGAATAGAACTTGCCATCAATAATCATGATGATGAACGCTACGAAGAGAGAAAGGCTGATCCAGATTAGCTGTTTGCCATAACGCTGAGTGGTGTCGAGAATGCTCTGGTGCTCTTCGTTATACACAGCTGCATAAATATTGACCCAACCAATCAGAACCAAAACCAGATACAAAATGACCGTTATCCAGTCAATTCCCGCAAATATGCTTTCCTGCCTCCTCATTTCTTAGGCTTCTTCTTGGGAGGGTTGGTAATAAGATCGGCATCAAGAATTACTTTCTCAAACTCCGTCCTTGTAATTGTATCACGCAAGTACTTCTCCACCATTAAACTGGCAATGGGCGCACCGTATTTACTTCCTCCTCCTCCGTTCTCCACAAAAACGGCCAATGCAATTTTTGGATTATCCTTTGGGGCAAAACAGATAAAAATGGAGTGGTCTTCGCCATGCGGATTCTGGGCAGTCCCCGTTTTTCCACACATTTCCAAACTATCCAATCGTGAACGATAACCCGTTCCTCCCTGCTGAAAAACCATGGCCATACCATCAACCACAGGGTCAAAGTATTCCCGGTTAATGGTTGTCATCTGCTTTTCCGTAAACCGATTGGTAATAGGTTCGCCAGCTATTGCTTTAACCAAATGTGGCGGATAATAGTATCCACGATTGGCAATGGCTGCGGTCATGTTTGCCAACTGTAATGGCGTTGTTCCCAGCTCACCCTGACCGATGGCCATGGAGATAATCGTAAGCGATTTCCAACGGTGCTCACCATAGTACTTATCGTAGAATTTTGTGCTTGGAACGCTGCCTGCATACTCCACAGGTAAATCTGTATTAAACTTGATTCCGAGGCCAAAACTCATTACATGATTACGCCAAATATCGTAGCCTTCCCATGGTTTACCTGTATGATCGATAATATTTCGGAACACGTTTCCGTAGTATGCGTTGCACGAATGTTGAATAGATTCGCGCAAGTTCAAAGGCGAACGGTGATCGTGACAACCCATCCTAAATTTTCCTGAAACATATCCTCTGGGACAACGATACATTGTGTTCACATTCAGCACACCGACCTGTTGACCAATCAGTGCATTTATCACTTTAAAGGTTGAGCCAGGCGGATTTTGCTCGCTCATCAATGCACGATTAAATAACGGCTTCAGCGTGTCTTTTAGCAGAATGCTGTAATTCTCAGAACGAACACGGCCAACCAAGAGATTTGGGTCGAAGGTTGGCCCGCTTATCAGTGCCAAAATCTCACCAGTAGAAGGTTCAATAGCCACAATTGCGCCCGTTTTGTTTTTCATCAAACGCTCGCCATACGCCTGCAATTCTGCATCAATACTGGATGTGATGGTTTTTCCTGCAATGGCAACGGTGTCATATTTCCCTTCCTTGTAACTCCCCTTTTCTCTATTGAAAACATCCACCATTATCACTCTCACCCCCTTTTTGCCGCGCAATTCATTTTCATACGATTTTTCCAATCCGCTAATCCCCACATAATCCCCTTTCTTGTAATAAGGATTCTGTTCGAGTACGGTTTGATTTGCCTCGCCCACGTAACCAAGCAAATGGGCTGCAATCGGTTTTGGATATTTTCTTAGTGTTCGTTTTTGAACGAAAAACCCACTCATCCGATAAAGTTTCTCCTGCAAATTAGCGTATGTAACACCTGAAATCTGTTTCTGAAAAACGGTTGGTTTGCGCGAAGAATAAGCTCTTGCCTCATCTAATTTATTGATGAATGTTTCGCGACTCATTCCGAGAATCAGACACATTTCCGCAGTATCAATGTTGACGGCCTGACCAGGTGTGACCATCAAATCGTATGCAGCTTCATTAAAAACGAGCAATTCGCCATTTCGATCATAAACTAATCCACGGGCAGGAAATTCGACTTGATAGCGCAACACATTATTCTCTGCCGAAAGACGATACGATTCGTCTATAACCTGAATATAAAAGAGCCTTCCAAGGAACGTGACTGCAACAAGGATTACGATTCCCATCATCACATACATACGTTCGGTATGTTTGACTTGATAGGCCATTATCTACGCTTGTTACTTACGAAAAGGAATTCTGCTAGAAAGATGAAGAAAAGTGTCAGAACTGAACTCAAAATTACTTTCAACAGCGTGTGAAAGAAATCAACGAAACGAAATATTTCTAGATAAAAAAGTGCCGAATGATGGAGCACAACAATGAGGACGGCATAGGGAATAAACCATGCAAATCCGAAGGCTTTTAAATGTGGAAGTGCCGTTGACTCATACCCTTCGCGCGGTGCTTGTGCCTTCAGATAAAGTGGTCGGTAAAAGGCGATAAGTGTGGTTGCAGCAGCATGAATTCCACCTGTATTGGAAAAAACATCAATGACCCAACCAAGCACAAATCCGATGAAAAGTAATGGGATTCTTCCCATAGAAATGGGCAAAATAAGAATGAGATATATGTATGGGAATGGATTGAGAAAGCCACCCAAATTCAAATTATTGAAAATGAGAACCTGAAACAGGCAGAGCAAAATAAATTGCCACGTGTATTTCAGAATGTCACTTGTCACTTTTTTCTGTTTGGCTTTCTAATTCAATTTGTTCCAACCGCATGAGGTTGTTTACTACATAGACCATGCTCACGGAGTTCATATCGGTCAAAAGTTTAACCTCAATGGAATAGAAATTATCTCCAGGTTTTATTTCAAAGGAACGAACGGTGCCAATGTTGATTCCGCTGGGAAACATGGCCGAAAACCCGGAAGTTCTTATCAGCATTCCTTCTGCCAATTGCACGTGGTTTGGTATGTCTTTCAATTGCGCCACGGTTGGGTCTCCACCTTCCCACACCAACGAACCGATGTATTCCGTATCAGCAACTTTAGAACTGATGCTAGAATTTTTGTGTAATACCGAGATAACAGTGGCAAAATTCTTTGATACATCTTTCACAATCCCAACAATTCCTTCTGAAGTAATAACAGCCATTTCGGGTTCTACGCCTTGCAAAATTCCCCTGTCGATGGTGAGGTAATTGCTTCTTCGGTCGGTGGTATTGTTGATGACCTTGGCAGGAACGTAGGTGTAGTGCTGACGGCTTATAGAGTCTGTAATACTGGTTAAACTGTTGGATGAAAAATATTTCGACTCATAAAGCATGGATCGTAAAGCAGCATTCTCTACTGCAAGTTGATTGTTGATTGTTTTTAACTTGAAGTATTCTTTTACTTCATTGTTGAGGTCGTACATGCGACCCACCAACTGGTTGCCAGAACTTAAGACGCTTGCGCGATGAAACGTGTTGTTATTTGCAATCAACGAAAAACAGGCAATCTCAAGAAGAACGAAAACGAAGAACACATGATTCCTGTAAACAAAAAGCAGGATGTTCTTCATAATTCATCAGTCATTCCGACCGATTACCGCATAAGGAACGGGAATCGATCTATGTTTTTGAGTGCAATGCCAGTGCCACGAGCCACTGCTCTCAGTGGATCATCGGCAATGTGAACAGGAAGTTTTGTCTTCAAAGAAATCCGCTTATCCAAACCGCGAAGCATGGAACCTCCACCAGCCAAATAAAGACCCGTTCGGTAAATATCTGCCGAAAGCTCAGGTGGAGTCATCTCCAAGTTGTTGAGAATAGCCGTTTCGATCTTAGTGATTGATTTATCCAATGCATGCGCCACTTCTTGGTAGGAAACGGTAATCTCTTTCGGAATTCCCGTCATAAGGTCACGACCGTGAACAGCGTAATCTGGTGGCGGATTGTCCAATTCAGTCAGTGCTGATCCAACCTCAATCTTGATTCTTTCTGCAGAACGTTCTCCGATAAGAATGTTGTGTTGTCTGCGCATGTAATCTTCAATATCTGCTGTAAAATCATCTCCAGCAGTTCGGATTGACCGATCGCAAACGATACCGCCTAAGGCGATAACGGCAATCTCGCTTGTGCCACCACCAATGTCGATAATCATGTTTCCCATCGGCTCTTCCACATCAATTCCGATTCCGATAGCAGCGGCCATCGGTTCCTGAATCAATCTTACGTCCTTCGCGCCAGCGTGCTCTGCCGAGTCACGTACTGCGCGCTTTTCAACCTCAGTAATACCAGAAGGAATGCAGATTACCATCCTGATTTGAGGTGGTATGAAATACTTTCGTCCAGGGTTAATCATCTGAATAAACCCTTTGATCATCTGCTCCGCAGCCTCAAAATCGGCAATCACGCCATCCTTAAGCGGACGAATGGTCTCAATATTCTTGTGGGTTTTGCCGTGCATTTGCTGGGCTTTCTTCCCAATGGCAACGATTTTTCCCGTTTGAATGTCTCTGGCCACGATGGATGGCTCATCAACCACAACCTTATCGTTGTAAATAATCAGCGTGTTGGCCGTGCCCAGGTCAATTGCAATTTCTTGTCTGAAGTAGTCAAAAAGACCCATTTCGTGTTAGTGTTTAAAATGTCTTACGCCCGTTACCACCATTGCCATTCCGTTACTATTGCAGTAATCTACCGATTCTCCATCTTTAATGGATCCACCGGGTTGAATGACCACATCAACGCCTTCGTTGTGTGCAATTTCTACACAATCTGGGAAAGGAAAAAATGCATCCGATCCCATTACAGCTCCGTTGAGGTCGAAGTTAAAGGACTTTGCTTTGGTAATTGCAAATCTCAATGCATCAACTCTCGATGTCATTCCACAGCCACTTGCTAGTAATTGCTTATTCTTCGCAAGAACGATAGTATTTGACTTTGTATGCTTCACCAATTTGTTAGCAAATACTAAATCTTCAAATTCTGTATCAGTTGGTTTTCGGTGGGTAACAGACTCCATACCTGAAGCAGCTTGCGTGCTCAAATCCTTATCCTGCTCCAACACACCGTTTAGTAATGAACGGAACTGACGTTCTGGAAATTCGCATGGTTTCTGAATCAGAATAACTCGATTCTTTTTCTTTTTGAGAATTGCCAATGCATCCTTGCTGTAAGAAGGCGCAATAACAACCTCAAAGAAAAGTTCATTCATTACGGTTGCGGTTTCCTCATCTACCCTCATATTGGTGATTAGAATTCCACCAAAAGCTGAAACAGGGTCACCTGCCAAGGCAGCTTTCCAAGCATCAACCAATCTTGGTCGGCTTGCCAATCCGCAAGCATTATTGTGCTTTAGAATGGCAAAGGTTGTTTCGCTAAAATCAGCAATCAAGCTTACAGCTGCATCAATATCCAAGAGGTTGTTGTAGCTCAATTCCTTTCCATGAATCTGGTCGAAAAGCGCTGAAATGTCTCCATGGAAAAATCCTTGTTGATGCGGATTTTCGCCATAGCGCAACTCTTTTGTGCCGCTTACTTGATGCGCGAAGCCGTTTCCTGCGAAATAGCTGTGAATGGCAGTATCGTAGTGCGATGAAACGGCAAAAGCTGCGGTGGCGAATTGCTTGCGCTGCTCCAAAGTAGTTGTTGCGGCATCTTTGAGCAAAGCCGAAAGGGGTGCGTATTGATTCTTTGACGGAATGATAACCACATCTTTGAAATTCTTGGCCGCTGCACGAATCAATGAAATTCCACCGATGTCAATCTTCTCGATGATGTCTGCTTCTGAAGCTCCGCTCGCCACAGTATCTTCAAACGGATACAGGTCAACGATCACCAAATCAATCTCAGGGATTTCGTATTCCTCCAATTGCAACAAATCGCCTTTATCTTCTCTTCTGCCTAAAATTCCTCCAAACACTTTTGGATGAAGCGTTTTTACTCTGCCCCCCAAAATGGATGGATACGAAGTAAGTTCTTCTACTGGAAGAACAGCTGCGCCCAATTGCTCCAAATACGTTTGCGTGCCGCCTGTGGAATAAATATTCACACCATGCTCCACAAGTTGCTTCACAATCGGCTCCAAACCATCCTTGTGAAAAACAGAAATCAGCGCATTTTTTATCGTCTTGTTACCCACTCTTTTCAATTAGAAAATCAAACAAATACAAAATCTGGGAAACCATTTCCCGAAATGGGTCTCAACTCCAACAAAATCAAGGGTTTCGGTCGCTTTTTCCAAGCGGGTCAAAGGTAGACTTTTTTGCACAATTCAGTTACCTTTGGCGTATTGCTCAAAAGCATTTCCACCGAAGTTTTCAACACAGAATGATTCTTTTTTTCAAGCTATTTAACGAGAGCGTCAAAATGGCTTGGAATGCACTGGTGGCGAACAAACTGCGAACCATCCTTTCGCTGCTTGGGATTACCATCGGCATCATGGCCATCATCACGGTTTTCACCTTGGTTGATTCGATGGAAAAGAACATCAAAGACAACATTCAATCGCTTGGAGACAATACGGTTTACATTCAAAAATGGCCGTGGGATACGGGTGCCATGCAGGAATGGTGGAAGTTTTGGCAACGCCCGGAAGCAGACCTGAATGATTTCAAAGAAGTGCAGCGAAGAAGCAATGCGGCCGAAGCGGTTGTTTTTATGGCATCAAAAAGCAAAACGGTGAAATATGCTTCCAACTCTGCTGAGAACGTGAGCATTGTAGCCGTGACCCACGATTATGACCGCATCAAATCCTTCGATATTGTTTCGGGACGCTATTTCACAATGGCCGAATCGAATGTAGGGAAAAACGTCTGCATCATTGGAATGGCAGTTGCTCAAGGGCTTTTCGGAGAAGCCGACCCCGTTGGAAATTCGGTTCTTGTTTTCGGAAGAAAACTGGTGGTAATCGGGGTTTTTGGAGTTGAAGGGGAAAGCGTTTTCGGGAACTCCGTTGACAATCAAGTTCTGATGCCCATGAACTTTGCTAGGCAGGTGATGCGCATTGACCGCCAAGGTTCCAATCCGCTCATTATGGTCAAAGCAAAATCGGGAGTTGAAACAGCAGAACTGATGGATGAACTGCGCGGAATTATGCGAGGAATCAGACGATTGAAGCCGTTGGCGGATGATAATTTCGCTCTGAATGAGATTAGCTTGCTCTCAAAATCGCTCGAAAGTCTTTTTCAGATACTGAACATCGCTGGAACAATCATCGGTGGTTTTTCCATCCTTGTTGGTGGTTTCGGAATTGCCAATATCATGTTCGTTTCGGTGAAGGAGCGCACTCACCTCATCGGCATCGAAAAATCGCTTGGGGCAAAGAACTGGTTCATTATGATGGAGTTTTTGGCAGAAGCTGTTTTTCTGAGCCTGATGGGAGGAATTGCAGGGTTGATTATTGTCTATGGCCTCACTTTTCTGGCCTCAGCCGTGTTTGAAGTGAATATTTATCTCACCCTCTCCAACATCATGACGGGAATTGGAATTTCGGTGAGCATCGGACTAATTGCTGGAATCATTCCAGCGTATTTGGCTTCAAGGCTGAGTCCCGTTGAAGCCATCCGAAGCAAATGACCTTACATTTGGCTCTGAAATTATTTTGAATGGAAGCAACAGGCAAATTCTCGTGGAACCGACCAATTACATCTTACACCAAGTTCCATCAACTCTATAATCGGTTTATTACTCCATGGATTCTGAATAAGAAGTTCTTTGTTCCGAGCAAGTTAGTAGAGGGTAAAGAATATCTTCAGATTGGTTGTGGCTACAACATTTATCCTGAATTCATTAACACCGACATCGAATGGAAACCAGGGGTTATTCCTTGGGATGTTTCGGTAATCAAAAAGGATAATTATCCAATTGATAAAGAATCTATTCAGGGCATATATACAGAGCATTGTTTGGAACATATTCCGTTTCAGTCTACCAAGGATAATCTAGAAGAGTTTTACAGGATTTTAAAACCGGGAGGAACGGTAAGGATTGCAGTGCCAGATGGTGAGTTGTTTATTGACTTGTACTTGAAGGCGCGGAACAATGAACCGTACGTTATTCCACATGCAGCTGAGTTGGCGCAACCGACCCCAATGATGATACTAAATCGGGTTGCCCGTGGTTATGGGCATCTTTTTCTGTATGATTTTGAAACTTTCAAATACATGATGGAAGAAGTTGGATTTAAAGACATCAAAAAGGAGACGTTCCGAGTAGGCCGAAATCCAAAACTCCTAGTTGACAGCGAACTCCGTAGAGCCGAATCGCTTTATGTTGAGGCTACTAAATAAAACCTTGAGCTTCGAGATAATCGAATTCGCTCCTGTCAGAACAAGTTTATTCTGAACAGATTATCTTGGTGGCATGATTGAAATGCTGCGCACTCCCGATAGCCGATTTTACGGCCTGCCTGAATATCCGTTCAACCCACATTACGTGGAGATTAATGGCGGACGATTGCATTACGTGGATGAAGGAGCAGGCGAAGTAATTCTTTGCCTGCATGGAGAGCCGACTTGGAGTTATCTATACCGTAAAATGATTTTTCCGCTGAAGAAGAATTATCGGGTAATCGCACCCGATTTCTTCGGGTTTGGGCGTTCCGACAAGTTTACGCGTCAAAAAGATTACTCATTTAATATGCACTATCTGACGCTCACCAAATTCATTGAGAAGACCGAATTGAAAGATATTACGCTCGTAGTTCACGATTGGGGAGGATTGATTGGGTTGAGCGTTCTTGGCAAGCATCCCGAACTTTTTAAGCGGGTTGTGATCATGAACACATCTCTGCCTATCGGCAATCAACCTATGCCTTTGGCCTTCAAAATATGGAAGACCTTCTCTCGGTTCTGGCCCAAATTCCCTGTAGAAAAAGTGATGAACATGGGCTGTCACAAAGAGATAAAAAAAGATGTCCTTCACGGTTATCGTGCTCCATTTCCGTCAGAAAAATACTTGGCAGGAGCGCGGGCCTGGCCTCAACTGGTGCCAACTGGAACGAATGATCCAGGTGTAAAACAAATGACGCGCGCTCGGGACGTTCTTAAAAACTGGACAAAACCTGCATTGGTGATGTTTTCAGATAAAGACCCAATTACACGTGGTGCCGAAAAGTGGTTCCTGAATAACATCCCATCTATCGAACATGAACCTTTCATTGTGATTCATCGTGCTGGTCATTTCCTTCAGGAGGATAAGGGCAAGTTGATTGCCGAGCACATTCATGAGTTCATTCTCCGTTCGAATGCTCGGGAACTGCAATCTCCTGCTTAAGCGGAAGGATAGGACTCAGTTTCTGAATTGCACCGCTGATTGTTGCGGTATCCTCAAACGCAAGCGTCAGTTTATCGTTCTTCTGCCGCATCACACAAATTCTTGGATTGTTCTTAACGAACAGTAGAACCTGAGAGAATATGGGCCCTTGGAAATAATCGCTTTCGGGATCTGAAACGAAATAGCAGATCAGTTTCTGGTTCTTGAGAATGAGCTTTTCAAATCCGATGGAAGCGGCCAACCATCGCAATCTAATCGTATCCATCAATTGAATTCCCTGTTTCGGGATGGGGCCGAAACGATCAATCACACGTTTTTCAAACTCGCGCAGTTTCGCTTCATCCGTTATATCATCCAGCTCACGGTAAAGTCCCAACCGCTCCGCAATGCTGTTCACATACTGATCGGGCAGGAGAATTTCCAGATCCGTATCGATCTGACAATCCCGTACAAATGGCTTTTTCGGTTCATCCTTGAACAGTTCTCTGAACTCAGTATCCTTTAATTCCTGAACTGCTTCATCCAATATCTTATGATACATCTCAATACCAATATCACTGATGAATCCACTTTGCTCGGCACCAAGCAGGTCTCCCGCTCCGCGGATATCCAAATCACGCATAGCAATGTTGAATCCGCTGCCGAGATCAGAAAACTCCTCAATGGCCTTCAACCGTTTCTTGGCATCTGCCGAAAGCATAGTGACGGGTGGTGCCAGCAAATAGCAGAACGCCTTTTTATTGGACCGCCCCACCCGACCACGCATTTGATGTAGGTCACTCAGTCCAAAATGATTCGCATTATTGATGATGATGGTGTTGGCATTGGAAATATCAAGGCCACTTTCGATGATGGTTGTGGCAACCAGCACGTCATATTCGCCCTCGATGAAACGCATCATTGTGTCCTCCAACTTGGTTGGTTCCATTTGGCCGTGACCAACGCAAACGTGCACATCCGGGCAAAGCCGCCCAATCATTCCGGCCACTTCCTTGATATTCTCCACCCGATTGTTGACGAAAAAAACCTGTCCACCACGCCCAACTTCATACATGATGGCGTTGCGAATCAATTCCTCGTTGAACGTATGCAGTTCGGTAATTATCGGATGACGGTTGGGTGGCGGTGTATTGATGACCGAAAGGTCGCGGGCGCCCATGAGCGAGAATTGCAGCGTGCGCGGAATAGGTGTTGCAGTGAGCGTGAGCGTATCCACATTCACCTTCATTTTCTTGAGCTTTTCCTTTACCGAAACCCCGAATTTCTGCTCCTCATCAATAATGAGCAGTCCGAGATCCTTGAAATGAACGTCTTTGCCCACAATTCGATGTGTCCCAATCAGAATATCAACCTTACCATCGGCCAACCTTTTGAGCGTATCGTTCTGTTGTTTTTTGGTCTTAAACCGATTGATGTAATCCACAGTGCATGGAAATTCCTTCAAACGTTCGCGAAAGGTGCGTGCGTGTTGAAGTGCCAAAATGGTCGTAGGAACGAGAATGGCCACCTGTTTTCCATCACAAACCGCTTTGAAAGCAGCGCGGATGGCGATTTCGGTTTTTCCGAATCCGACATCTCCACAAATGAGTCTATCCATCGGATATTCCTTCTCCATATCAGCCTTAAAAGCCTCAGTGGCCTTCTCCTGATCGGGAGTATCCTCATAAATGAAGGATGCCTCCAATTCTGTTTGAAGATACGTGTCTGGTGTAAATGCAAAACCTTTTTGCGCTCTTCGCTGGGCGTAGAGTTTTATCAAATCCTTCGCAATATCCTTTACCTGCTTCTTGGTCTTCGCTTTCAGGGCTTTCCAAACAGGGGAGCCAAGTTTGTTGATCTTGGGTTCAGCGCCATCCTTACTGGAATATTTGCTGATGCGATGCAGCGAATGGATACTGACGTAGAGAATGTCGTTGTCGCGATAGACCAAGCGGATGGTCTCCTGCATTTTACCGTTCACATCAATCTTTTCCAATCCGGCAAACTTCCCAACTCCGTGGTCGATGTGCGTCACAAAATCGCCCGGATTGAGCCCGGCAATTTCCTTCAGCGTGAGTGCTTCTTTTCCACGCTTGTAGCCTTGGCGCATACGGAAACGGTGGTAACGCTCAAAGATCTGATGGTCGGTAAAACACGCCAGTTTGAGGTCATGGTCCACAAATCCTTCGTGGATGGAGAGCAGCAAAGGCGTGAAAAACGGCTTCTCAATTCGTGTTCCACTTGGCAATGGCAGGTCGTCAAAAATGGCCTCCAACCTGTTCGCCTGACCCGGATTGTCAACCAGCATCACGTTCGTATAGCCTTGCTTTTTGTTCTCAATGAGAATTTGTTGCAGCAAATGAAAATCCTTGTTCACAGCTGGTTGCGGCCCCATATCGAACCGAAATTCTGTTGAATCCTTAAAATAGGTTCGTTGTCCGAATTCAATCACTCGCCTTTGTTCAATCGAATCAATTACTTCTCTGGAAGAAGTGTATTTATCCTCCGGTTTTGACCTATTGATAACCGATTGAAGTTCGGAAAAAGCGGTTTTCGCATCCTGAAGTTCCTTATCAACTTGCAGTTTGATGTCCTCTACATCCTTGGCCCAGATTACCGTTTTTGATGAAAGGAATTCGAAGAAATTGACCTTATCAGCAAGCAAAACTTCATCCTGAACATTAGGAACGATGGTTGCTTTTCGCAATGATTTCACCGACAATTGTTCGGCTGGATCAAAGGCTCGGATGCTATCCACCTCGTCACCAAAAAGCTCAATTCTGTACGGCAGTTCCTGCGCAAATGAGAACACATCCACTATTCCACCCCGAATGGCAAACTGACCCGGTTCATAGACCTGATCTACCCGCTCAAAGTGATATTCGTGCAGCATTTCATTGATGAAATCGAGGTCGAGTTCTTCTCCAACGCTGATATTGAACGTGCTTTTTTTGAGGGTTTTCTTGGAAATGACCTTCTCGGCCAACGCTTGTCCGTAGGTGACGATGATCTGTTGTGATGAGCCAGATTGAAGCGCGTTAAGCACTTCGCCCCGCTGAATGACATTACTGTTATCTGTTTCCTCAAGTTCGTACGCCCTTCGGTAAGACATGGGGTAGAAAAGAACCTTCTTCTTCCCTGTAAGGAGTTCGAGATCGCTCAGAAAATAGGCAGCTTCCTCTTTATCGGAAAGCACAATTAAATGATCCTGATCGGTATCCTTAACAACTTTGGAAACCAGGAAAGCGTAGGCAGAGCCCGCCACTCCGCGCAATCTTATTTTGGCAACATCAGTCTTGAGTTCAAGGCTAATATCCGCCAGTGTCTTTGATTGCTCAAAGAGCCCGATAAGATCTTCTTTTGTCATAATAAGCGCCTCGTTTTTCTATCCGACTGCGGCATTTTCCTTCATCATTTCCATCGATGTTTTCACCATATTCTCAGACCCCATGAAAAGCGGTGTGCGCTGATGCAAGGAAGTTGGTTGAATATCTAAGATGCGATTGAAACCATCCGTTGCCAGTCCGCCAGCCTGTTCCATCAGAAAAGCGAATGGATTTGCTTCATATAGCAACCTCAATTTTCCGTTTGGGGATGATGTGGTAGTCGGGTAGATGTAAATTCCGCCCTTAATCAAATTACGATGAAAATCGGCAACTGCCGAACCAATGTAGCGCGATGAATAAGGTCTGTCTGTGGCCGCATCCTCCACTTGACAGTATTTGATATACTGCTTAACCCCTTCCGGAAAGCGTGCATAATTTCCTTCATTGATGCTATAAATCTTACCATCCTTGGGAATTTTCATATCTGGATGAGAAAGGAAAAATGCACCAATGGATGGGTCAAGGGTAAAGCCGTTCACACCATTTCCGGTGGTGTAAACGAGCATGGTACTCGAACCATATATGATATAACCTGCGGCCACTTGTTCCGTTCCTTTTTGCATGAAATCTTCAAACGTGGCCGGACCAAATTTTGAGGTTCTTCTGTAGATGGAAAAAATTGTTCCGATGGAAACATTCACATCAATGTTTGAAGAACCATCAAGCGGATCAATGGCAACCACGTACTGCCCACCAACAGCATAGCCCGAATTGAACTCAATCACACCTTCCTTCTCTTCCGAAGCTATGCCACAAACCTCACCACGGTCCTTCAAGGCGCGGATGAATTCCTCATCAGCATACACGTCTAGCTTTTTTTGCTGTTCGCCCTGTACGTTGGTTCCTCCCACGTCTCCAAGGATGTCTTCCATCAAACCTGCCTTGTTCACCTCGCGGTTTACCACTCTGGCCGCAAGTCCAATCGCGCTCAAAAGCCGCGAAAGCTCGCCTTTGGCGTATTTAAAATCGTCCTGTCTCTCTACAATGAATTCACCCAATGAGGTTACGCTTCCCATTTTTCTGCTATTACTTTGTTCTATTTTTTGGAAACTGAAAGACCTGCTGTTCGGCAGGTCTTCAACTACTTTTTATTTCAATCCAATTAGAGCTTCATAATGTAAGCCAATTTGAAAAATCGTCTATCTGGACTTACTACCGCTCCTGGCTCAACATCTACGAAAAATCCCGGTACAGGTGCTGTCCCGGGGTTCTCAGCCGAGCTGCCAACCGATAAAATGAATTTGTCTGTAAGATCTGGTGTGGCATTTGAACCATCGCAGAGCGACCATCCCGCAGGAATGGAGGCAATTGTTCCGGACCACATGATGATACCGCCTGTAGGAGTTCCAGCATTCGGGTTAACGGTTGATGTGGTAAGAGAATACCAGTCGCCATAAGGAGCCACACTCGGCACAGGGCTATCGTACTTGTAATACCAGAAATTACCATCTCCCGGATCGTACGTAATGAGCCCATTTGCGATGGTATCGTTGTATTGCGATTCCATCTGAATTCGCTGCAAATTGGTCAGATAAGGAACCAGCATTCCCTTTGACCTGATTCCAAGAATAGAGTTGAACGGATTGGCCACCTCCAAAACTGCCGTGGGATGAGGAGTGGTTGTCCCAACTCCTACATTATTGGTCTGTGCAAACAGGTTTGAAGAAGAAATGGCTAAGGCCGAAGCAAGAAAAACGCCTCCAAGTAGACCTCTGAACATGATTATTTTGATTTGGTTGATACAATAACAACGAGCTATTTTGACTCGTTTTAGGTCGGTTAAAGATATATTTCTTTTTTAAACCCCACGAGAGGGAAACGATGGGTTGAATGGCGCAATTTCTACATTTGCCGAATGAATGAAACCCCCGCATTTTCTGTCAGAAAAGGAACGGAAAAGGATGTCTCCTCTGTGCTTGATCTGATAAAGGAATTGGCACTTTATGAGAAAGCTCCTCAGGAGGTGACAATCACATTGGATGAGTTGATGGCAGATGGTTTTGGTTCGAATCCAATCTATGGATTATTCGTTGCCGAGCAGGAAAATGTAATCGTTGGCATTGCCCTTTATTATGAGAAGTATTCTACTTGGCAAGGGCGATGTCTGTATCTAGAAGACATTATTGTAACCGAAAACAAGCGTGGAAAAGGGATTGGACACGCGCTTTTTCAGGCGGTGATTGGGGTCGCAAAAGAGCGGGACTCAGCACGGATGGAATGGCAAGTGCTAGATTGGAATGAGCCTGCCATCAACTTCTATAAAAAGTATAATGCGGGGCTTGATTCTGAATGGATCAATGGAAAACTAACCCGCAAACAGATACAAGAATTCAACCATAAATGAGAGTTTTTAAATTCGGAGGTGCCTCGGTTAAGGACGCACCAAGTGTGCGAAATGTGCATCAAATCATCAAGCGATTCAATACAGAACCGTTGATTATTGTGGTGTCGGCTATGGGCAAAACCACCAATAAATTTGAGGCGTTGGTCAATGCTCATTTTGATAAGAAACCGACAGCCGAGATTCTCGAAGACCTGCGGAATTGCCACGGAGAAATCGTCAAAGAGTTATTTGGCGATAAGGCGCAACCCGTGATTGAAGACATCAATAATACCTTGGTGGAGGTGGAATGGGCGCTGGATGATCCAGATGGTTTGGACCGTCTTTTTCAGTACGACCAGATTGTTTCCATCGGAGAAATGCTCTCAACGAAAATCATTTCGGCCTATCTCAAATTCCAAGGATTGGAAAATACCTGGGTAGATGCACGCGATCTTATCCGCACCGACAACAATTATCAGGATGCGAAAATTGAGTGGGAAGAGACCAAGGCCATGACCACAACGACCATCAATGCTGCTTTGAAAAAAGCAAACGTGGTTGTAACGCAAGGATTTATCGGTGGCACCAGCGAGAATTTCACCACCACGCTTGGGCGCGAGGGCTCTGACTTCACAGCGGCCATATTAGCTCACTGCCTCAATGCCAACGATGTGACCATCTGGAAAGATGTTCCAGGCGTTTTGAATGCCGACCCGAAGTACTATGATAACACGGTTCTTATTCCTGAAATGTCGTTTTTCGATGCGATGGAATTGGCCTATTTCGGAACCAGCGTCATCCACCCGAAAACCATCAAGCCGCTGCAAAATGCCAACATTCCGCTATATGTAAGGTCGTTTTTGGACCCAGATGCCGCAGGAACAACGGTGGCGAACAAGAGCGACCTGAAAATCGTTCCGTCCTTCATCGTCAAGCCCAATCAGGTGCTGGTTTCGCTCACTCCAAAGGATTACTCGTTCGTCACAGAGGCGCATTTTACCCACATTTATTCTGTTCTCAGCGACATTCGCATGAAGGCCAACTGTGCACAGAATTCAGCGGTCAATTTCTCTTTCAGCACAAACAACGACCCTGTGAAATTGCAGCAGCTTCAAGAACGTTTAAACGATGAATATTTCGTTGGATTGGTAGAAGATGCCGAGCTGGTCACCATTCGTTATTATGATGAAGAAACAATTGCCCGAACAACCAAAGGCATGAAGGTGCTACTGGATCACCGAACGGCTACTTCAGCTCAGTTGGTGGTGAAGTAACGCCAAACTTTCAAAACATTTGTAAAGAGTGATTCCAGATTATCTACTCAATCTTGATTACATCGCTCACGCGAAGAATGAAGCCTGTCTCTTCCTCAAACTCTTCGAAAAACCTCATTCCACCTGCGTGAAAATACGGCCTTTGTTTATTTGCTATATGGCCGTACATTTTTCTGAATGAATCAATATTCGCATCTCTTTTGAAGAGTTTGATTGAATTGATTAGTTGGTCTCTTGATTTACCTGCCCATCGGCCTCCGTCTCTATCTTTCAACTCGACAAAAATGATGGTATCCGCATAGGTTATCATGCCTTCACATCTTTCTCCCTCGTTATCTGCAATGTCTAAGCATTTGTCTATGGCTGTGAAAGTTACATCCATTCCTGTTTCATTGTCAACCCACGCAATCCACAAATCCTCATCCTGAAATACAAGAACCGCAGGAGGAATGTCATGGATACCGAACACCCGCTCCTTTGTTTGGGTGATACATTTAGCAGCAAAAAAATCTATCGCCATCCCTTCTCAATTTCCTGAAGTTGAGCAAATAATTCGTTGGATTCGTGAAGGGAATCGTTGAGATAGTTTTCATCTGACGGCAGTCCCTTGTGGTCTTCTAGCCTCTTAATGGAACCATCTAATTCATTGAGTTCGTATATCCGCAAATCCTCCGCACTGACAGTTGATTCATCTGGTACAATCCCCTTCAACTTACTTTTTGCTTCATCGTCAATAGAGTTCTTGACTATATCGGCCTTTACTGCCAACGTCAGATAGTTAATCAGATATGGGCTATGCGTGGTCATAATCAACATATTACTTCCATTGTTGAATGCTAATAGGCTGTTTAGTAGCAATCGCTGAGAAGTTGGGAACAGATTCTGCTCTGGTTCCTCAACGATATTCACGAAATATTTACATAGGTATTTCTCATTGATCTTCTTTTCCTTACTTCTTAGACCTTTTTCATCAAGCTCAGACGATAGGTTCAATTCCTTCAACTCATTGTTTCTACGAACCGTCTGATCTGGACTGAGAAGTTGTAGCAATTTTTTTTCTCCCTGTTTTACAAATTCAGTTAAATACTTCGTTACCCAATACAACGGAACAATCGAATGAAAGCCACTAGAAGCCTCGGATAATTTTAAACGCTTATTGCCAATAAGCAGGTAATTATCATCCTCGTTGGGGTCATAAACCACCTTCGTTTTGTTGTTGATAGGCAGTTCAATATCTTTTCCCTTGTGTGCCAACTGGGCACTGCGAAACTCAATGGAATAATTCTGAAGGCTTCCAACGATGAGATTGGAAACCTTATTGATGTTTTCAATTGAACTAAGAAAATTTCGTTCGGCTGGTACATACATAATCTTGGGAAGCCGAATAGCCTTTGAATTCATTTCCTCAGAAACAATTGTCTTCTTCAAAGTTGATTTGCCACCGTTCAAACTTAGTTTGAGTGATGTGCCTTCATAATCAATTTCAGAGTTGGGCTGCAAGTAATTCTGTAACCGATGAAACTTTATCAGCTCTACCAGTTCCTTATTAGATACGGGAGCGTGCATATCTCCTCTAAGAAGTGCCTTTTCTAACCACATGAAAGCGGAAATCAGCTTAGCCACAGTACTCTTACCGCTTCCTTGATTTCCGATAAACACGGTTACTTTGGACACATCGAGCCAACCATCATTTTCCGGATAGCCTTCTTTTATCGGGCCAAAATTTCTGATTCTGATTCTAATCATGGTTGTGAATTTACTGTCTCAAATGTAAGGGCTATGATTAGAAGAGTGCTCTAAACTCACGTCTGAAGACACGGAAATTACTATGAAGAAACAATTGCCCGAACAACCAAAGGCATGAAGGTGCTACTGGATCACCGAACAGCTACTTCAGCTCAGTTGGTGGTGAAATGACTCAGTGAACCTCCGAATACGCCAACTGAATTTTCTCGGCAAGTACGTGCGAGATCTTTGCATGGCTCTCTTTCGTCCAGCCAGCCACGTGGGGCGTAAGAATCACCTTAGGAGAATCAATAAGGTATTGGAATGCAGGCGGAATTTCCTCGTTCTCAATCTGCTCGAAATTGAATTTTTCGTACTCAAGCACATCCAAACAGGCTCCGAGAACTTTTCCGCTTTCGATGGCACGCACCAAAGCTTCGGTATCAACCACCGCTCCGCGTGATGTGTTGATGAGATAGATTGGATAATTCAGCTTTTCAAAGAAAGCATCGTTGACCATGTGGTAGGTTTCCAACGTGAGTGGCACGTGTAACGAAACAACTTCCGCTTCCTGATAGATGCTTTCGAGATTGGTTTCAATCACCAGATCATCGCTGAAATCCTTTTGATATTTGTCGTAGGCATACATCAACACGCCAAAACCAGCCAAACGTTTGGCCAATGCCTGTCCTGTGTTTCCATAACCGATAATGCCAACCGTTCTTCCGAGCAGTTCAACCCCTCGGTTCTCTTCGCGAGGCCAAAGCCCTTTTCTCACTTCAATATCGGCCGTATTGATGTGGTTGAACAAACTGAGCAACATGCCAATGGAATGCTCCGCCACTGCATCGCGATTTCCTTCGGGCGCATTAAAGCACTGAATGCCGAGCATTTTGGCGTAATCCACATCGATATTTTCCATTCCGGCACCAGCACGAGCAATAAAACGCAGATTCTTGGCTGCTTCAAGCAATTCCATATCGAGCTTGATTCTACTGCGAATTACCACACCATCGAAACCAGCAATCTGCTGCAGAACCACCTCACGACTAAGCTCACTTCCGTCCACACATTCAAAATCCATCCGTGTTAGATGGGATGCAAGATGTTCGTGAACGGTGTCTAGAAAAAGGATGCGCATTTGTGGCTGCAAAGTAGATCAATCCTTTTGCACTAAAAAAGCCCATACATCACTCTTCCAATCATAAAATAGAAGAGGAGTCCGATGATGTCGTTGCTGGTGGTAATAAACGGGCCTGTGGCAAGCGCAGGGTCAATTTTCATTCGGTTGAGCGTTAATGGCATAAAGGTTCCGAATGCAGCGGCAAATAGGATAACTGCGAGTAGCGATAATCCGATAGTCAAACTCAAAGCCAAGGGATAACCGAACATAAAGCTATAGAGCATCAGCACGGCCGTACAAGCAATTCCATTAACGAGTCCTACCAGCAACTCTTTCAAGATACGTTTGATCATTCCATCCTTGCTCAAAGTATCGTTGGCAAGACCTTGCACAATAAGTGCCGATGATTGAATGCCGACATTTCCGCCCATGGCCACAACCAAGGGAATGAAAAATGCCATTTGCGGATTAATCTGCAATTCGTGTTCATAATTGCCAATAACCATCGCGCCAGCAATTCCTCCAAACATGGCTACAAGCAGCCACGGAAGTCGTGCACGGCTCATTACCAGCACATTATCGGTAGTTTCGATGTTCTCCGAAATACCCGACATCATCTGGTAATCCTTGGATGTTTCCTCACGAACTACGTCCATGATGTCATCCACCGTAATACGACCCAACAAACGATGGTCCTTGTCTACAACAGGAACGACCACAAGGTCATATTTCTCCATCAGGTTGGCCACTTCCTCGGCCTTCATGTTGGCTTCAACAGACCGGATTCCTTCCTTGTAAATGTCTTTGATGAGTGATCTGGTGGAACTCAAAAGCATCTTTTTGAGTGATACAATTCCAAGAAGCACATCGTTGTCATCAACCACATAAACAGTAAAGACCTGATTGACATCCTCGGCCTGCTTTCGCATTTCGCGCACGCAATTCACGATGGTCCAATTGACGTTGACCTTGATTAACTCCTTGGCCATAATACCACCAGCAGTATCCTCGTCATAGGCGAGAAGCTGAGCAATGTCGCTGGCCTGCTCGTCATCGTCCACTTCGGCAAGAACTCCTACTTGACGATTTTCGGGTAGCTCACCAATAATGTCAGCGGCATCATCCGTGTCAAGCTGATCTACGTATTCGGCAATTTCCTCGTTAGAAAGTGATGCGAGAAAGCGTTCCCGTACATCCTCATCCAACTCAACGAGCACTTCCGATCCCAATTCATCATCAAGCAAATTGAAAATGAACCGCGCCTCAATGAGGTTGACCTCATCAAGAATTTCAGCAATATCGACAGGGTGAAGCTTTCCTACCTTGGCAGAAACGGTGTCGCTGTCAAGCCTTGCAATGTCCTCTTGTAGTTCTTCGAGGAAGTCGTTCGTGAGTTCGAACTGCATTGGTTAAGGTTTAATGGCTTTGATGCGTTCTTTTAATTTTGGGTGGATATTGTCGGACATCAAAAACGTCATTGATCTCAATCCAATTTTCTTCTTCATTTATCGAGTAAATGATCTTGTAATTCTTTTTGAAGAGAAGATATCGGAACTCAATTTTTCGGTTTTTCAGATGCTCTTCAATTTGTCCAATCTTGGGCTTATCCGCCAGCTTTAACGGTTCGGAATAAATTCCATCCACCAGTTTTTTAGCTGTGCCGTACCCTGCTTTTTCCTGATAATACTTGAAAATCTTGTAAAGTTCATCTTCAGCAAATTGTGTCCAATAGACCTCTAATCCCATTTATCAATTTTGGCCTTTAGATCGGTTGCCTTAATGATTCGTCCATTTTTAGAATCCTCCATTGACCTGTCAATTCGGTCATTGAATTCTTCAAGGGTCATCGGCTCAAACTCATCTTTGGCAATTGATGCCTTTTCTTTTCGCAACAATTTTTCAAGTCTCAGAACCACTTCCTCACTTTGTATTTTTAGGAATTCCTGTATGAATTCTATTTTTCTCGATTGCAAATCCATGTTTTGAGCGTTTATTCAAAGGTACTGAATTCAAAAATCTAAAAATTCAGCCTTAAACAATTCTATTCACGGTAAATCTTTAGTTACAATCAACTTAGCTTCGCGATTAGTCGGCAAGACACTTCGTAATCTGAACAAAATCCGCAACAGAAAGCCGTTCGGCCCTAAGGGTGAGAATATGCTCGTTTGGAGCGGTCGCAAAAGTAAGGGATTTGAGGGCATTCCTCAAGGTTTTGCGTCTTTGATTGAATGCAGTCTTCACCACAAGTTTGAATTTCTTCTCATCACAGTCCAATTTCTTTACGTCATTTCGCTTGCAGCGGATGACTGCGGAGTTCACTTTTGGTGGTGGATTAAAAACCTCAGGCGGAACGGTAAACAGATATTCCACATCATAAAACGCCTGAACCAACACACTTAGAATACCATAGGTTTTTGAGCCTGGCGGAGCGGCAATTCTATCGGCTACTTCCTTTTGTAGCATACCAATTACCTCGGGAATCTGATCTCTACTTTCCAACACTTTGAAGAAGATTTGCGTAGAGATGTTGTAAGGAAAATTGCCAATCACGCACAGCGGACCATCAGTAATTTCATTAAAATCCATCTTCAGAAAATCACCTTCAATGAGATTATCCGTGAGTTGAATAAAGTTCTGATGGAGGTATGCGATGGATTCTCTATCCATTTCAATGGCATGAATGGAGTAATCTTTTGGCATAAGATATTGCGTAAGAACCCCCGTTCCCGGGCCCACTTCCAGCACGTGTTTGTAATTGCCATGGCCGGTGAGTGCATCGGCAATATCAGATGCAATTTTCAAATCCTTTAGGAAATGCTGACCGAGATGTTTCTTTGGTTTTATCATAAAGGCTGATACGAATTACGAATGTGTACGACTATGACGAATTATGAAACCGCAAAGCCGCGGAGTTTGCGCAAAGAACGCGAAGAAAAAGGGTTAGGAATTACGAATATACGAATGCGTGGTACGCTAATGGCATTGAGTTTTTTAACCACAGAGAACGCAAAGGAGGCACAGAGAACACGGAGAAAAAATGATTGAGAATATCGTCTGCTCCAAATTATGAAAGCTGCGATTCCCCCTTTTCAAAGGGGGTGCCGAGGTACGAGGCGGGGGATTTGTATAAAAATGGGGAATCTAATCATGACGATGGACTGTCGTCTATTGACTATTCCACTATCTCTAAAACAGTCCTGAAAGCCACGTACTTCCCATCAAATTTCTCCTTTACATCAGCTTGCAAACGTGGTGCGTGCGATCCGTGATACTTCTGAAGATCCGACATGTTTTTACACAGATATTGAGTCGAATACGTGATGCCTCCTTCATCCTGAACCAGCAACACTTTCGCAAAACGGTTCTCCAAGAATAAACCAGTTGCCATCACATCCGGAATGTGCACATCGCGCATCCACGCCACCCATTCTTCACTCACTTCCTCGTTGATGTTTACGGTTACGTTGTAGATAATCATGGTCTATTTTCTAAACTTCATTTTGCCAAAATAGCTGATGATTCAGCAACCTTGGACTTTTCAATGTTTTCGGCCAAAGTCTCTCCCAACCGTTTCACAATTCCCACCACCAACGCGTTGCCCATAAAAAAGGCGCGTTTTTGGTCAGAAACACTATCCATTTTGGTGTGATTGTCTGGAAACATGTTCAACCGCTCCAACTCAATGGGTAAGAGTCTTCTATACTTCCCATCTTTAAATATTACATGCTTAAAACGCGATGCGGCTGGTCCACCTTCTCCAGTAATAATTGTTCTTGAAGGAGCGTCCAACGCATCGGGAAATATCATTCCGCCTTCTGCGTAAATATATTTATGTCCTTGGGCATTTACTCTTTCAATTCGTTTAGAACCTTTCAAGTATTCCCAGCTTTTTTCTCCTTTTAAATCTTTTGGGTCGATGAAAAACGTTTCGGGAACATCTTCAGTTTTAACAAGAACATCCTCCAAAACTGTTCGTTTTCCATTGTATTTACTGGTGGCTTTAGCTGTCCAAAACATGCCATCAACCATAACACCCGAATTCAGAAATGGCGACAGTTTCTCATTCTTGTTGAAATCGTCAGAAACTTCTTGAACATCTGCACTGATAATGCCCGTTGAGGCCTGAGAAAAATCGTCTTTAACAGGAAATGCTTTAGTAATTACTCCGTCACTCTTCAGCCACTCTGCTTTTGCAGAAGATTTTAGACGCTTGTACAGCTCAGTTGATTTGTGATAACCCAAAAGGAACACTCTTCTTCTGCGCTGCGGCATTCCGTAATCGGCTGCATTGATGACGCGCCACTCCACGGCATAGCCGAGCGCATTGAGCGAAGAAAGCATGATGGCAAAATCTCTTCCGCGCTGTTTTACGGGCGATTTAAGCAAGCGATCTACATTCTCCAACATGAGATACTTTGGGGCGTTTGCTCCTTTCTTTCT
>Ga0105051_10001770_pt1 | contig 28825 bp, 28 predicted proteins | sample FRY02_FD_78383 | JGI IMG/M metagenome (GOLD analysis project Ga0105051, IMG submission 78383) | Freshwater microbial communities from Lake Fryxell liftoff mats and glacier meltwater in Antarctica - FRY-02 (megahit assembly) | ecosystem: Environmental > Aquatic > Freshwater > Ice > Glacier... | reverse complement strand
AGATGATGGGTGTGGGTTGATGGGTGCCTGAGCGCTGAAGTGCTGCGTTCTGAACGCAGCACGCTTAATGGCGCAGTTGCTTCTTAGACAACGACCGGATGTGCGGCACCATCCATGGTGATGACAGTACCTGTGACATAGCTTGCTCGGTCTGAGGCGAGGTAGACCACGGTATCCGCGACCTCTTCTGGGCTCGCCAGTCTTCCCATCGGGACTTGTGCGGTCATTCGTTTGAGAACATCTTCTTGGCTGATTTTCTCGTGTTCGGCGTTGACTTTGAGTCCCTCAATGAGACGGTCCGTCAGAGTGCCGGACGGGTTGACTGCATTGATCCGTACGCCTTTTGGACCGTAAGCGACGGCAAGTCCAACCGTGGTGAGCATCAAGGCAGCATTGGCACTGCCACCCGCGATATGCACCGTGGTGGGTGTTTTGCCGCCTGCACCCACGACGTTAACAATGACGCCCGTGCCGCGTGCGCCCATGCGCTTGATGACAGGGTCAATCATGTTGATATACGTAAAGAATTTCGCATCCATCGCTTCACGAAAGAAAGTAGGCGATAGCTGATCCACCGGTGTGCGTTTGGCAGCACCGGCGGAGTTCACCAAGACATCGACTGGACCAAAGGCTTGTTCGGCCTGATCGAGCGCTTGCGCGGCAGGTTCAGCTTTTTGTAACTCAGCTGAAAAAATCGCAATGCGACGCTCACTGCCTGGCACTTGTGTCGCGAGCAGTTTTTTTGCCGTCTCTAAATTCTCCTGACTGCGCGAGACCAAGCTGACCTTGGCGCCTTCTTCGAGAAATACTTTGGCACAGGCCAATCCAATCCCACGGCTGCCGCCTGTAATCAATACGTGCTTGTTCGCGAGGTTCAATTCCATGTTACGACTCCTGAGTTTTTTAAGTTTGTGATTTCGTCTTGGGTGTAGCCAATGCTGAGCAAAAGCGCCTTGGTATCTGCACCGATTTTAGGCGGTGCCTTACGTACTTTTAGTCGCTCACCTGCTAGCGCAATCGGCAATAGGGCAACGCGGGTTTCGATTTCTTTGCCGGCTCCCGTATTGTCCGCAGCGATGGTGACGGGAGCTAAGCCACCCGTCGCAAGGAGATGTGGGTCGTCGAACAAATCATGTGGACGGGTGATGGGGGCGTAGGGCAGTCCGCATTGCTCAAAGCGTGTGCTGAGTTCCTTGGCACTCAGGACACCAAATCTTTCCCGCAAGATTGGGATGAGCCAGCTGCGCGCTTTGACGCGGTCGTTATTCGTGATGAGTCGCTCGTCCGCTTTTAGATCGTCAAAACCAAATTCTTTACACAAAATCGTCCACTGTGTATCGCTCACCGCGGATAAAAATATTTGTTCGCCATCCTTGACGGTAAACACATCGTAGACCGCCCAGGCACTCAGTCGATTGGGCATGGGATTAGCCGGTGCGCCCGTGACGGCAAATTGCATCATGTGTTGCGCCACGAGAAAGACGTTGTTCTCGAATAAGGCGCTGGCGACTTCTTGACCTTTGCCAGTGCGATGACGTTTTTGCAAAGAGGCTAGCACACCGATGGCGCCAAACATGCCCCCCATGATGTCATTCACACTCGCGCCTGCACGCAAGGGCTGCCCAACAGGGCCTGTCATATACGCCAAGCCCCCCATCATCTGCACCACCTCATCGAGTGCGGTGCGGTGCTCATAGGGGCCGGGTAAGAAGCCTTTGTGTGACACGTAAATCAACGCGGGATTGAGTGTGGAGAGGGCCTCGTAACCAAAACCGAGCTTGTCCATCGTGCCGCTTTTGAAGTTTTCACTGAAAACATCTGCGTTGCCTAAGAGTTTGAGCACAATCTCTTTGCCCACGGGATGTTTGACATCAACCGCGATGCTTTTCTTATTTCGATTGAACATCGGGAAAAAGCCAGAGCCTGACCCCAGAAGTTTTCGCGTGTTATCGCCCGCCAGAGGTTCGACCTTGATGACTTCAGCACCCAGATCACCTAGGATCATGCCGCAGGTGGGGCCCATGACCATGTGTGTAAATTCAACAACGCGTATGCCTTCCAGCGGCAGGGAATCGGACATATTTAACCTTTAATGACTTATAAGTGAGTTGTAGCGGCAGACTTTGGTCTGCAAACGAGTTGTTATACCATCGGTTCAAGGTGGTCGGACACGACAAACCTCGCCGTGTATCAGGAGTTATTTTCATGCAGTGCAGCATTGACGTTAAAGTGGTGAACTATTCAGACTCGGTTGATCGGCAGGCATTGATCACGTTATTGGATATGTACGCGCGGGATCCTATGGGTGGGGGTACACCTCTGCCCGAGGACACCAAGATCCGCTTATGTGACGACCTGGCTCAGGTTCCGGGCGCAATGAGCTGGATCGCCTGGGTGGCGCAGCAGCCTGTCGGCTTGCTCAATGCGTTCCCAGGATACTCAACCTTTAAAGCGCGCCCTTTGATCAATGTTCACGATATTGCAGTGGATCCAGCTTGCCGTGGACAAGGGGTGGGACAGGCCTTGATGGCCGCGCTGCAGGCGTATGCAAGCGAGCAGGGATGTTGCAAGATCACTCTTGAGGTTTTGAGTGGCAATACCCAAGCGATGCGTTCTTATGCGCGTTTTGGTTTTGAGCAGTATGCGTTAAGCCCTGAAACAGGTCAGGCATTATTCATGCAGAAGTGGCTTTGAACGTGAGGTCTTTATGGACAAAGTGCAAGTGAAAGCAAATAATCAAGTCACTGTGTACTTTGACGGGTCTTGCCCGCTTTGCCGACGAGAAATCGGTTTTTATCAGAAATGCGCGGGCGCCGAAAATATCGTCTGGCAAGACGTCAGTCGGATCGTCGACGGACAAGTGGCCAGTGATCTGAACTGTCAGCAAGCGATGGCGCGCTTTCATGTGCGCGACGCTCAAGGCCATCTAAAAAGCGGTGCAGCGGGTTTTATCGAACTCTGGCTGAATCTGCGGTCTTGGCGCTGGCTCGGTTGGTTGTTTGCAAACCCTCCAGGTATATGGTTTTTAGAAAAGTGTTATGTTGGGTTTCTCAGAATTCGCCCTTCAATTCAGCGCCGGATCAAGTAGCGGTTGAGTTTGATCCTTCCACAAGATCATTACATTGCGAATAAACTTTTATTTATGAATTCTTCAGAGCAAAATACAGCCCAAGATAGTGGCCAAAATATAGACCAAGACACAGGCACTCCAGTTTCGGTGGTCATCCGCAACAGGTTAAAACAAGCGCGAAAGCGCTTTCATGCCAATGACAATATTTCTGATTTCATTGAGCCTAACGAGCTCGCCTTGCTGCTCGATGAGGTCGAGGGCAAGATGAAAGGCGTGCTTGAGAGTTTGGTCATTGATACGGTCTCTGACCACAATACCAACGACACTGCGCGTCGTGTTGCCAAGATGTATTTGCATGAAGTTTTTGGTGGCCGCTATCGCCCGCAACCGGCGATGACGGAGTTCCCCAATGTTGAGCATCTGAGCGAGTTGATGATTGTCGGTCCGATCACCGTCCGCAGTGCATGTAGTCATCACTTTTGTCCAGTGATCGGCAAGGTCTGGATCGGCGTGATGCCAAACGAGCATACCAATGTGATCGGGCTATCAAAATACGTGCGTCTAGCCGACTGGATCATGAGCCGGCCCCAGATTCAGGAAGAAGCTGTGGTTCAGCTGGCAAACTTGATTCAGGAAAAAACGCAGCCCGACGGTCTTGCCGTGGTGATGAGCGCGACCCACTTTTGTATGTCCTGGCGTGGTGTAAAGGACATGGATAGTCGTATGATTAACTCTGTCATGCGCGGTGCATTTTTGAAAGACGCCAATTTGCGTCGTGAATTTTTGTCCTTGATTCCCCGAGAGGTCTAGCCATGTTGGTACGTCTGTTGTATGTCAGTCGCGCACTTGACCCAAGTGCCACTGAGGTGACGGAGTCCATTTTGGATTCTGCGCGTCAGTACAATATGTCAAATGGGATCACTGGCATCCTTTGCTACGGCGGGGGTATTTATCTGCAGGCCATCGAAGGTGGGCGCAGGCAAGTCAATGAGTTGTATGGACATATCGTCCGTGACCCTCGTCACAAGGACGTTGCGCTGCTTCATTACGCTGAGATCAGAGAGCGACGTTTTGGTGGGTGGACGATGGGGCAGGTCAATCTGAGCAAGCTCAATACCTCAATTGTTCTAAAGTATTCCGAGGAGCCTGAACTGGATCCGTATTCGGTATCTGGCGATGTCTCTCTAGCCTTACTCGAGGAGCTCATGCTGACGGCTTCAATTATTGGCCGTGCGTGATTGAGATCCATACAAAATGAACGCAACCCACTCCGCTCCGGACACCAGAGATCATTCGCTTGCCGTCAGGCTCCTATTGAACGTCGGGCATGGTCTCGACCACATGTTTTTATTGATTTTTGCGGCTTCTGTTGGGGTGATTGCAATCGACTTTGGGTTCGATAGCTGGGAGGACCTGATGCCATATGGTGTTGGTGCTTTTTTGCTGTTTGGTTTGGGGTCTATTCCTGCCGGTCGACTCGGTGATCTATGGGGACGTCGACGGATGATGGTGGTGTTTTTTGTCGGCATCGGCGTCTCGACTTTATTGGCGGCTTTGACACAAAATGCCTGGCAACTTGCCGCGGCTTTGACTTTGGTGGGTGCGTTTGCATCGATCTATCATCCGGTTGGTATTCCGTTTCTGGTTCAAAAGTCCCTCAATCCCGGCTATGCAATCGGCATTAACGGCTTGGCGGGTAACTTAGGCGTAGCGATTGCGGCAGTCCTAAGTGGGTTCTTGATCAAGTGGCTCGGCTGGCGAGCCGCCTTTGCGATTCCGGCGCTGTTATCAATCGGCTTCGGGATCTGGTTTGCTTATGTGTGCCCCGCTGAGACTGAGGCGCCCGCCAAAAGAAAGGCGAAGGCTACAGTCAATTTTCCGCCTGCGATTATCGCTCGGGCGCTCGCGGTGATGACCGTCAGTGCTGCCACGGGCAGTGTACTTTTTAATTTCACAACCAATGGGAACGGTCAGCTACTGCTCGAACGTTTTAAAGGGATTGTGGAGGACCCAGCGACCTTAGGCATTATGCTTGCTGCGATTTATACCGTCGCTTCATTAATGCAGGTGATCGTTGGTAAGCTGCTAGATCGTTTCGCCGTCCGTCCTCTTTTTCTTGGGATTGTGCTGATGCAGATCCCGTTATTTTTGTTGGCCTCCTATGCCCAGGGCTGGTGGTTATTTGCGGCATTGCTGGGTGTAATGGTGATGATTTTTGGCGCCCTTCCATTTGTTGACGTGATGGTGGTGCGCTATGTGGATGACCGCATGCGCTCGCGGGTCGCCGGTATCCGTTTAGCGATTTCTCTTGGACTGAGTTCTCTCGCTGTTTGGGCGCTGGGCCCCTCGGTCAAAAGCTTGGGCTTTGAGGTGATGCTGATGGTGATGGCTGGCTTTGCCGTATGTACAGCACTTGTGGTGACCTTGTTACCCAAAGAGCCCGCTGCCTCGACACCCACCTCTAACTAGGCGATTTAGACTGATGATTGCATGCTTAAATGAACTTGAACTTGAAACGGCCCGGGCCGAACTGCCTGCATGGCAGTACGATACGTGGGTGGGTGGACGGTTACTTAGAAGCTTTGTTTTTAAGGACTTCAGCCAGGCATTTGCCTTTATGACACGCGTGGCGTTGTTAGCCGAAAAGCAAGACCATCATCCCGAATGGTCTAACGTCTACAACAAAGTATCGATCGTATTGACCACACATGATGCTGGCGGATTATCCGCCCGCGATGTGCTGCTGGCGCACCAGATCGATCGACTACTGGATGTGGATTGACGCTCCAATATTCAATATTCGTTTAACGAAGATCTTGTTTTTTCAGCCTGCTGTTGGAGCGCCTCAATAGCACTCGGATCCATTTTTTCAATCTGGCGGTAGACCATTCCTAGACGATGGTTACCTGATAGTTTTTGATCGTGCCGTATAAAAAAATCCCAGTAGAGGGCATTAAACGGACAAGCATTTTTACCTTCGCGTTTTTTCTTGTCGTAGTGGCAGCCTTTGCAATAGTCGCTCATGCGGTCAACATAGGCTGCCGTAGACACATACGGTTTGCTCGCGAGGAGTCCGCCATCGGCGTACTGGCTCATGCCTACAGTGTTTGGTAGCTCAACCCACTCAAATGCGTCGATGTAGATGCCCAGATACCAGCGATGGAGTGCCGCGGGGTTGATGCCTGCAAGTAGGGCGAAATTGCCGATGATCATCAGTCTCTGAATGTGATGCGCATAGGCATGTTCCAGAGATTGTCCAATAGACTTGGATAGACACTGCATTTTGGTTTGACCCGTCCAGAACCAGTCGGGCAGTGCGTGTTGGTGTTCAAAGGTGTTGTGCTCAACATAGCCAGGCATATGGTGCCAGTACATGCCTCTCATGTATTCGCGCCACCCAAGTATCTGCCGAATGAAACCTTCCGCTGTTGCAATTGAGACCTTGCCATCGCGCCAGGCTTGCTCTGCGCGACTCACAACTTCTTGCGGTGAGAGCATTTTGGTGTTGAGTGCGAAGGACAAGAGAGAGTGAAACATCCGCCAGCTTGCGACACTCATGGCGTCCTGATAGTCCCCAAAATTTGGCAGTATGTTTTGAATAAAATGTTCGAGATCATTCAGGGCCTCGGCGCGATTGAGTGGCCAAGCAAAACGCTCGGCCTGTGGCTGGCCGAGTGTATCCACCCCTGCGCCCTGGATGGCAGCCCAGAGGGCCGAGTGGTCGTGTCGGATCCGTTGATCGGTTGGTTCGGGTGGTGTGCCAGTCCAGCGCTTGCGGTTTTCGTGATCAAAGTTCCATTGCCCTTCGACGGGACGCTTGGCATCAAGCATCAAAATGCGATGTTTAGTGCGCATATGTCTGTAAAAGCGCTCCATCAGCCAGCTTTTTTGGCCCTCAAAGACCTTAGCAGCCTCATGGCGTGTAGTGAAAAAGTGCTCGCTATCGACCATGGCGCAGGGGATGGTGAGTGTTTCACAAAAAACCGCGAGTTGTTGGTCAAGACGCCACTCATCGGGCTGTTGATATTCAAAGCGCGTGCTGTCATGGCGAGTCAATAAGTGCTGAATGTTCTCGGTCAGCGATTGCGTATTGTCGGAGTCATCAATGCGAAGGTAATGCACGCGATGACCTTGCGCCTCAAGGTATGCGCCAAGATCACGCATGCCCGCAAAGATCGCAATCACCTTCTGTGCATGGTGACGCACGTAGTCCGTTTCTTGACGGATTTCCATCAAGGTATAGAGGCACTTGGGATCGATGGTTTTAAACCAACTATGGGCAGGATTGAGCTGATCACCTAAGATCAGACGAAGTGTCGTCATGTTGCGGTCCAATATTTTCGATAGTTTCCCTCAGGGTCGTGCTCAAGTGCTTGCTTATCAAGATTCATCCGACGGCCTCCACGTGGATCTGTCCCTAAGCCTGCGATGTAAAGCCAATTGCCTTGGTTGCTATAGACATCGTAGTCCAGTAGTTGTGATTCAAACCAGGCGGCACCCGCACGCCAGTCTAATTTAAAGTCGTAAATAAGATAGCTCGCGACAATCTGACGCATACGATTAGAAATCCATCCCGTGGCGCGCAGCTCGTTCATCCCTGCGTTCACTAGGCTATTTCTGGTGTTGCCTTCAGTCCAACGCGCAAAGGCGGTCCTAGCTCCACTCGTTGTGAGTGAGGCGAGCTCATCAAGGATTCTGCCATCGTCTGATTTGCGCAGTCCATGGCGCGTGTAGAGTGCACGTCCATACTTCAAATGTAAAAATCTAAAGTAGTCGCGCCACAATAGTTCGAACCAAATCCAGTAGGTGCTCTCGTTAGCGCCGTGTTGCGCTTCATATCGTCTGAGGTGCTCGATAATGGTGGGTGCGGATACGGTGCCGAGTGCTAACCAAAGTGAAAATTTTGTTGAGAAATGGGTGCCTGAAAGCTGATTGCGTGTGAGCTTGTAGGTGCTCGCATAGGACCCTGAAAAATACTCAGCGAGATATTGCAGCGCCGCCTGCTCGCCGGCAGAAACGCTTGTTGACGTGTTGGCAAAAGTGCCGGCAGCAGTACTGGCAGCATTGCTGGTTGGGCAGAAATCGATTGAAGTGGGTCGGTCATGAGGGGCACCAATACCGAGCCCGTTAAATTTGAGCGTATCGGGCAATGGCGGTAGGGTCTTGGGCTGCGCAATGGAGGTACGGACTAAACATTTATTCGACTCAATACGCTGCCTGAAGCCGGTAAAAACATCAGGCATGCTGCCGATGTCAAAAGGTAATGCGTCTGGGTCAAACATGGTCGATTGCCAGTGCTCTTGTACCTTTATGCCAAGCGCACGTAGTTGGCTCACTTCCTCTTGCTCTTCGGGCGCCGCGATGGTCTCGCATACGATGCGTTCGGCTTGTACTGCCTGAACGAAGGTTGCCAGTGCTTCTGGGGCAGGGCCGTCAAGAATGATCAGCCTGCTTCCGAGCGCTCTGAGCTGTGCATCCAAGGCAGTCAGTGTTTCTGATAGGTACTGTTGGCGCTGCGTGCTGGAGCGTGCGAAGCCCCAGCGCGTCGACACGTCTGGGGGACTGTTCACATATACGGGAATGAGAGACGTGGCAGCTCGACAGGCCGCCGCTAAGGCAGGGGAGTCTGCGAGTCTCAGATCGGCTCGAAACCAATAGATCAGTCGACTCATTTTGCGGCTCCTGGTCCAGTTCGGCAGCGATCTGAGCAAAACTTTACGTTCTCCCAGTCGCGTTCCCATTTTTTGCGCCAACTAAAAGGGCGCGCGCACCGTAGACAGATTTTGCTAGGCAGATCGGATTTTTTTCGACCCCGCATCGACGAGGGTATCGTCATGTAAAGTCCAACGTTTGTTGTGAGGGAGGCGGGGTCGAGGCGCTGCGTCGACGCGTGTTTGACTGCCGTGGCTGCATTGAGGTTTTGCGCGAGGCGTGCTTCTCGATAATGTCTTTTTTCGCTGCTTTGACGGTTGCTTGTCCACGTCGTTCATAGAGCTTGCGTTTGGCTTCGCGGGAGGCGATTTCAAGATCGACGATCGGTGTAGAGATATCGTCTGCAGCGTGAAGGCCGAAGTTTTTTCTAAGCTCAGCTGGCATACGCCATGGCTCAAATAGCCATGTGTCAGGGACTTGTCTCATGGCAGGCAACCAGCGTCGCACAAACACACCGTGGGGGTCATGGTCGCGGGCTTGTTTGATGGGATTGTAAATCCGCGGAATATTGATCCCGGTGGTGCCGGATTGCATTTGCATCTGGCTCCAGTGAATGCCGGGTTCGTAGTCTAGAAAGTGTCTGGCCAGCCATTCGCCTACGCCGCGCCAATGCAACCACAGTGGATAGGCTGCTGTGGATACGAGCATTGCCCGCATTCGAAAATTGATCCAGCCGCATTCTTTGAGCATATGCACACTCGCATCCACAAGCGGCCAACCGGTGCGTCCCTGGCTGAGGGCTTCGAAATGCGTGGGATTCCATTCATGCTCGCGTAATCCGTCATAGCCTCGATGTAAATTTTGAAATTCCATCGCTGGCTCAGACTCAAGCTTTTGGATGAAATGACAGTGCCAGTACAGCCTGCTGACAAAGGCCCGAAGTCCTTTCGCTTTTCTAGTCTCAAGTGAGGCGTCACGTGCAAGCTCCTGAATGGTCGCCTGCACGACTTCTCTCATGCTTAGACAGCCATACGTCAGATAAGGAGAGATGCGTGAACAGGCTGTGGGTGCGGATAGAGGAGAGGAGATGCCGCCTCGATATTGCTCACTACGATGGTCTAAAAAATCTTGTAAGACCGACCAACCCATTCGACGTCCGCCCTTTTGTCGCTGAGGTGGGTTCAGTGGGTCGATCTTCAGCGCCGCTGCCGAAGGCGGTCGAGGTTCTGTCCAGGGCAGTGCGATGGAGACAAGCTTTGTGGGCGTCGATACACAGCTTTGTTGCATGTGGCGATCCCAGTGTGCTTGCCAGAGATTGCGATCGTGCAGTCGGCGTACGACCCCAAACTGAATCGGCTCGTGCCAGGAAATGCCTTGCGTGCGGCACCATTTGCTAATCGCTTGGTCGCGCGCAAAGCTCATGCCATGACCTGTTTCTTCGTGCGAATACAGCACATCAAAAGGGGTGTGCGCATGCAGACGTTGCAGGACATCGAGTGCTTCGCCGGTTACAACGTGCAACGTTGCGCCAAGTGTTTTGAGCTCTAGGTAAAGATCTCGTAGGCTCTCAAGTAAAAACTCAAAATGTTGTGCCGAAGCATCTGGACTTTGCCAGAGGCTAGGCTCAATGATGTATAGGCAGCAGACGCGACCGCGCCTGCTGGCAGCCTCAAGAGCGGCATGATCATGGATTCTTAAGTCCTTTTTGAACCACACGACACTGTCGCTCATTGGGGTGCCTCTACGCTACATCTTGCAATCGTGTGCCGCTATTTTGCAAATAGGCTTTGCACGCTAGGGAGTGACTCAAGTCCTGCAATGCGGTCGTAGAGTCCTGCGTCCGCGCCATGCATAGATGGATTTTGTGTCTTGCCGGTTGCGATGCAATCCATAAACTTCGCTTTCAAGCCAGCTGCATCGATCGGGTTCTTGGCATTCCCTAAGGGAAAACGGATTTCGCCCGAGTCGAATATTTTTCCGCTCGTTGTTTCAATGACGACGCGGTCTGTCAGTGCGAAAGCGGGTTCAAGCGGACAAACGGTATCGACGGTGGTGACCGTCACCTTGCCGTACAAGTCAGAAACATCCTGACGGGTCGCAAACGCATCGGTGAGTTGGGACAGTCCAACTTGACGTGCCACCACTGCGGAAGCGACCGCAAACTGTGCACTGAACTTGGCCTCCAGACCTGTGACGGGATGCTTGTTGCGTAACATGGATGCTTGAGCAGGACCCATCGTGAGATGCACGTTGCTGATGTCTTCTGCCTTGAGGTTTTCGCGCTCGACTATAGCGAGTACGCCGTCAATCGTGCGATGACTGGAATAACAGACGGGATAGCGTTTGATTGACAGGCCGCTATCCAGAATACGTAGCGTTTTGCCGAGGGTATCAGCAGGGCGCTTAAGGTCGGCACGGCCTGACAAGGAGAGTGCAAACAAGTAGCCAGCAGGGTGCTCAAAGACATCAGAAGCAGAGGTCATGCCGAGCTTGGAGAGTTTGACCGCCTCGATGCCGTGTGCAGCTGCCCGCCCTGCATGAAAGGGCTTGGTCATCGTGCCGAAGTTGGCGACGAGGCCGCTTGCTAGACTCGCAGATATTGCAAGTGCCTGCCGTGCATCTTCCTCTGACAGTTTGTGGAGATAGGCAACGGCAGCGGCCGCGCCCACTGCGCCAAATACACCCGTCGGGTGCCAGCCTTTTAAGTGGTACTGCTCTGGTTCGCGACTGACGAGCTCAGCCCAGACCTCGTAACCCACAATGTAGGCGCGCACAGCATCCAGACCGGAACTATTGAGTTTGTATCCCTCAGCCAGGATGGCGGGAACGAGTACCGTGCTCGGGTGCCCAGAAATCGCCACGTCATCATAGTCCAGTGCATGGCCGGCCACTGCGTTAATAAAAGCAGCTTGTGCCGCTGGATGCATCGTACCTAAAAAGGGAACCGGTGCTTCGGCGGGTGTCGTCGAATCGGCAAAGAATTTGCGCACAATGTCGACAACGGGTTCGCGATGACCCGCCATCATTGTCGCGATCGTATCAATGAATCCCGTCTTAGCCACGGCGTAGGCGGCTTGCTCTTGACCACCGAAGGTCGGAGCCGCCACAAAGGCTGCAAGTGCTTTTGTTAATCCAGTCATGTGTTTGTCTCCATGTGCGCTTGAGTATTGCGCATGCTTTGATTGTTAGTGAGATGTTTAGAACGAGCGAGGCATGCCAAGCATGTGCTCACCGATGTATGACAAGACAAGATTGGTCGAGATCGGTGCGATCTGGAACAAGCGAGTCTCGCGCCATTTACGCTCCACGTCGTATTCTTTGGCATAGCCAAAACCGCCATGGGATTGCAAGCAGGCCTCGGCAGCATGCCAGGTAGCATCCGAGGCAAGCAGTTTGCCCATGTTGGCTTCGTCGCCGCAAGGCAAGCCTGCATCGAAGAGGGCAGCTGCGCGTCGGAGGACCAAATCAGCTGCATCTGTTTCAGCATGTGCACGGGCGATCGGGAATTGAACGGCTTGGTTTTGGCCGATAGGTCGGTCAAATACGCGGCGTTCGCTGACATAGGCGACTGCTGTTTTAGCAAACCAACGCGCATCACCGATGGCCTCGGCCGAGACCAAGATACGTTCGGCATTCATGCCGTCGAGGATATATTTGAAACCCTTGCCTTCCTCTCCGATTAAATTGTCAGCTGGAATTTTCAGTTGATCGAAAAAGACTTCGGTCGCATGATGGTTGACCATGGCTTTGAGGGGACGAATGTCGAGGCCTTTACCTAAACCATCGCGAATATCAAGCAGAAATACTGAAAGTCCTTCGCTTTTTTTCTTGCACTGATCAATTGGTGTCGTCCGGGCGAGCAACAACATCAGATCAGAGTGCAACGCGCGGGAGGTCCATACTTTTTGACCGTTGATCACGTAGTGATCGCCCTGACGCTCTGCGCGTGTTTTCAGTTTGGTCGTATCGGTACCGGATGTGGGTTCAGTAACGCCGAAGGCTTGAAGACGGACTTTACCTGACGCAATATCGGGCAGGTATTTTTTCTTTTGAGCCTCGCTACCATGACGTAATACGGTCCCCATGGTGTACATCTGTGCGTGACAGGCTCCTGCGTTGCAGCCGGACGCGTGAATGGTTTCTAGGATCACAGCCGCAGCACGTAACGGCATGCCACTGCCACCATACTCTTCCGGAATCAATGCGCCCAGGTAGCCGGAAGCGGTCAGCGCCTGCACGAACTCTGTGGGGTAATCCAGTTTTTCTTCTAAACCACGCCAGTAAGAACCTGGGAAGTCGGCGCAGACGCGCTTTACACCTTCCCGAATCTCTGGATAGTCTTCACCGGTTTCAATCGAAATATTTAGTTTTGGATTTGCCATGATGTTCTTTAATCCTAATGATTAACAACCTTTGAAATTCGCCTTGCGCTTTTCGTTAAACGCGGCAACACCTTCCATACGATCTTCTGTATCGATCAGGTGGTTATAGGCCTCGATTTCAAAACGGAATGCTGTACGAAGCTCCATCTGTCCGCCATAGCGCACAGACTTCTTGATTTGACGCACGGAGAGTGGCGCATTTGCAGCAATGACTTCAGCGGTTTCAATCGCTTTGGCAAGGACTTCGCTGGGTTCGAGTATGGCATTGATCAGCCCGTATTCGCTCGCTTGCTGTGCGCTAAAAGGCTTGCCTGTCATCAAAATTTCCTTGGCGCGTCGTTCGCCAATCGCACGTGGCAGGTTTTGAGTCCCTCCCGCGCCAGGCATGATGCCTAGAGTGACTTCGGTCAAGGCGAAGCGTGCAGCATTGCTGGCATAGATAAAGTCGCAAGAGAGCGCCAGCTCAAGGCCGCCCGCATAGGCATGACCATTGACCGCAGCAATCACAGGAATCGGCAGATCCACCAAGGTCCAGTACATCCGCTCAAACAACTCGTGCTGCAACGTCCACTGACGTTTGGTCATGCCGTTACGTTCTTTTAGATCACCACCGGCACAGAAAATCTTTTCGCCAGCGCCCGTCAAGACGATGCACCGAATTTCGCCGGCATCAGCCGTCAGACGATTCCATAAGTCCAGGAGGTCGTGGCCGGATTGGGTGTTAATCGCGTTACCGACTTGCGGGCGGTTTAACGTCACTTTGAGCACATGGGTGCTGACCATTTCTGTGGCAATGGTTTCGTAACTAGGAAAAGCACTCATGTTGTGGTCCTTTTTGAGAGAAGGGCGGTGTGTTCGCCAAGTTTGGGTGGAGCGCTGTAGGGTTGTGGCCTGACGCCATCAAAGCTTAAAGGCAGTCCGATGAAGCGCATGCTGGTGCCCGGGACATCTTGCAATAACCCGAGCGCTTCGGTCTGTGGATGGGCAACCATCTGGGCTAAATTATTGACCGGTGCACAGGGCACACCAGCCTCTTCTAGACGGCTGATCCAGAACTCTGTTGTTTGTGTGACGATAATCTCGTCGAGTCGGGCATATAGCTCGGTTTGGTTCTCAACGCGGCGGGGATTGTCTGTGAAGCGTGGATCGGTGATCCACTCAGGCTTACCTACGGTGGTCGCGAGCGCTTTGAACAGGGCATCGCTGCCTGCCGCAATCACTAACTCGCCATCACTCGTGAGATAGCCTTTGTAGGGGACGATCCCAGCGGCGCCAGAGCCTTGTTTTTGGGAGACTTCACCGCATGACAGATATTGTGCCGCCAACAAGGACACCCAAGTCGTCGCTGTTTCAAATAGAGACACATCAATGATCTTGCCTTTGCCGCTTGCTTGGCGCTCAAGTAAAGCGGTCAGGACACCGATGATGCCCCACATGCCGGTGCCCATATCCACAATCGATGCGCCGACGCGCACCGCAGGTCGGCCAGGCTCACCTGTGGTGCTCATGATGCCGCCAAAGGCTTGCATGAGTGGATCGTAGCCAGGGCGGTCCTTGAGTGGTCCTTCGCGACCAAACGCACCCAGGTTGCAGTAAATCAGTCGGGGTTGCCGTGCTAATAACGTTTTGCCGTCAAGGCCGAGTTTTTCAACATGACCTGGGCGTAAGTTTTGAATGACGATGTCTGCATGATCGCAGATGTACTGCCGAAGCTCTTCGACCTGTTGTGCATCACGCAGATCGCACACAACCGATTTTTTATTTCGATTGAGCGCTTGAAAAAAAGGTGAAGCGCCTTCCCAGAAAGGAGGGCCCCATCGGCGGGCATCGTCGCCATCTGCTTTTTCAATTTTGATGACATTTGCGCCAAGCTCACCCAGTATTTGGCCGGCGAAAGGGGCGGCAACGCTATTTCCTAATTCGATCACGACCAATCCGGCGAATGGGCCGCGAGGGGAGACTTGCTGCTGCGTAGACTCAGACATTTTTGATTTGCTTTTAAGGGGTTTGTCCTCCCAAAATTATGTCACGAATTCGCACCTCCCATTGGGAGATTCAGGCTTAAACCTTCCTGAATCGCCCTTCAATCTGATAACTAGCGCAGAATCAGCTCGATATTGCCACGCAGAAGTCGTTCGTAGTGAACATTCAATGCAACTCTTCGGCATTGAGTTTTTCGCAGATCGCGGCGGTGACTTGTGCCGTTGTGGCGAGGCCACCGAGGTCACGGGTATGTAATCTGGGGTTTGCGGTCACCGCTTCGATTGCCTGCATCAAGCGATCGGCGGCAGCTTGCTCACCAAGATGTTCCAGCATCATCACCACGGACCAGAACGTCCCAATCGGATTGGCGAGGCCTTTACCCATGATGTCAAAGGCCGATCCATGAATCGGCTCAAACATTGAAGGATAGCGACGCTCAGGATCGATGTTGCCAGTCGGTGCAATACCAAGGCTGCCTGCGAGTGCAGCCGCGAGATCACTCAAAATATCTGCATGCAGGTTCGTCGCAACAATTGTGTCGAGGGTGGCAGGGCGATTGACCATGCGGGCAGTCGCGGCGTCGACCAATTCCTTGTCCCATTTCACGTCAGGAAACTCTTTACTGATTTGCAATGCGATTTCGTCCCACATGACCATCGCGTGTCGCTGGGCATTGGACTTGGTCACGACAGTGAGTAACTTGCGTGGTCGTGACTGCGCCAGTTTGAAGGCATAGCGCATGATGCGCTCGACACCGGCGCGCGTCATCATGCTGACGTCTGTCGCAACCTCGATGGGGTGACCCTGATGGGCACGACCGCCCACGCCAGAATATTCACCTTCTGAATTTTCGCGCACGATCACCCAGTCGAGTTGCTCAGGTGTGCAGCGCTTAAGCGGTGCATCAATACCGGGCAGGATGCGCGTGGGGCGCACGTTTGCATACTGATCGAATCCTTGGCAAATTTTTAGACGAAGCCCCCAAAGAGTGATGTGGTCAGGAATATGTGGATCACCGGCTGAGCCAAACAAGATCGCATCTTTATCGCGCAGTGCATCCAAGCCATTTTCAGGCATCATCACGCCGTGCTTTCGATAATAATCACCGCCCCAGTCGAAACTTTCAAATTCGAATTTGAGTCCAGCGTCTTTCGCTGCAATGGCTTGTAAAACCTTCTGACCTTCTGGGATGACCTCTTTGCCAATGCCATCGCCGGGAATGGCAGCTATGCGATACGTTTTCATAACGAAATCCTGAATGATATGTAGGGGCGGGTTGAGTAATGTGTACGGTAGTTGCGATGTTATTTAGTAGTTCAAGCGTTGCTTGGACGAAATACATTGGCGGGTTCATCAAACCAATTTCGATTTTTCCTAAGCCGGTGTGCCATCATCAGGGCAAGAGGTGCTGCTTCGCACAGGACTTCCATCAACGCTTCATCGAGAGACAGGCCGGCGTTCTGAGCCATACGGGCTGCAAAGTCGCGCGTCGCAGCATCGCAGTGCGAGGTGTTAGGCGTGAGGTCGGGCGCGCTCAGTACAGGTGCTGCCTGACCTGGGGTGAGTGTTGGGCGTTGATCCCGCAAAGCAACCGCTTGTTCGTAAGCATGTCCCGCTCTTAATACAAGCGCATCTGCCTGCGGTGCACCAACAATTTGCAGACCCATGGGTAAACCTTCAGAACTGAATCCGCAACTGACAGAGACAGCAGGGCCGCCAGTAATATTGGCAAGCACCTGTGCATTAGGCTTGTGCCAGAAGCTCATGGGTCGATGCGCCGTGATCGGTTGCGCGGGGCCAAAGCCTGGCATCAGGAGCACGTCGAATTTTTCATAAATTGGTTTCATTTCTTCGAGCATGCGTCGATGTTCGCGCGTCGCGGCCAAGTAATCCAGGGACTGGAACATCACGGCAGGCAAAATACGAGTCAGAAAATCTCGACCGTAGTCATGGGGGCGCTCCCGCAAACCTTGCTGTTGCACACCAAATATTTCTGTTTCAGCGAGAACGACTTTGACATCCATATAGTCTTGCATCGGCCGCAGACGGCAATCTTCGACAGTGGCGCCTAATTTTTTGAAGATTTCTACGGCTTCATCAAGCGCCTTGCGATGTTCTGCATTGACGACTAAATCTTCTTCCCACACATAACGCAGCACACCGACCTTCAACCCTTTCAAGTTTGCGCTAAGGTTTTCAGCATAATTCGGTATGGGTTGCAAAAAACTGTTGCCATCTGCTGGGTCATGCGCCGCGATTGCCTGAAGCATCAGGGCACAGTCCTCGACCGTCCACGCCATGGGGCCACAGTGATCGAGCGTAAAAGAGTTTGGCATCACGCCTACTCGACTGACCAAGCCAGAGCTGGGCATAAATCCCGCAATTCCACAAAAAGAGGCGGGACCTCGAATTGAGCCACCGGTATCTGTGCCTAGTGCGGCACCGACAAAGCCGGCCGCCACGGCAGCACCCGAGCCGCTTGAGGATCCGCCCGTAAAACGATCGAGTTTCCATGGGTTGCGAACGGGTGGCCAAGGCAGGTCGAGTGAGGGGCCGCCATGCGCAAACTCATGCGTATTGAGTTTGCCAAGCAACACAGCTCCGGCTTCGTACATGCGTGAAACGACAGCGCAGTCTGCGGCGGGAATATGTTTTTGTCCGATTCTTGACCCCCCCGTTGTCAGGATGCCCGCCGTTTCGTAAATATCTTTTGCACCAAAAGGGATGCCGTGCATCGGTCCGAGATACCGACCTGCCATTATTTCGCTTTCAGCGAGTTTTGCCTGCTGACGCGCAAGACCAAAAGTCGGGGTGATGAACGCGCTGATCTGGTCATCTAAGGCCTCAATGCGCGTGCGCAAATGATCAACGTATTCGACGGGTGAGAGTTTCCGGGCTTTGATTTGTTGGGCGGCCTGCGCGATAGTCAGAAAGTGCAGCTCAGTCTTCATAGTGCGTCGAGTCCTTGCAGTTGAAAGGCTTGCTTGGCTTCAGGGGTACGTAGAAAGTCAATAAAAGCTTGTGTGGCAGCATCCTGAGTATTTTGATTGAAAACACCAACAGAAAAGACAGTAGATTGTTGAACGGCAGGAGGTAGTTTTCCAAATATATTGATGCCTGGGACTTGCATCAGTTCGCTCATTTGCTGCACAGCGAACTCAACTTCGCCCTTTAGCACGAGTTCGCCGGTTAATCCTTCCGCCAACACAACTGCCTTGGCGCGCACTTCCTCATCCAGTCCGAGGCGTTTGATCAGGCTGGCAAAATACAAGCCGCTGGCACCTTGTTTGGAAAAGGCAATCGAACGCGCAGCGCGAAGCGTCGCAATAAAGGCTTCCTGGGTAGAAATGTCAGGTGCTACGGCTGACTGTTGAATGGCCATGGCGACATCTGAGCTCACCAAATCGACGCGGCTCCCAGTGTTGAGGATTCCTTCTGAAATCAACGCATCAATAGATCCGGCAACGGCTAGCAGCAGGTCAGCACGCGTACCTGCACGGATACGCTCGCTGAGGTGAGCGGTCGCGCCGTAATCAATGGCAATCTCGATGCCAGAGGCCTTAGTAAAAGTAGGGATCAACGTTTTCAGTGCATTACGCAGAGCCATGGTGGATAGAACATTGAGTGCGGGCTGTTGAGTCGCCATGTTTGCTTTGTCTCTTGAAAAGGTAGATTGTTGTTAGGATGGAGAGGTCACATTACGATGAGTGATGAATATTACTGAGTGCCTGAGGATCAATATCCTCAACCACTACTTTAAGAAACTCGATGAGGACGCGGACTTTTGCCGCCAGAGTGCTACGAGGAAGATACACGATGGAGACCTCAGGCCCTGCTACAACATAATCAGAAAGAATCCGTTTTAGCTTGCCGGAACGCAATGCGTCACCGGCGATGAAGTCGCTCACCATCACGATGCCCGCACCGGCGATTGCCGCTTCAAGTAAGGATTCTGCGTTGTTGATATTCAGTACTCCCGAGACCGTTCTCGAAAAATTCTGACCGTTTTTCGTAAATTGCCACTCGCGATGTTCGCCGGAGATCGGCAACAGATAGGCTAAGCACTGATGCTGATCGAGGTCGTCTGGCGATTTCGGCGTACCATGGGTCTGCAGGTACTCGGGTGAGGCGTAAGCCGCGAAGCTCAGATTGCACAGTTTGTGCGCGACAACTCTATCATCCGTGATGTAGCCGACTTGGATGGCGGCATCGACGGCTTCGTAAGTCAGATCGACATGACGGTCGCTCAGTTCAATGTCAACAATCAGTTCTGGGTAAAGTCGGGTAAAACTCAACATTTTTGGAATGACGACTCGTCGACCAAAGCCAACAGGCATTTGCAGGCGCAAGCGCCCTTTGGGTGTGGCGGTCGTTGCGGTCACCGCAGTCTCGGCATCTTCGATTTCAGTCAGTATTTGACGGCAGCGCTCAAAAAAACTGGCCCCCTCACCCGTCAAGCTGACTAAGCGAGTCGAGCGCTGCAGGAGCTTGACGCCGAGTTCTTGTTCGAGTCTGGCAATAGATTTGCTGATGGCTGAGGCGGTGAGGCCGAGCCGTTGTGCTGCAAGAGTGAAGCTGCGGGTTTCTGCAACTTTGACAAAGACAAGGAGGGCATTCAGGTTTCGCATGACCGACAGTGTACTCATGAATCAAATTCAGTAATATATTTTAATTCTAACGAGTTTGACCTGAAAAAAATCAGTCGTTAGCATGGGACACTAGCGCTGCCTCGCCATGCCCCATCACAAATGAGTATTAATTAGATGACCTATAAAAAATTTAGAATGTTGTGTAGTTTATTGTTGGTGATGAGCGCTCAGTGCATATTGCTGCCTGTGGCTCGGGCTCATCCCCATATTTGGATCGATGGCACGGTCGAGTTGGTATTCGATCGCCAAGGGAATGCTGCCAGCGTGCGTCAGTCGTGGTTGTTTGATGAGTTGTTTTCTACGTATGCTTTACAAGGGATGCCGCGTGACAAAGCAGGGCAGGTTCCCGCTCAAGAGTTGCAGAAAATAACGGGCGAATGGATAAAAGCGCTTGGCGAGCCGGAGTCACATTTTTTTACCAAGATGATGCTTGGCGGCAAGGTGCTTGCATACGGCGCACCACAGCAGGCACAAACGACTTGGGATCCAAAATTAAGTCAGCTCGTGTTGTCTTTTGTATTACCTCTCGAACAGCCTGTCAGAATCGGTGCCAAGGGCTTAGAGGTCGACATTCAGGATCCAAGCTATTTTGTGGCCTTTAATTACAAAGGTCTGAAGTCGTTCAAAGGTATTGATGTGCCCTCTGGTTGTCAGTTTAACTACATGCCGCCACGGCCTCTCGATCCAAAGACAGAGCGCCTGCTATGGTCGATTCCGCCAGAGCAAAAGGAGTTGCCCGAGAATTTGCGTGAAGCGGTCAAGCAGCTCTCTCACCAATTCACAGTCAAGTGCTCATGAAACGCTCTGCTCATTTCATGCGTCATTGCACCTTTATTACGTTGTTCGCGTTGCTGAGCTTTGTGTTGATCGACATGGCCTACGCCCAGTCTGCGCATCCCTTTGCCACACCCGAGCAACGCTTAAGCGTACCGACCTCTGGGTGGTTCGCTGAGTTCAGTGGTCAAATGGCCGCATGGCAGGGACACTTTTACCGTCAGCTCACAGGTGCTGTTCGCGCTTGGAAGCAAGATGGGTGGGCGGCCTGGTGGCTGCTCGGGTTGTCATTTGGTTATGGGGTATTTCCTGCGCTGGGGCCTGGTCATGGTAAGGCTGTTCTGACTGCTTATGTTTTAGCCAATCGCGAAACCATTCGTAACGGCGCGTTGCTTGCGATGCTGTCTGCATTTTTACAAGCCTTCGTCGCGATTGGTCTGGTGGCGATTGCCGCAGGCGTCTTGCAGGTCTCAGGTGTTGCAATGAATCGTGCGACGTGGTGGCTCGAGCTGGGTTCATACGCCATGATGGTGGCGCTAGGTCTCTGGTTAGTATCTCGACACGTGCTCAAACCGGTTGTAGGTTGGTGGTTAGAACGCAGGAGTCGGGTGATGTCGCATCAGGCGACACACGTGCATCACCAGGCGCATGAACACGCGCATGATCACGCGCATCACCACACGCATGTGCACGATGAAAGTTGCGGGCATGTTCACATGCCTGACCCCAACCTAATCGCCGGTCCTATGAATTGGTCCAAGGCGATCTCAGCGATTTTGGCTGTCGGGCTTAGACCCTGTACGGGCGCAGTCTTTGTGTTGGTATTTTCATTAGCGCAAGGGTTTTTTATTGCCGGCATTGCGGCAGCGCTTGCGATGGGTCTTGGGACTGGGATCACAGTTGCAGCACTTGCGTCTGCTTCTTTATGGATCAGTCATGTCTCTGTCAGCGTCGCGGGCGGCACCCAGAAAATATGGGGAAAGATTTTCGTCGCGGTGTTGCAGTCGCTAGCTTCTTTTGCGGTACTTGGGCTAGGACTGCTGTTACTCAGTGCTGCAATTCAGCAATCTTTACAGCGCCCGTAGAGGGTTAAATCATGGTCTTCGATTCTGAAGCCTTTGGGCGCCAACATTGCTAAATCTGTCGGGCACGAATGAATGTCAAAGACTTTGTTGCACTGATTGCACCGAAAGTGGTGGTGGTGACCATGTCCTGATCCTTCAAACCTAGGATTTTCGCCGGGGAGCACGACCTGTCTGAGAACCCCGTCTTCGACCATCGCTTTTAGGTTGCGATAGACGGTTGCGATGCCGAGCCTCGGCACGACGCGGCCAGCAAGCTCAAGTACTTCCTGAGCAAGCAGTGGTCGGTCTGCAGACTGAATCGCTTCTTGAATGGCTGAGCGCTGACGCGTAGAACGTTCCATTAATAGATGCCGTTAGGGTTAAGTGATAATGATAGTGTATTATCATTAGTATTGCGAACTTGATTCGTAGAGATTACCCCTTTGCCGAACTCTTGTCCCTGAGATGTAAATGCAATCCGATCCCAAACACACGCATGGCCATACCCACGACCATTCACATGGCCATACCCACGACCATGCTCATGGCCATACCCAGGCGACCTCACATGCCGTAGTCGTTGGCAGTGATGATTTAAAAAGTCCTGTGCTGATGAGCGTTTGGCAGCGTCTGATGTATTCATTCTTGATTCTGGTTGTTCTTTGGTTGGCAGTATTTTGGGCGTTGCGGACAAATGGCTGAGCAGCAAACGGCAATCGAGGTCCGCAATTTGACACTTGCGTATCAGGGCCATCCTGCGGTTCACCATCTCAGCGGCGCATTCCAAACTGGCTCATTGACTGCCATTGTTGGGCCAAATGGGGCCGGAAAAAGCACGTTTTTATCGGCGTTGTCAGGTCAGAAATCTGGTACTGAGGGCTCAATTCATTTTGCAGGATCAGCAACGGCATCACTCGGTGCGCAACCTAAGTTGGCTTACTTGCCACAGCAGTCAGCGATTGATCGCGAGTTTCCGGTTCGAGTGCTGGATGTTGTGGCTCTTGGTGCTTGGCGCGAGCTCGGCAGCTTTCGGCTTGTCTCTGCTGAAATTCGAAGACGGGCATCCGAGGTGTTGTCTGCGGTCGGGTTGATTGGTTTTGAACGCCGTTACATTGGTGAACTGTCCGTGGGCCAATTACAGCGGGTTCTGTTTGCTCGGTTATTGATGCAGGATGCGCAGATTATTTTGCTTGACGAGCCCTTTAACGCGCTCGATACGCGGACCGCTGAGGACTTGTTGGGTGTTGTGCTGAACTGGCATCAACAGTCGCGTACGGTGATTGCTGTACTGCACGACTTAGAGATGGTCCGTCGGCACTTTCCGCAGACTTTATTGATGGCGCGAGAGGTGATTGCCTGGGGGCCGAGTCAGGAAGTGCTGAGCTCTGAAAACTTGCAACGTGCAAGGCAGACTGCTGAATACTGGGATGATCGAGCGCCTTGGTGCGTACGTCCGCCCGAAGCAGGGGGGCGCTAATGTTTTCGGAATGGTTGCTTGCGATCTACAACTTGGCTTTTGCCCCTTTTGTCGAATATGGATTTATGCGTCGCGCATTGATTGCTTGCGTGGCGATTGGTCTGGCCTGCGGTCCGATTGGAACGATACTCGTCTTGCGTCGCATGAGTCTTGCGGGTGATGCGATTGCGCATGCCGTGCTGCCAGGTGCTGCAGTTGGCTTTATTTTTTTCGGACTGTCGTTGCCCGCGATGACCCTTGGTAGTTTTGTGGCGGCGGCATTGATGGCTCTGATCGCGAGTTTCGTCACCCGCTGGACCAGTCAAAAAGAGGATGCAAGCTTTGCGTCTTTTTATTTGATCGCGCTCGCATTAGGCGTGCTACTGATTTCGACTGTTGGCAGCAAGGTTGACTTGTTGCACTTTCTGTTTGGTAGCGTACTAGCGATAGATACTGAGTCGCTTGTCATGATTGCGGCTGCCTCAACGATTTCTTTATTCGTACTCAGTTTCATCTGGCGACCACTGATGCTTGAGTGTTTCGATCCAGGTTTTCTGAGGTCCGTCGGCGGGCGTGGCGCGTTAGTGCATCAGGTTTTTATGATGATTGTGGTGTTGACGCTTGTCTCTGCGTTTCAGGCGCTTGGCACTCTGATGGCGGTTGGGCTGTTGATGTTGCCCGCCACTGCAGCACGATTTTGGTGCTATGGCGTGATCGCACGCTCTTTGCTCGCTGCCGCTTTCGGTGGCTTGAGTGGTGTCTTAGGTCTCTTGGTGTCGTACCACGCTAACTTTCCTTCAGGCCCCTCTATCGTCTTGGTGGCAGGTATTTTCTATCTAGCATCTCTATGTCTGGGGTCTCGCGATAGTTTCCGATTAATTCTTTTTCCTACCCCACAGCATAAGGAGTCGTGATGAGCCGATTATTTTTAATCAAAGCGAAAATTTTTATAGTTTCGGTGTTGCTTAGTTTTGGCATGCCAGCATTGGCGAGCGAACCTCTTCCAGTCGTGGTCAGTTTTTCAATTCTGGCGGATATGGTACGCCAGGTGGGGGGGCCGCATGTGTATGTCACAAGCCTGGTCGGTCCTAACTCGGACGCGCATCTCTTCGATCCAACGCCAGCTGATGCACGCAGATTGGCTGCCGCAAAACTCGTCGTCGTGAATGGACTAGGCTTTGAGGGCTGGATAAACAGATTGGTCAAGTCCTCTGGTTACCGTGGCCCCGTTACCGTCGCGAGCCGAGGCATCAAATCTATCCCGATGGCTGCGCAAAAAAAGGACGATGGACACGGTCATTCGCACAGTTCTGCCGATCCTCACGCTTGGCAAAATCTCAGTAACGCCAAACGCTATGTTGAAAATATTAAAGTCGCATTGACGCAGGCGATGCCGGCACAAGCCGCAACCTTTGAGGCGCGCGCAGCTGATTATTTAAGGCAGATTGATGCCTTGGATCAAAGTACACGGTCGCGTATTGGCACTGTAGCACCCGAGCGCCGTCGCGTGATTACTTCACACGATGCCTTCGGATATTTTGCTGCAGCCTATGGTGTGAAATTCTATCCCTTACAAGGTCTGTCAACTGGTAGTGAAGCGTCGGCGGCAGATGTGGCGCGTATTGTGAACGAGATTAAAAAGAATAAGGTGACAGCAATTTTTGCGGAAAATATTTCTGATCCCCGCGTGCTTGAGCGCGTGGCACGCGACAGTGGCGCCGTGGTGGGCGGAACGCTTTACGCTGATGCATTGTCGATGCCTGGCACACAAGCGGACACTTATCTGAAAATGTTTGAACACAATGTTTCGACGATTGTGAAAGGAATTTCAGCTTCTTCACAACATTGATGGTTTAGCTTCTGCTTCTGTCTTAATTGACAGCAAATCTTTATTCCCCCATAATCATCGCAAATAAGAATCATTCTTGTTTGCGATGATTTTATTTTATCTATTTATTCATTTTCTTTTGAGTGTTCATCTTCATGGTTTTACTCATACCACCCTGTATGTTTCTTAATAAATACGAATCAATCTAATTTGTATTTAGTTATTGGCTCAGGTATTCGGTATATCCAACATGAAAATTACTATGAACAACACTCAACTTGCTCTCCTATTCTTGACGGGAACAGCCCTATGCGGGGGAGAAGCCCTTTCCCAAACTAACAGCACCGACACGACGTCCGAACCGCAGGTGGCCCAAACATTTCAGGCCATCACAATCATGGGCGAGGATGAGTCGCAGCAGATGCCTTGGGCCACCGAGACGGATCGCCAAAAGCTCGATGCACTGCAAATCCAAAATTGGTCACAGTTTGGCAGTCGTGCCGAGCCTGGGATCAATTTCAATAACACCAACAAGAGTGTGAACATCCGTGGGCTCGATCAGAGCCGAGTGGTCACCAGGGTTGATGGCATCCGTCAGTCATATCTCACCGATATACGCGAGGAGAATGGCGGTATTCGTGGTGGCGTGAGTGCAATCGATTTCAATTCACTTTCGTCGATCGATATTGTGAGGGGAGCAGATTCGAGCACGGTCGGATCAGGTGCCTTTGGTGGTGTGGTGGATGTGCGAACGCTTAATCCCGGTGATTTGCTGGCCAATGGGAAAAATATCGGATTCATGGCCAAGACGGGTTACTACAGCGTTGATCAAAGTTGGCTCCTCAATAGCGCGGTGGCTGGGCAACTTGATAATGGTTTGCAGTGGTTGCTCCAGGCGGGTGTGCAGCTTGGCAAGGAAACGATCAATCAGGGTACCCAGGGTGGCTATGGTCCGATGCGTACCGAGCCCAATCCTGACAACTACACACAGCAAAACTATCAACTCAAACTTCAAAAGAAATTTGATGGCGGACACAAGCTCGGCTTAGTCGGCGCATACTTTAATCGTCAGGACAAAATCACCGATTTTTCAGCAAATCCAAAGACATACTTACCCAGGCAAAGCAAGGTTGCTGACGAAACATTGCGTCAGAGTCTTGCGCTCAATTACGGGTGGGCGGCCTCCAACGATCTCTCCTTGATAGACAGTTTTGCTACGCAGATCTACTGGCAAGAGGTGAGGTTATCGAGCGATCTCAATGCAAAGCGTAAAACGACGCCCATCGGTGCGTATCAGCGCGACAACTCGATGCAAGAGACCAGTTACGGTGTTGACTTCCAAGCGAAAAAGCGACTCAAAGGGGATGTTTCTCAGCTATGGGAGTTTGGTGGTGAATGGTACGCAACCGATCTAAAACAATACGCAGGGGGCAAGGATAATTGCCCGAGGTTTTACAGCCCAAGGTCGGCATGCGCGTTCTTTCATGTCAATCAGACGGATGTGCCACAGACAAGAGGTAACAACTATGGGGTGTGGCTACAAAATACAGTGGGCTTCGCGGACAATACGTTCTCTCTGACGCCTGGTGTCCGTTATGACTATTACAACTACAAACCGTCATCCGCGAGTGGCTACCAAGGTAACCCTACGGCAACAACGTTTAACGCCAACAGTAGTGATGCATGGTCACCTAAGTTACTTGCAACATGGGCACCCACTAAAAATCTGAGTCTTTTTGCTCAATATGCGCTGTCATTCAATGCGCCGACAGCGACACAGCTTTACAGCCGCTACGGTTCGATTGGCACATACCTTGTCTCCGGTAATCCGACACTCAAACCTGAACATGGACGTGGTTGGGAGTTGGGTACCAAATATGATGACGATGCTGTGAGCGCGAGCCTCACCTATTTTGACAATCGCTATAACAACTTTATTGAAGCGGTCAATTTACCCGGCACTCGTCAGTATCCCTACTTTATTCAGACCTACCAAAACCTCGAAGATGTGAGGATCTATGGACTTGAGGCGCGAGGCGAATGGCGGATCCATCAGGGTTGGAGGGTATTTGGATCGTTGGCGTGGACGGTGGGTACTGATCAAAGCACAGGACGCTCGCTCAACTCAGTCGCGCCCTTGCAAGGCATCTTAGGACTAGGCTACTCCCAAGAAAATTGGGGCGCAACCGCACAAGTATCGGGGGCCGCTGCCCGCACCAAAGTCTCTAACCCAACGCCTACGCTCGCCAAGCCTTTTAGTGATTTCCAGGCGCCTGGATATGGCATCGTGGATCTCACCGCCTATTGGCGACCCGCCAACCTTAAAGGCGTCAGCGTACAGGCTGGCATCTTTAATGTTTTTAATAAAACGTACTGGAGCGCGCTTGACGTTCCAACAGCAACAGACGCAGTGCAGGCTGGCAGGTTGGCGGCGGGTGCCTACACGCAGCCCGGACGTAATGTCGCACTCTCTCTGACCTATCAATATTAATGGTGAGGACTTTATGTTTGAAATGATCGATATGCCAATCGTGGAGCAGGGTAGCCCCGCGTACCAACACCAAATCAGCTTAGTACGAGAGGGTTACGCACGATTAAGCGCTGAACAAAAGACACAGCGTGCCAGAGAGATTGCAGCACTCCTCGGCATTTCAGAGGCGCAGTGGGTGTCGGCGAGCTGCCATCCCATCCGCAGCGTGAGGCTAAAAGGTACACCACAAACGATTTTTAAAGAGATCGAAAAACTGGGTCGACTGATGGCACTTACGCGCAACGATAGTTGCGTTCACGAACGACACGGGGAGTATCGCAATGTTCAGTCAGAGGGGCCTGTTGGTTTAGTCTTGGGCCCTGACATTGATTTGCGCGCCTTCTTTGGTAGCTGGAAAGATATCTTTGCTGTCCAAGAGGGCGATCGCTTGAGCTTACAGTTTTTCGACGAAGAAGGACGCGCAGTCCATAAAATTTATTGCACAAAGGAGACCGATACGGCTCGTTATTTAGCGCTCGTACAGGATTTTGCTGACGTCCCTGCATGGTCTGAGAATATTTTAATGCCTAAGCAAAAAATGCCTGATACGGTGAGTGATATTAAGCAATTTCGACAGGCGTGGCTTGCCATGGCGGATACCCATGATTTTTTTGGAATGCTCAAGAGGTTTCAGGTCAGTCGTATCGGTGCACTTCAGCAAGCAGGCACTGACTTGGCACAAAGCGTGCCTGTGATCTCAGTCGAGGCGATGTTACATCGTGCCGCGTTGACAGAAACGGAGATTATGTGCTTCGTGAGTAATCGCGGCATGATTCAAATCCATACCGGTACTGTTAAAAAATTGTACGGCGGGGTCCTTGGCTCAATGTGTTGGATCCCTCGTTCAACTTGCATCTCAATACTGCAGCGGTCAAGCAAGCTTGGGTTGTCAATAAGCCGACGGTCGATGGCTGGGTCACCTCCTTGGAGGTATTCGATGACAACGACGAGTTGGTCGTGCAGTTTTTTGGAGCGAGAAAGCCTGGCAAGCCTGAGTTGACGGCATGGCGCACACTGCTCGTTTCTTTGGCTGCAGAACCTTTGCTAGGTTAAGGAAGACATGATGAAAAAATCAGGCATTTTTGCGATTGTCCTGCTGATCAAACTGATGCTTGGTTTTTCGGGCGCTATCGCTCAATCGCCTAGGGTGGTTTCTCTTGGCGGGAGTGTGACTGAAATTGTATATGCCTTGGGTGCGGAGCAACAACTCGTGGGTGCAGATCAGTCTAGCCTGTATCCCTTGGCTGCTCAGCAACTGCCTAGTGTTGGCTACTACAGACGGTTGCCGGTCGAAGGCGTCGCTTCGCTCAAACCCACAATGGTGATTGCCTCTGAGCATGCAGGTCCCCCCCAGGTCATTGAGCAACTGCGCACTCTGCAGATCAACGTCGTCCGTGTCTCTGACTTGCCCACTCTTGACTCCTTGCAACAACGCGT
>Ga0105051_10001767_pt1 | contig 28840 bp, 19 predicted proteins | sample FRY02_FD_78383 | JGI IMG/M metagenome (GOLD analysis project Ga0105051, IMG submission 78383) | Freshwater microbial communities from Lake Fryxell liftoff mats and glacier meltwater in Antarctica - FRY-02 (megahit assembly) | ecosystem: Environmental > Aquatic > Freshwater > Ice > Glacier... | reverse complement strand
CCAAATAGTATAATAAAACTAACAAGAGTTGAAACAGAGTCAATTAATGATATTGAAGTTACGTAGAATAAAATTTTAATCACATTTGCTGAATTTTTGATTAATGATCTAATCAATAAATCATTAAACGAAGAACTACTTCTATCTAAATTTGCAATTTTTATTTTTAGTAATAATTTACCAGGGCTCGCTGCGAAATATGTTTCTGTAAATATCAATATTACTAAACTAATTAATGTAGTAATCAAAGCATATTTTGTAAAGGTTTCATTTTTAAGATTTTCATTTATAAAATTTATAGATGAAGTTAAATCACCTGTTTGAGCTAATGCCATATATTCACTTATAAATGATTGTACGTCTGGTACATTCAATAAAATAATAATTGAAATTAACGACAGAAATAATCCATCAATCAGAAATGCCCCTAACCTTTTAAGAAAACTTACTCTAAGGCTTTTATCAAAATTCTCTCCATAATATTGACTCATAACATCGTTATATTCTTTTGAACCTTGTGGAGGCAAATTTTGAGGAGGAGTACTTTGTTGTGAATATTGATAATTATTTGGCTCAGAAACATTATTATTATAGTTGTTTTCTGTATTATTTCCAGAGTTGTTTTCCATAAAGCCCTTTATAAAATGTTATTGTTTTAAATTATGAAATTTTTAAATTGTAGATATGTTTGATTTTTTAAAATATTTATAATATATAGGATAATTGTTATAATCTATTCTTCTATTCCAATTGAAAAAAGCAAGTCTCTTTTTGAACTGATATAATTATATATTGAATTAGTTTGATTAATTGTTGCATTTACATTTTGTAAGTTTGCTATCGTCAAATCATTTATATTAATTGCTCCCAATTCATATCTTTCTTTAGCACTTTTATAATTTAATTCAGCAGATTCTAATGATTTTTCAGTTATTTTGATTTGTTTAATTGCAGCATTTAAATTTTGTAAATTTGTAAATATATTAGATTTAATACTTTGTTCAAGTTTAAATAACTCACTTTGCGAAATTTCAAATTGTAGTTTTTGATTTTCTATATTAGCATTATTTTGGAATCTATCAAATATTGGAATTGACAGGTTTAGACTACCTGTTGCTTGACCCCTATCAGTAAATTGGTTTAATTCACTATTTAACCAAGACCAGCCAGTATTTGCAGTCAAAATTGGGGAATAACCTGAATATGCAACATCAATAATTTTATCAGCAGATTCTAAATTTATCTTTGAAGACTGATAATCTTTTCTATTTTCGATTGCTAACTTTGAATTTAACTCAAAATTTCCATAATTTGATTTAAAATTATTTATTTCGCTATCTTGAATTTTAATATTTATAACTTGTTCATCAATTTCAAAAGTATTAGTTGGTGATAATCCAATAGTAGTAATCAAATTTGCTTTTGCATTATTGAAATCATTTTCAGTTCTTATATAATCTAATTCTCTGATTCCAACTTCTGCTTCTTGAGAATAAACATTGTCTGCGGTCAGAACTCCAAACTCATAAAGTCCTTTAATCCTTTCCAAATCACTTTTCCCAATTTCTAAGTTTTGTTGTCTAATTTCTTTTATTTTATTTGTCTGTAAAATATTGATATAGGCTTTAAAAACATTATATTTGACAGTTTCAATTGTTCTTTCATTTGTTAATTCTGAGGCAGATAAATTGTTTTCTGCAATTGTTAGATTATTTTCTCTTGAAAGCCCATCAAATATAGTTAGACCAACATTTGCGTTCATACTAAAGGTGTTTGGCTGTGTTATTAACCTACCACCAATAACAAACGCTTGAACATTTGTTATCTGTCTATTATAACCCATATTAAAATTTACAGACGGTAAGTAATTACCAATTGCACTTTTGACACTTGCTTTTGAAGATTTAATTCTGTATTTACTAACTTTTATATCTGGATGATTTTCAAATGCAATTTTATAACTTTCTTCCAAATCTAACTTCTGTCCAGTAAAATTACTTTGAGCTTTTAGTAAAAAACCATTAGAATTAAGATATATTAAACTCAAAATAAAAAATATTGAAACTTTTTTTAACATTGCTACCAAAAATTGATGAAAATAAAATTATTTGTAAAATTAAACAATAAAAATTTTATGTATTTTATATTTTTCAAATTAAAGCATTTTACGCAATTTTAAATCATAAGTTACATTTTTGTTAATATTTATTTGAAAATTATGTTAAATATCAATAAAAAAAATAATATTTGAATATTTTTTTTTAAATTGCGGAGTTATAATATTACTATAAAAAAAATATTATAAAAAATATTTAATAGTTATAATATTAATCAATTAATGAATTTCTTTGTTAATAATATTAATAAATCTAACTTCTATAAATTATATTAGGGTAGTTTATGAATTGGTATTCAAAACCAACAATTGAAATTTTAAGTTTTTATGATGTAAATATTGAAAATGGCTTGAGTGATAGTAAAATACTTGAAAATATCCAAAAGTATGGAAAAAATGAGCTACCAAAACCAAAAGAAAAATCACAAATATTATTATTTTTAGAACAGTTTAATAATCCTATCATTTATATTTTGATTGTAGCGGCAGTTCTAAATTCTATTTTGGCTGAACCAAAAGATGCTATTGTAATTGGTTTTGTTGTATTGCTAAATACAATTATTGGATTTGTTCAGGAGTCGAGAGCAGCTGATGCACTGAAAGCACTTCAAGATATGACAGCACCCACAGCAAGAGTAATTAGAAATGGTAAACACGAAACAATAAACACAACCGAACTAACTCTCGGCGATGTCATTGTTTTAGAAAGTGGAGATAGAGTACCAGCAGATGCAAGATTAATCGAAAGTAAAAATTTATTAGTCGATGAATCAATGTTGACTGGGGAATCATTAAGAGCTGAAAAAAATGCAAATAAAATTATATCTGAGGAATCTTCATTGGGTGATAGAATCAATGTTGTTTATTCAGGTACTATAATTGAAAAAGGTAGGGGATTAGGAGTAGTTTGTGGAGTAGGTGTTAACTCTGAATTTGGGAAAATATCTAAAAATGTATTAGAAACTGAAACAACTGAATCGCCACTTCAAGAAAAAATTGAAAAATTTGGAAAAGGTTTAAGCATAGCAATTTTAAGTATAATAGTTTTTATATTTTTAATTGGTTTGTATAATGATATAGATTGGTTACAAATGTTTTTGGCTTCTGTTGGATTAGCAGTTTCTGCAATTCCAGAGGGATTGCCAGTTTCAGTTACAATTACGCTTTCTATTGGTTTATATCAAATGGCGAAACAAAATGCAGTTGTCAAAAAATTAGCTGCAGTTGAGACTTTGGGTTCCACAAATGTTATTTGTACTGATAAAACTGGTACTTTGACAAAAAATCAGATGACAGTTACCAAGTTCTTTATTGATTCTGAAGATTATGATGTATCTGGTTCTGGATATGTAATTGACGGAGAAATAACTAAAAACAATACAAACATTAAATATAATGATAATAAAGCATTAGAAATGTTTGCTTACATAAGCCAATATTGTACCGAATCAAAAATAGTAAAAGACAATAAAGATTGGAAAGTAACTGGTGACCCAACAGAAGCTTCACTTATGATTTTGGGTCATAAATTAAATTTTACAGATACTAATCTAAATTTCAGAATTGACTTACCTTTTGAATCTGAAAATCAAATTATGGGTTCAACCCTAATCAAAGATGGAAAGACTTACCTTTTAGTCAAAGGTGGCTCTGAAAGAGTATTAGAAAGATGTAAAGTTTATATTGCAAAAGATGGCTCACAGAAAAGTGTTGATGTAAATGAATTTGAAAATAAAATACATCAATACTCAAATGATGGTTTAAGAGTACTTGGATTAGCTTACAAAGAAATTGATAGTAATTATTATGAAGAAAATCATATACGCTTAGAAGACTTAACAGATTTAATATTTGTTGGATTTTCTGGAATATTAGATACAGTTAAAGAAGAAGTGCCAGGAGCTATCAAAGAATGTCAAAATGCTGGAATTAGAGTAGTTATGATTACTGGTGATCACATAGAAACTGCTACAGCTATTGGCAAAACTATTGGTCTTGGACCAAACAAACCTCATCCAGTTTCAATCAAAGGTGCTGAATTAGAGAAATTAACTGACGATGAGTTATTTAACAGAGTAAATGAAATTGATGTTTATGCAAGAGTCGCCCCTGAGCATAAATTTAGAATTGTAGAACAACTCCAAAAACACAATAATGTTGTTGCAATGACTGGTGATGGTGTAAATGATGCACCTGCTTTGAAAAAAGCTGATATAGGTATTGCAATGGGTATTGGTTCAGATGTTGCAAAAGAAGCTTCACATATAGTATTAATTGATAATAATTTTACAAGTATAGTAAATGCTGTTAGAAGAGGTAGAATTATAATGAAAAATTTACAACATATTTTGTTGTATATTTTAGCTACTAGTTTCGGTGGATTATTAACTGTTACTGTGTCAGTATTATTAGGACTTCCTTTACCTGTTTTACCTGCACAATTATTATGGATAAACTTAGTTACTGATGGTACATCAACTTTCCCATTAGCTTTTGAAAAAGAGCACGGTAATGTAATGAATTACCCTCCAAGAGCTAAAAGTGAACCATTAATTCCAAAATCAATGAGAATTAGAATTATAATGGCTGGTATCTTAATGATGTTAGGAACTATATCTATATTTATATATACTTTGGGAAGTACAATAGATTTACCTATCGAAGATATTATTAAAACTTATGAATACAAAAAAGCAGTAACAATGGCATTTTGTACTTTAGCATTTTTTCAAATATGGAACGTACAAAATTCACGTTCAGAAGAAAGGTCATTGATTTTTAATTTACCCGAAAATGGTAAAAAAAGAATGAAAGCAATAGGTATTATGACAAATCCGATATTATTGGGAGTTATGGTCTTATCTATTGTTTTACAGGTTTCGTCAGTTGCTCTACCATTTATGAATAATTTACTTAATACTGTTCCTTTAAGTTTGAGTGAATGGTTAACAGTTGTGGCTGTTCCTTTTGTAATAATTATTTTTGTTGAATTTGTTAAATTTATTAATGCTAAGTTCATTCACACTAAATTAGCTAATTGATAAATTATAAATTTTAATTATTCTTATTTTAAATACATTTAAGGTTACTGCGTTTTTATAAGTAGTAACCTTTTTTATTATCCGAAAATTATTTGAAGAAATTATTATGTTAAAGTTTAAAACTCGTAAATTAGTCAGTCCCCCAGACCTAAATCCCAATAATACACTTTTTGGTGGTCAATTATTAAAATGGATTGATGAAGAGATTGCAATATATGCAATGTGTAAATTAAATTCAAATCATATAGTAACAAAATACATGTCTGAAATAAACTTTGTAACTCCTGCTTACAAAGGTGATATAATAGAAATTGGCTCTGAGGTGTTAACTATTGGTAGAACATCAATTACACTAAGATGTGAAGTAAGAGTTAAAGACACTGATGTAATAGTTGTAAAGATTGAGAAAATAGTACTTGTGCACGTTGATCAAAATGGAAGACCCAAAGCTCATCATAAAACTTTTGATAATTTAAATAATGATATAGACAGTTAAATTATTATTATTTTTTTAAACTTTCTTCTATTTACTTTTTTTTATTAAGTTTGTAACTTTAGTGTTATATTATTGTTATATTTAAAACAAAAACTATTTCAAATTATTTTTTTACTATTTAATATTATAAAATTATGAATAAATTAATTTATTTGCTTTACTGTTCGATTATTGCTCTTTTATTTCTAAGTTTTACAAGTTGTGATAGATACAATGACACACCAAATAATACGGTTTCAATCGATAAGTATGAAAGAGAGTTAGTCAATAGATGGGTGGATCAATTAGTAAGATTAGGGCAACTTTCTCCCGGTATGACTCCTCCAGTTGTTGCAAGAGGATTTGGTTATTCTGCATTAGCTTTGTATGAAACTTGTTTGCCAGTTATTGAGTCAAATATTTCGATGAAAGGTCAAATAGTAGAATGGCAAGGACTTTCAACTAAACCGCAAACAAATGTAAATTATCATTGGGGTGTTGTCATTAATACATTAATGTCAACTATGTGTTTAGAATTTGCTGGAATAAATAATAGACAACAGTGGAAAGAAGAATTTTTGGCTCTGGAATCCGATTACAATGATAAATATAAATTAGAATGTACAACAGATGAATTTAATGCTTCTGTTGCCTATGCAAAAGCATGTTCTCAAGAGATAATTGATTTTGCCAAAACAGATCCTATTTATAATACAATTACAACAGAACCAAAAGAACCTATGAATAGTAATTATCCAGTTGACTATGATCCACCTGTAGGTAAAGGTTTATGGGTACCAACAGCTCCAACTTACCAAATTGCAATGCAACCATATTGGGGTGTTTCTCGTCCATTTTTAAAGAGAAATGTTGATTTGAGACCTGCAGATCCAAATCCTTATTCAGAAGATACTACTTCACTGTATTATAAAGAAATGTTGGAAGTTTATAACGCTGCCGTTAATTTAACTCCTGAACAAAAAATTACTGCATTATATTGGGATGATGCACCTTTCAAAACTCAAACACCTGGTGGGCATAGTGTAAAAATCTATAATCAATTAATGAGAGAAAATAAATTTCCAGTAAGTCAATCTATTGAATCATTTTTGAAAGTTAGTATGGCTATACACGATGCTTTTGTTAATTGTTGGAAATATAAATTTACTTTTAATAGTGAAAGACCAATAACATTTATTCATGATTTTATGAAAAAAGAAGAATTTACACCTGTAATTACAACTCCTCCTTTTCCTGATTATTGCTCAGGTCACTCTAATCAATCGGGAGCAGCGATGACAATATTTAATTTACAATTTGGAGAAAATTATATTTTTACTGATAGTGCTAATGTAACAAGAGACGACATTGATGCTATAACTAAAGCTCCAAGAACTTACAAAAAATTTAGAGACATGTATAATGAAGTAGCAATGTCAAGACTTTATGGTGGAATTCATTTTAGAAAATCTATCGAAGAAGGCGTTAGGATTGGTAATTTAATTGGTGAAAATATTTGGAATTTAAATTATAAAAAATAATTTCATTCTACTAATAAAATTATATTTATCAAATAATTATATTCAAAACAAAAAACCTCATTATCAAAATAATGAGGTTTTTTATTAATATTAAATATTGCTAAAATTAATTAGTAATCAATTTTTTGATGAAGTGGGAAGTTTGCAGTAAATTCACTAATTTCATTTTTTACTTCTTTATAAATATAATCAAAGTCTTTATTTTTTATAACTTTATTAATTAAATTTGCAATTACTAACATATCATCTTCTTTCATTCCTCTTGTTGTCATTGCAGCAGTACCTAACCTAATTCCAGATGTTACTAATGGCGGCTCTGTATCATAAGGTACCGCATTTTTATTGCAAGTAATTCCGGCTTTGTCTAATGCCATTTCAGCCATTTTACCATTAATATTTTTATTTCGTAAATCCACTAACATTAAATGATTGTCAGTACCACCAGTAATAAGTTTATAATCCATTCCAATTAGAGCATTAGCAAGAGTTTTAGCATTTTTAATAACTTGTGTAGTATAATGTAAAAATTCATCACTCAAAGCTTCTTTGAAAGCAACTGCTTTTGCAGCAATAACATGCATCAAGGGTCCACCTTGCACTCCAGGCATAACCCAAGAATCAATGATTTCACCCATTTTTTTTGTTCTACCTGATTTTGGTGCAACTATTCCAAATGGATTATCTAAATTTTGACCTATCATAATAATACCACCTCTAGGACCTCTTAAAGTTTTGTGTGTAGTTGAAGCTACAACATCACAATAGGGCACAGGGTTATTTAGATGTCCTTTAGCAATTAATCCAGCAGGGTGAGCTATATCAGCAAACAAAAAAGCACCAATAGAATCAGCAATTTCTCTAAATCTTTTGAAATCTATATCTCTTGAGTAAGCCGAAGCTCCAACAGTAATTAATTTTGGTCTATGTTCCAAAGCCATTTCAGCAGCCAAATCATAATCAATTAATTCAGTATCTTTGTTAAGAGTATAGGGTATAAAATTGAAAAAACGTCCTGAAAAATTTACTTTTGAACCGTGTGTTAAATGTCCACCATGTTCCAAACTTAATCCCATTACAGTATCACCATGCTTAATATAAGACATATAAACTGCTAAATTTGCATTAGACCCGCTATGAGGTTGTACATTTACGTATTCAGCTCCAAATAACTCTTTTAGTCTATCTCTTGCAATATTTTCTACAACATCAACCCACTCACAACCTCCATAATATCTTGCACCAGGGTAACCTTCAGCATATTTATTAGTAAGTACTGAACCTTGTGCTTCCATTACTGTAGGAGATGCGAAATTTTCACTTGCTATTAATTCTAATTTGTGATTTTGTCTATCTAATTCGCCCGAAACAGCTAACGCTAATTCTGGGTCATTTTGATTGATTAAATTATAAGTATTATTAAACATATTTTACCTTTTTTTATTATTCAAGTATTTATTTTAAATTGAAATTTAGTTTTTATTTTAGATTCTAATCAAATTTCTTCGATTTGATTAACCTTATCCATTGGTTTCCAAACAAACAATATTATCGAAGTAAATCCACTCAAATAAGATAGAACTCCTAATGATCTTTGAAATTGATTAGTAAATTTATCAATACAGTATCTTTGTATATTGCCATCAAAATAATCTAAGCCACCTTCCCATTGCAATACATAATAAAGCTGATAATCGCAATATATATTATATAATTCAAAAGGAGAAAGTAATAAAATTAAAATTAACGACATAAAAAGCCAACCTCTTAATTTGAGTTCTTTAAGTTTGTTAAAAAACAAAAATAACGACGAAATTAATACAATTAAGTATGAGATATTTGTATATAAAGCACTATTACTGTATAAATAAATATTTTGTATCTGAATTTCTTTTGTATAGTTACTTTTTAAAATAAAATTGGAAAATGGTTCATACAAATCATAAATTAGAGATACCCTGACCAAATTACCACCTAACCAAATTACCAAAGCAATGAAGAATAAATTAACCATTAAATTGAATAAAAAATTTATATCTTTTTTGACGAAAGTTTTGCTAGGTTTAGTTTCTTTCTCAGTTGAATTAATATAAAGACTTTCACCAAATGTATTTTTTGAAGTTTTAATTTTTATTTCTCGTATTAAGTAAAAAAATGTATGATTAAAATAATTTTATATTTTTAAAATATAAATAAATTAATCTCAAAAATATCAAAACTGAGTGAATAAAAAAAATTATTAATAAATCTACTAATTTATTTTGAATGGCATTTAAATTGTTAAATTATATTTTAATTGTTAATTCTAACTTATTGAATCAAAGTTTGGAATAATAATGATATTATTAGCCATAAATTAATATAAATGGATTATTATGCATATTTTTAGACAACCAACAATTATTCTAAATTATTTTAAATTAGTTTTAGTTTTAATTTTTATTAATAATTATTGTTTATCCCAAACTAAAAGTCATAATAAAATTAGTAAAATTAATAAAGAAAATGATATTGGAAATAATAAAGAAAAAAATAGTTATTACAAAAAAGAAATACTTAAAAATAAAGATAATACCTTTGGTTATAAAATATTGAAAGATGGAAAGCCAATTATTATTCAAGAATCTATACCAGCAGTCCCTGGAAATAAGGGCTTCTTCAGAAAGATAGAGGCTGAAAGAATGGCAGATTTAGTTATCTTTAAAATGTATGCTGGAATAATGCCACCTACAGTTTCTAAAAAAGAAGTAGATAGTGTAAAAACTATAAAATAATAGTAAAATTTGAAATTACGGTAGTTAATTGAATATAAAAAATAATAATTATTTTGTTAATAATAAAGCACTTTTATTAAAAAGTTCAGGTTTGTTATTTTATATTATTTGGTTTTTGTTTGAATTCCAAATAGTTAAAAGTCAAAATCACTGGACTGCCAAAACTAATTTTGGTGGTGGTGTTAGGCAAGGTTCAGTAAGTTTTGTAATAAATGGTAAAGGATACGTATCTACTGGTAAAGATGGTTCAGCATATCAAGATCTATGGGAATATAATGTAACTAACAATAGTTGGACACAAAAAGCTAATTTTGGTGGAGTAGTACGCTCTAACGCTACTGGTGTAGCATCTAGTACAAAAGGATATGTTGGACTTGGAATTAGCTTTTCTGGTCTTACTGTTTATCAAGACTTTTGGGAGTATGACCCAATAGGAAATAGTTGGACACAAAAAGCAAATTTTGCTGGAGTTGCAAGATCTAATGCTGTTGCATTTTCATTAAATGAAAAAGTGTACATGGGGACAGGTTCTACTTTAATTTCTTCACGTTCAGATTTTTATGAATATAATCCAAGCAATAATACCTGGACATCTAAGGCTAGTTATGATGGTGGAGTTAGAAGTTCTGCAATTGCATTTTCAATAGGTAACTATGGTTATATTGGTTGTGGAACTACAGGACTTACAAAACAAAATGACTTTTGGCAATATAATCCAATTGATAACTCTTGGACTCAAAAAACCAGTTTTGGAGGTTCGACTCGGACTGCTGCAGTTGGTTTTAATATTTATAACAAAGGATATATTGCAACTGGTAATAGTCTTACAAATTTAGATGATATGTATGAATATGACCCTAGTTATAACACTTGGCTTGTAAGGACAAGTTTCCCTGGAGGTGTAAGAACTAATGCAATTGCATTTAGTATTGATGCTTTTGGTTATTTAGGAACAGGTAATAATATTTCAAACCAAGATGATTTCTATCAATATACATCTGGAACTACACCTAGTGTAAATACAATTTCAATTTCTGTTATTACTGGTATTTCTGCTTCAAGTGGTGGAAACGTTATGTTTGATGGAACTTATTCTGTTACAGATCGTGGTTTGGTTTGGAGTACTTCTTCAAACCCAACAGTTGCTTCATACCCTGGTGGTGGTACAAACTCTAATGGAACTGGAACTGGTTCTTATACAAGTTCTATAACTGGACTAAGTTCACTTACAACTTATTATGTACGCGCTTATGCAACTAATTCAGCAGGTACAAGTTATGGAGAAGAAGTAAGTTTTACAACTACTGCAGATTATCCAACTTTAATATCAACAGCAATATCAAGTATATTATCTACAACAGCAAATAGCGGGGGTAATATAACAAGTGATGGTGGAGATGCAGTATCTTCTCGTGGAGTTGTTTGGAATACATCTACATCACCTATAATTGCTTTATTAACCAAAACAAGTGATGGTACAGGAAGTGGAGTATTTTCAAGTTCACTAACTGGCTTAACACCAGGCACTTTGTATTATGTCAGAGCTTATGCAACTAATGGAGTAGGTACAAGTTATGGAAATGAAGTAAGTTTCACAACCGATGCAATAGCACCAACTTTAACATCAACGGCAATAACAAGCATATTATCGACCACTGCAAGTAGCGGCGGTAATATAACAAGTGATGGTGGAGATGCAGTATCTTCCCGTGGAGTTGTTTGGAATACATCTACATTACCTATAATTGCTTTATCAACCAAAACAAGTGATGGTACAGGAAGTGGAGTATTTTCAAGTTCACTAACTGGCTTAATACCAGGTACTTTGTATTATGTACGTGCTTATGCAACTAATTCTATAGGTACAAGTTATGGAAATGAAGTAAGTTTCACAACCAATGCAATAGCACCAACTTTAACATCAACGGCAATAACAAGTATATTATCGACCACTGCAAGTAGTGGAGGCAATATAACAAGTGATGGTGGAGATGCTGTAACATCTCGTGGAGTTGTTTGGTCTTCATTTACAAATTCACCAACAATTTCAACACATGAAGGAATAACAAGTAATGGTAATGGAGTTGGAGTTTTTGTTCAAATTATAAATTCACTCTGCCCTGGTACTACATACTATGTTCGTTCTTATGCAACTAATTCTATAGGTACAAGTTATGGAAATTTACAAACATTTACTACAAATAACAGCTCAGGTGATATTTGGATACAGAAAGCAAATTTTAGTGGAGTTGTTAGGAATCAAGCTGTAATGTGTATTATTGGTTCAAAAATATATTATGGTACAGGTACTGATGGTGGATTATATAATGATTTTTGGGAATATGATATTAATTCAAATGTATGGACTCAGAAAGCAAATTTTTTAGGTGTTTCAAGACAAAATGCTTTTAGTTTTTCTTCAAATACAAAAGTGTATATTGGCGGTGGCACTAATGGAACATATCAAAATGATTTTTATGAATATGATCCAACAACAAATACTTGGGTAGTTAAAACTTCTTTTCCTAGTAATGGATTATCTGGATGTGTAGCAACATCATATTCTAATAATGGATATGTTGGACTTGGTATAGGAAATAGTGGTTATGTAAATGAGTTTTGGAGATATAATACAACTTTAAATACATGGACAAATCTATCAAATTATACTGGTACCGAACGTTATGCTTCTTCAATATTTATAATTTCTTCAAATATTTATATTAATTGTGGATATGACTATTTGGGTAATTATACAAAAGATAATTATATGTACGATATAATTAACAATACTTGGATTCCAAAAGCAGATAATACTGACAATAAATTTTTTGCCACTAGTTTTAGTATTGGAAATAAAGGATATTTAGTTGGAGGTAATTCAGGTGTTACTTCTTACGATAATTTACAAGAATATGATCCAATTACTGATAAATGGATAAGAAAATCAAATTCTCCAAATGGAACATTTTCGAGAGCAGCTGCAATTGGAGCAAATAACAAGGGCTATTTATTACATCTAAGCGATCTTTACGAATATAATCCTTCGACAATTAGAACATATTTTGTAACAAACATAGATGAATTGATTCCTATATCAGGCAGAATCATAGTAAATAAAGATGATAATTTTAATGGTTGCATTTCACAAGCTATTATTGACAAGGGAATTGTATGGGATATTAATCCAAATCCAACAATTATTGTTTTTAGTGGAAAGTACTCAGATGGTAGTGTAAATAAAGATTTTATAAAAACAATAGAAGACTTATCACACACTACACAATATTATATAAGAAGTTATACACAAACTATCCAAGGTGTGGTTTATGGAAATGAAGAAACATTTACAACTCCATCACCTACAAAACCATTCTTTGGAACTACCTCATTAAATGGAGTTGGAGATTATACAGCAAGTATTAAACATTCCATCATCTCTGATGGTTATTCTGCTATTATTGAATCTGGAATTATATTTTCGACTAATCCAAATCCAACAATAGTTTCGTATTTTGGTGGAAATAAAATTAATACTTCTAATACGATTTCAAATTTTAACAAAACATTATTTAATTTAATTCCTCAAACTCAATATTATCTTAAATCATATTCTACTAATATAATAGGTACAACATATAGCAATGAAATCAGTTTTTTTACGCAATCAATTTTTAATGATGACGATAACGATGGAATAGATGATAACGCAGAGGATAATGGTCCAAATGATGGAGATGGTAATGGAGATGGAATTCCAGATAATTTACAAGCAAATGTAGCAAGTTTTTTCTTTGATGAAAAAGGCAATTTCATCACTTTGGAGGCACAAAACTGTGCAAGCTTAAATAATATAAAACTATCTAAACCTGAAAGTTCTAATGAATGGCTGTATCCATTTGGTGTTGTTGAATTTTCGATTCCTTGTGATCAAGTTGATATGAAGATTTATTATCATGGTATAGATAGTTTGAATAATTATGTTTACAGAAAAACAGATGCAACTGGAGCTTGGGAAACTTACAAAGATGCACTTTTTAGTTCACAAATAATAAATGGTAAAGAAGTTGCAACTGTAATTTTCCCATTAAGAGATGGAGGTATAGGTGATGGAGATGGTGTTGTTAATGGTCAAATTTTAGATCCAGGTGGTCCTGCAATTTCTACTTCGCAACTCATAACTAATATACCAACCTTATCAGAATGGGCGAGGATAATTTTAGTTAGTTTATTAGTTCTATTTGGTGGATATTTCTTAACAACTAAGAAAGTCATTACAAACTTATCTTAAAGTAAATTATATAATTACCGATAATAAAATCTATATTTTGATAAACCAGAGGATTGGTCAAATGATAAAATGGATTTTTATATTATTATTTTTACCTTTATTATTTTTAAATAATACTAAACTTAACTCAAATACATATTATAATGTTTATACTTGGGGTGGAAATTTTAATGGACAATTAGGAGATGGGACAAACAATAATAGTAATATTCCAATTAAAATTGGAACAAAATATGATTGGATACAGGTTTCCTCTGGTATAGAACATTGTGTAGCAATAGATAAAAATACTGAATTATGGGTTTGGGGAAGAAATACTGATAGACAATTAGGAGTTGGGACAAACAATAATAGTAATATTCCTAAAAAAATAAATATTTCTGTTTGGAAAAAAGTTTTAGCTGAAGAATACTTTACAGTAGATTTGAAGAATGATGGCACACTTTGGTCTACTGGATATAATGCTAACGGACAATTAGGTTTAGGTAATAATAATAATAACAATACTTTGCAATTAATTGGAATAGATAATGATTAGAAAGATTTTGAATTAGGTTATACATATGTATTAGCAATCAAAATAGATAGTACTTTATGGAGTTGGGGTTATAACCTTTTGGGTCAATTAGGCGATGAACAAATATTAATAAAAATAGCCCTGTTCAAATTGGGACTTACACAGATTGGTCTTTATTAATACCTGGAAATGAATTTAGTTCAGTTATCAAAACTGAGTGAATAAAAAAAATTATTAATGAATCTATCAATTTATTTTGAATGGCTTTATAATTGGGAAGATTATTCTAATACGATATTGGAAATTGTTTCTATAAATAATATAAATAGTATAAATATTTTAAAAATCACTTTTAAAATTTATTATGATGGAATAGTTAAGGATATATCTATTACCAAAGAGGACTAGCCATTTTAGCTTCATCAATTTCTATCCATAAATTATCTTAATGGAAGAGGATATTTTTCATAAGTTTATTAAATTTATTAGGTGGATATTATGTAAATAAATTTAAAATAACATAAATATTCATATAATGGGTTTTAATTTAATTACTATGAAATTATTTCTGCAAGTTCAAAAAAGTAATTTTCGATTGGTTTTTTAATTTCCCAAGTATCTTGTAAAGGAGTGAACGTAAGTTTTTGATAATGTCTTCCAACCATTACATCTGTTTTGCCATCTAAAAGAGCATCAACTGCAGCCATACCCAAATGTGACGCAAGGACTCTATCTTTAACTGATGGCGTGCCACCCCTTTGTATATGCCCTAATACTGCTGTTTTAACATCTATACCATACATTTCAATTAATCTTTGTGCTAATTCATTTGCACCGCCAAATTCTCCACCTTCTCCAATAATAATAATAATTCTACTGTGCATACCAAGTTCTTTCATTTTCTCATAGATAATATCCAAATTTTCCAAAGCTTCGGGCACTGAAATATATTCTGCACCACATGCTACTCCTACATCCATTGCAATATGACCAGCGTGTTTTCCCATTACTTCAATAACAAAAACTCTACCGTGTGAATCAGCAGTATCTCTAATTCTATCTATTGCTTCTGCAGCAGTATTTATAGCAGTATCATAACCAATTGTGAAATAAGTTCCGTACAGATCATTATCAATTGTACCTGGAGTTCCAACTATTTTAATACCAAATTCTTTGTGTAATAAATTAGCACCATGAAATGTTCCATCACCACCACAAGCAATAACCCCATCTATTTCGTATTTTCTTAAATTATCAACTGCCTTTTTTCTGCCTTCATAAGTTTTAAATTCTTCGCTTCTACTTGTTTTAAGTATAGTTCCGCCTTTGTCTATTATATTTACTGTTTTTTTTCTATCCAAAACTGAGAATTTTCCTTCAATCATACCTTGATAACCACCAGTTATACCATACACTTCTAATCCTCTGTGCATCCCTGTTCTAACTACAGATCTAATATGTGCATTCATTCCAGGAGCATCTCCACCACTTGTAAAAACAGCTATTTTTTTCATTGTATTAATTTAAAAATTTATTAACATAATATTTATAATACTAAATTATAAACTTATAATTGTTTAACAAAGAAAAATTAATTTTAATTTTAAAAGTCATTATTAATGATAACAAATAAAATTCAAATTAAAAGAGAAAAAATGGATATTACACTTAAAAATAAAACAGCAATTATATGTGGTTCAACTCAAGGAATAGGATACGCTATTGCTGAATTATATTGGGAATATGGAGCAAACTTAATTTTAATTGCTAGAAATGAATCTAAGCTAATTGAGATAAAAAAGTCATTCGAAGGAAATAAAGTTGATACTAATCAAAATATAAACTATATTGTTGCAGATTTTGATAACCCTGAAGAACTAAACAGTAAATTACAGTCGTTTTCTTTTGATAAAGTTGATATATTAATAAATAATACTGGTGGACCTAATGCAGGAATGGCTCACACTTCTAAAATTGAGGACTACGAGTTGGCATTTAAGAGACATTTGATATGCAATCAAATATTAGTGCAAAACATTGTGGAAATAATGAAGGCAAACAAATTTGGAAGGATAATTAATATAATATCAACAAGTGTCAAACAACCACTTGATAATTTGGGTGTTTCAAATACTATAAGAGGTGCAGTTGCTAATTGGTCAAAGACATTGGCTAATGAATTAGGCCAATTTAATATCACAGTTAATAACATATTACCTGGCGCTACATCGACAGAAAGATTAGAAAACATAATCAAAAATAAAGCAAACAAAATTAATGTTGAAAGTAATAAAGTTTCTGAAGAGATGATAGGAGAAATTCCATTAAATAGATTTGCCGAACCTAAAGAAATAGCTTATGGAGCTTTGTTTTTGGCATCAGAAATGGGAAGCTATGTTAGTGGGATTAATTTACCAATAGATGGGGGTAGACTAAAAGTACTTTAATCTTAAAAAATAGTTGTGTTTAGTTAATTAATTTAAAGTTACTTATTTATATCTATTTTTATATTTAGTTAATGTGTTTGTAAATTTATAAAATAGTACAAAAAAAAGCCCTTAATAAAATTAAGGGCTTTGAAATTAATTTTTATAAGAAATTATTTCTTTTTCTTATGACGATTTTTACGCAATCTTTTCTTTCTTTTGTGTGTTGCCATTTTATGGCGTTTTCTTTTTTTACCGCAAGGCATAATTACTCCGAGTAAATTTTCATTTATATTGACTAAAAATTAGACTACAAAAATAATATTATTTTTTGTCATTTCAAAACTTTTTTTAGTTAATTTTGTAAAAACAATAAAATTTATTGAAAATAAATTAAAAAAGCTTATAAATTTATACTAATTTAACTGAATGACAATATTTTCTACAGAAAATTTAACCAAATCTTATGGTGATAAATTATTATTCGAAAATTTATCTTTAGGAATGAAAGAAGGTGATAGAATAGGAATTTTGGGGAGAAATGGAGTTGGTAAATCAACTTTTATGAAGATAGTAGCTTCTTTAGAATCCTCAGATGTTGGAAATGTAGTATTTAATAATGAAGTTAGGTACAAATACCTTGAACAATTACCGAGTTATAATTCTACTGAAACGGTTTTGGACACTGTTCTCAAATCAAATGAATTAATTTATGATTCTTTAATTGAATTTAATAGAATATGCAAGGAAATAGAAACATCTCCGAGTGATGAATTAAATGAAAAATTAAATAATATTAGTGTTTTGATTGAAACCAATAATGGATGGCATTTTGAAAATGATGCAAAAATTATTTTGAGTAAATTGGGATTTAGTGAATACGACCAACCTGTAAACACACTTTCTGGTGGTTGGCAAAAGCGTGTCGCCATTGCAGAGGCAATCATTAGTAAACCAAATCTATTAATATTAGACGAGCCTACAAATCACTTAGATGCCGATTCAGTTCAATGGCTTCAAGATTATTTAATGAATTCAAATATATCATTGTTATTTGTTACTCACGATAGATATTTTTTAGATGCTGTTTCGAACTCAATTTGGGAACTATACGATAAAAAATTCTTTACTTATGTTGGTGACTACGAACAATATTTGTTTCAAAAAGCTAATTATTTGGAAATAGAAAAGTCAACAACAGACCATCAAAAAAATGTGATTAGACAAGAGATGGTTTGGCTAAATAAAGGTGCACCTGCAAGAAGAAAAAAACAAAAAAGTAGAATAGATTGGATAGAAAATTTAAGAGACACAAAAAAAATAGTCGATGACAAAAATATAAAAATAGAAATCGGTAAATCTTTTATGGGGTCAAGAATAATTGATGCTTATAATATAACAAAATCTATAACTATTTCAGCTAAAAACAAACAAACTGAGAAACTATTATTTAAAGATTTTACTTATGTTGCTCAACCAGGCGATAAAATTGGTATTATAGGACAAAATGGTGTTGGTAAAAGTACACTTTTAGGAGTTTTGTCTGGAGAGATTAAAATATCAAGTGGGAATTTAAAAATAGGGGATTCTGCCAAAATAGCTTATTATCATCAACATATAAAAAATTTAGATGATTCAAAAACAGTTATTGCATCTGTAAGGGAAGTAGCTGAATATATAAATGTTGGAGTTGGCAAAGAGTTAAAATTAACAGCAGTAGAAATGTTAGATAGATTTTTATTTCCGAGAAACCAACATAATTCCTATATTTCTACTCTATCAGGAGGTGAAAGAAGAAGATTATCTTTATTAAAGCTACTGATGGGGAACCCAAATGTTTTACTCTTAGATGAACCTACAAATGACTTAGATATTCAAACATTAAATTCATTAGAAGATTGGTTGGATAGTTTTCAAGGAGTTTTGTTGGTAGTTTCTCATGATAGATCTTTTTTAGATAGAACAGTTAATTTTATAAAGGTTTTTGAAGGTGAAGGTAAAATAAAAGAGTACCCAGGGAATTATACTAACTATCTTGAGGTAAGAGATAGAATAAATAAAGAAAATAATAGATTAAAGTCTTTAGAAGCAAAAGAATTAATAAAAGAAGAGAAAAATAATACAAATACTCAATTAAATCAAAATGAAAATTCTATAACTGATAATAAAAAACAAAAACTATCATTTAAAGAGAAAAAAGAATTTGAAGAAATAAATGCAAGAATCGAAAAGTTAGAAAAACAAAAAGAAGAATATCAATTACAATTAATTGATGGAAATACTTCTGATTATAAAATATTACAAGAAATTGCTGAGAATTTGAACATTTTAGAAGATGAATTGGATACTATTACTATGCGTTGGTTGGAACTCTCAGAAAAAGTATAATTTTTTAACTTAATTACTTAATAAATATAAAATCATTCTTTTTTATGAGCATATTATCATTATATATATTTAGATATCATATTGGTCCATTTTTATTTGGTGCGGCTACTGTAATATTTATTTTTTTAATGCAGTTTTTACTAAGATTCTTAGATGAGTTAATTGGAAAAGGATTAGACATTTCTATTATACTACAATTAATACTATATAATGTTGCTTGGATGACTGTGCTTGCAGTGCCATTGGGTGTTTTATTTTCAACTTTAATGGCATTCGGTAATTTGTCTTTTACTTATGAAATAGCAGTGATTAAATCAGGAGGAGCGAGTTTATTAAGATTAATGAGACCAAGTATTTTTATGGGAATATTTTTAACTATTGCTTTGTTTTGGTTTAATGACAAAATATTACCTAATACAAATCACAGTGCCAAAACATTAATGTCAGATATTCAACGGACGAGGCCAACTTTTGCTTTGGCTTCAGGAAAATTCTCAACAGATTTATTTGGTTACACGATACATTCTAGGAAAATAGATTCTATAACTGGACTTATGGAAAATGTTACAATTTATGATTATTCTCAAAATATGAAAATAAATATTGTAAATGCAGATAGTGGTACTATATTATTTTCTCAAGATTATTCTAAATTAATTCTTCACCTTTATAATGGAGAAATTCACCAATCGCAAACCAACGATACAAAAAACTATAGAAAAGTAAATTTTAAAGAGTATTTAGTCCCTATTACAGCAAGTGGTTATGGTTTTGCTAAAAGTGAAGATGGTGTAATATCAAGGGGACAAAGAGAAATGAATATTAATGATATGACAAAAATTCGTGATGAGTCTTTGGTTAGAGCTGAAAATTATAATAAAAAAATATTAGTAGAATTTAATTCTCACCTAAGATATCTATTGAAAGGAGAAACTTTAGAATTAGTTAATAATAAAAAAAGTATTATTAATTCTAAAGAAATATTGAATGATGAAAAAAATAAAACATTAAATTCATTACCAAATTCTAAATTCAATTTAAATGAAGAGAATTATATAATAAATGATAAAAAAAGAAATTCACAAAAATTAAATAATAAAAATAAAATTATTTTTGATACAAATTTTGTTGATGCTAAAGATATTAATTCTAATATAGAAACAAGAAATAAAATTAATTATTCACTTACCTTATTAAATTCAAGTCTTTATAATAATAATGAACAATATAATAGTAATTTCCTTTATGCAAATGAATACGAAGTAGAAATTCAAAAAAAATATGCAATTCCTTTTGCTTGTATAGTTTTTGTTTTTGTTGGATGTCCATTGGGAATTAGAACTAAAGGAGGAAATATTGGTATAAGTGCAATTTTTACCTTAGGATTTTACATTATTTATTGGGCTTGCTTAATTGGAGGAGAATCGTTAGCTGATAAAGGACAAATATCACCTTTTATGGGTATGTGGATGGGGAATATTTTACTTTTTACTTTTGGTATATTGTTAAGTCTAAAAGTTAATAATGAATCATTTTCATTACTTAAATTTATAGGTTTAGAAAAATTATTAAAAATGTTAAGAAAATAAAAATCATATAATAATTATTAAAATGATTAGTTCAAATCAATTTTACTAAAATTTAACAATTATTAATTTTATTTGAAAAATAACATCAATTATAATTTCTAATTTTATCCTCTTAGAATTAGAGTATATAAATAATAGATATAGGTCAATATAAATAAAATACCACCCCATCTTTCAATTACGTATCGCTTACCAAAAGCCATAGCAAAAAATAACATTGTGCTAGATATAATCATAACCAAAATGTCATAGTTACCATTTATATGAAAAGGAATAGGAGTAATAACAGAACTTATTCCCAAAACCCATAAAAGGTTAAATATATTAGAACCAACAACATTTCCAACCGCTATATCTGCGTTGCGTCTGTATGCTGCTACTACAGAAGTAATTAACTCAGGTAACGCAGTTCCAATTGCAACAATAGTTAAGCCAATAAAAATTTCGCTCATACCCAACATTTTTGCAAACAAAATAGCTCCATCTACGACCCATTTTCCTCCAAAAAATAAACCTAAAATACCTAATGTAATATAAGTTAAAGCTTTTCTAAGTGGCATTAAATCAAATACTTCATTATTATCTGGGCTTTCTTTTACTAACTTAAAAATATAACTCATAAAAAGACCAAAAAAGAATAATAATATAAACCCATCATTTCTACTTAATACTTGATCACCATCTCCAAATAAATTTGCATTAGCTAAAAAACCGACTAAAATAGTTGCAGTCAAAGAAAATGGAATTTCTGATAATACTGTACTTCGTTGAATTGGTAAGCCATAAATTATAGATGATATACCCAATATTAATAAGATATTAGCAATATTACTTCCCAATATATTACCCATAGCAATATCAGGGTTACCATTTATAGTTGATAAAATATTTATGATTAATTCAGGAGCTGATGTACCAAATGAAACAATAGTTAGTCCAATCACTAAATCGGAAATATTATATCTTTTGGCTATTGAAGAAGCACCTTCTACTAATATATCTGCTCCTTTTAATAAAAAAGCAAATCCTAATACAAATAATATTATTGTAATAATCATAATGTAATTAAGTTGATTTTGAAATGAGTTTATAATAAAAAATAATCAACAAATCATTTATAATTGTTAATCATATAATTTAAAATATTTATTGCAGCATCTGGAATAACTGTACCAGGACCAAAAATGAAATTTACTCCATTATTATATAAAAATTCATAATCTTGTTGTGGAATTATTCCACCAACAATGATTATTTTAGTCTCTTCATATTTTTTTAATTCTGCAATTAATTTTGGAATCAATGTTTTATGACCAGCAGCCAAAGAACTTATACCTATAATGTGAACATCATTTTCAATTGATTGTTTAACTGCTTCAGAAGGAGTTTGAAACAAAGGACCTACATCAACATCAAAACCTAAATCTGCAAATGCAGTAGCAATTACTTTTGCACCTCTATCGTGTCCATCTTGACCCAATTTACATATTAATATTCTTGGTCTTCTTCCGTCAAGTTCTGAAAATTTATCACTTAATTTTAGAGCTTTATCAATGTTCACATTTTGACTTGCATTTTTGATATAAACTCCACTTATAGTTTTAGTTTGTGCTTGAAATCTTCCAACAATTTTTTCAATTGCAAAAGAAATTTCACCTAATGTTGCTCTTCTTCTTGCAGCTTCAACAGATAATTCCAATAGATTTTTATCGTTATTTGTAACTGCGTTGCTGATTTGATTTAATATATCTTCTACAGCAGAGTTATTTCTTTCTCTTTTTAGTTTATTTAATTTTTCAATTTGACTATTTCTAACTTCATCATTATCAATTTCCCTAATTTCCAGTTGACTTTCTTCTTTAACAAAATACTTATTAACTCCAACAATAACATCTTCGCCATTATCAATTTTTGCCTGCTTTTTGGCTGCTGCTTCTTCAATTCTCATCTTTGGCAAACCTGTTATAATTGCTTTTGTCATTCCACCAATTTCTTCTACTTCATTTATCAATTCCCAAGCACTTTTCATTAAATCATTTGTTAAATCCTCTATAACTTGAGAACCACCCAAAGGATCAATGATATCTGTAATACCGGTTTCTTCTTGTAAAATAATTTGTGTGTTTCTAGCAATACGAGCGGAAAAATCAGTTGGTAAAGCAATAGCTTCATCTATTGCATTAGTATGTAAAGATTGAGTACCACCCAATATGGCAGCCATAGCTTCCAATGTAGTTCTTATTGCGTTGTTATACGGTTGTTGTTCTGTAAGACTCCAACCAGATGTTTGTGAATGAGTTCTTAAAGCCAATGATTTAGGATTTTTAGGATTAAATTTTTGAACAATTTGAGACCACATTATTCTTGCCGCTCTCAATTTTGCAATTTCACTATAAATATCCATTCCAATGCCCCAAAAGAAAGACAACCTTGGTGCAAAGTCATCAATATTTATTCCAGCAGCAATTCCAGTCCGTATATATTCCAAACCATCAGATAAAGTATAAGCTAATTCAATTTCTGGGGTTGCTCCAGCTTCTTGTAAATGATAGCCAGAAATTGATATACTATTAAATTTTGGCATATTTTGAGAAGTATATTCAAAAATATCTGATATTATTTTCATCGATATTTCTGGAGGATAAATATATGTATTTCTTACCATATATTCTTTCAAAATATCATTTTGAATAGTTCCACTGAGTTCAGATAGTTTAAATCCTTGTTCTTCGGCAGTTACAATATAATATGCCAAAATAGGTAATACAGCTCCATTCATTGTCATAGAAACTGATATTTCTCCAAGTGGTATTCCGTCAAAAAGTTGTTTCATATCAATAATACTATCAATAGCGACGCCTGCTTTGCCAACATCACCTTCGACTCTTTCATTATCTGAATCATAACCTCTGTGAGTTGCTAAGTCAAAAGCAACAGATAAGCCTTTTTGTCCAGATGCTAAATTCATTTTATAAAACTTATTACTTTCTTCAGCACTTGAAAACCCAGCATATTGTCTAATTGTCCAAGGTTTTTTTATATACATAGTACTATAAGGACCTCTTAAATAAGGAGGCAAGCCTGAATGATATTTAGAAAAGAAATGCTTCTTTTCTTCAATATTATTTTTATTTTCTTTTATAAAATTATTTAAATCTTGAATATTAAATTTCATTTATTTTAATTTGATATTTTATTAAAAACTTCTATTAAATCAACACCTTTGTAGATTAAAATTAAGTTGGAATTAATTTTAACTAAATTCTCTAAATTGTTGATGTCTTTTGGATTTACAAAAATTACAACATTGCAATTATCTAAAAATTTATTTATTTCTAATAATAAATAACGTAAATTATCATTATAAAAGGTATTAGTTCCACAGACTGCAATTGTACTACTTTTATTCAAAATCGCAATATTAATTGCATCTTCTATAAAATCAAGATTATCAGTTTCTAAAAATTCTAAATTAACCAACCCAAAAATATCTTTTGCATAATCCAATCTTGGTATGTAATCTAATTTGGAGCCAAAGCATAATAAACTAATATTATTCGTTTCAGAATTAATTTTATTTAAATTATTTTTAATTTTAATTTCTTCAAAAGATTTAGCAAATCTAATAGAATTATATAAATTTAAAGTATTTTCTTCGGAGTGCAATACGTCAATCAATTCTAATTTATCACCTAAATTATTATAGTTTTTGTTTACACCAATTAAAGATTTGTATCCTTTATTGAAAGTGTTGACAATTTTTTGATTTTCTTTATAAATAATTTCATCAATATATTCACATTTGTTTTCTAAGTTAGAAATGTCAGAAAATAAATTTAAGTTATCTAATGTTTTATTGTTAAATTCATTTGTTATGTAATCCAAATAATATGAGCCATTTGTAATGTCTTCAAATCGTTCTACTTTACTTTCTTCAAATAATATATTAACCAAATTCTCAAAAATTAATTCGGAATTTAAATCATTACTTAAATCAAAATCAAAGGATTGACTTTCTAAAATATCACTGCCCCCAATGACTGCTGCTAAAGACTCAATTGTAATTCTAATTAAATTATTATTATAATCTAAAATTGACTTATTGTTTTCGCAAGAAGTAGTTTTAATAAATAAATATGGAATAGATAATATTGTATTTTTATTTATTTGACTTATAACAAAATGATACAATGTTCTAAGAGATTTCAATGAAGCTATTTCACAAAAAAAGTCAGTATTAATTGTCTTTTCAATAGTTATTGATTTGATATTGTTTAAGATATTCTTATTATCAATTTGCTCAAAAAAGTCAGAAATTAGAAATAAAATCGTTGAATTTTCTAGTAAAGAGTTATTTGTTAATTCTTTAACATATTTTGCACTAAAAGTTAAATTTACATCAGAATAATTATTAATTTCTTCATTTAAAAATTTAAAATCAAATTTGTTTTCTTTCAAATCATCATAATCTAGCTTAATATCTATAGAATTATAATTTGAATTATAATCATTTTTAATATCAGAAAGACTAAAATTATTTATATTTTCCGTATCAAGAAATGTATAATAACCTTTAGTCGTAATATTTGATGAATTTTGTTTGCTTAAATAACTATAAACATCAATATCTTGATTATTATCTTTAATTTTTAGACTTTTAATTATTTCATTTTCCCATTCTTTTATATCTTGAATTGGAAAATCTTTTTCACTTATTATTTGTAAATTATTCAAATTGATTTGCTTATTTGTATAGGTTTAACTAATTATGATTTAATATATATTAAATTGTTTTTACAATTTCCATTTAATATTACAACCAATAGAAGGAATTTGTTCATTTATAATGTGTTCCGAATTCAAAGTTGGGTTAATAGCATTTATGATATCATCACCAGTTACTATAAGCCCATTATTTGGTCTGGATTCATCAAATTGTCCTCTATAAACTAATTCTCTATTTTTATCAAAAACATAAAAATCAGGCGTGCATTGAGCATCGTATAATTTTGCAATTTCTTGACTTTCATCTATTAAATAAGGAAATTCAAAGTTAAATTCATTTGATTGTTTTTTCATAAATTCTTCTGAGTCATCAGCGTATCTTTTAATATCATTTGAATTTATAGCTATTATTTGTACTTCCTTGCTCTTATAAATTTGGCTTAATTCACCTAATTTAACATTAATATGTTTTACAAAAGGGCAGTGTACACAAATAAACATCAAAACAATTACTTTATTTTCAATACTATTTGTGTTATATTTTTGATTTGTAATAACATTTTCTAGTTCAAAGTCTGAAAATTTAGTACCTAATTTTATCATTGAAGATTGGATTAAAGCCATAATTATTGAATTATTATTTATGTGAATAATTTAAGTTAGTCTAAGAAAAAATTTGATTTTTATAAAAACGTTAATATGTGAAAATTAAGGAAAAAATGTTGTCTTCAAAATTTATTATCTTTTTCGCAGTTGTAACTGTTTTATCTTTTTTAATGGATTTTTATGTTATTTATAATTATAAAAATATATTTACAAACAACAAAAAACAAAGCGTATTTTACAAAACAGCGTTAATTATATCTATACTATTGAGTATTATTTCTTTTGTTAATAGCATTGATAGAATGTTCTATCATAATATAATTAAAGATATTTCTAATTTACTATTAATGATTACAACAATCTGGTTTTTTCCAAAATTATTTTTCTTGCCCATACTTTTTTTAAAAGATGTAATCAAACTAATACTCAATTTAATAAAATTTCTATTTAAAATTGATAAAAATAATTCAATTACAAAAAATAACCAAATTAATCGTGATAATAATCAATTAGATTTCGAATCAGATTCTGTAAAAAACTCTGATTTAGAATTAAATAAAGAAAATAATAAAATAACTAAGAGAGAATTTTTAAGGGATTTAACAATTGGGATTTCTTCTTTGCCATTTATTGTTGTAGGTTACGGAGTATTTGTAACAACGAAAGAATTTCAAATTATTAAACAAACTTTACACTTGAAAAATTTACCCACATCATTTGAAAATTTCAAGATATTACAAATTTCAGATTTACATTCTGGTTCATTAAGTAGTAACAAATTATTCTTAGATACATTTTTAGCCATTAAGAAATATAAACCAGACTTGATTTTAGTTACTGGTGATTTTGTAAATTCAAATCCAGAGGAGTTAAAACCTTATATAGAAGATTTACAAAAATATAATGCTAAATATGGAGTTTATGGTTGTTTGGGAAATCACGATCATTATATGAATGATGATAAGCATCAACAACTATTGAAGTACATTGAGATGTCTGGAGTTAAATTATTAAATAATCAAACTACAAAAATATATAATGGTTATGAATATATAAATTTAGCTGGGGTAGATAATTGGGGAATGAACCAACAATTTGGAGATTTTGACAAAGTTTCAAGTGAAATTGATTTTTCAACAACTTCAATTCTAATGTGTCATGACCCAAACAATTTTAGAAGATTTATATTAAACAAAATTCCGATAGATATTACACTATCTGGACACACCCACGGTGGACAAATTGGATTAGTGAGCGATAGATTTAACTTACTGCCTGTAAAATTATTTTATGAATTCTCTGCTGGCAAGTATCAAATCAATAATCAATACTTATATGTAAATAGGGGATTTGGAACAACAGGACCGCCTCTAAGAATAGGTATTAATCCAGAAATCACTATTTTGACTTTAGTAAAAGACGATAGTTTGTCTTAATTAAAAAAATATTTAAGTAATTAAAGTAAATTTAAACTTAATTTAATTAATTTTGAACTCTTTTAATGTTGTATTGTGGCATAATTATTGATTTAATATTAGTAAATTTATATAATTTATTCAATTATATTTGAAAATAAATATTAATTAACCCATATAACTTATATAAAATCAACTATATACAAAATGAAAACAAATTCCTATTTAAATAAAATTTTAAATTATAAACTAAATATAAAAAACTTTTTTATATTTAGTTTATTAATATTAATTAATGTTAGTAATATATTTTCAAATGATATATACTTCTTTGATTTAGATTTGAGTAAATTTCCACTAATCAGTTCTAAATATGTTTTTTTGGATAATAACCAAAATAGTATAAAATTAAATCCATCCGATAAATTCAACATTCTTGATAATAATATTGTATTAGAAACATTAACTGATACTTATAATCCTGAAACAAAATATGACTATAATCAAGTTGTAATATTATTTGATTTATCCATTGATACTAATAAAAAAGATATAATTATTAATTCTGAAAAAGTATCTAAATCTAATTTTGATATAGCAAAGTTAATCTACCAAAATATCATTAATAATTTTGATTTTAATAAGAATTTTATTTCTTTGTTCTCTTTTGATTACAAAAATTATCCAATTTTAATTAACTCAACTAATAAAAGTGAATTAATTAATGTAGCAAATGAATTAATAGGGTACAGATACGCTTCAATTGACTCTGCTTTCAATTCAAATCCATTATCAATTAATAATTTTTTTGATGAATTAAAAGTTGATAGTCTTAAAAATAAAAATATAAAGAAAACAGTATTATTAATAACAGATAAAAATTATAATTCAATTTTTAATAATGAGAAGTTTAATCAATTTTCTGAAATATTAGCAAAT
>Ga0105051_10001763_pt1 | contig 28877 bp, 24 predicted proteins | sample FRY02_FD_78383 | JGI IMG/M metagenome (GOLD analysis project Ga0105051, IMG submission 78383) | Freshwater microbial communities from Lake Fryxell liftoff mats and glacier meltwater in Antarctica - FRY-02 (megahit assembly) | ecosystem: Environmental > Aquatic > Freshwater > Ice > Glacier... | reverse complement strand
TTAAAGTAATATCAAAATCATGCGTCGGTATTGTACCCGAAATACAAAAGTTTTGAACTGCAGGACTACTTAGCAACGGAAAGTCAACGGTTACGTTTGTTGGCAAAATTGTAAAAGCAGCTGGGTTATCAACAATTGGTGTAATGATGTGCGTTCCTTGTCCAACATTGATGCTGTAATTCCCTAAATTACTTGAAATGATAGTTCCTGTTTCAGTCCCATTGGTTATAGTAAATTTTTGATTTGGCACATGAAAATCACCCGAATCACATCCATTAGAATCAGAATCAAATTGTGTAATTCCATTCGCAGTATAATAGGTTCCGCCGGGAAGAAAAGTACAATAATTGTTTACCTGAACTTGATCTTGCAATCCTAATTGGTTAATTCTTGATTGAATATATGGTTGCTCCAATTCATCAACACATATATAGGACAAATTAGGACAGCCAGAAATTGATAAATTCATGGCAGGAATATCAAAAATAGTTCCTCCTTCATTACAAGTAATAGCTGCATGGTTAATACCGTTTTTCAACACTAAAGTTTGCAGATTTGGGCAATAAGAAATAGTTACTCTTCCTGAATCTTCAGGATCACAATTTGTTGTCGCATGGTAATTACCCAAATCGAAAAAAGTGTTGTTTGATACATAAAAAATATTGGGCTGAGATGCCTCAGGGAAAAGTACATTATCTACAGGATTATTCCCTAATTGGAGTCTACATGAAGAATCGAAAGCGGAATTGGAAAGGTCTAGCAATGAAAATTGATTATTAGTAAAACTTGCCCAAGAAAAGAAAAACACATTTCCAATAAATTGAATTGAACTTAAATTATTATTATCAATACTGAAGCTATAAAAAATACAGTTATTTAAAGTTAGATTAGTAAGTTGATTGTTCGTCAAATCAAAACCGTCGGCATAATATGTATCCTGAGCAATAAATGATTGAAGGTTATTATAACTCAAATCAAATCCTTCTACTGTACTATCAAAATTAATACTAATAGATGTAAGCGAGTTATGACTGGCATTTAAAGCCATTAGACTTATACTGTTATCAATCACAATAGTATTCAATAAATTATTATTGCATGTTAAAATTTTCAAACTTGAAAAATTCGATATTCCAGTTAAATCCACAATAGTAGAACTTGACACATCTAACGAATATACATTTTGCACCTCACTAACTTCTATTTCACCATCACTATTAGAATCAATTGTTATTTCATTGTTGACAATATCAAATGCAACATTCGCTAACATTAATTTTGCTTTAAAATTAGCATCAGGAAAATCGATGACTTGACTATGAATAGTAAAGGTAAATGCCAAACAAAAAATAAGGTAGAATTGTTTCATAATAGTGAAAATTAAATCATAAATGTACTAATTTTTTATATGCAATTATACTTCTACAAATTAATTTTCAACTATTTAAGGTTTAAAAAAAATTTTGCTTTAAATTTGCTCAATCATCATCAATCAAAATTAATCATCATGTTAAAACGTTTTTTCCTCCTGTGTTCAGGTGTCGATAGTGACATTGTGAATTCTTGTTCCAATGGCGAACAAAACAAATATGCCGGTATTGGCGCCACAGTTTTCTTTACAGCCGTGATGGCATTTATTGCGGGGAGTTACGCTCTTTTCATTGTTTTTGATAATCCTTATATTGCTATTGCTTTTGGCTTAGTTTGGGGATTTTTAATATTCAACCTCGACAGATTTATCGTTTCAACCATCAAAAAAAGCAATAGTTTTCTAAACGAATTGATTCAAGCTTCCCCCCGAATTATTTTAGCAATTATCATCGCCATTGTCATTTCAAAACCTTTGGAAATTAAAATTTTCGAGAAAGAAATCAATACCGTTTTGCTGAAAGAAAAAAATGAAATGGCATTGAATAATAAAAAGCAAGTCGCCAATTATTTTCAATCGGATGTAAATCAAAACAAAGCTCGAATAGACATTTTAAAATCAGACATCTTGAAAAAAGAAAAAGATGTCAACGATTTGTATGCCGTTTTTATCACTGAAGCCGAAGGAACCGCTGGTACCAACAAACTGGGAAAAGGGCCAGTTTATAAAGAAAAACGTGAAAATCACGACGCCGCTTTGCAGGAATTAACGACCTTAAAAACAACCAATCAAGCAAAAATTGCCGAATTGGAAGAAAAAGAAAAACTTCTTAAAACCGACTTAGATAAAAAACTAGCCGAAACCCAACCGATTATTGAGGGTTTTGACGGTTTAATGGCTCGCATCAATGCGTTGCAAAAATTACCTTGGTTACCGTCGTTTTTTATTATGTTACTTTTCTTAGCCATTGAAACTTCGCCTATTATTGCCAAATTATTATCGCCACGAGGCGAATATGATTTTAAACAAGAAGATGGCGAATTGGCAGTTAAAAACGTTTTATCTCAAAATAAATACCAAAGCGAATTGCAACGTAAAACCGATGCGGAAATTTATGATCAAGTCTATGCCGACATTCGAGAAGACAAAGGATTATACGATTACAAAAAGAAACGAGCCATCGAATTATTAGAATTGCAAGCCGATGGATTTTTGGAAAAGCAAAAAAAGGCGTTATAAATTTTTTCAAACCATTAAATTAAGATTCATTAAGTTTTGCGTTAATTTCCTTAACATCTTACGGGTTTAAAATTTCCTCTTTCACCTTCTTCGTTAAACTGCTAAAAACTAGTTCGTAAGAATGATTAATTAAATGCAACACCTTTTTGTTAGGCACATCATCGTTTATAAAAATAGTATTCCAGTGCTTTTTATTGGAGTGATAACCTGGATGAATTCCCTCAAATTTATCGCGAAGTTCAATAGCAATTTTTGGATCACATTTTAAGTTTAAAGATGGATTTCCTTTTTCCCAATCAGATAATGAAGTTAAAGCAAACATTTTTCCACCGACTTTAAAGACCAATGTATGTTGATCAAACGGAAAATGTTCGGTAACTCCTTTTTTAGATAGACAGAATTCGTAAAGTTGTTGTATGTCCATAAGTATTCAAAAATAACCAAAAATTATGAATTGTGTAAGTTACGTTAACTTTAAAAAGACTATTTTTAAAAATATAAATTTTATTCATTTTTTCAATGCAAGACCAAATCACTACAAATCATTTATTTGATGCTTATTCCTCTGTAAATTCTAAAGAAATTCCATATATCAATCAACAAGAATACTTGGTAAATGGACAATTCAAGCCGTGGGAGGGACCGTTTAATGAAATTTACTCGGCAATTTGCAAACCAACAACTGAGGGCAAATTAGAACGGATTTTAATTGGAAAAATTCCGAAAACTGGTTTGCCAGAAGCATTTGAGTGTTTAGAAAGTTCTCAAAAAGCATACGATAACGGTTTTGGAGAATGGCCCATTTTATCTGTTGAAAAAAGAATTTATCATGTCGAGCAATTTGTTGGTGAAATGCTAAAATTGAGAAGCGAGGTTGTGAACTTATTAATGTGGGAAATAGGAAAATCAGAAAAAGATTCTGAAAAAGAATTTGACAGAACCATCAAATATATTTATGACACAATTGAATCACTGAAAAAATTAGAACGAAAATCGAGCACCTTTAGTATTGAAGAAGGCGTAATTGGTCAAGTTCGTCGTTCGCCATTAGGCATAACATTATGTATTGGACCTTATAATTATCCATTAAATGAAACGTATACTTTGCTCATACCGGCTTTAATTATGGGTAATGTTATTCTATTTAAACCACCAAAAAATGGTTGTTTGTTGCATTATTGTTTGTCTAAAGCTATAGAAAAAAGTTTTCCAAAAGGTGTTGTGAATTATCTCTACGGAAAAGGAAGCAAAATTGTCGAACCCCTCATGAATACTGGAAAGATCAATGTTTTAACGTTAATTGGATCTAGCAAAGTAGCTTCGGATATAAAAAAAGCGCATCCAAAAGTAAACCGTTTACGAGCAATCTTAGGTTTAGATGCTAAAAATCCAGCTATTATTTTAGAAAATGCCAACTTAGAAAATGCGGTTGATGAATGCGTTTTAGGCAGCTTATCATTCAATGGACAACGGTGTACCGCTTTGAAAATTTTATATGTTCATGAAAATATAAAAGAAGAATTCATAAAAAAATTCTGCGAAAAAGTAGACGCTTTAAAATTCGGAATGCCGTGGGACGAAAAAGTGCACATTACTCCTTTACCCGAAGAAAGTAAATTTACCTATTTGAACGAATGTATTGCCGATGCTGAAAAGAATGGAGCTAAAATTATGAATCAAAATGGAGCAATTCAAAACGGTTCGCTATTTTTTCCAGCAGTAATTTATCCGGTTAAAGAAGGTATGAAATTATTTCGCGAAGAACAATTTGGCCCGCTCGTTCCAATAGTTTCTTTTGTTGATTTGCAAGAACCAATTGACTATATGATTACTTCGAATTACGGACAACAAGTGAGTATTTTCGGAACAGATACGCATGAAATTTCGCATTTAATCGATGGATTAGTCAACCAAGTTTCTAGAGTAAATATTAATGTTCAGTGCCAACGTGGACCGGATACTTTTCCGTTTACAGGCCGTAAGGATTCGGCAGAAGGAACGCTTTCGGTATATGATGCATTACGCTCGTTTTCAATTAGAACAGTTGTTGCGACTAAAGAAACGAAAGAAAATAAAGCGATTATCAACAAAATTGTTGATGAAGGAGAATCAAATTTTTTATCGACAAAGTTTATTTTTTAAGTGCTCACTTTTCATTTTCAGTCGCTGTTTTCAGTTGAATAAAATACAACTGCTTATCGCGGCTGAACGCTAAATAAATTTCTCCATCATCTTCGCCAGAGGTGCTACTATTTTTCCATCTAGTTTAAATACAACGTGTTTTCATCAAATGGAAAATGCTAGGTAACTCCTTTTATAGATAGACAGAATTCATAGAGTTGTTGGCTATTCAATTTTTGTAAGGAGTTTGGAGTTATTAGTGAGAAGTTTTGAGTTTTTCGATGGGAGTAAATAATTTTTTTTCTAAATCTTTGAAAATCCAAATTTATCAGGATTATTCATCATATATCGGATTAATTTTCCAACTTCATTGGTTAAACTAGACAAGTCATCGTATTTTATTTCGTTCAAATACCCACAAGACAATGAAAAGTCTGGCCAAACTTGAGTTTCTGAATTTTCAGCTTCCGTATCGGTTAATTAATTGTAAAAGTTTTTGGAATAAATTATTTTTCTATAAGCTTCTGTCTATGTTACAGTTACACTTCTTGAACTTCTTCTTATTTGGTCTGTTAACGAATATTTTTCTTCCTTAGGGAATTCTTTAGAAACTTCAAAAATTATCATTGCTAATACAAAGGAGTTCTTATAAGCGAATAAATCGCTGTAATCCATAATTTATTTTTTTACACCTTACTATCTACTTCAAACTCCCTCTTCCAAATTATATAAAATCGGTTTACTCGGGCTTGCATCATTTTCAAACGAAGCAATTTGTAAATTTAAAAGATAACTTCCGTCTTTCACATTATCCGAAACAAAAATCAATTCTGTAATTGTGGCATTTTTTCTCGCATCAGCATTTAAATCGTTCATATCTGTCACATTCCAAAAAGCTTTATGAGCCAATAATTTACCGTCATCTTTTTCTTTGTCCACGCTTGGTAAATCAATTAATAAATGCTGAATACCGCTTTCGCGGATAAAAATAGCCGCTTCTTCGTGCAAATAAGGCGGATTGGTATGCGAATAATTCTTTGACTTTTTTTCGTTTAAATTAGGTAACGTTCGAATGACAATCGCTTCTGGTTTTTTACCATCTAATGCTTTTTCCACTTGATTTTTAGTAATTACAAAATCATCGCCTTGTTGTTTGGGTTGAATGGAAAGCAATTCAGCGGTAAAGAAAAAAGTTCTTAAATTTTGATTGATGCTATGAAATTCTTTGGTAATATGTCCCAAACATTCCGTGTGCGTGCCATGTCCGTGCGGATTGAAGAAAATGTTATTGAAATTGGTTGTTGCTCCGCCTTCCACGCTTCCCACCCAAGAACCAAAACGTACAGGTTCAATTTGCGGCTTTTCGATATACCATGCAATCGGATTTTTATCGTCATTGGATAACGGAAGAGAAATATCAACAGGTTTTGACAAATCAACTTGGAAGGTTTTATTTTGGTGGGTGATGGTCGCTTTCATTTATGCTGAACTTGTTTTAGCATCTTCTAAATCTGAAGAAATTTTTAAATTTTTTAAAGACACTTTTATAAGTCCAAATATAAAACTTTTAATTCAGGATTTGAAATTTTTACTAAATTCCATTTCCATTCTTTATGCCAATTCTTAAGTTGCTTTTCTCTGATAAAAGTATCTTGAAAGTTATCAAATCCTGTAAAATAAATTAAAATTGTGACATTATACTTTTTAGTAAATACGGCACGTGTTCCATTTTTATGACATTCTATCCGGTTTTTAAATCTTTTGTTGCTCCAACGTAAAGAACAGTTAGATTTTTATTTGTTAGAATATATACATATCCCTTTTGGATAGTAATAATCAAAAGCTGTCGAAACTAGTTCAGCATAAATAAATCTGCTGCAATTCCATCACTCAAAAACTTTCCTTTTCGAGTGGTTCTTAAAATATTTTCATCTTCAAAAAGTAAATGGTCTTCAACGTATTTGGCAGCTTGCTGGTTGAGATAATCCAAATATTTTTGACCGAATTCGGTTAGTATTTTATCTAAAGAAATTCCCCAAATCGTTCGCAATCCGGTCATTACATATTCATTGTAGCAATCGGTTATGCTTAACGTTTCGGTTTCAGAAGGCAATTTGTTTTCGGCTAAAGATTTGATATATAAACCATTATTGGAAATATTCCAACTTCTTGAAATACCGTTATAACTATGAGCCGACGGGCCAATCCCAATATATTTTTTGCCTAACCAATAACTCGAATTATTTTTAGAAAAATAGTTTTCCTTACTGAAATTTGATAATTCATAATGAATGAAGCCCGCTTCTTCGAGTTTGTCGACTAAAATTTCAAAATGTTCTTGAGCCACTTCGTCTTCGGGTTGTGGAATAATTCCTTTTTTGATAAAAGTTGCCAAAGCCGTTTTTGGTTCGACCGTTAAGGCATAACTCGAAATATGTGGAATACCAAAAGACAGAGCTGTTTCAATGTTTTGAATCCATTTTTCGTTGCTCATTCCTGGAATTCCATAAATCAAATCTAAGGATATATTATCGAAATACTTCGTGGCTTCTTCTAGGCACTCTTTGGCTTCTGCGGCATTATGAGCCCGATTCATCATTTTCAAATCGTCTTCAAAAAAGGATTGAATGCCGATGGAAAGGCGATTGACTCCGATTGTTTTCAGTTCTTCAAAGAGATTCCTCGTGCCTCGGAATGACAAATCGGAGGTTAAATCATCCGGATTGGCTTCTATAGTAATTTCTGGATTTTCAACAACATTATAATTTTGAAAAACTTCATCAATCAACAATTGCAAATCTTCAATGGTTAATACAGAAGGCGTTCCACCGCCGAAGTAAATGGTTTCAACTATGTCATTTTTGAATTCCTCTTTACGCAAAACAATTTCGTTCGATAATGAAAGAACCATCTCGTCTTTTTTCTTCATGGAAGTCGAAAAATGAAAGTCGCAATAATGGCAAGCTTGCTTGCAGAAAGGTATGTGAATGTAGATGCCTGACATATTCAGTGTTCAGTTTTTAGTATTTAGTTAATTTAGTACTGATTTAGAAGTAGTAAGAAATTATTCTTTTTTCACACCAAATTTTTCTGGATTTAATAACATATAATTAATCAATTTGCCTACTTCAAAACTATATTCTGTCAATTCAATAAATTTTTCATTGGAAATATAGTTACACGCTAAACAATAGTCAAGCCATCCTTGAGTTTCTGAATTTTCTGCATATGAATCGGTTAACTTACTACGAAAATGCCTAGGATATTCTCTTTTCCTATAAGCTTCTGCTGCAGTGATTGAAACACTTCTTGAACTTCGCCTGATTTGATCTGTTAGGGAATAGATTTCTTCTTTGGGGAATGATTTTGATACTTCAAAAATAGTCATTGCTAAAGAAAAGGACTTTTTATAGGCTAATAAATCTTGAAATCTCATCTATTTTATATTAATGAATTATAATTATGTACAAATTGACTGATCACTAAAAACTGACCACTGACCACTATTTCTTAACTCGACTCTCATTATTCTTAACAAAAGCATCCCAACCCGTATAACTTTTTTCACCAACGACTTTTCCACTATTAAAAAAGTGACAAACTGCTGCTGCTAATCCGTCGGTTGAATCGAGGTTTTTGGGTAATTCTTTTAAACCTAAAAGTTGTTGTAGCATTTTGGCTACTTGTTCTTTACTAGCGTTTCCGTTTCCAGTGATGGCCATTTTAATTTTTTTCGGTTCGTATTCCGTAATCGGAATTTGTCTTGATAATCCCGCTGCCATCGCCACACCTTGAGCTCGTCCGAGTTTGAGCATCGATTGAACATTTTTGCCAAAAAACGGAGCTTCAATCGCAATTTCATCGGGATGATGGGTTTCTATGAGTTCGATGGTGCGTTCAAAAATCACTTTCAACTTGGTGTAATGATTGTCATATTTACTCAAAATCAATTCGTTTAACTGAATAAATTCCATCTTTTTATTGATAACTTTTATCAAACCAAATCCCATAATGGTGGTTCCAGGGTCAATTCCTAATATGATGCGTTCGTTTGCCAAGAGATTTTGTTTCAAGATTAAAGTTTCAAGTTCAAAGTTTTTGTTACTTTGCAACAATGATTTCAATATCTCACAAAGCTAAACATTTCTTATTGGTTCTCACTAAAGTTTTATTAGTGGGCTTAGCTTTTTATTATTTATATTTTCAATTTCAAGATAAAAACCCAGCGAATTTTCAATTTATTGCCCTAAAATTATCACTTTTTAGCTTTATCGGAATCGTATTACTAAGCGTGTTGAATTGGTTTTTTGAAATTTTGAAATGGAAAAATTTAGTTTCGAGTTTTCATAAAATTTCCTTCAAACAAGCAACGGAACAATCGCTTGGTTCGTTGACAGCCTCTATTTTTACGCCCAACCGAGTAGGAGAATACATTGCTAAATGCCTCTATTATTCTAAAGAGAAATCCAAAAGAATTATTTTTCTGAATTTTTTAGGCAATTTCTCGCAAATGCTGGTTACCGTTTTATTTGGAATTGTAGGTTTGCTATTTTATTTTATATTATCGCCTTTTAATTTAAATTTTTTAATCCAAGAAAGTGGCTTTTTATTTTGGCTACCGATTCTCCTTGTCGGCGTATTATTGGTTTTTATTTTTTATTTCGAGCGAGTCGAATTTTATGGCTATTCCATTGAAAAATTAAAAATTAAAATGCAACTATTTCCAGCCCGAAAATATTTTGTAAATATCCAATATTCGTTTTTTAGATATGTGATTTTTTCCCATCAGTTTTATTTCTTGCTCGTGATTTTTCAAGTTGAAATTCCGTATCCCGATGCAATGTTAACTATTTTTACGATGTATTTTTTAGCTTCGATTATCCCGAGTATTCATTTAATGGATGTCGTGATTAAAGGTAGTGTTGCCGTTTTTTTATTTGGGAATTTAGGCGTGAATGAATGGATAATTCTATCGGTAACAATGGTTATGTGGTTATTAAATTTGGTCATTCCGGTGATAATTGGCAGTTTTTATGTGCTAAAATATAATCCAAATAAAACAACCTAATGATTTTTATTTATATTTCCATAACGTGTTATGTGCTGCTGCTTTTTTGGCTTCTTAGTGGTTTTAAAAAAGTAGAGAAGGAATTTCCAAAACAGGTAGAACCTACTCATTCCTTTTCAATAATTATCCCTTTTCGGAATGAAGCAAAGCATTTACCTTCGCTAATCCAATCGATAGAAAAACTAAATTTCCCAGCAAATCAATTCGAAGTTATTTTTATCGATGATGATTCTACTGATGAATTTCAGTTTCCAAAAATGAATTTTTTGAATCAAATTATTTCACAAAAAAAGAGTAATCAATCCCCAAAAAAAGAAGCAATTTTAAAAGCGTTTGCCATTGCAAAATTCGATTGGATTGTGACCACTGATGCCGATTGTTTACTACCAAAAAACTGGCTGACCGATTTAAGTGATTATATTTCATTTAATCAAAAAGAGATGGTTTGTGGCCCTGTTTTTTTTAATTCCAACTCTAATTTTTTAACGGATTTTCAACAAAATGAAATGTTAGGTTTGCAAGGCGTTACTATTGGTAGCTTCGGATTAGAGAAACCTTTTATGTGTAACGGAGCCAATTTTGCGTATACTAAAAAGCTATTTAAAGACCTTAACGGATTTAAAGGAAACGAAGATAAGCCAAGTGGCGATGACGTTTTTTTATTGCAAAAAGCGGTTGCTCAATTCCCAGATAAAGTTGGGTTTTTATTGAAATCAACATTTGCAGTAAAAACAAACGCGGCATCAAACTGGGATGCACTTTTTGAACAGCGGGTGCGATGGGCGGGAAAGTCAACAAGTTATTCTAGTCGCTTTGGGAAAGTAGTTGCCATTATAGTTTTATTCGCCAATTTTAGTGTGCTTTTAATTCTACCTTACCTTTTCTGGGAGAATTATGAATTGCTTTTTCTTTTTTTACTTAAATTTTTAATAGATGTTTTAATGGCCAACCAAACGGCAAAATTTTATCAAATCAAACAGCGAAACATCATTTTGACAGCTTTCGTTTATCCATTTTTTAGCACTTTTGTGGCGATTTATTCATTGTTTGGAAAATACACTTGGAAGGGAAGAACGTATTAATATTTTGTGCAATGTGTAAGAAATTGGTAACTTGCCGTTTTAACTACTTTCGATAAAAAATAAAAAAATGTTGTATTCAAAAATTGAAGGCTCAGGAAAACCCTTACTCATTCTCCACGGATTTTTAGGAATGTCTGATAATTGGAAAACCATCGGAACACAATTAGGCGAAAACGGATTTCAAGTCCATTTGTTAGATTTGCGAAATCATGGAAGAAGTTTTCATTCCGATGAGTTCTCTTACGAAGTCATGGCAGAAGATATTTTGGCCTATTGTCAATTCCATCAATTAAAAAAAATTGACATTATTGGCCATTCTATGGGCGGAAAAGTAGCTATGTTTTTAGCAACCAAGTATCCAACTTTAATCGAAAAATTAATCGTTGCCGATATAGGTCCAAAATATTACAAACCCCACCATCAAGAAATAGTAGCGGGTTTGAATGCCGTTGATTTTTCTAAAAAACCAGAACGAAGCGACGTGGACGAAATTTTAAAAAAACAGATTCCCGATTTTGGCACCCGTCAATTTTTAATGAAAAGTCTGTTTTGGAAAGAACCGGGACAATTGGCTTTTCGGTTTAATTTAGCTGTTTTTAATCAAAAAATTGAAGAAGTAGGCACGGCTTTACCTGATGATTTACATTTTGATAAAGCAACGTTGTTTATTAATGGCGGAAATTCGCGGTATATTTTAGAAGAAGATAAAGCTGCAATTATACATCATTTTCCAATGGCTACTTTTAAAACCATTCCAAATGCGGGTCATTGGCTTCATGCCGAAAATCCCGAACTTTTTTATAAAATCGCCTTCCATTTTTTAGAAGCATAACTTTTTTTTGTATTTTTAATAAAAATTAAAAGAGATGAATTTACTTATCAGAATTTTAGTTACGGCGGCATTAGTTATGCTAATTGCTTATTTGTTGCCAGGTGTTCGTGTCACAGGTTTTGTGCAAGCCATTTATGTAGCTATCATTTTAGGGCTTCTCAATTTGTTTGTCAAACCCATTTTAGTGCTTTTAACATTACCCGTAACAATTCTCACGTTAGGCTTGTTTCTACTGGTTATTAATGCCTTGATTGTCATGCTTTGCAGCAACATTGTGGGCGGTTTCCATGTAGAATCGTTTTGGACGGCGTTATTTTTTAGTATTATTCTTTCTATTTTTCAAACGATTGCCTACAAAATAACGAGAGGAGATTCGCAAAGTAAGTAGGCCGATGTTCTAAAATACAATCCGTTAAAAACTTGGTTGGGTTGCAAAAAATTTATACTTTTGCAACCCAATTTTAGTTTATAAATCATTAGATATAAATCACAAAAGATGAATATTACACGAACCAATGTGGATGCTTTGAATGCGGTTGTTACCGTAGCGGTTTCCAAAAATGATTACGCAGCCAAAGTAGAAAAAGTGTTGGCTGATTATCGCAAAAATGCTTCCATTCCTGGTTTTAGAAAAGGAGCAGTACCCATGAGTTTAATTCAGAAACAATATGGAAAAGCGGTATTGCTGGAAGAAGTAAACAAAGTGTTACAAGAAAATTTAAACAAGTATTTAACCGAAGAAAAAATCGAACTTTTAGGAAATCCGCTTCCGAGAGTATCCGAAGATTTTGATTGGAATAAAGAAGATTTTACGTTTGATTTTGAATTGGGATTAGCTCCTGAATTTTCAGTTGATTTATCGGCTAAAAATAACATTACAAACTTCAAGATTATTGCCGAAGACAAAATGTTAAATGACCAAATTGAACGCGTTCAAAAACAATACGGAAAATTGATTTCTAAAGATACGATTGAAGAAGGCGATGATTTAAAATTGACTTTTTCCAATGAAGAAAACGGAATTAATAATTCTACTTCAATTGAATTAGACGTTTTTAAAGATAAAGCGACAGCTAAAAAATTTATCGGTAAAAAAGTGGGCGACGTAATTGAATTAGAAACTAAAGGTTTATTTGAAGACGATCATAAATTAATGGATTATTTAAAAGTTGATCATGATGCGGTTCACGGTTTAGATATAACTGTTTCTGCAACAATTGATGGTGTGACAAACAGTGAAAAAGCAGAATTAAATCAAGAATTATTTGATAAATTATTTGGCGAAGGAAAGGTTTCGTCTGTAGATGAAGTGAAAGCCAAAATCAAAGAAGATGCAGAAAAACAATTCATGCAACAGTCTGATCAAAAATTTCTAAATGATGTCACAGCGTTTTTATTAGAAAGCACCAAATTCGATTTACCTTCAGAGTTTTTAATTAAATGGCTTCAAAATTCTGGCGAAAAACAATTATCAGCAGTAGAAGCTAGAGAAGAATTTGAAAAATCAGAAAAAGGATTGCGTTACCAATTGATTGAAGGTAAAATAATGACTGAGAATCAATTGCAAATTAATTTTGAAGATTTAAAAGCTTTTACAACTGAATTAATTAAGAAACAAATGGCTCAATTTGGTCAAATGAATCCAACCCAAGAAGATATCGACGGCATTGTGGCTCGCGTACTTTCTAATCAAGATGAAGTGCGTAGACTTTCTGACCAAGTGATGAGTGAAAAAATGCTTGGTTTGTTTAAAGACAAAGTGAAAACTAAATCAAAAGAAGTTTCTTACGAACAGTTCGTTAAAGAAATGTATGGAGAATAAAAATAGCAAAAAAAGTAGTATCTTTGAGCTTCGAATAGTTATTCGATGCTCTTAACACTTATTAAGAAGTAATTAAACGTATTATTTTAACAATGAATATAGGAAAAGAATTTAAAAAATATGCTACCAAACACCACGGTGTTAATAGTATGTATTATGATAAAATTGTAAGTGGCATGACACCTTACATTATTGAAGAACGGCAGATGAATGTATCGCAATTAGACGTTTTTTCTCGTTTAATGATGGATAGAATTATCTTCTTGGGAACAGGAGTTGATGATTATGTAGCTAATATAATTCAAGCACAATTGCTGTTTTTAGAAAGTGTAGATGCTTCTAAAGATGTTCAAATTTATATCAATTCGCCAGGCGGAAGCGTTTATGCTGGACTTGGTATTTATGATACAATGCAATACATCAAACCTGATGTTGCTACAATTTGTACCGGAATGGCCGCTTCAATGGGAGCTGTTTTATTATGTGCGGGAGCAGAAGGAAAACGTTCTGCTTTACCCCATTCTCGTGTGATGATTCATCAACCTTCTGGCGGAGCTCAAGGCGTTGCTACTGATATGGAAATCAATTTACGGGAAATGTTGAAATTGAAAGATGAATTATATCAAATTATTTCAAAACATTCTGGACAAACGTTTGATAGAGTTCATAAAGATAGCGAACGCGATTATTGGATGATTTCCGATGAAGCGAAAGAATACGGAATGATTGATGAAGTTTTAAGAAGAAAATAAAATAAGTTGAAATTCTAAAATTAAGGTTATTGTAGCTTTAGAATTTACAATTTTGAAAATAAAAACATGGCAAAAGAAATGCTAGAATGTTCTTTCTGCGGAAGAAAGAAACCAGAAACCAATTTGTTGATTGCTGGTATTGATGCACACATTTGTGATAAATGCATCGACCAAGCACACGGAATTGTTTTGGAAGAACTCAAGCAAAACAAACATTCGCATGGTTTGGGTGATTTAGTGCTCAAAAAACCAAAAGAAATCAGGGAGTTTTTAGATCAGTATGTTATCGGTCAAGAACAAACCAAGAAGGTAATGTCGGTTGCGGTATACAATCACTACAAACGATTAATGCAAAAAAACAACGATGATGACGTTGAGATTGAAAAAAGTAACATCATCATGGTTGGGCAAACAGGAACGGGAAAAACATTAGTTGCCAAAACGATTGCTCGAATGTTAGGCGTTCCGTTAACCATTGTAGATGCTACGGTTTTAACCGAAGCGGGTTATGTGGGCGAAGATGTAGAAAGCATTCTAACACGACTGCTTCAAGTAGCCGATTATGATGTAGCCAAAGCAGAACGAGGAATAGTTTTTATTGATGAAATTGATAAAATTGCTCGAAAAAGTGATAATCCTTCCATAACGCGAGACGTTTCTGGCGAAGGCGTGCAACAAGCGTTATTGAAATTATTAGAAGGAACGGTTGTTAATGTTCCACCAAAAGGGGGAAGAAAACACCCAGACCAAAAATTTATTGAAGTCAACACCCAAAATATTTTATTTATTGCTGGTGGAGCTTTTGACGGAATCGAGCGAATTATCTCGAAACGTTTAAATCGTCAAGCAGTTGGTTACAGTGCTTCGGCAAATGTTGACAATGTTGACAAAGACAATTTGATGCAATATATTATTCCGAAAGACATTAAAGATTTTGGTTTAATTCCCGAAATAATAGGTCGACTTCCTGTGCTTTCATACATGAATCCATTAGATAGAGAGACATTGCGAACAATTCTGACGGAGCCTAAAAATGCCTTAATAAAACAATATAAAAAATTGTTTGAAATGGACGGCGTAGCCTTTACAATTTCAGAAGAAGCGTTGGATTATATTGTGGATAGAGCCTTAGAATATAAATTGGGTGCTCGTGGTTTACGTTCGCTTTGCGAAGCGATTTTAACCGATGCCATGTATGATTTGCCAAGTTCAGACGAAAAAACATTGCATATCGAAAAAAGTTATGCGGAACATACGTTAAACAAAAATATGTTACAGCGATTAAAAGCAGTTTCTTAAAATTTGTTTATGAGAATAAATTACACCAATCCTGAGGTTTTTACTTCAGGATTTTTTTGTGGTACTGCTTTTATTTTTTCTTTTTGGGTATCCACATCACATCTTCGACCAGGGCCGCAACCCAATCTTTTTGGACCGCAAGAGTACAAACTTGCTAGGATTAAAATTATAAGTATCTTTTTCATGATAATGGTGATTCCGCAACTTGCATTTTTAATAATTGTTCCAAATAAGTTCGTTCATTAGACAAACGGGGAATTTTATGTTGTCCGCCTAATTTATCCCGTTCTTTTAGCCAATCGTAAAACAAATTTTGTCGGGCAATATTTATTACTAACGGATTTAACGTCATATTGTTGCGTCGTTTTGCCTCATAATCAGAATTTAACGATTGCAAAGCATCATCTAAAACCGTAATAAAATAAGCAATATTTTCTGGTGGTTTTTTAAATTCGATAACCCATTCGTGAGCTCCTTTTTCTTTTCCTTTCATAAAAATGGGAGCAACCGTATAATCAATTACTTGCGTTTCGGTTTCATGGCAAGCTTTTGCAATGGCTTGATCGGTATTTTCTACAATTAATTCTTCTCCAAATACATTGATAAAATGTTTAGTTCTTCCCGTTACCCGAATCCGATGCGGACTTAAAGACGTAAACCGAACCGTATCACCAATTAAATACCGCCATAGTCCAGAATTGGTCGTGATTACCACGGCATAATTTTTAAACAATTCTACATCCGCTAAACGAATTGCTTTTTGATCCACTGTTCCAAACGTCTCCATCGGTATGAATTCATAAAAAATACCATAATCCAACATCAACAATAAATCATTGGAATAATTTAAATCTTGAATGGCAAAAAAGCCTTCGGAAGCATTGTAAATTTCATAATAATTAAAATCTTTTTGCGGAAATAGTTTTTTGTACTGATCGCGATAAGGCTCAAAACTTACGCCACCATGAAAATAAACTTCGGCATTGGGCCAAATCTCCATTAAATTGTTTTTTCCAGTAACTTCTAGCGCTTTATTCAGCAAAACCATCATCCACGACGGAACGCCAGCCAAACTCGTCACATCTTCGTGAATCGTTTCTTGCACTATTGCCATTAATTTAACTTCCCAATCGCCCATTAAAGAAACGCGGTTACTAGGTGTCGAACTAAATTCTGCCCAAATAGGCATGTTGTCAATTAAAATCGCCGATAAATCGCCAAAAAAAGTATTGTTGTCCTCATACAACTCTTTGCTTCCGCCGAGGCGTAAACTTTTACCCACAAATAATTGTGATTCTTCGTTATTATTAAGGTATAAACTTAATAAATCCTTACTAGCTTTAAAATGACAATTTTCTAATGCTTCAAAACTCACTGGTATGAATTTACTTTTCGCATTAGTCGTACCACTTGATTTGGCAAACCATTTAATAGAGGTAGGCCAAAAAATATTTTGCATGCCCTTACGCGTCTGTTCAATCATTGGTTCTAAATCTTCATACGTAGAAATCGGAATCCGTTCGGCAAAAGTGGCATAATTAAAAATGGAGTGAAACTGATATTGCCTTCCAACTACGGTATTTTCTGCTATTTTCAATAAAGCAAACAATAACTCTTCTTGTACTTCATTGGGATATTTCATAAACAATTCAATTTGATGAATTCGCTTTTTTAATATCCAAGACGCAATAGAATTTATAATTGGTAGCGGCATGTTGATTGGTTTTTGAATGTTTTTGAGGTTAGATTTGAATTTTGGGATTACAAAACTTAACTTTACAAGCGTATCAAAAATAACAATTTTTGTTGTAAGATGAACGTTTAATCTAAAACTTTATTTCAAATGATTTACGAAGGGGTGCTCACTAAAATGCAAACAGAAATGGGAAACCCCATTCAATATTATTTGGTTTTTGAAAACAGTTTTATAAACATGAATCAACTCTTGACTAAGGAGTTGGAAATTAGCTTTCAAGGTTATCAATGTTTGAATTGCGGCAAGAAAAAGAAAATTTTCCGTCAAGGTTTTTGTTACGATTGTTTTATGTCGAGTGCTTCTGTTGGCGATTGGATTATGAAACCCGAATTGAGCACCGCTCATTTAGACATTGAAGACCGTGATTTAACCTACGAACGCAAAGTGCAACTGCAACCACATCTTGTTTATTTAGCCCTTTCAAGCGAAGTAAAAGTGGGTGTAACCAGAGGAACACAAGTTCCTACACGATGGATAGATCAAGGAGCCGTTCAGGCTATTCCAATTGTAGAAGTTCCCAATCGCTATTTAGCAGGAATTGCCGAAGTTGCTCTTAAAAATCACTATGCCGACAAGACGAATTGGCAAAAAATGCTAAAGAATGAAGTTCCAAACGTCGATTTAATCAAAGAACGAAGTCATTCGGCTACTTTTTTACCTTCCGAAGTGCTTCCTTATTATAGTGAAAGCAAAGCTCATTTGTATGAATTGAATTTTCCCGTATTGACTTATCCCAAAAAAGTTACGAGTTTAAGTTTGGATAGAACACCAATCTTCACTGGTAAATTAACGGGAATCAAAGGACAATATTTACTTTTTGAAGACGGCACAGTTTTTAACGTGCGAACGTTTGAAGGTTACGTGGTAAAAATTCAATTGTAAGTTATTGACCTAATTACTCTTTTTTCTTTTTATTGAATAAACTATTTAAACCCTCTTTCACCTTATCTTTAATTTCCGCTTCTTTTGATTTTGGTTGATTTGGTTTGGTCGTGTCTGAAGGTTTTGTATTTTGATTGATTAAGTCTGTTAACGCAGAAGTACCTTGATTGATTAATTTCTGTTTTTGCTGTTCGACTAATTGCGTGACTAACTTTGTTGTGGCTTGTTTAACATCAGTGGTCACTTTCGGATTCGTAAAATTGCCCGTCATTAATGCCGTTATGGGAATATTTTTTAATTTGGCGGCATCCGCTGGAGCTAATTTGTTGAGTAGGGCGTTGGCTTCCGTTCCTAAATACTTCGCTGGAACATCAAATTTTAAATTATAATTCATGGTTTGATCAAATCCGTGTGTTCCACCAATATTCACAGCGATATCTTGGTATTTGATGTCAAATGGTTTTACATTTACTTTTCCATTTTGAAATGATAAGGAAGTCTTTAAATCGTTCAAATTCAATTGCTTTAAATCAATAAAACGTACTTGACTGTCCAAGGCATTTAATAAGGTAGAATTAGAGGCATTTATTGTTGTAGAGAGCAATTGTGCAGCAATGTCGCCAGAAATCGATTTTAAATCAGGCGTCATTTGTTTCGAATCCAAATTTCCCGAAACAGTAATTATCGAATTTAATTTTCCATTAATCACATCGGCAATAGGAGCGATGCTTTTCATCATATCCAATTGCGTAAAGGTTTCGTCGATATTTACTTGGTTCATGTTCAAATCCATGGCAAAAGTGGGCACCTTCGTTTTGGTAGAAACGCTTCCGTTCATCCCAATTTGACCACCAAATATGGATGTTTTTACATTGTCTAAGGTTACCTTCTCATCTCGAATAAGTACCTTTCCCGAAACGTCTTTCAAGGTTAAGTTATCATATAAAACGGTAGTGGCTTTTGCAGTTAATGTACAATCTAAAAAAGCAGGAATTTTCATGGCTTCGCTTGGTTTCTCACCTTCTTTTGTGGGTTCAGCAGTTGTCATAAAATCGCTAACCGCTAAAAGATTTGAGGTTAAATTGAAATTCCCTTTTAAGTTTTGTTTGTTGAATAAATAACCATAAAAATTATCCAAAACGCCATTCACTTGCAAATCGCTTTGACCCGTTTTAGCTTTAAATTGTTTTAGATTTAATCGACTCGGATTGAATTCAACCATCGCTTCTTCAATAGTCATTCCTTTGCCAGCATCATCAATATAATTGAAGTTGGTTAAATTTACTGTTCCCGCATTTTTGATGTTTTGATATTGCTCTTTCTCCACCGATTGCATGTCAAAATTTGTGGTAACATCTGCTTTTAAAATTCCGGTTAACGGCTTGTCTAACTTGACAGGATAGGCTTGGGTCACGTTGGCTAAGTTGATAGTTCCTTTTAAAGTGGCATCAACTAAAGCATTTTCACTTATGTTTTTAATCGTCGCTTTGGCCATAAAAGCATCTTCATCAATTTTAAAGGAAAGCATGTCGATATTTATATATGTATCATTTACAAGCCCAGTTTCATTTTTAATTTTCGTATCAATCACTATATTTTTTACCGATTTTGGTAAATCTGGATATTTAAAAGAAGCGTTGTTGGATGCAATCACTAACTCGAAAGTTGGAATCGTCGTTTCAGTTTGTGTTCCTTTTGCAAAACCAGAAACAGTAAAATCGCCAGAAGTGCTAATTTTATCTAAATCACCTTTATAGGTAGACGGAACCAATCCTAAAAAGTTTTTAAAAGAAGAACTTGGGGTTTTAAAAGTCAAATCAAATTTTTGTCCGTTTTCGACCAGTTGAACTAATCCTTTGAACTCTAAAGGCAATTGATTAATCAAGGCTTTGTTGTCTTTGAATTCATATTTACTTTGCTCTAAATCAATGCCTAAAATTGCTTCTAACGATAACGGAATTTTATTCATATAATTCACCTTATCCATATCTAAAGTTACCACTGCTTTGGTGGTCGTGTCTAAATCTAATTTAGAAGCCGCAAAATTTCCTGTTCCAGAATGATAAATTTCATCAACTAAAACATTCATATTTGACGATTCATCAAGAAAAGCAAATCGTAAATTGTCAATGCTATAATTTTGAATGGAAAGAGCAAATGGCTTACTTTTACTAGTATTTGCTTCCGTTTGTTTTTTCAAAGCGATATCAAAATTTCCAATACCATCTTTATTGATAATGATGTTTATCAAACCGTCTTTACTCGAAAAAGAGCGTAATTCCATCGTTTCATTCTCCGATTTAAAAAGTTCTTTGACGGACATTTTTAATTGTAATTCGCCAGAATAAAATAAGGTATCGCCGGCAAAAGGAGCTTTATTGATGATGCTTAGTTTATCGATAGAAACATTCGCATTCGGAAAACTTCGAAATAAACTGATGCTCACGTCTTCAAAAGCAACGGTGGCATCTACTTTTTCATTAATCGTTTTTAAAACCATCGCTTTTATTTTATCTTTAAATAAAAACGGAGTAACCGCTAAGGCGATGATGACTACAACTAAAAAAATTCCGAAACCTTTTGCTATTTTTTTTAACATGATTATTTTTTTTGAAGCTTTGGTTATAACGAATTACTTCTTGTAATTGTTGTTTGAAATACGTTAATCAATTTCTAATTTTTTAAGATAGAAATTTTAACAAATGTAGAAATTTGATACTTAAGAAGTGTTAATGAAAAATCAAAACTTTTAGTAAAAAAAAAGTCCAAAACAATTTTGTTTCGGACTTTTTTATGAATTAAAAATAATTATTGAATTTTTAAGGTATACGGCATCAGCATTTGAATACCTTGATGAGCCGTTAATTTTTTAATTTGTTGGTAGGCTTGATAGGCTTCAACTCCTAATTCTTCTTTAATCATTGTTTCTTTTGATTTTGCAAAAGGCAGACTGCTTTGGTCGCTGATAAAGTCAAAAAATGATTTATCAAATTCAGGATAATTTTGTGTTTTGTAGTCTTTAATTTTAGCCAACGTTGCTGCTTCTTTCAAGGCTAAATCTAAACCACCTAATTTATCCACTAAACCATTTTTTAGTGCTTCTGTTCCTGTCCAAACGCGACCTTGAGCAACTGCATCTACTTGTTCAACGGTCATTTTTCTACCGATGGCAACTCGGTTGACGAACGTGGAATAAATGTTTTCAACGCTTTCTGTAGTTACTTCTTTAAATTTATCATCTAGCGGAAGAAACGGACTATATCCCTCAGAATGATTGTGTGTAGCAACTTGCGAAGTGCTAATTCCGATTCTGTTAGAAAGTTCCGTCATATTAGGCAAAACCCCAAAAACGCCAATCGAACCCGTAATTGTGCTAGGCTCTGCAATAATTTTATCCGCATTACACGCAATATAATAACCGCCAGAAGCTGCTAAATTGCCCATAGAAACCACAATTGGTTTTGTTTTTTTAGTAATTTCAATTTCTCGCCATATAAGTTCAGAGGTCAATGCACTTCCGCCCGGACTATCAACGCGAATTACAATGGCTTTTACTTTATCGTCTTTTCGAGCTTCTTGTAATGCGGTTCGCATTGCTCCTTCACCAATAATATTTACGTCGCCTTCGCCACCTTGAATTTCTCCTTGGGCATAAATAATTGCAATTTTGTTATTAGAATCTGATTTTTGTGGCGTTTGAGCAATTTTTTTGGCATAATCAGCAATGTTCACCTGATTATATTCTTCGTCTTTTTCAACTTTTAAGGCTTTTCGTATGCCATTATGGTATTGATCTTCATAGCCAATTTTGTCAATTAATTTACGAGACAAAGCCATTTCAGGTGTTCGAGCTGCTAATTGATTGGCAATACTATTTAAGGTATCAACCGAAATTTTTCGACTAGCAGCAATGTCTGTTACAATTGAACTCCATGCAGAGTTTAGCAACGCACTCAACTGTTCGCGATTGGCGTCGCTCATTTCATTTTCTAAAAAAGGTTCAACCGCACTTTTATATTTTCCGTGACGGATGACTTCCAATTTTACACCAGATTTTTCTTGAATGTCTTTAAAAAACATTACTTCGGTAGATAAACCTTTAAAATCCATTTCGCCTACCGGATTTAGATAAATCGTGTCGGCTACAGAATTGATATAATATTCTTTTTGCGAAAAAGCATCCGCATAAGAAACAATAAATTTACCTGATTTTTTAAAATCGTTCAATTTATCACGAAGGGCTTTTGATTGAGCCAATCCTAAACTACTAGAACTGTTTAAAATAGAAATTCCTTTGATGTCATCATCTGTTTTAGCAGCTTCAAGAGCATTTAAGACTTCGATAAAACCGACGGAAGCTTCTTCATTCATCAACATAACCCAAGGATCGGTGAATTTTCCTGTATAATCTAAACTGATATTTTTCATATCCAACTCGATTACCGAATCCGATTTAACATGAGTTACTTCAGAGCCGCTTCCAGCTATCGCACTGAAAATAACTATTCCAAAGAATAGAAGCATAAAAAAAACAAATAAACCGATGATGGAGGCCAATACATTTCCTAAAAATTTCATTTTATTTTTTATTAAAGATGGTTTGTAAACCTAATTAGTAGTAAATCATCGCATTATGTTACACTTATTATTCGAAGTTATTAATAATTACGAAAACTTTTCAATTAATGAATAATCAGAATATAATTTATATTATTTAACAACAATTTTTTTTAGTTGTTATCTAATTTTAAATAAAAATTAATTTTTTTTAAATTTTATTATAGCTCTAATTTAGAAATAAGAAAATTTCATTTGAAAATCTATACCAAAGATTTGTTTTTATTATTCGAGTTTAAAACCAAATAATATAAGAAGAAAGGAATACAAAGTATAAAATAGGATATATCTGCTCTACTATTAAAAAAAGTTTCAATAAAACCATGCAATGAAATTTGATATAAGTAGTGTAAGACTATGGGAAAAAATAGCAATAATCCGCTAAAAAAATAAACATCTTTTTTTTCTTTACAAAACCAAAAACTTCCAAAAGCAATAAGTACACAAAACAAGCTATACTCAGTTGGCATTAAATAGCCAGATTGTATAATAAAAGGGTTCATTTTCATAAAAGATGCTAAGTGAAGCAAAACAAAAGGAACAAAGCTTAATGTAAAAACAATTATACAAATTAAACCAATATAAACTATTTCTAAAAATCTAACTCTATTATCTTTTAAAACAAATAAGAATGCAACAATGTACGGAATAACAAAAACATTGCGAGTGGAAATAAGTAATCCTATAATTATTCCGTTTAGAATTATTTTTCTAGAGTAGTTTTTTTCGAAAGATTTAAATAAATAAATAATTGAAAATAAAACCAAACATCCATTTAGAAATATATTACTTCTAGTCATTACTTCCCAAAGATAAAACGGTGAAATTAAAATTAGTAGTAAAATTAGAAATCGGATTTCGTATGATGTCTTAGTGTAAATCAAAATAGAATGAAACACAAAAAAGCCAAGGACAGAATACCATCCTAATTCGCCAATACAATAAAATGGTAGTGCCATGATAAAATAGAATGGCATTGGACCCGGATGGTTATCCATATTTGATTTGGCAAAATAAACATATTCCCCTTTAAAAAAATTATCCCAAAAAGAAGTAATAACACTCCAACGATCTACATTTAAACTCTCAACAGGAATTTTATAAAAAATAAAACCACTACCTATCAAAAATAAAAAAAACAGTAGATAAATGATTATTTTTTGTTTTGATTTAGGAACGACTATTTTACTCCTAAATTCTAGAAGGTAATACAAAACAACAACTAATAAAGTAGAAATAATGAGGTAGTAGGGAGTTATTCTACTTAAATATTTGACAAAAAAAGCAAAATTTATAAATAAAAAAGCAAAAATACTTAGTTTGATTTTTATGTTTTGGGTAAAGTTTTTCACTAGTTAAATAGTGATGATTTTACTATTTCGTTTTTATCTAAAAAATATTGTACCGAAGTTTTCATTACACCTAAGCCATATTTTATGCTTCTTTTAAAATTAATAGAAGAAGCTTCTTCAAAATACTTTGTTGGGCAAGTTATTTCGGCAATTTCATATCCTTTGTGGAAAATTTGAGCAATAAATTGATTATCAAAAATGAAATCATCCGAATTTAAATTGTAATTTATTTTCTGCAATACTTCACGATTAAAAGCTCTATAACCAGTATGATATTCAGATAATTTTTGGTTCATTAACACATTTTGAAATAACGTTAAAAACCGGTTAGCAATATATTTATACATTGGCATTCCCCCTTTTAATGCTCCTTTTCCTAAAATTCTTGAACCAATTACTACAGGATAAACATCATTTGCGATTAGATAACTCATTGAATGGATTAATTTTGGAGTGTATTGATAATCAGGGTGTAACATAATTATGATTTCTCCACCCAATTCTAGTGCTTTGTTATAGCATGATTTTTGATTACCACCATAACCTAGATTTACATCATGCTTTATGATATAACTAATTCCTAATTGTTTTGCCACTTCTATCGTATTATCAGAGCTATTATCGTCAACTAAAACAACTTCGTCAACAATATCCATTGGTATTTCTTGAAAAGTTTCAATTAAGGTTTTTGATGCATTGTAAGCAGGTAAAACAACAATTACTATTTTTCCAAAAAGCATATTCTTATTTTTAATTAAATATTAGGTAGAAAAAGTTAAATTATTTACGTAACGTTTATTGTAACAAATTAAAACAAAAACCATGAAATAAACAAATAAACCGATGCTGTTGGCCAATACATTTCCTAAAAATTTCATTTCATTTTTTATTAAAGATGATTTGTAACCTAATTACTGGCAAATCATCGCATTATGTTACAAACTGTTTTGCTAATTTTCCAACTTTTATAAACTTATTAACAGTCTTCACAAAGATACTTTATTTCTAAAATAGTTTTAGTTATTTTGCTTTTCTATGAATACGCAACACCAAGTAATTTTATCATTAGGCAGCAATATGGGTAACCGACTGGAAAACATTCAGTTGGCTATAAAATCTATTCATGATACTATTGCAACAGTTATCAACGTTTCGTCGCTTTATGAAACGCCTGCTTGGGGTTTTGACGGCGAATCGTTTTATAATTGTGCCTTGGTTTTGCAAACGCATAAAGAAGCTATTCAAATTCTAGAAGAAGTTTTAGCCCTCGAAATTCATTTAGGAAGACAACGTCAACCAAACGAAGGCTATCAATCTAGGGTTATCGATATTGATGTGATTACTTATAACGAAGAAATTATTCAAACCGATAGGTTAAAAGTGCCGCATCCGCACATGCAAAATCGTTTGTTTGTTTTGATGCCCATGCGGGATTTAAATTTAGATTGGCGACATCCTATTTTACAAAAATATTTGCCAGAATTGGTGCAGCTTTCGGAAGATAAAAGCAAGATAAAAGTAATTCAAAAACTAGCGACTCCTTTAGAAAAAATAAATCTACAACAGTATAATTATATTGCAATTGAGGGAAATATTGGAGCTGGAAAAACAACTTTAGCAACCAAAATAGCTGAAGATTTCAATGCCAAATTAGTGTTGGAACGCTTTGCAGACAACCCGTTTTTGCCTAAGTTTTATGAAGACCAAAGCAGGTTTGCGTTTCCATTAGAAATGTCATTTTTGGCCGATCGTTACCAACAATTATCGGATGATTTAGCACAATTTGATTTATTTAAAGATTTTATCGTAGCGGATTATCATATTTTTAAATCCTTAATTTTTGCGAAAGTAACGTTAGCGGAAGACGAGTTTCGATTGTATAAAACGATGTTCGACATCATTCATAAAGAAACACCAAAACCCGATTTATATGTCTATTTATACCAAAATACAGAGCAACTTTTAGCAAATATAAAAAAGCGAGGAAGAAGTTATGAAATGCAAATTCCAGCAGAATATTTAGAAAAAATAAATCAAGGTTATTTAGAATATATTAAAACGCAAACCACTTTAAATGTTTTGGTTTTAGATGTTTCCGATAAAGATTTTATAGAAAATCAAGCGGATTATATTTTTGTTTTGGATAAAATAGTGGAGAAAATCAACGGTTAATTATCTTTTCAAACTAAAATGACCTTTCAATATCGGTAGCGAATCGTTTATTTTAAAGATATACCAATAATCTGAACCTGGCAGCTGCCTTCCATTTAAAGTGCCATCCCAACTGGGATTTGACTGATTTAGCTGCGTAAGTAATTTCCCAAACCGATTAAAAATCAAAACTTCTGCTTCGGGGTAAAAAGACATACCGACTACTTGCCAAACATCATTAAATCCATCATTGTTTGGCGTAAAAAAAGAAGGAATTCCAATCACAATAAACGTTTGAGTAGCAAAACCACAGTTTTCAATACTATTCACAAAAGCAGTATATTCTCCTCCAATTAAATTTATAAATACTGGACTATCTTGATAATCAATATCATCTAAGCTAAATTCAAAGGTTCCGGTTCCGCTAAAAACGATTGTTGCTGTTGAATTGTTAACGATAACGTCTTCAATTATTGGAGCTGTATTCGCAATAACGGTAAACGTTTTGGTTGCACTGCAATTGGCAGCATTGGTCAAAATAACTTCATAAATTCCGCCTTGCATAACAGTGATGCTTTCTGTTGTTTCTCCCGTTGACCAAAAATAAGTTACCACATTTGGCGTTGTTGCGTTTAAGGTAAGCAGCTCATTTTCACAAATAACAAATTCTTCCTCTTCTACAATTGGTTTTGAAGTTACATTAATTGTCACTGAAATTCTATTGAGCGAAATACAACCGTTATTGTTTCCTTCCAAATAATACGTTGTTGTTTCTAGTAATGGTGGAGTAGTATAAGTTGTTCCTGTAAAGATTGATTGCCCGCCCGTTTCTGTCACAAACCATTCTATGTTTCCAGCCGTTGTAGAAGCATTTACAACTGCCGATTCACCTTCACAAATAGAGGAAACTGGGTCAATTGAAACAATTGGTCTATTGTTAATGGTTGCAGTTACTGGTATTCTAGAAGATGTGCCACAACTACCAGAAAAAGCATCGACATAATAGATGGTTGTTGCAATTAATAGCGGCGTTGTAAAAGTAGAACCGGTTGCAATTGAATTTCCTCCGGCAGGATTTTCATACCATTGAACAATTCCATTACTAGCCATCGCCTCTAGCAAAAATGATTGTGGATCGCAACTCGAAAGCGAAGAAACCGAAGTGATTGTGGGAATACGTATAATTGTACTTGTAGCGATTTGCAAAATGGGATCACCTGGCATTCCGCCATATTCTACAATATATCCTTTTGGTTGATAATCGCCACTTGGATTGCCTTCGTTTCTTAAATCATTCCACGAACCTGGAATACCGACGCCTGGTGCCGTAATGTGAGCATAGTTTTCAGCTCCACCATCGTTATTTGGTTCGCCATTATTCCAAAAGGCAAAATTAGGAGAATTGCCGTTAATTCCGCCATTCCAAAACAACAAGCCATTTTCTGGTCCGGTTTTCCAACGCCAAACGCCTTCATTGTCTTCATCACTTCCACCAATCCAGCCTGCACCAGGAGCTTGTTCGCCTGCAAGTTGAGCTTCATCGCCTGCGGTAATTGTTGCTAAATAACCTTGCAAACCGTAATACGTTCGGTTTGCCGCAGCAGTTCGTGCCGCAGACCACGTTATGCCAAGATTTGGAATGTATTCATAATAATGTTCGTTTGTCGGTAAATAATTGGCTTGACCTACCGTAATTGATATCGTTTTAATTCCTGACGGAGTGGGATTGGAATTTGTATAGTTCACATTTTCTATCGCTTGAACCAACGAAACATAAGTTGGCTGAGCCGAAATGCCAGTTAAAGTGAGTTTTCCTTCCGTTGCGTTCCAATTAGCAGTAATAGTTGGATTTGCTCCCGTCAATGTCAATAAATCTTCGCCAAAAACATAACCCGAAGAAATTTGGATGTAAATAGCATCAATTCCAATATCGTCTGGGTCGATGATAGACATGCTCGTAACAATGGGAAGTAAACTTGATGGACAATAAATTTGGTCGCCAGTTGCAGAAAGTATAGGCGCTATGTTTTGACTAGTTGTAGCAAAATAGGTGAATAAAGTTAAGGAAATAAGGAATAGTTTTTTAAACATTTAGTTTTCATTTTTGATAGCGGATAATTGATTTATCTTCTGAAATAAATCCCAAACCACAATGCCTGCACTAACTGAAATATTTAAGGAATGTTTTGTTCCCAATTGCGGAATTTCAATTACACCGTCACAGCTTTTAATAGCTTCTTGCGAAACGCCTTTTACTTCATTGCCAAAAATTAAAGCATATTTTGTTGCTTTTTCTACTTTAAAATCATTCAACATCACAGCATTTTCTACCTGCTCAATCGCAAAAACTGAAATTTGAGCTTCTTTTAATTTTGCTAAAACGGTCAAAACATCTTTTTCATATTCCCATTCTACCGTTTCTGTTGCTCCCAAGGCTGTTTTGTGAATTTCTTTATTTGGAGGAATAGCCGTAATGCCACACAAATAGATTTTTTCAATTAAAAAAGCATCCGACGTACGAAAAACAGAACCAAT